>Ga0207716_100064_pt1 | contig 155381 bp, 133 predicted proteins | sample TtaePargueraPR_FD_187739 | JGI IMG/M metagenome (GOLD analysis project Ga0207716, IMG submission 187739) | Aerobic enrichment media microbial communities from Bioluminiscent Bay, La Parguera, Puerto Rico - Tt and P2 (5) (SPAdes) | ecosystem: Environmental > Aquatic > Marine > Unclassified ... | reverse complement strand
CCTTTCGGCCCGGGCTTTTTATCGGAATCTGGTCGGGACGGTAGGATTTGAACCTACGACCCCTTGCACCCCATGCAAGTGCGCTACCAAGCTGCGCTACGCCCCGATTCGCTCTCTGCCACTGAAAGAAACTTGGGAGTATTCTCAGTGGCTTAGCGGGAGCGAAGTCTACACGAGCCCATGGAAAAAATAAACATCCGATGGCGATTTTGATAGCGGTTTTTTAGCGTAGTTTGGTTTCCCGCAGTTTAAGGATGAATTCGGGCGGTTCGAAAGTGTCAGCCCGGGCGGATTCCCAGTATTTATCGAACACGGTCAGGTCGGTTTTTCCTTCCAACAGAGCGCCCGGCTCAAGGAACGGGAAGAGGTCCATGTAGGAGTGGACTTCGGTTTTCGACACCCGCCGGACAACGTGTTCCGGACCGAGCTCGGAGGGGTGTTTGAGGCCTGAGGCCTCAAGCAGGTTCTGCAGCGCATCCAGGGTATTCTTGTGATAGTTGTACACCCTCTGGCTCTTGTGCTCCACGTCAAGCTTGTTACCGCGCCGGGGATCCTGTGTGGCCACCCCGCTGGGGCAGCGCCCGGTATGGCAATTGAGCGCCTGAATGCAACCCAGGGCAAACATATAGCCCCTTGCTGCGTTGCACCAGTCCGCGCCCAGCGCCAGGGTTCGCGCAATATTGAAGGCCGAGGTAATCTTGCCGGCCGCTCCAATGGCAATGTCTTCCCTGAGGTTGGTGCCTACCAGGGTGTTGTGAACCAGCAACAGCGCCTCTGTCATCGGCATGCCCAGCCGATTGATAAATTCCAGAGGAGCCGCGCCGGTGCCCCCTTCACCGCCATCAACGACGATAAAATCAGGTTTTCGCCCGGTTTCCAGCATGGCTTTGACGATGGCGAACCATTCCCAGGGGTGACCAATGGCAAGCTTGAATCCTACCGGCTTGCCGCCAGACAATTCACGTAGCCGGTCAATAAATTCCAGCATTTCTATTGGTGTGGAGAATGCCGAATGGCTGGCAGGAGAGACGCAATCCTCGCCAACAGAAACGCCTCGTGCTTCGGCGATCTCAGGCGTTACCTTCGCACCGGGAAGAATCCCGCCGTGACCCGGTTTGGCACCTTGGGATAGTTTGAGCTCAATCATTTTGACCTGATCAAGTGTGGCATTCTGGCGAAACATGTCTTCGTTGAACGAACCATCTTTGTGGCGGCACCCGAAATACCCGGAACCGATCTCCCAGACCAGATCGCCTCCCGGCTGGCGGTGGTAACGGGATATGGAGCCCTCGCCGGTATCGTGATAGAAGCCGCCCATCCTGGCGCCGGTATTCAGGCTGAGAATGGCATTGGCGGACAGAGAGCCGAAACTCATGGCGGAAATATTAAACACGCTGGCGTTGTATGGCTTGTCACAGTTTCTGCCGATCAGAATCCGGAAATCGCTGCCGCTCAGTCGAGTGGGAGCGAGCGAGTGGTTCATCCACTCGAATCCCTCTTCGTACATGCCGAGTTGGGAGCCAAAAGGGCGTTTGTCGAGAACATTCTTGGCCCGCTGATACACGATTGTGCGTTGTTCCCGAGAGAAGGGGCGTTCCTCGGTGTCGGACTGGATAAAGTACTGGCGGATTTCGGGGCCGACGGATTCGAGCAGGTATCGGAAGTTCGCCATGATGGGGTAGTTCCGGCTGACGGTGTGCTTTCGCTGAACAAGGTCATAGGTGCCAAGGGCAGCAAAAGCACCAAAGATCAACGTAAACGCATAACCTGCGCCGATAAACAGGACCAGTCCGAGGGAAACGAAAAAGCCGATAATACTCAGTACGTAGGCCGTGTAGCGAAGCGGAAAGGTCTTTGTTTTTTCCATGGCATCCTCTGGTTATTTCGGAAAACCGGCTCGAACGGCTCGGCAGGTAATGAAGAGTTTAGTATTACGAGGCAGCCTTCTGTGGCGATTGATCCTGATTCTGGCTGGTCTGTTATTGATCATGGTCTATGATAAATATCAAGGCTGCGATAAAGATTGTAATTTTGATGTTTTGAACTCAAAACATTATGATAACGCGCTTGTAATGTTTGAACTCCGATTCTGAATAAACGACTTATCAACTCAGGAGGCGCCATAACGTGGGCGAGGTAGTTAAAGACGAATATTCGACGGACTACGTGGCTGGCCAGGACAATATCACACCGTTCGGGCTGGATCTCCACGCACCGGTATTTCCGATTACGGCGATACTGGTTGTTGCGTTTGTGATAGGAACCCTGATGTTTCCCGGGCCAGCCAAAGAGCTGCTCGACGGGGCAAAGTGGGACATTATCGCAACGTTTGACTGGTTTTTCCTGATCAGTGCCAATATTTTCGTGGTGGTTTGCCTGGCATTGATTTTCCTGCCGATGGGCAAGATCCGAATTGGTGGTCAGGACTGCAAACCTGAATTTTCGACGCTTTCATGGTTCTGCATGCTTTTTGCGGCTGGTATGGGTATTGGTCTCATGTTCTGGGCCGTGGCCGAACCGGTGGCTTACTACACAGGGTGGTATGAGACGCCATTCAACGTGGAAGCGAACACAGGCGAAGCCCGTGATCTTGCCATGGGCGCGACGATGTACCACTGGGGTCTGCACCCTTGGGGCATCTATGCTGTAGTTGCTCTCTCCCTGGCATTTTTCGCCTTCAACAAGAACATGCCGCTGACTATCCGGTCCGCTTTCTTCCCGCTTCTGAGAGACAAAGTATGGGGTTGGCCAGGTCACATCATTGATGTTCTGGCGGTCGTGGCGACAATTTTCGGCCTTGCGACTTCTCTCGGTTTTGGTGCCCAGCAGGCGGCCTCCGGCCTCAATTATCTGTTCGGCACCGGCGCCGGAACCAACGTCCAGATGGCTATCATTGTCGGCGTTACAGCCCTGGCACTGGTCTCGGTGCTCCGGGGCCTCGACGGCGGCGTAAAGATCTTGAGTAACATCAACATGGGTGTCGCAGGCATTCTGTTGTTGTTTGTTATTTTCGCCGGTCCAACCATGACCATTCTGGAAACCCTTTGGGTGACGTCTTCCAACTATGTTGGCAACGCGCTGCAGCTGAGTAATCCGTTTGGCCGTGAAGATGAAGCCTGGTTCCAGGGCTGGACCGTGTTCTACTGGGCATGGTGGATTTCCTGGTCACCGTTCGTAGGTATGTTTATTGCCCGCGTGTCCAAGGGACGTACCGTTCGCGAGTTTGTGACAGCAGTGCTGATTGTTCCGACCGTTATCACGGTCGTTTGGATGAGTTCTTTCGGTGGTGCCGCTATCGAACAGATCCAGCAGGGTATTGGTGAACTGGCTGAGAAAGGTCTGACCGAGGTTTCCCTTGCTACCTTCCAGATGTTTGCGAATCTGCCGCTGACCGGAATCCTGTCGTTTGTCGGTATCGTTCTGGTGCTGGTGTTCTTCGTGACGTCCTCAGACTCCGGTTCGCTGGTAATAGACAGTATTACTGCCGGTGGTAAGACTGATGCTCCTACTGCTCAGCGTGTGTTCTGGGTGGTTGCCGAGGGCGCCATTGCTGCCGCCCTGATCTTTGGTGGCGGTGAAGATGCACTGGGGGCTATCCAGGCAACAGCCATCAGTGCCGGTCTGCCGTTTACAGTCGTTCTCCTGATCATGACCTGGGGGCTACTCAAGGGCCTCAGTCACGAGCGTCAGCTCCTGATCGCCAGGGGTGAGCTCACTTGAGGATGCTCTGAGAAATAAAAAACCGGGGTTTCGACCCCGGTTTTTTTGTGCCTGATGAAATGTCAGGAGCTGGCGAAAGCTTCCATGGCGAACCGTGAGCGCTCCAGCGGTGTGAAATGAGGGCGTTTGAGAGATTCGATCTCCCGCAGGCGGGGCAAAAGGCCACGGCCATTTGCCATCTGGATTGCCAGTCCCGGCCGGGCGTTCAGCTCAAGCAGTAGTGGGCCTTCGTTGGCGTCGACCACCAGATCAACCCCCATGTAACCGAGCCCGGTTGCCTCGTAGCAGCGGGAAGCCATTTCCAGCATCTCTCCCCAGGCTTCAATCTGGATGTTCTCCAGCGCCAGGCCCGTGTCCGGGTGCAGGGTAATAGGGCGGTTGAACTGAACGGCGTTCAGACCTCGACCAGAGCCAATATCCAGACCAACCCCCACAGCGCCCTGATGCAGGTTTGCCTTGCCGTCAGATGCCGTTGTGGCCAGTCTCAGCATGGCCATCACCGGGTAACCCTGAAAAACGATAATCCGGATGTCGGGCACACCCTGATGAGAATACTTCGCCAGAGATGGGGCGGACTCAACCAGGTTTTCCACAATCGCCACATCCGGAGTGCCAGCAAGGGAATACAGCCCGGCCAGGATGTTGGTCAGATGACGCTCAAGGAATGCAGAATCGACACGCGAACCGGACGCCTTGATGTAGTCATCGCCGTCCCGACCTGTGATGACGGTAATGCCCTTGCCGCCAGAGCCTTTTGCCGGTTTGATGGCAAAGCCTGCAAGATCCTCTGCCATTTCCCGAAAGTGAGATATCTCATGCTGCTGACGCACAACCTGAAGCAACTTTGGGGTCTTGACGCCATATTCGGCAACCACCAGTTTGGTCTTCAGCTTGTTGTCGACCAGAGGGTAGGAGGATCGCTCATTGTACCGGGCAATGTAGTCCACATTGCGCCGGTTCATGTTCAGCATCCCCAGCCTCTTAAGTGATCGCGGCGAAATCCAGTCCATGTCAGTCGTACGCCTTCATTGGCGTGAAGCGCCTCAGCTCGCTCAGTTTGTAGCCAGTGTACTGCCCCATCAACAGGATCAGCCCGAGGATAACAAGGTGCAGTTCCGGGAAGTTGAAGGTGAGATGGCCTGCCAGTGGTGCGCTCATAAACAGATAGGCGCAGATGGCCACAAACAGGCTGCCTGCTCCCTGGACCATAACTTCGTGGGCGCCCTCTTCCTCCCAGAGGATGGACATGCGCTCAATGGTCCAGGCGATAATCACCATCGGGAAAAAGGTCACGGTCATGCCGGTGTTGAAACCCATCTGGTAGCCGATGATGCTCAGGCCGGCGGTAATAAAAATAACCAGAATGATCAGAGCTGAAATTCGCGACACCAGCAAAAGGTTGAGGCTGGACAGGTAGCCGCGCATCAACAGGCCTATGGATACCACAGAGAGGAAAGCGATCAGTCCCGGTACCAGTGTTGTCTGGACAAACGCCACGGCTATCAGCACCGGCATGAAGGTGCCAGAGGTGCGGATACCGATAACAATCCGCATGAAAGCGACCATAAGCGCACCCAGTGGTAGCAATAGCAGCATTCGGAACATGCTTTGCTCTTCTATGGGCAGCTCGTAAAAGCTCAGGATTCCGAGGCCGTTGGAGGCGGATTCCATGGTTGCCAGCTGCAGGGCAGGGACCGTTTGCCGAAGCATGGAAAAACTGACTTCTGAGTTTTCGCCACCAACCACATCAAGCAGTGAGGCAGCACCCTGGCGCCACAGCAGGAGATCGTCGGGGACGCCCTGTTCGGCTGTTTGGGGGTTGAAGGTCAGCCAGCGCTCGCCGTTGTAGATCTGCAGGTAAGGCATCAGTTGCTGTCGTCGCCGCGCATCTTCGAGCCGCAGCCCATCCGCTATTCTGGCGGCGATACCACTGTGGTTCAGCATATCGACCAGAAGCGGCAGGTAATTCTCGTCCGAGACCAGCAGGGTTGTGTTCTGTGTCCGGCTATCTGGCTGCATCAGCCGGATCAGCTCGCGGGTCATGCTTTCCGGGGTGCTTGAGCGGGCCTTCGCCTGGTCCAGAATTTCCTGGACGGCAGTTGCTTCGGGTTCTTCCCAGAAGACCCTTTGCGTTCTGGGTTCGCGCGCAGGAAGCTCCGGCCGAGCATCTGGATCCGGAATGAACTGGGCTTTGAAATACAGGGTCTGCGGACCGGAGACTTCCCGTTTGCTCCACTCCGCCCGGCGGCCACCGGAGTTGTCGATGATGGAAAAGCCGTAGCCAGGTGACGCTGCCTGCTCGGTCAGGATGCGGAAGCCCGGGGGCTGCTCGGGGATATTGAGGCTGGCTAGCACCGAGCCATCGCCTGCGTCGAAATCAATTCGGGCCTCGACCATCCAGACAGGCCGCTGCTCGCCGGTCAGCCAGGGGATGCCAAGTTCAACATGGCGCCAGACGGCGAGGGAGATGCCAGCAGAGATGAGCAGAAAAACGGCTATGTAAAAGGGCAGGCGCGAGCGGGTGGTCACGATTCGTTCCCGTTGCTGTTGCGGATGGATTCGGGCAACTCGGTTGCGTACTCCTTGCCGACATCGACCAGCATCACATCACGCAGAATATTGCGGCCGATCAGCACTTCGTAAGTCAGGTTGGTTCTGTCAGCAAGTGTAAACTCCGCCACCTGCTGGTGATCGCCAATAAAAAACTGGAGTTCAACAACCACGCGGCGTTCCGCTTCTTCGGCGCTGGCCTGGATAACCCGAACGCGGCGGGAAATCTCTTTTTCCAGGGTTACGAACCTGTCGGCGCCGGGAACGGGTACATCAAAGCGCACCCAGTTATTGCCGTCTCGCTCAAACCGAGTAATGTTCCGGGCGTTTATGGAAGAGGTTTCGGCACCGCTGTCAATTCGTGCCTTGTAGATCAGGCCCGGACCTGCGAGGTAGAAGTTTTCAACCTCTCCAACTATAACCTTACCCTTGAGGCGATCTGCACGCCCTTTCGAGTTGTCTACTGTCGGACACTGCTTCTGGGCCTGCACCGGCGGGCATTCGGGTTTTTCCACCTGGGTGGCAATCGCTTCCAGTATGGTTTGAGTCGATGAGCGGTTCTGGGCAATGGCTTGTTCGTGGCGAACTGCTGCATTTTCTTCCATGGTAACGAGTGTTGCGCGCTGACTCTTGATGGATCCCTGAAGGTCATTCATATCTGTTTTGGGAACCATGAAATAGCGGTCTGCCGAGCAGCCTGTCAGCAGAAGAATGCCTGCAAGTGTGGCGATGGGAAGCTTAGGCAGTCCAGCCCGATACCATTTAAAACCCATTAAGAACCCCTGAGCTGGGCAGCCTGTCACGCCCGATGTCGGGCTATCGTGACGGTCTGTGCGTGTGAAACCGGATAAACAGGAACGGAAGTATACAACATCCAACCTGTGTGGTTGATTTACAGATGGTTAAGGGGCGGTAGTGTTTACCGTGACAGGAAGTTTCCTTCACCAAGAACCGTTTCGGCCCGGAGATATTCCTGGATGACTGGCGAGCAATTGAGATAAAACAGCAGCAGCTCACGCTGCACATCCTGATCCTGGATTCTGGCTGCAAAACTGATCAGTTCCCGGATGTTCTCATCACTTTCAGTCTGGCCTGAGGGCGCCCCGAAGCTCTTTCCGTATCGGCTTTTCAGCAGGTTGGTAAGACGCTCCAGATGAAACTCACCGGTGTGGGTGATGTGCGGCAGGATCCTGAATCCTTCCCTGTTCTCCTTTGAGCTTGTGCCGAATAAGCCTGACTGGCCCTCCTGGCCGGAGCAGTCATTATGCAGAAACTCCGCTTCCAGTTTTCGCCACAGTTCTTTCAGCATGATCTGTTATCCGTTTCTGATCCGGTTCCGGCCCGCCATGCGGTTACAAAAAGGTAATAACCGCTTGGCGAGTGAACATTTTACCCTTTTAGACGATATTACGTTGGCCGTCCAGAGGCAGATGCCCGGGCTTTAAAATATTGCCAAACAGTCGTGGTCCTTATTGGCGGCGCCAGACTGATTGACGGTGCCCCGGGCAAAAGGTTCCTCTCGTGGGTTAGACTGGTCTGCAACAAAACCAATGCCGACCGTTAAATCGAACACAGAATCTCAACAGGAGTAGTAACAGGTGCCTGAAGCCATCATGGAGCTGATGTTGTCTCGACCAGATCTCGTGGCGGGATTGATGGTTGTGTTGATTCTCCTGGTCATTCTGAAAGGACTTTGGAGCAAGAAGAGTCGGCTTGAGCAGGACGTTGAGCAGTGGCGGCAGCACGCCGCAAGCCTCGAAAACCGACTGGCCGGGCTTGAGTCGGATCTGGAGAGCCGGAAAGAGCGCCAGGCCCAGCTGGAGAGTGAGCGCCACAACCTGCAGGCAAAGGTGGATGAGCTTTCCGAGGCGCTGGGCGAGGCCCGGGTTGCGCTCCGGGAGCAGGAAGTAACGATTGATAAGGAGCGTCGGTCCGCCAATGAAAAGCTGGAGCTGCTTGAACGCAATCGTGACGCTTTGAAGCAGGAGTTCGAGAACCTGGCCAACAGGATTTTCGAGCAGAAAAGCGAGCGTTTCAGCCAGCAGACCCGAACCAGTCTTGATACCCTCCTAAATCCGTTCAGGGACCAGTTGCAGGACTTCCGCAAGCGGGTTGAGGACGTTTATACCACCGAAACCCGTGACCGGCAGGCCCTGCGCAGTGAGATCAAATCACTGCAGGACCTGAACCGACAGATTACCGAGGAAGCGTCCAATCTGACCCGGGCCCTGAAAGGCGACAACAAGATTCAGGGCAACTGGGGCGAGCTGATCCTCGAGCGGGTACTGGAAAAGTCCGGTCTGCGTAAGGGGGTAGAGTATGATACCCAGGGCAGTTATCGAGACAGCGACAATCAGCTCTATCGTCCGGATGTCATTGTCCATTTGCCGGACAGTCGTAATCTGATCATTGATTCCAAGGTCTCACTGGTGGCCTACCAGCAGTGGGTGACAGAAGACGAAGACTCTGTGGTCAAAGAAGAAGCTCTCAAGAACCACGTTGAGGCCGTGAGGAATCACATTCGCACCCTCAGTGAAAAGGATTACAGCCAGCTCCACGGACTCCACTCCCCGGATTTCGTGCTGCTGTTCATGCCGATAGAACCGGCTTTTGTGGCAGCATTTCAGCAGGACGAGAACCTTTTCGCAGAAGCCTTTGAACGAAAGATTATTGTGGTAACACCAACCACGCTACTGGCCACACTGCGAACCATCGAGAATATATGGCGCTACGAGCGCCAGAGCCAGAACGCGCGGCAAATCGCTGAGCGGGCTGGTGCCGTTTATGACAAACTCAGGGTGTTTGTTGAGGCCATGGAGCGTTTGGGCACACAGCTGCATACCGCCCAGGGAACCTATGATTCGGCCATGAACACTCTGACTCGCGGCCGCGGCAATCTGATCTCTCAGGCGAACCGTTTTGTGGAACTGGGCGTTCGGGTGAAAAAGGAATTGCCGAAAGGGATAATGGATCAGGCTGAAGTAGACGACACAGAAGATTTCCAGCCTCCCGGAGACAACGACCTGCCTGATTCAGAGGAACAGGCGATTGGTGCAGATAACGAGCAGGAGTAAATACCATGGCAGTATCATTTGGAAAAGGTCGCTGTTTTGCCCTGGGAGCCGTATTTGCTTCCGTTGTCCTGGCAGCACCCGCGCTGGCGTTGGCACCAGAACACGAAACCCGGCGGTTGATGCTGGCTACCGAGGAGGCCGTTGGCGCCAAAAACTGGGGCGAGGCTGCTGAGTATCTGAACCGCTTGCAGCAACTTGAAGGAGAGAAACCAGCCGATTACTTCTTCTACCGCGGCCGGGTGATGCTGCAGTCTTCCCACCTGAACGAAGCCCAGTCTGCTCTTGAAACCTATGTTAGCCGGGCCGGAGCCGACGGCTCCCACTATCAGGAGTCCCTGCAACTGATCACTTCGATTGAGAAGACCAGAAAGCAGAACGCGCTGGCGCCTCAGGCAGCCGGTGAGAGTGAGCAGGTTGCGGTTATTGAGCCGGCCGGTGAGGGCCAAATAGAGTCCTTGCGCAAGCTGTACCTGGCAGATTCAGACCAGGAGGCGTTGACGCTTCATATTAACAGCCTGCTCGAGTTGGCCGGCTGGCGACGTGACCAGGCGGTGGTCCGGCTGGACCGGCCGGCAGATGTCGAGTATCGCGTCGGCACCCAGGGAGACCAGGTACAGATTCAGGAAATTCGACGGGCCGAGGATGGCCGGATACTGCGCAGTACGGAGCAGATGTCGGTTTTCGGCATTAACCCCAGGGTTGAATGGCGTTGCGAGGCCGCGGTCTCTACCTGTTGGGTCTACGACCCAAGAGATGGTTCCCGCCTGCTACAACTGGCCGAAAACCGGGAACGGGCCCAGGAAATCGCGGAGACGCTCGGGCAGCTGATCCGTGCGCTCCAGGCCCCTTCGGGGTCCTGATTCAATCGGAGGGGTCGCCGCGCTCGCCTTCCCGGTAGGCGCCCGGCGTCACCCCTGTCCACTTCTTGAAGGCCCGGTGGAAGGTTGATGGCTCGGTGAAACCGACCTTGGCAGCGATGTCGTTAATGGGAAGTTCCTGTCGGCTCAGATAATAGATTGCCATATCCCGCCGTAACAGATCCTTGATTTCCTGGAATGAGGTATTTTCCTGTTTCAGCCTGCGCCGCAGTGTCTGCGGGCTGGTGTGCAGTTCCGCAGCAATCCATTCGAAATCCGGTAACGGCTTCGATAGATCCCTCCCGATCAATGCCCGGATGCGTCCCGTGAAGGTGTTACTTTCGTCCGGCCGGGATAGCAGGTCCGCCGGGGAGGTCTTGAGAAACTGCCGCATCTCCGGTTTGTCGCGGATGACTGGCGCGGACAGGAAGCGCTTGTCGAAGGTGAGGGCGATCTTGTCGGATTCGAACGCCAGCGGGCAGTGAAAGATGTGCCGGTATTCGTCGCCATGGGCGGGCCGCGGGTAATCGAATTCGGCCTTCTCCAGCTCAATGGGTTGGCCGATCAGCCAACTGCCCAAACGGTGCCAGATCACCAGGATACTCTCCCGCAGGAAAAAGCTCGGGTCGTTGATCTCACCCTCCATCCGTGCGACGAGCTGAGCCTTGTCTTCGCCAATCTCCAGTTTCATCGACACCATGGGCTCGAACAGACGGGAGAACTGGAACGCCTGTCGGTACACCGACTCCAGATTGGGGCAGTCAATCACCAGCGCGCACATGGTGGCAAAGGTTCCCGTCCGGGCCCGTCTGGGTCCGAGCCCCATGAACTCATCCCCCATCCGGTTCCAGAGCACCTGCATCAGATGGCTGAACTGGTCACTGCTGACCCGGGCCATCTCGATACGTAGCAGATCGGGGGAGATTCCCGCCTCCCGGAGCATTTCGCGGGTATCAAAACCAAGTCTCTCGGCACCCCCAAGGGCCGCCTGAACAAAGTGCTTCGAAACCGTCAGATCGGACATCACGCTCGCCATTCCAGAAAAACGAAACCCATCATAAAACCCCGGCAGAACAATGCAACCGAAGCCGCTCGGATGGGCTGGTAGAAACGGCCAATCGGAATGACGGAACCGGCAGTTGGCCCCGTTGGCAAAACCGGGCAGCATGAAGGAAACGAATGCTATTCAGACAACTCTGAGAACAAAAGGAGATCATCATGGCGGGTCCTCTGACGTCGCTGAAAGTCCTGGATTTCAGTACCTTGTTGCCCGGCCCCTACGCCACTATGCTACTGGCAGACATGGGGGCCGATGTATTGCGGGTGGAGGCGCCCGACCGAGTGGATCTGACCCGGGTAATGCCACCCCACGATGCTGGTGTGAGCACGGCTCATGGCTTTCTGAACCGTGGCAAGCAGTCCCTCGGGCTAAACCTTAAAGAGGAGGGCAGCCGGGAGAAGGTTCTGGAACTGGTCAAAGACTATGACGTTGTCGTCGAACAATTCCGGCCGGGAGTGATGGACCGGCTTGGTATCGGCTATGAAGCCCTCAAGTCGGTAAACCCTCGCCTGATTTATTGCTCCATCACCGGCTATGGCCAGACCGGCCCCTACAAGGATCGAGCGGGCCACGACATCAACTATCTCTCCCTGGCTGGAGTGAGCAGTCACTGCGGCCGAGCCGACAGCGGCCCGCCCCCCATGGGTATCCAGATAGCGGATGTGGCGGGCGGATCCCACCATGCCGTGATGGGTATCCTGGCGGCTGTGATCCATCGACAGCAGACCGGGGAGGGGCAGTTCGTTGATATCAGCATGACCGACGCGGCCTTTGCACTGAACGCCATGGCCGGGGCCGCCTGCCTGGCTGGTGGCCAGGAGCAGAAGCCGGAGAGCGCATTGCTCAACGGCGGCTCATTCTACGACTACTACCAGACCAGCGACGGTCGCTGGCTATCCGTCGGCAGCCTCGAACCCCAGTTCTCCGCTCGCCTTTGCGACACCCTCGGTATTTCCGATATGAAAAGCCTGGCCATGAGCCAGAAGCCCGAGCATCAGCAGCAGCTTAAAGCCGCCATCAAGGAAAAAATTGCCGCGAAACCACTGGCCGATTGGCAGGAGATTTTTGCCGACCAGGATGCCTGCGTGGAGCCGGTTCTGACTATTTCAGAGGCTGCCGAGCATCCACAGCTGAAATCGAGGGACATGGTGATTGGCGTTGATAGGGGAGACGGCACTCAACAGCCGCAGATCGGGTTTCCGATCAAGTTTGAAAAAACGCCGTCTGAAACGTCCCGAATCGGGAAAATGCTTGGGGCTGATAACGATCAGTTTCTTTAGAAGAAAATAACGTGAATACATGTTCAGTTTTGTCTGGCTGAAAAGGAGGGCTCTGCTAATTTTATAAGTGTCACCGGACATGGTGAAAACGTAGTGAACAAATACAAGGACAACACTATGAAACTCAGGAAAACCCCGAGTGGCAGGCATGCCCTCAGTCTCACTGTCGCCCTGCTTGGCAGTACTTTGCTGGCGGGTTGTTTTGATAGCGATAACGACTCTTCTGGACCCTCACAGGCTGAGGTGGATCCCAATCTCTTTCCGTCAGATGGTCAGCTTGAGGCGACCATTCGTCGAACTACGGGCGGCGTTCCTCACATTGTTGCTGATGACCTGAAATCCGCCGCATTCGGGCACGGTTATGCTCAGGCTCAGGATAACGTTTGTATGCTGGCTGAGGCGGTTGTAAAGGCCCGAAGCGAAAGATCCAAGTATTTTGGGCCTGGGCCGGACGTTCAGTTTGCGCCCGGGGCCAGTGTAGGGCTCAACATCATTAACGACTTCAGCTACAAGGCCCAACAGATATATGCTGGCGCTGAAGCCGAATTCCCGACTCTTAGCCCGGAAAGTCGTGCGCTTATTGAGGGCTTTACGGAGGGGTATAACCGGTACGTTAACGAAACCGATGCCTCTCAGTTCCCTGTGGAATGCGCGGATCAGGAGTGGGTCAAACCGATAACACCGGTGGATCTGCTGGCTCACTATCGCATTGTTGGCCAGTATGCCAGTGGGGCGTTGTTTGCCACGGGGGCGGTTTTCCTCGCAGTTCCTCCAGGAGAGAGTCCGGCACCGACGCCGGTAACCCCTGTGGCCAATGCTGAGGAAGTCAATAAGCTCCTCAAGAATGTTGTGGCTACCGCAGAGGCTGGCGCGAAATCACAGACCAATTTCGCGGACATGGGCCTTGCCAGCAACGCGTGGGGTATCGGTAGTGAGTTGACCGAGCAGGGACGGGGTGCTCTTTTGGCGAACCCGCACTTCCCGTACACAGGCCATCGAAGGCTTTATGAAGTCCAGATGACCGTTCCTGGGTACCTGAACGTCCACGGCGCCGGGCTGCTTGGTACGGCGATTCCTCTGATCAATTTCAACGAAAACCTGGCCTGGTCACACACGGTGACGACCAGTCGTCGCTTTACCTGGTATGAGCTGGTGCTCAAGGATGGAGATAATCTGACCTACGTGAAAGACGGGGTTGAAAAGCCGATTACAACCGAGACCTATCAGATCGAGGTCGATTTGGGGATGGCCCAACCCGTCGTGCTGGAAAGAACGTTCTACTTCTCCGAGTATGGCCCGATGATCGCAGCGAATGCTGTGAGTAGTCAGCTGCCAGCCTGGGGCGACAACGGTGCGCTGAACACGTCTTCGGTGGTTGCTCACACCTATCGTGATGCCAATGCCAATACCGGCGGCCTTCTGGACACTTGGCTGGGAATGAGTCGAGCCAGTAATCTCGAGGAGTTCCAGAGTGTTTTCCGGAACTGTGGTTCAACCCTCTGGACCAACACAACCTACGCGGATGATCAGGGCAATGCGTTCTACATCGATAGCAGCTCGGTGCCGAACCTCTCCGAGAAAGCCATTGCGCTTGTGAACTTCAGAAGGGCCGGCAGTGCAGCATACGCTGGCCTCTTTGATCAGGGCGTTACCTTGCTCGATGGCAGGCTTTCCCAAGAGGACTGGGTTGAGACGGAGTGCGGTCCCTTGGTGCCGTATGACCAGAAACCGAAGTTGGTGAGATCGGATTGGGTGCAGAACTCGAATAGCAGCTATTGGTCAACCAATCCGGACGAATTCCTGACAGGCTTCTCGCCTCTGTTTGGTGATGAAAAGGCGCCCATCAATCCCCGTACGCGCCTGGGCATCAAAATGCTTCAGAATCTCATGGATCCGGGCTTCCCGGATGCGCCGCTGCCAGCAGGGCAGGATGGCAAATTCAGCGCGGAAGAGCTGATTGGTGTGATCTGGAACAACCGCGCATGGTACGCAGAACAGTTCCTGCCTGAGCTTCTGCAACGCTGTACTACCATTGGCAGCACCGCAGTGAACGGCGTGGATCTGTCTACCTGGTGCCAGTCTCTGAGCAACTGGGACGGACTCTATAATCGGGATAGCGTTGGCGCCCACATCTTCCGGGTGTTTATGGCCAACTACATCGAAGACCTTGAGTCAGACCTGACAACGCCTTTCAGTCCGGCTGATCCTGTTGGCACACCGGCGGACCCATCCGAAGAGAATGCAGGCACAGCGACCGACACCATGCTTCTGGCGCTTGCCGATGGTGTGACAGCTTTGCAATCTCAGGGCATTTTGCCAACTGATGCTTTGGGAGATCTGCAATACTATCGCGCTTCTGGCGGTGTTGTGCCCGGTTCCGGTGGAACCCCGGTTTTTCAGACACAACCAATTCCCTGGCACGGTGGTGACGGCAACATTGATGGAGCGTTCAACGCGATCGGTGTGGTGACGGATCCGTTCCTGGAAGACACTCGTTTCCCTCGGATTGCACCGTCAACGATCGACAATACCGCCGGATTGTCTGACGGAACGGATGGCATTGATGGCTGGTTGATGGCCAGAGGTACCAGTTGGCATTTTGGTCTGGAGTTCACGGACAATGGTCCGGAGGCTTATGGCCTTGTGAGCTATTCGCAGTCCACAGACTCAATGTCACCATTCTTTAGTGACCAGAGCGAGCAGTATTCCAACAAGGATTACCGCCAGCTGTTCTTCACGGAAGAGGACATTCAGGCGAATTTGTTGCCACAAGGTGAGACTGTTATTTCTTCGGATTAAGAAACAGTCCACTATGAAAACGCCGCACTCTAACAAGTGCGGCGTTTTTCGTTGCTATTGGTCATGTCGTTGAGCACAAGTGGCATTGCCGTCTGAGCCCTCGCAACGCCTGAAATCTCTAAGCCTTGACTACCTATCCTGCCCGACACCACCCCCTTCGCTGGTCAGCTGAGCGCCGTTAACAAGCCTCATGATATGAACTTCTCTGGAAAACGTGAGCCGCAGACATTGACGCATGAGTTATGGGGCCTGGGGACTGTTCGGAATATTGATTGTTCGTGCCTGACCCATGTCGGGCATTCGTCCAAAAAAAAGCCCCGGCGATGCCGGGGCTTGGTAGGCAGAAGCTAGTCCTTAAGGAGCAGCTTGCTCGTCCTGATCGAGTGCGTTGGCCAGAGTCGGACTGGTTCCCAGTGCATCGATGTTGTTGGGGGAAGCTGGCACGTTGCCGCCGCTCAGAGCTTGGGCTGTTTGAGTGACCATTACCGTAAAGGCGTCACTGGTAACGGCAAACCCACCTGGGCAGGCTTCATTTGGCGCTTGAGGCGCTACAAAAGTACCGTGATTCGCGGTAGAGCATGGGTCACTGCCATCAAAGAATACAGCGACCGGTGTGGCAGCAGACCCGGAGATATCTTCGCCCTGAAGCAGGTTCAGGTCGGCATCATCTGCAAGGTTGGTGCCGCCTGCTCCCAGATCCAGCAGTGCCATCAGAGGCTCTGTCCCAGCCAATGGGGCTGAGAATGCGTTGCCCAAAGGGTTGACGTTTGCTTCGTTCGGGACGGTGCTATCGCCAACCACCTCAGTGATCAACAGATTGCTGGTTGAAGCTCCAAGTTCAACCGCAAAGTTCACCGGGTCGCCAGCATCAACAGCTGATTGGAACACATAGAAGAAACTCTCGAAGGCCGAAGTTCCCTGCGTAACACCCGCAGCGGCAAGGCCTCCAAGAATTCGTCCTGAAATGTCAGATGAATTTTCGACAAGACGAGTGACTTGGCCACCTGTGTCATGAAGAACCACACTATTGAGATCTGGGTATGTAAAACCAGAGGTTCCCAATACCTGATCTGCCAACTGGTTACGCGTGAGATCTGCCGTTGTCGGTGGAGTTGTTGAACCATCCACGACTACGGTGTAGGTGCTCTCCCCGTTTACCAGTGATGAGAATGTGGTGCCTGAAATTCCTCCAAGGGAATGCCCGACAAAGTTAACAGGAACACCTGACAAAGCAGGAACAGTGCTTGGTTCTTGAGAGAGCGCAAAGGCCGATGACAAGTTGAACGTTTGAATAGACGCCGCAACGTTCAATAGGTCGACCACTCCCTGGCGCAAATTGTCACGACTATTCAACATGTTCAGAGGGTTGATGAACAGGCTGCCAGAAGAAATATTCGCAAGGTCAGCAGCTACTGGTTGCAGAGATTCATTGGCAGTGTAGCCAAAGTGGCGTTCCCCGATGTAGTCAGCGTTAATCAGAGCTGTGAGAGCACCGATGGTCTGCGCGTCTGCTTCTGGATCAAGGGTGCTGATGACTCCCTGAACTGTTGCCGTCAGCACATCAGGATCCAGTGCACTTAAGCCTGGGACAGTCCCGACTGTATCGCCCGAAAGGCCATGCAGTGGTTGGTCAATCGCCACTACAGTCTGGCAGGCACTCTGTGCGAGCAGGATTGCAGGCAGCATAGATACGCTGCGATCAACGGTAATGCCATGCTGGAAAATAGTTACGCCATTTGGCGATCCAGCGTTGACGCATGAATCCGGCTCCGCTGCGGTGCCCAGTACAGGATGGAAAATAACGACTGGCACAGTAGTTGTAGCTTGTTGTTCTGGGAATGGGAAATAACCATTAACGTTCAACTGACCGTCGATATCCCGCAAAAACTCGAAGATTTCTTCGCCTGGCGAAAGTGTTTCATTCAAGGCAGCCTCAAGGCTGGTGTTACCTGTCCAGCTTCCATTTACGATGCCAGTACCAGTTTCACCGGGCAGAGACTGGAAGTAAGGTAGCGTGATTGCACCCTGGGAAACCAGAACCTGCTTGGCAGCTAGTGCGATAGCATTGGTCTCGTCCTGAGCCAAACCCTGAATAGTAGTCAATTCCGTCGCAGACTTGGTGTCATAGAAGAAAGACGGGCGAGGTTGGGGAACGTGTATGGTATCGCCGATTTCAGCGCGGATTGCAGGAGCAATAGTTTCAGCGGTTACTTTTTCCTGCACGTTTGCGAGCGCTGTGATAGCGGCAAGTTCTGAAGCAGTCAGAGTTGCAGGATCTAGTTCCCCTTCACCGAGTAAAGCAGCTTTCTCAGCGATGTCAGCCAACTTGGCCGTTAATTCAGAGAAGTTCAGTTCTGGGTAGTTATCACGAACGGCTTTTAGTTGAGCGGTGAAGCCTATTTTCTCGCCAAGCGCTGTCGCGAATGCTGCCGGCGCCATCAATGCTTCTAGAACGTCTGTGTCGGAGTTGGTGGTAAATGTATAGGCGAGAGCAGACTCAGGAGTATTTTCCGGGATTGCTATTTCAAGGAAACCGTTTGCCAACGCATCAGAAGCCTGGAGAATGCTTTTAACATTACCCAAGGCTGGATTGCCCAAAACGCCATCCGCCAGATTGACATCTTGAACAGACCTTTCAATGGGTTGTCCGTCCGCCCCGACGATATTATTCGTCGCGACGACGAGATACTTTTGTCCTTCCGCAAGTGGTTCAAGCGGGACAATCCTGATGGCGTTATCGCTACCGCCGTCAACGCTAACAACATCAGCTCTGAACCGAGGGAGAGAAGTCAGGTCAACAGGGTCTTCCTGATCGATGTTGGACGGATTGGTATTGGGAAGGGCATTGGGAACACCTTCAACCTGATCATTCACATTTAGGGGCAACAAGAAAACGGTCGCGCCTGCCTGTACCGAAACGGGGTTCAAGGAGCCGTCAAACTTCAGCGTGAACGCCCCAGATGTGGAGAAGCCAGAAAGGCGGTTCACAGCGTCGTCTGCAGGTGTTGAGCCTGTCGAAAGCCCTGTAAAGTCATAGTTGGCGCTCTGAGTCGCACCCAACAACAGGATCAGGTCGGCATTGATTGGGAACGCAGGCTCTTCTGCAATCGGGTTAGGGTTGTAGATCGGGCGAACAATCGACTTGTCGATTGTCGTGTCTTCAATTTTATAGTCCGGATTAGCATTCGCCCCCGTCTCGCCACTATCAAAGCAGCCTGTAAGTCCAACGGAAGACGCCACGGCAAGACTTATTAGAGTTTTCTTGAACATGGGTGGAACCTTTTCCTGTTGTTGTGTCGTTATGTTCGGCAGCTGACGGGGCCGGTCTGATCCGGTAAGCCCGTTGTCAGTGGCCTGTTCTGCTTAAACTGTTGTCTGAAATTGTAGCCAGCGCTTTAAGCCAATTTCTGTATCTCTGACTATAGCGGCAGTATGGCAAGTGTTGATCAGCCAAAAGTGTGATTCTGATGCTTTGAATCCTCCCCGCACGATTGGAGTTCGGCCTTTGAGAAAAATAGTTGCCGGATAACGGTTTGTCGAGGTCCCGCAACCGGGAAATTGGGGCCTGGTCGAGGTTTATTCGAAGCGCGAGAAATCCGGTGGGCGTTTTTCCATGAAAGCCCGGAAAGCTTCGGCAGCTTCGGGGGATTTCAGGCGCTCTGCAAACAAATGTCCCTCCTCCAACATGGTTTCCCGTAGTGCTTCCATGGTTGGCTTGTTGAGAAGCGCTTTGGTGGCCCGAATCGCCGCCGGGGCTTTTTCAGTCAGCCGCTGGCAGGCTTCGAAGGCATTGGCTTCCGTCTGCTCGGGCTCGCAGACCCGGTTGATCAGGCCAAGCCGAAGCGCTTCTTCCGCGGAGAAGGCGCCGCCAAGCATCAGCAGTTCGGCGGTGCGTACCCGTCCGATCCAAGAGGGCAGTAGAAGGCTCGATCCGCCCTCGGGGCACAGGCCGAGGCTGGCAAAGGGCATCTGGAATGCCGTGTTGTTGCCGGCGAACACCAGGTCGCAGTGCAGCAACATGGTGGTACCTATGCCAACTGCTGCGCCATTGACGGATGCCACCACAGGCTTGGTTGCGCTCGCCACTAATAAGAGAAAGCGGCCAACAGGAGTCTGTTCGAAATCACCGGGCAAGCCGGCGGCAAATTCGCCCAGATCGTTGCCTGCGGTGAAACACTCGCTGGTGCCGGTGAACAGTACGCACCGGATTTTGGTGTCATCCCGGGCCTGCTCCAGGGCATCGCCCATGGCGGTGTACATAGCGTGAGTGAGGGCGTTCTTGCGATCTGGCCGGTTCAGTCGAACGATGAGGATCTGGTCTTTGATTTCGGTGAGGACGAGTTCAGTCACGGTGTCTCCTGCGCTGTTATTCTAGTTTGGTTAGGATGATACCTTTATCTCGTGGCGATTTTCACGGGTTTTAATCCTCGCTTCGCCATCTGTCGAATCACTCGCCAAACCGATTTTCTGGTAAACTCTCGCCTCCCGATTTTTGATGACACGACATAACGATATCAAGCTGATGAGGCGCCTATGACCACCGTAATCCGCCAGGACGACCTGATTGAAAGCGTAGCGGACGCGCTGCAGTTCATTTCCTACTACCACCCGAAGGATTTTATCCAGGGCGTCTACGAGGCCTACCAGAAGGAAGAATCCCAGGCGGCCAAGGATGCCATGGCCCAGATCCTGATCAACTCGCGCATGTGTGCCCAGGGCCACCGGCCGATCTGTCAGGACACCGGCATCGTGACGGTATTCGTGAATGTCGGCATGAACGTCCAGTGGGACTGCGAACTGCCGCTGGATGACGTTATCAATGAAGGCGTTCGCCGTGCATACACCCATCCGGACAACGTGCTGCGTGCTTCGGTACTGGCCGACCCGGACGGCAAGCGCCAGAACACCAAGGACAACACCCCGGCCATCATCCATTACAAGATTGTGCCGGGCGACACTGTAGAGGTTCACGTAGCAGCCAAGGGCGGCGGTTCTGAAGCCAAGTCCAAGTTCGCAATGTTGAACCCTTCCGACTCGGTCGTGGACTGGGTGCTGAAGATGGTCCCGCAGATGGGTGCCGGCTGGTGTCCGCCGGGCATGCTGGGTATTGGTATTGGCGGTACCGCTGAAAAGGCGATGGAACTGGCCAAGGAATCCCTGCTGGACCCGATCGATATCCACGATCTGAAAGCCCGTGGCGCTTCCAATCGCTCCGAAGAGCTTCGCCTGGAGCTGTTCGACAAGGTCAATGAACTGGGCATCGGTGCCCAGGGCTTGGGCGGTCTCACCACGGTTCTGGATGTGAAGGTGAAAGACTATCCCACCCACGCGGCCAACAAACCGGTTGCGATTATTCCGAACTGTGCAGCAACCCGTCACGCCCACTTTACCCTGGACGGTAGCGGACCTTCCCTGCAGACCCCGCCGAGCCTGGACGACTGGCCAGAAATCACCTGGGAAGTGGGTGAGAACGTGCGTCGTGTCAATCTGGATACTGTTACGCCGGAAGACGTGAAGGACTGGCAGCCGGGCGAAACCGTTCTGCTCTCCGGCAAGATGCTGACCGGCCGCGACGCTGCCCACAAGAAGATGGTGGACATGATCGAGAAAGGCGAGGAGCTGCCCGTCGATCTGAAGGGTCGCTTCATTTACTACGTGGGTCCGGTTGATCCGGTGCGTGAAGAGGTGGTTGGTCCTGCAGGCCCGACGACCGCAACCCGTATGGACAAGTTTACCCACACCATGCTCGAGAAGACCGGCCTCACCGGCATGATCGGTAAAGCCGAGCGCGGTCAGGTGGCCATCGACGCCATCAAGGAATTCGGTGCAGTCTACCTGATGGCCGTGGGCGGTTCAGCCTACCTGGTCTCCAAAGCCATCAAGAATGCGGAAGTGGTTGCCTTCCCGGAACTGGGTATGGAAGCCATTTACGAGTTCGAGGTAGAGGACATGCCGGTCACAGTCGCCGTTGATTCACGGGGCTCGTCTGTGCACCAGACAGGTCCTGCGGAATGGCACGAGAAGATCATCGCTGCCAAGGCGGTCTGAAGATCTGAACCTGGGGTCAGATGAAAATTTCATCTGACCCCGAATTTACTCCTGCTCCCTTTCCATCCCGTCAGCTTGAACAGCTGATATTCAGGTGCTTGCCCCAATCCGGCGGCAATGCAGCATAAGCCTCATTCTCCGGTTGCTCGTCAAAGGGCCGCTCAAGAACCTTCAGCAGTGCTTTCATAGGTTCGTAATCCCCGTTCTGGGCTTCCTGGATGACCTGTTGCGCCAGGTAGTTTCTCAGCACATACTTCGGATTCACGCGGCGCATAGCGTATTCCCGCTCATCGTGAGCGCGGCTTTCGTTCAGGAGTCTCACTTCATAACGCTCCAGCCACTGGTCGGCCACGCTGCGATCCACAAACAGGTCCCTCACCGGCCCATGGCCATGGCTGTGCAGATTCGAGAGCGCCCGGAAGAAGGCGGTGTAGTCGACATAGTGCTCGTGCATCATGCTGAAGGTGTCCATGATCAGACTCAGGTCTGCTTCGTCCTCGATGACAAGGCCCAGCTTGTCTCGCATGTTCTGGAGGAAGCGCTCGTTGTAGGCCACTTCATAGCGGCGAAGCCCCCGGCGCACATCGTCCTCCTCCATTACCGGCAGCAGCGCGGTGGCCAGGTAGCGGCAATTCTCGAACCCGACTTGCGGCTGACGGTTGTAGGCGTAGCGCCCGCCCTGGTCGGTATGGTTGCTTATATAGCCGGCATCGAAATCATCAAGGAATGCGTAGGGGCCGTAATCAAAGGTGTCGCCGATGATGGACATGTTGTCGCTGTTCATCACGCCGTGGCAGAAGCCCACCGCCTGCCAGTCCGCAATGGTTCTTGCCGTGCGCTCCACCACTTCCTCAAACCACCGGCTGGAGCGTTCGTCATCGGGCAGATTGATCAAGTGGGGAAAGTGCAGCGAGATCACATGCTCAATCAGGGTTTTGACGGCTTCAGGCCCTTCATGATGGGCGGCGAATTCGAAATGCCCGAAGCGAATGTGGGTCTGGGCCACCCGTACCAGCGCCGCCGCCGTCTCGATGGATTCCCGGCGCACCGGGTCTTTGGCGCTCACCATGAACAGGGCCCGGGTCGTCGGGATGCCAAGTCCATGCATGGTCTCGCTGCACAGGTATTCACGAATGGTGGAGCGAAGTACGGCGCGGCCATCCCCGAAGCGGGAGTAGGGGGTCATACCTGCACCTTTGAGGTGCCAGTCCCAGCGTCGTCCATCCGGGCCAACGGTTTCCCACAGCAGCAGGCCTCGCCCGTCGCCGAGTTCCGGATTGTAGACGCCGAATTGATGGCCGGTGTATTTCATGGCCACTGGGTCCATGCCCTCCAGCAGTTCAGAGCCCGCACCCACGCCGGTCCAGTCAGATTCGGAATCGGCGCGAAAGCCCATCTGGTCCGCGAGCTTGTGGTTGAAGCACACCATTTTGGCGTCTTTCAGTGGTGAGGGCTGGACCCGGCTGTAAAAACTGTCCGGGAGCTCCAGGTAGCGATGCTCTATTCGAAAATCGTTGCCACTCATAAAACGCCTATACTCCCATTGGTATGAATTCTGCTGCCGTCTCTCTTCAGTCATCCATTAAACCGGAAATCCAACGTGTCTGATCGCTCGCTAGAACAAACCGTCAGCGCCCTGATTCAACAGGAGGGCCTGCCCGACGCCTACGCCGAAACGGTGGAAAAAACCATTCTGCCGCTGGCAGACCGAATCTGTGCGCTCCATGATACGCAAAAGCAGCCTATTGTGGTCGGTATCCACGGAGCCCAGGGTACAGGCAAGTCCACGTTGACCCTCTTTTTACGGGAAATTCTGCTTCGGCATCGCAACCGTGCCACTGCCAATTTCTCCCTCGATGACATTTACCTTACCAGAGCAGAGCGTGAGGACCTTGCCCAACGGGTTCACCCTTTGTTCAGAACCCGTGGTGTGCCCGGAACCCATGACGTGGCGCTGGGGCAAGAGGTTCTGCACCGTTTGCGCAGCGCGGGGCCCGAAGACGCCACAGCCATTCCTGCTTTCGACAAATCCAGAGATGACCGTGTTCCACCAGAGGATTGGCCCGTCTTCGTCGGAAGGGCAGAGGTCATTCTCCTGGAGGGCTGGTGCCTGGATGCCCGACCGGCGAAAGCCAGTGCGCTCGTTGAGCCGATCAATCGCCTGGAGTCGGACGAAGATCCAGAGGGCGTCTGGCGCCGCCATGTTAACGATCAGTTGAAGGGAGAGTACCGGCAGTTTTTCGATGAAATCGATTGTCTGGTCATGTTGAAGGCGCCCTCCATGGAGTGTGTGCTTGAATGGCGTCGACTACAGGAGAAAAAGCTGGCGAAGAAAATCCGAAATGCACCAGAAAAGGGCGGCGCCTCTGGTGGCGCACAGGATTTGCGCATTATGACCGACGAGGAAGTCGGTCGTTTCGTGATGCACTATGAGCGCGTCACCCGATCCTGCCTCGCTGAGATGCCAGGCCGGGCCGATGTTCTGATCAACGTGGCCGAGGACCACTCCCTCGGTCTTCCGAAGTTCCGCAAGTCTTGACGGAGACCGGCCATGGCCAGACCCCATTTGATTATCTTTTCCGATCTCGATGGCACCCTGCTTGATCATGATGATTACCGATGGCAGGCGGCGGGCCCGGCCCTGGACAGACTGAAAGCCGCCAGGATCCCGCTGGTACTCAACTCCAGCAAAACCATGCCGGAGATCCGGGCATTGCGAGAAGAGCTTGGAAATACCGATCCGTTCATTGTCGAAAACGGTGCAGCCGTGGTTATTCCGCCCCATGTGCTGGGCAATGCCGAAGAAGAAGTGGTGAATTTTGGTGCAACCCGGGATCGGGTCCTTGAGGTTCTGGTCGCCCAGCGGCAGAAGGGTGCGCGGTTCAAGGGCTTTGCCGACATGTCCGCGAACGAGCTGGCAGCCGAGACAGGCCTGGATCCGGCGGCAGCCGGGCGTGCCAAAGAGCGGCTCGGGACCGAGCCATTGATCTGGCAGGGCACCGACGAGGAGTTGGTCCACTTCGAGAAGGCTCTTGGTGCCGAACAACTTCGCCTGGTGCCCGGCGGACGGTTCCTCCATGCCATGGGAATTTTTGATAAAGCCGATGGGGCCCGGTTCTTGCTAAACAAATATAAAGAGCGATACCGGGAGCAGTATGGCGATGCGCCCGTGTTGGCCATTGCCCTGGGTGACAGCCCCAACGATCAGCAGATGCTGGAATCGGCCGATATACCGGTAGTGATCCGGGGTGTGAAAAGTGAAGAGGTGCGGTTGCCCTCGGCAAAGCATGCCATGCGCTCCCTCAAGCCCGGCCCCGAAGGCTGGAATGAGTGCGTACTCAATCTACTGGTTGAGTACGGGTACTGACCCGTTTGAGTGCGGGCATAAAGAAGGAGAGCCGCCATGGGCGACTTTTACCAGAATGGCATAATCACAACCCTTCATAACCTGGTTCGGCGTCCGGTGGAGGATCTCGAAGCAGAGCTGATGAGCTTTCGCAAGGCCCGGCCCATGTCGCTGGTGCTGCCGTCACTGTATTCCGAGCTGGAAGGGCCAGCCCTTGAAAATATCGTGCAGGAGCTGGGCAAGGTGCCGTATCTGGATCAGGTAGTGATTGGCCTGGACCGCGCCAACGAGGCGCAATACCGCCATGCCCTCGAGTATTTCTCGGAATTGCCCCAGAACTTCAAGGTACTCTGGAACGACGGGCCCCGGCTCAGGAACATTGACATGAAGCTGCGGGAGCAGAACCTGGCGCCGACGGAAATGGGCAAGGGCCGAAACGTCTGGTACTGCTTCGGTTATGTCCTGGCCTCCGGTGTCAGCAAGTCCGTTGCCCTGCACGACTGTGACATCCTTACCTATTCCCGGGACCTTGTGGCCCGCCTTATCTACCCGGTGGCCAACCCGGGGTTCAACTATATGTTCTGCAAAGGCTACTACGCCCGGGTGGCGGACGGAAAAATGAACGGAAGGGTGAGCCGGTTGCTGGTGACACCGCTGATTCGCGCGCTGAAGAAGGTCTGCGGCCCCAACGATTTCCTGGACTACCTGGACAGTTACCGGTACCCCCTGGCCGGTGAGTTTTCATTCCGCACCGATGTGATCAATGATCTTCGCATCCCCAGCGATTGGGGGTTGGAGATTGGCGTGCTGTCGGAGATGAAGCGCAACTATGCGACCAACCGTTTGTGCCAGGTGGATATCGCTGATGTCTACGACCACAAGCACCAGGAGCTTTCACCGGAGGATGCCAGCAAGGGGCTGTCCAAGATGAGCATGGATATCGCCAAGGCTCTGTTCCGAAAGTTGGCGACCAACGGTGAGATTTTCTCCAATGAGAAATTCAGGACCATCAAGGCCACGTATTTCCGCATTGCCCTGGATTTCGTGGAGACCTACCAGAACGACGCCATTATTAACGGCCTGACATTCGATCGGCACAAGGAAGAAAAAGCCGTGGAGCTGTTCGCCCAGAACGTGATGCGGGCCGGGGCCTATTTCCTCGATAACCCGATGGATACACCCTTTATTCCCAGCTGGAACCGGGTAACCAGCGCCATTCCGGACATCAAGGAGCAGTTGCTGGAAGCGGTGGAGCTGGATAACGAGGAATTCCGGCCATGACCCAGCCTCTGAAAGCGAAGCTGGTTGCCATGCTGGAGGTGGTTTATCCGGATCTGGACTGTGATTTTCTGGCCGAGCAGTTGCTGAGTAACATGGGGCTGGAGCCCAATCAGGAGCCGCCACCTGCGCACCAGAATAACTGGGACGAATCGGATGTGGTGCTGATTACCTATGCCGACACGGTTCAGCGGGCGGACGAAAAACCGTTGCAGACACTGCATCGTTTCCTGGGCGATTGCCTGTCAGATTCGATTTCGTCGGTGCACATTCTGCCGTTTTTTCCCTACAGCTCCGACGACGGTTTTTCTGTGATGGACTATCTGGCCGTGAACGAATCCCACGGGAACTGGGAGGACATCGAGGCCATCGCCCGGGATTACAAGCTGATGGCGGACCTGGTGATCAACCATATGTCGGCTCGCAGCCGCTGGTTCGAGAATTACCGAAAACGGGTAGATCCGGGAAAGGATTATTTCTTCGAGGGTAATCCGAGAGATGATCTGAGTGCCGTCGTGCGCCCCCGAACCTCGCCACTGTTGAACGCGGTTCAGACCGATGATGGCGAGCGTTATGTCTGGTGCACCTTCAGTGAGGATCAGGTCGATCTTAATTTTGCCAACCCGAAGGTGCTTATCGAATTCGCCGCCATCATCCGGCGCTATCTGGAGCGTGGCATTATCATCTTCCGGCTCGATGCCGTCGCCTTTCTCTGGAAAGAACCGGGCACGCCCTGCATACATCTCCAGCAAACCCATGAGCTGATCAAGATCCTGCGCCTGCTGATTGAACATCACAGCCCGGATGCCGTGGTGATTACCGAGACCAACGTACCCAACCGGGAAAACCTGACCTATTTCGGCAACGCCAACGAAGCCCATGTCATCTATAACTTTTCCCTGCCGCCCCTGCTGATCAATACCCTGGTGACCGGTGACTGCAAGCACCTGAAAACCTGGCTGATGAGCATGCCGCCGGCGCAGATGGGCACCACCTATCTGAACTTTATTGCGTCCCATGATGGCGTCGGTATGCGGCCGACGGATGGTCTGCTGACGGAAGAGGAAAAGCAGCGGCTGATCAACACCATGGATTCTTTTGGCGGCAAGGTCTCTTACCGGCGCACGCCGGATGGCCGCGACCAGCCCTACGAAATCAACATCGCCCTGTACGATGCGCTGCAGGGCACGGCGGAATCGGGCCGGGATCACTGGCAACTGCAGCGCTTTATCTGCGCACACACTGTGATGCTGTCCCTGGAGGGCATTCCGGCGTTCTACATCCACAGCCTGCTGGCCACCGAGAACGATCTGGAGCGAGTGGAGCACACAGGACGGCTGCGATCCATTAATCGGAGTCAGTGGCAACTGGATGACCTGGAACAGAGGCTTGTGGACCCTCTGAGCCATCACAGCAAGGCCTTCCAGGAGCTGAAGCGCCTGATCGCCATTCGGCGTAAACAGCCAGCGTTTCACCCGAACGCGACCCAGTTCACCCTGCATCTTGGGCTTCAGCTGTTCGGTTTCTGGCGCCAGAGTATGCGCCGGGACCAATCCATCTTCTGTATCCACAACATCAGCAACGAGGTACAGCAGGTTGCCCTGAGCGACATCAATCTGATTGGTACCGACCAGTGGCAGGATCTGATTTCCGGAATGACCATTGATGACCTCTCCGGCTCGATTACCCTGAAACCCTACCAGAGCGTGTGGCTGTCCAATCTTGAGGTGACCGGCTGACAATCTGCAGGCGTCATTTGTGCAATGCTCGAAAAACATAGGGTATCCTGTGCCCATATGAGCAAGGCCGAGACGTCATACATGATCAAAGCAATCAAGGTAAGCGGGGGTAACCTCAGTTGGGATTCCTGGGAAGGGCCGGGAGAACCGCCGGCAGACCACGTCGAAATCGAGGTTGTCTGGACAGCCATCAATCGTGCCGACCTGATGCAGCGGGCGGGTGTGTATCCACCGCCGCCGGGGGCGTCTGAGATTCTGGGATTGGAAGTCAGTGGCCGGATCACCTCGGTTGGATCGGGTGTCACCCAGTTCAAGCCCGGCGATGAAGTCTGCGCCTTGCTGACCGGCGGCGGTTACGCCACCCGCGTGGTGGTGCCGGCGGTACAGGTACTACCTGTGCCCAAAGGATTATCTCTGGAGGCAGCGGCGGCCATTCCGGAGGTGTTTGCCACGGCGTGGCTGAACCTCTATCACGAAGCCGCACTGAAACCGGGTGAGCGGGTGCTGTTGCACGCCGGTGCCAGCGGCCTTGGGACTGCGGTCATTCAACTGGCGACTGCCTTTGGCAATCCGGTCTTTGCGACCGCCGGTGACAAAGCCAAGCTGGAGGTGTGCCGCAATCTGGGAGCCAGTGGTGTCTGGAACCGAAACGAGGGGTCCTTTGTGGATGCTGTCACTGCGTGGGGCGGTGTGGATATGGTTCTGGACCCGGTCGGCGGCAAATATATTGCCGAGGATCAGCGGGTTCTGAATGTTGATGGCCGGATTGTACTGATTGGACTGATGGGCGGCCGCATGGCCGAGGTGGATCTGGGCCTGATGCTGGTTAAACGCCAACGCCTGATCGGTTCCACTCTCCGTTCACGGACGGTCGAGGATAAGGGCGAGGTGATGCAGGCGCTCTACCGGCATGTCTGGCCACTGCTCGCAGCCGGCCAGATTGAGCCCCTGATTGATAGCACCTGGCCGATAGAGCAGGTGGAAGACGCGATGGCCTATGTGGCCGAGAACAGGAACACCGGCAAGGTGCTCCTGAAAATCGCCGATTGATCACGCAGGCCCTCGCGCCTCCGCAGAGTAATCAGTCTGCGATATGAACCAGCTGTTTGCCGAAGTTCTGTCCTTTCAGCATGCCCTTGAAGGCATCAACGGCATTTTCAAGACCTTCGGCAACGGTCTCCCTGTATTTGAGTTCACCCGAGGCAACCCGTGAGGCCAGGATGTCTGTGATTTCCTGATGCTGGTCCTGCCACTCGGTCACAAGGAAAAAACGATGCTCGGGAGCGGGATCCAGTGCCCCAAGCACGTGGAAGGGAGTCTCTACGCTGGCCATATCTTTTGCATTGTAGGCAGAGACAAATCCGCAGATGGGTACCCGGGCTCCCTCATTCAACAATGGGGCAACGGCGCGCGTAACGGCACCCCCTACGTTTTCAAAGTAGATGTCGATGCCGTCGGGGCAGGCGGTTTTCAGGTCCGCTTCCAGGTTGCCCGCCTTGTAGTCGACGCAGGCGTCGAAGCCCAGTTCATTGACCACGAAATTGCACTTTTCGGGCCCGCCGGCGACGCCAACCACCCGGCACCCTTCTGTTTTCGCGGTCTGGCCAACCACGGTGCCCACAGGGCCGGAAGCCGCCGAGACAACTACGGTTTCGCCGGCTTTCGGTTTACCCACGTACATCAGGCCGCAATAACCGGTGCGCCCGGGCATGCCTGCAACGCCAAGGTAGGCTTGCAGGGGCACATTCTCCCGTTGCTGAATCTTGTAAACCATCGGCGCATCGGCCGGAAAGGTCACGTATTCCTGCCAGCCGGAGTAGCAGGTCACCAGGTCGCCGACCTTCAGATCGTCTGAACGCGATTCCACAATTCGGGCAACACTCTCGCCGACAATGGGCTCATCGATGCCAATGGGGTCCATGTAGCCTTTGGCGTCGTTCATGCGGGGACGCATGTAGGGGTCCAGCGAAAGCCAGAGCACTTGAGCAACAACTTCTCCATCGTTGGGGGAGCGGACAGGGCGTTCTTCCAAAACGAGATCGCCTTGTTGGATTTCACCTTGCGGGCGTTGTTTGAGCACGACGGCTCGGTTCTGGTATTCGCTCACTTGTTCTCTCCGGTTGCATAATGAAACCAGATTAGGGTGCAGCAGAATGATTGTCGGGTCAACTGTTAAGCTGGTGCTTGTTTTCTTGCAACGTTTGGTCTCAGTTGTAGCGAAATGCAACAAGTGCCATAATTTGAGGTGCGAACTAGATATCTTCTTTGGAGGCAACCATGACTACCGCCGTCCGTCTCGACGATTCGCTCGTCCGTCACGCCGCCGCTGAGGGTGCGGTCAATCGGCGCTCGACGCCCAAGCAGATCGAGTATTGGGCCGAGATAGGGCGCGCTGTTGCCGGTGAGGTGAGTGCAGAAGATCTGATCGCCATTCTCCAGGGTATCCGCCAGGTGAGGGTGGAGCCGGTGGTGGCCGAATCGATTTCCAGCGATGACCTCTGGGCTGAGGTGGATCAGGCCCGGGAAAGCGGTGACCTGGAGCGCTCTATCAGCCGGGGGCGCACGGTTTACCAGGCTTCTGGCGAGAAACCGGGCTATCTGGAAGCGATCTATCCGGACGGCAGCCGCGAAGTCGGCCAGTTTCGCAACGGGCGTTTTGAGGCACTGAGTGACCGTGACAACGCAGCCTGAACTGTGGCTGCTGGTTGGCGGAAATGGGGCCGGAAAAACAACGTTCTATGAGCGGTTTCTGGCTCGTCGCAGAATCCCGCTGGTGAATGCCGACAACATCGCCCGAAGTGTCTGGCCGGACGCGCCGGAGAAGCACAGTTATGAAGCGGCCCTGATTGCCGAAAGGGAGCGGCTCAGACTGCTGGAGGAGCGTCAAACATTCTGTTTTGAAACGGTCTTTTCCCATCCTTCCAAAGTGGATTTTGTCGGGGCTGCCAAAGCGGCAGGATTTCGCATTCGGCTGTTTTACTTCCACCTGGAACTGGTATCCCTTAACAAGGCCCGGGTCGCGTCCCGGGTAACGTCCGGTGGGCATAATGTTCCGGAAGCGAAGATTGAGTCGCGGATTCCAAGAACCGTGGAGAACCTTCGCCAGTGCATCGGTCTGGCGGATGAATTGCACCTGATTGATAACTCGAGTCTCGATCAGCCCTATGTGCGCGTTGCGGTCTGGGAAAGTGGTCAGTGGCGTTCCTTGCAGGAAAGCCTGCCTCATTGGGCGGCAGATCTGATTGACACCTGATGGTTCATCACGGCCAGCTTTCGGGCACCACAAACAGGCGATTGGTTTCCTGCCATAATCCGCTCACGCAATTCTTTTCGAGCTTTGCGAGCAATAGCGGAATGCCGTGGCGCTTGATGGTATTCAGCGCAGCCGTTACGGCATCAGCCCGAGGAGGCTCTTCCTGGCGCCATGGACCGATCCAGTGGGGTTTGTTCAAAACCACCCAACCTGGGATGTCTGGCGGCTCGATCTGTGAGATGTAGCACCAGTGTCCGCGAAGGTGATTAGCAGGCACTGACTCGGGCGCAATTGCGCGGGTTTCTTTGGGGTAAAACAGATAGCCCGGCATGAAAATGCGGGGCGTCACGGGTTCGTTGATTCCAGCTTCGGCGAGCAGTGCTCTGGCTTCGGGCAATCTGGTTCGCTGGCTTTGCAGGTTGAGCATGCGATCTGACTTAAGGTCCAGTCGATCTCTTGCGTTAGGGCCGTACCAGAGAGTATTACCTCTTTGCTCCGGAACCCCCAGGTAGTATTTGATGGCAATTTCGTGATGCTCGATTCGATCCTCAGAGCGATTGTGTACCACGAAATCCAGCTCTCCAATGGTTCGACCCTGGGACTGTATTTGTTGGTTCTGCAGCAGAACATCCCAGCCCAGCAGATCTTCCAGTAATACCCGGTAAAGCCGCTCGAAATAGAATCCGAGTCGCTTCTGGGGTGTCTCTCTGAGCAGCGCAGGCGCCGTTTCCGGGTTTTGATCCCAGGCCTGAAGTTGTTCTGTCATACCGTCAGGCAGATAACGGCCCGGCTCAAACGTCAGTGGAGACTGCAGCAGTTGGGGCGCCTGGCACAGCCAGGCAAGATGCCGGACTGCCGGGGTGGTCAGGCCTGAAGTAGAGTAGTGCGTTGTTTTTGCATCCATATGGCCAGAATACCGTAAACTGTCCGCAAGGCACGATGATCAATACAGTTCTGAAGGAGGCGTCATGCAATATCTTCACACCATGATCCGGGTGAGTAACCTGGATGAGACACTGCATTTCTTTTGCGATCTGCTGGGGATGGTTGAGATCAATCGCAAGAGCAGCGACAAAGGCCGGTTCACTCTGGTTTTCCTGGCCGCGCCGGAAGACGAAGCCCGTGCCCGTGAAGACCGGGCGCCGATGATCGAACTTACCTACAACTGGGATCCGGAAGAGTATACCGGCGGGCGCAATTTCGGCCATCTGGCCTATCGGGTGGATGACATTTATGCCCTTTGTGAGCACCTTAAAGCCAATGGGGTAACGATTAATCGTCCGCCCCGTGATGGCTATATGGCTTTTATCCGCACGCCAGATAACATCTCGATCGAGCTTCTGCAGAAAGGCGAGGCACTGCCACCGAAAGAACCCTGGGCCAGTATGGAAAACACTGGTACCTGGTAAGCCCTCAGGCCGGCCGCAACAGGGGGGGCGAGCGTGATATAGTAGCGGCCTGCAATATAGCTTTCGCATCAGGATGATGCATTCATAACATGGAGAAGTTTGATGGACGATTGGCAAGGATGCCTGGATCCCCAGTGCCAGACCGCTTTGTTACGAGCCCGGGAAAGTGTTGAACGCCGCGGTGGCTCGGTAATTACCGTTGAAGACTACCTGCTTGCCCTGCTGGACTCAGCGCCTGCGATAGCCCGCTTTCTGCGCGGCTGCGGCGTGGATATGGATGAACTTACCCGCACCATTCAGTGCGAACAACCGATCGTTACAGAGGTTGGTGGCGAAGGGCAGTTATCTTCCCAACTGATGTACTGGTTCGCGGCGGCCCGGGAAACCAGCGATTCACCATGGCTTGGATGGTCGCAACTGCTGGAGACCCTGGTTCGCCACGCGGAACGGCTGCAGGAGAAAGCCTATGTGGCGGTTTTTGAGCTGGTCCCACGCTGGCCGGATCCTTCCGAGGATCGGGAGCCGCCACCAATTGATGAATTCCAGCGAGCGCCCGTGGTAGTGACTGATTCTGCATGGGTTGAACTGGCCGAGGATGTCGCGATCGGTCTGGCGGCCTCTCCGTCAGCCATGATATGGGTGCGTGGTGAGCGCGGGGCGGGCAAAACCGCCTGGCTGCAATCGCTGCTCCCTGTACTTGAGCAGGATTATGTCGAGCTGGATCTCAGGCGTGAAGCGGAGATCATGGCGAGTGATCTTCCGGTTCTTCCGACGCGCTCATCGGATGCTTTTCCGGGAGAGGACAGGTCTCGCTGGCCGGTACTGGTACTGGATAATATCTCACCGGCTGATCTGATTACCTTGATGGATCTTTCTGGTGGGCTGGCATCAGCCCTGGTACTGCAGTGGGCAGGCCCAATACTCTTGCTGGGTCCTGACGAGCCCATGGAAAGCGGTGCGGGCGCCTCACTGCAACATCGTCTTGGCCGAACTCTCGACATCTTTGATATGCCGGTTTCAAGTGTGGTTCAGCGTCAGGCCATTCTGACCGCGCATCAGGCGGCTATCGAGAAGCAGTGGAACGTCCAGATTTCCCGCCCGTTGATCCGGTTTGCTGCCTCTCGTCGAAGCCGATGTGTGAGCACACCCGGAGGAATGCTTCAGTGGCTGGAACGGGCCGCTGCGAGGCTTGATCTCTTTGCGCGAAGAGGGCCGGCCGAGGCGGTGGCTCTGGCAGGGCAGGCCGACACCCTGAGGCGTCAGTCCCTGGTGGCGCTGGCGCGAAAAGAGCCGCTTGATGATATCGAGGCGTCGCTAGGCGAAATCCAGCTCCATCGTGTTGCGGCCGAAGTGGCTTGGCATGAGCGAAAGGCTGCAGGCACGTTGCGTCGGTTGTGTGCGGAAGATTTACGACAGGAACTCGAGCGCTGGGTTGCAGCGCGGCCCGGGCCGGTTCACTATGTGCTTCATTGTAAACGGCAGGACGGAGATTCAGCAGGTGCAGGATCTGGAAATTTACATTCGTGATCTGGAGCCAGGTGCGGTCTCTGGGTGGCTTGAGAACCATCTGGACGAACTGGAACTGGATGACGGTCAGGTAACGAGCGTGATCAAGGGCGTGGCCCGCTACGAGGGCGAAAGGCTGCGGCTATCGCTCTACCCCGGAGCTTTCGGAAAGCGGTTTACCTCCTTGGTTATTGAAGGCCCGAGAGTGCCCTGGAACAGTGATCTGGACTGCGCGCGCAGCGCCTGGCGTGCCATGGATACCGAGATTCGCTGTAGTCCGGGAGACTGGAAAGAAGGTGAGCCGGTAGACGATGAGAAGTGGTGGCGATTGGATCACCGGGGCGAGCAACAAGTCGTCTGGAACTGAAAGAGGCAGCCCGTAGGCTGCCTCTTCGTTTTCAGTGGGCGATTACTCGCTCAGGATGGAAACGTTGTCGGCCTGAAGACCTTTGTCTGCCTCCACAACATTGAAGCGCACCAGTTGGCCCTGACGCAGAACCCGGCGACCGCGGCCGCGGATCGCGCGAAAGTGTACGAAAACCTCGTCGCCACTGTCGCGTACAATAAAACCAAAGCCTTTCTTCACGTTAAACCATTTGACGGTGCCTTCCTCGTTACCTTCAGGACTGCTTTCGTCATAGCCATCATCATCGTCGTCGTTGTAGCTTTGGCTCGGTGCACGATTGCTTGGCCGGGAAGTGCTGCGCTGTTCGGCCGGTTTCTTGACTGAGAACGCAATGGCCAGGAAGCCCGCAACGCCAAAAACGATCAGCGTGATGATGTAGGCGGCGATACCGCGATTGCTACCCAGCGCCTCTACCAGTTGGCCTGCAGCGATCAGGCGAAGTGGCTCGGGTGTGAACGACAGCAACAGGGCAAGCACCAGAGGCGCGGGTATGGCGATCAGGAGAGCAAAAAGGATCGCTTTGGATGGATTACGCATTGACTGAAATTTCTCCATTCTTGTAACGCTAACGATAAAAACCGGATATCGGGTAAAATCGCACATCCGGCCGGTGAAAACCGCCAGTTCCGCGGAAAACGGGAGCGCTGGCGGGCAAAAGCGGCATGATACCAGATTATCCCGAGCGCTGACCAAGCAGCGGGGTAAGCAGTGTCATCGATCACATTCTTGATAGATCCATCCAGGGAGTGCCAATACCCAATGAGCCAGAACGATCTGGAAACCCGACTGGACGAGCTGGAAACGCGACTGGCCTTTCAGGACGACGTTATCAATACCCTGAGTGAGCAGGTGGCCAGGCAGGAAATGGATATCCGGGAATTGTGGGAGGCCAAACGGTTGCTGCACAAACAGCTCAAGGATGTTTCGCCGTCCAATATCAAGTCTGAGCAGGACGAGACGCCTCCGCCTCACTACTAAAAACAGGGTCAGATGAAAATGGGGTCAGAAGAAAAGTTCATCTGAAAATCATGTAGCCAGCCTCCCATAGTCCGTCATCCGGAGTAGGCTGGTAGTTGGCAAACTCACTGCCACTACAGGAGGCTGACATGACCCCATTCTGCGCCATCGACTTGCACTCCAACAATAGCGTGGTTGTTATTCTTGATGAGGATGACACCGTCCTCTACCAGGAGCGTTTACCGAACGACTTGCCCGCCATCGAGCGGGCTCTGTCGCCCTTTCAGAATGAACTTTACGGGGTTGCCGTGGAGTCCACCTTCAACTGGTATTGGCTGGTGGACGGCCTGCAAGCGGCCGGCTACCACGTCATGCTGGTCAACACCCACGCCGTGCAACAGTACAAAGGTCTGAAGCACACCAACGACGTCTCCGACGCGCGCTGGCTGGCTCACCTGATGCGCCTGGGTATTCTGCCCACGGGGTATATTTATCCCTACGAGCAGCGAACATTGCGGGATCTGCTGCGCAAACGGTTGTTCCTCAACCGGGAGCGGGTGATGCATCTGCTGAGCGCCCAATGCCAGATCCGTCGCTGCACTGGGGTGCAGGTAAACTGCACCGAACTCAAGCGGGCATCGCCTCAACTGCTCCAGGTACACCATCATCCGAACCTGCGATTTGCCCTGCGCTGTCATCTGGTGATGGTGCAGGCGCTCAACGAACAGATTGAACTGATCGAACGCCACGTGGCGAAGCAGACCCAGGACAACCCGTATCTCCAGTCATTGCTGACGGTGGATGGCGTCGGTCCTATCCTGGGCCAGACCATCGCTCTGGAAACCGGCGACATCGACCGCTTCTCGACTGTAGGCCAGTTCGCATCCTACTGTCGCTGCGTCAACAGCCAAAGGCTCAGTAACGGCAAAGCAAAGGGTCGCAATAACACCCGCAATGGCAACAAGTACCTGAGCTGGGCCTTTGTCGAAGCGGCTCACAGTATCATCCGACACAACAAGGTGGCGCACCGGTTCTACCAGCGCAAGCGGGCCCAGAAAAACGGCGCCCTGGCGACCAAGGCCCTGGCCCACAAGCTGGCGCGCGCCTGCTATTACGTGATGCGGGACGGGGTGGTGTTCGATGAAACGCGATTGTTTGCTTGATGATTTTGCTTTGAATGTGCGGGGGAGCTCCGAAATGGGGATGGTAAAACCAGAAATCTGAATGAGTCCCCGCACATTCTCCCGAGCACCGAAGGTGCACTGATGCGCCCTGATCGTGAACCATCAAGAGACTGGCGCCACGCGTTGGCAAACCACCACATCTGTATCCATCTGGACACGATCAGGCACCGACGGTTTTCTGGGGCTTCGGCCAGGGGCTGCTCTGACGGGTGGCCTTGATCCTGATGGGTGTCTGGTGCGGATCAGTCCGCAACCACCACTGAGAACACCGGGTGCGTATTAGAAGGGAGGAGCCACCACAACCAGCGGTTGTGGTGGATTGGTATTGCCTGTTGACTACGACTGGCTAATGGGTGACCCCATTTTCATCTGAACCCAGGTCCACGTCTCAAGCGAGGAGTTCGATCAGAATCTGCTCGTAGATGTCCGACAGAGTGTTGAGATCCTCGGCCTTCACGCATTCATCCACTTTATGAATGGTTGCGTTGATAGGGCCTAGCTCCACCACTTGTGCACCGGTGGGTGCAATGAAGCGGCCATCCGAGGTGCCGCCGGAGGTGGAAAGTTCGGTTTCCCGACCTGTCACCGTGCGAATGGCGCTCTGGCTGGCCGATACGAGCGCGCCCTTGTCCGTGAGGAACGGACGCCCACTGAGGTGCCATTGCAGATCGTACTTCAGGTTGTGACGGTCCAGGATGGCTACCACCCTTTCTTCGAGACTCTCTGCTGTGTTCTCAGTGCAGTAGCGGAAGTTGAAATGCACGAGGCACTCACCGGGAATAATATTACTGCCGGTGCCCGCTTCCATTCTGGTGATCTGGAATGTGGTTGGTGGGAAAAAGTCGTTGCCGTTATCCCAGAATTCCTTTGCCAGCGCATCAAGAGCCGGAGCCACGGTATGAACCGGGTTCTCGGCCAGATGCGGGTAGGCAACATGGCCCTGAACGCCATGCACAGTCAGATAGCCATGCAGAGAGCCCCGGCGGCCGTTCTTGATCACATCACCCACTTCATGGGTGCTGGAGGGCTCGCCAATCAGGCACCAGTCGATCTTCTCGTTCCTGGCCTCCAGGGTTTCCACCACTTTGACAGTGCCGTGCTGGGCGGGCCCTTCTTCGTCGCTGGTGATGAGCAGGGCAATGGAGCCACGGTGATCGGGATGTTTTGCAACGAATCGCTCACAGGCGGTTACGAAGGCCGCAAGGCTGCCCTTCATGTCCGCTGCGCCACGGCCCAGCAGATAGCCGTCCCTGATTACCGGATCAAAGGGCGGGTGTGCCCAGTTCTTCTCCGGGCCAGTCGGCACCACGTCGGTATGACCGGCAAAGACCAGAACCGGCCCCTCGGAGCCCTTGCGGGCCCAGAGGTTATCGGTATCGCCAAACCGCAGGTTCTCGCCGGTGAAACCCAGGGGCGCCAGGCGAGACATCATCAGTTCCTGGCAGCCGGCATCGTCGGGTGTGACAGATGGCCGGCGGATCAGGTCAATGGCAAGATCGAGAGTCGGGGAATCAGTTGTTTGCATGCAGCTCTTCATTTAGCGCGATGGCGGATTTGTTGGTTTTGCATTCAACCGCGCCGGTCTGGCTGTTGCGACGGAACAGCAGGTCCGGCTGGTTGGCCAGATCGCGGGCCTTGATTACCTCAACCAGTTCGTTGTTGTCGTCCAGCAGGGCAACCTTGGTGCCAGCCGTGATGTACAGCCCGGCCTCAACCTTGCAGCGGTCGCCCAGCGGAATGCCGATGCCCGCGTTGGCGCCGATCAGGCAGTTCTCGCCAACCGCAATGATGATGTTGCCACCACCGGAAAGGGTACCCATGGTGGAGCAACCACCGCCCAGGTCGGAGCCCTTGCCAACCATAACGCCGGCGGAGATACGGCCTTCGATCATGCTGGTGCCTTCGGTACCGGCGTTGAAGTTGATAAAGCCTTCGTGCATGACTGTGGTGCCTTCACCCACATAGGCGCCCAGGCGAACCCGCGCGGTGTCGGCAATACGAACACCCTTTGGTACCACGTAGTCGGTCATCTGCGGGAATTTGTCCACCGATTTCACTTCCAGCGTGCGGCCTTCCAGCCGGGCCTGGAGCTGGCGATCGGAAAGCTCGTTGAGGTCGATTGCGCCTTCGTTGGTCCAGGCCAGGTTCGGCAGCAGACCAAAGATGCCGTCCAGCTTCAGACCATGGGGTTTCGCCATGCGGTGGGAAATCAGGTGAAGCTTGAGGTAAACCTCGGGCGTGCTGGAGGCTGTGTCATCCGATTCCAGTACTGTAACAACCACCGGGCGTTTGCTGTTGGCGGCTTTGTCCGCCAGGGTTGCCTGGTCTGTCTGGCCAATCTGTCGCAGGGCATTGGCGAGCTGGCTGAGCTGCTCGGCGGTCGCACTGATCGCCTGGTTGCCACCCTTGTAATCCAGGGCATTGGAGATGACGTCCATCAGGGTGTTGTCGGGTGTCATGACCGGCTGCTGGTAAAAGACTTCCAGCCACTCGCCCTGGTTGTTCTGGGTGCCGATACCGATACCGAATGCAAAGCTCATCTGATGGTTGCTCCTGTTCTGAATGTGGGGGTCAGAAATTCGCGCCTTCCGACTCCGGAGTTAAAATTTGGACCTGTATACCTGAGGTTCAGGTCAGCCATGCAGCCCATTCGTCTGCACTGAAACCCACGCGCACTTCCTCGCCGTTTTCCACGACCGGGCGCTTAATAATGGATGGATTGTCCAGCATGATCGCGTGGGCACTTTGGGCGCTAATGGTATCACGAACCTCCTCTGGAAGTTTGCGCCAGGTGGTGCCACGGCGGTTAAGCAGGCTTTCCCAGCCAACCGCAGTCTCCCATCGGGACAGCATTTCGTCGTCCAGACCGTCTTTCTTGAAATCGTGGAACTGGTAATCGACACCGTGCTCGTCCAGCCATTTCCGGGCTTTTTTCACCGTATCGCAGTTTTTGATGCCGTACAGTTTCATTCCTGGCTCGCCTTAACAAATTCAACAATGCGGTTTGCCGCCTCAACGCACTCTTCCAACGGCGCAACCAGAGCCATCCGAACCCGGTTTTCCCCGGGGTTGTGGCCATCCACGGTGCGAGAGAGGTAGCGCCCCGGAAGGACATGAACGTTCTGCTGGGCGGAGAGTTCCCGGGCAAAGGTTTCATCGTCCATCGGCGTTTCTGGCCACAGGTAGAAGCCAGCGTCCGGGAAGTTCACATCCATGACTTCCCTGAGAATGGGCACCACTGCTTCGAACTTGGCGCGGTAGGCGGCCCGGTTCTCCCGAACGTGGTCTTCGTCGCTCCAGGCGGCAATGCTGGCCAGCTGGTTGTGGATGGGCATGGCGCAGCCATGATAGGTGCGGTACTTCAGGTAGCCATCAAGAATGCTGGCGTCACCGGCAACGAAGCCTGAACGAAGGCCGGGCAGGTTGCTGCGCTTGGAAAGGCTGTGGAACACCACGCAGCGGCGGTAGTCATCACGGCCAATGGCGGCGCAGGTTTGTAGCAGGCCCTCGGGCGGGTTGTTCTCATCCGGATACAGCTCTGAGTAGCATTCGTCCGAGGCAACAATAAAGTCGTATTTGTCGGCCAGGGCAATTACCCGGGCCAGCGTTTCCCTCGGAATCACGGCACCACTGGGGTTGCCCGGTGAGCACAGGAACAATACCTGACACTCTTGCCAGATGGATTCCGGCACCGAATCAAAATCGGGAATGAAACCGTTGGAGCCGTCGCAGGGGAGGTATACCGGGGTTGCGCCGGCCAGGAAGGCGGCACCTTCATAGACCTGATAAAACGGATTGGGGCTGACTACGGTGGCAGGCTTGCTGGCATCCACCACTGCCTGAACGAGGGAAAAAATCGCCTCGCGGGTGCCGTTCACCGGAACGATGTTACCGGCCGGGTTGAGACTGCCGGGTGTCAGGTTGAATCGGCGGGTCGCCCAGCGACTGATCGCCTCTCTGAGTTCGTCTGTACCGCGGGTTGTCGGGTAATTGGCAAGCTTGTCCAGATTGTTTGCAATGACCTGCTTGACGAACTCCGGCGAGGGGTGCTTCGGCTCGCCAATGCCAAGAGAGATTGGCCGGAGATGATCTGGCACGTTAATGGCGGCCTTCAATTTGGCCAGCTTTTCAAAGGGGTAGGGGTGGAGTCTGTCCAGGTTCGGATTCATTGAATGTCGTCCAGCATTTTACAGAGATCTTGCTGCAGGGCCTGGCACACGGCTGGGTCCCGGATGGGGTCGCCGTGCTCGTCGGTCACGAAGAAAACGTCCTCTACGCGTTCGCCCAGCGTCGCGATCTTGGCAGTGCTCAGGCGTACCCGATGCTCAAGCAATACCTGGCCAACTCGTGCCAGCAGGCCGGGCCGATCGGGCGTAATCACTTCCATAACGGTGCGCTGGTTGATGGTGTCGTTGGAGAAGGTTACCTCCGTGGGAAAGGCAAAATGTTTCAGTTGCCGCGGAGTGCGTCGGTGGATGATGTCCGGGTAGTCCTCCGGGTCATCCAATTCCTCGATCAGGCGCAATCGCACGCGCTCCTTGCGCGCGGGGTCAATGCCAAGCGGCTGGCCCTTGTCATCCAGTACCACGTATGAGCTGATCGAGTAGGGGCCTTCGCTGGAACTGATTCGGGCGTCCACGATGTTCAGGTTCAACTGCTCAAGGACGGCGGTCGTCGCAGCAAACAGGGCCACCCGGTCCTTCATATAGATGATGATTTGGGAGTAGCCATCCGTGGGGCCGCCACGGGTGTCGCGAATAAGCACCAGCGGGTCCGGGTTGTCACCATGGCGGATAATGGCTGCAGTCTGCCAGGCGATATCGACGGTGGAGTCCTGAAGGAAGTAATCCTCGTCGACGGTGTCCCAGATGGCATCGATCTGTTCATCGGTCATGTTCTGGGCGTGCAGGATTTCGCGCGCCTCCGACTGTGTTGCGCGAACCCACTCTTGCCGGTCGATAGGAGTTTCAGTGCCTCGGCGCAGAGCCCGTTTAGCTTCAATATACAGTTGGCGCAACAGTGATGCGCGCCAGGTGTTCCAGAGTTTGGGGTTGGTAGCGCTGATATCACACACCGTCAGCACATAGAGATAATCCAGATGGGCCTGGCTGGGTACCGCCCTGGCAAAGCCGTGAATAATGTCCGGGTCGGAGATATCCTTGCGCTGGGCTGTCATGGACATCAGCAGATGGTTCTCCACCAGCCATGAAATCAGTTGGGTGTCCCGCTCACTGAGATGATGCCTGTGGCAGAAAGCCTCGGCGTCTACGGCGCCCAGTTCCGAATGGTCGCCACCGCGCCCCTTGGCAACATCGTGGTATATGCCCGCAATGTAGAGGGTTTCCAGCTTTGGCAGCCGATGGATAAGGCGGGATGCAAGGGGGTATTCGTCCCGCGCCTCAGTGCCGCTAAGCCGGACCATGTTGCGGATGACCCGCATGGTGTGGGCGTCCACGGTATAGATGTGGAAGAGGTCGTGCTGCATCTGGCCGATAATCTGGCCGAATTCTGGCAGGTAGCGGCCCAATACGTTGTACTTCTTCATGGCAGACAGGGTCTGGTCCAGCGCATGGGGCGTTCTGAGCAACTCCATGAACAGCGTGGTCACCGCCAGATCCGAGCGGAAGGCATCGTCGATCAGGTGGCGATGCGCACGCAGGGACCGGATGGTGGTTGCCCGGATTCCCTTGATCTCCGGGTGCTGTGCCATCAGCACAAAGATTTCCATGATGGCATAGGGCGCGTAGGCAAAAACCTGGTTGTTAACCGCTTCTATATAGTAGTTGCGAATCTGGAAGCGTTTGTTGATTGGCTGGATGGCGTCCTCGGATGCACTGCCGAGAATGGCTTCGTCGTAATACTGCAGGATCACGTCAGTGAGCTCGGCGAGCGCCAACACCGTCCGATAATAGGACTGCATCATCAGTTCAACGCCGAGCCGCTTGCCCTCGTCCTTGTAGCCGAGCATCTGGGCCAGGGCACGCTGGTGGTCGAACAGCAGGCGGTTCTCATTCCGGTCGGCCAGCAGCTGCAAACCATAGCGCAGTTGCCACAGGAAGGTTTCACCCTGGAAAAGAATCTGGTGTTCTTCCTCGGTAAGAATGCTGAATCGGGTCAGGTCTGCAATGTTCTGCAGTCCAAAGTGGCGCTTGGTAATCCAGCCAATGGTCTGGATGTCACGCAGGGCGCCCGGTGAGCCTTTGACGTTGGGCTCAAGGTTATATTCGGTATCGCCGTATTTCTGGTGCCGCTGCTGCTGCTCTTCCCGTTTGGCAATAAAATAGTCGCGATCGGTACTGACGCCGTCCGAGTATACCTGCTCGCTCAGGTCAGACCGCAGTTCATCCGGGCCGGCGATGGTGCGGGTTTCCAGCAGGTTGGTCAGTATGGTGATGTCTTCCCGGGCGGCGGCTTTGCTCTCTTCGATGCTGCGGACGCTGTGACCGATATCCAGCCTGAGGTCCCACAAGAGGGTAACGAAGGCGCCCAGATCTTCTTGCCAGCTGTCTTCGATACCATTTCGGGTCAGGATTAGCAGGTCAATGTCGGAGTGGGGGTGGAGCTCACCCCGCCCGTAGCCGCCGACGGCAATCAGGGCAATGTCCGGTGAGTCTGAAAACGGATAACGATTCCAGATGAGTCTTAGAACGGTGTCGACGGTGTCGGCCCGGGAGTGGACGAGGGCGCGAACATCAGCGCCCTGCCGAAAGGCCTCGGCATCGGCATTATACCTATCCCTCAAGAGCTCCCGGGCGGCTCTGACCGGAGAGGGGTCGTTACTGATGCGGGATTCCTGCTCGCTTTGGTCCACTTAGAAGGACTCTTCCTTTCGCTTGGTCAGAACCTCATGGCCGTCCGCAGTCACAAGGATGGTGTGCTCCCATTGTGCAGAGAGCTTGTGATCCTTGGTTACTACTGTCCAGCCATCCGGCAGAAGTTTGGTCTGGTATTTGCCCTGGTTGATCATCGGCTCAATGGTGAAGGTCATGCCTTCCTGTAGCTCCAGGCCGGTGCCGGGTTTGCCGTAATGCATAACCTGCGGCTCTTCGTGAAACACCGCGCCAATACCATGGCCGCAATAGTCCCGAACCACGGAATACCGGTGTTTCTCGGCGTGTTGCTGAATGACGTGGCCGATATCTCCCAGGCGGGTTCCCGGCTTCACCAGCTCAATGCCTTTATAGAGGCACTCTTGAGTGATCTGGATCAGGCGCTCCGTACCCGGTTTCGGCTTGCCAACGATCCACATTTTACTGGTGTCACCGTGGTAGCCATCCTTTATTACGGTGACATCAATATTAAGGATGTCTCCGTCCTTCAGGATTTTCTTCTCTGACGGAATGCCGTGACAGATAACGTGGTTGACCGAGGTGCAGATAGACTTCGGAAATCCTTTGTAATTGAGCGGTGCCGGTATGCACTTCTGCTCGTTGACAATATAGTCGTGGCAAATCCGGTCGAGTTCTTCAGTGGAAACGCCCGGTTTGACATAGTCGCCAATCATCTCGAGCACTTCGGCCGCCAAACGGCCAGCGACGCGCATCTTTTCGATTTCTTCCGGAGTCTTGATCGATACCTGCATTGGGCTTCCCGTTGATGTGTATCAAACCGGCATTTTAAGGGGCCTGCGGCCCGGGTACAAGGAAGCGGGTCGTCAAAAATAATGGCGTTTACTGGCTCGAATATGGTATAAACGCGCCCGCTGGAAACGAATCCAGCAAATTCACACACGTGTCGGCACGTTATCCCAGGGTGCCTGCTCCTGCTTTTCAAGGAGCGAGGTTGGGGTAATCGGATACGTGGAGGACTAACCCGAAGCTAAAAAGGTAACTATCATGGCTCAGGTAAATATGCGTGACCTGCTGAAGGCAGGTGCTCACTTCGGTCACCAGACCCGCTACTGGAACCCGAAAATGTCGAAGTTTATCTTCGGCGCCCGTAACAAGATTCACATCATCAACCTTGAGCAGACTGTTCCTGCCATGAACGACGCGCTGAAGTTCGTTCAGCAGTTGGCAGAGAACAAGAACAAGATCCTGTTCGTTGGTACCAAGCGTGCCGCGGCCAAGATCATCAAGGAAGAAGCCGAGCGTGCCGGTCAGCCGTTCGTTAACCACCGCTGGCTTGGTGGCATGCTGACCAACTACAAGACCATCCGTCAGTCTATCCGTCGCTACCGTGATCTGGAAACCCAGAGCCAGGACGGTACTTTCGACAAGCTGACCAAGAAAGAAGCGCTGGATCGCACCCGTGAGATGGATCGCCTTGAGCGCTCTATCGGTGGTATCAAGGACATGGGCGGCCTGCCGGACGCCATGTTCGTGATCGACGTTGACCATGAGCGTATCGCTATCAAGGAAGCCAACAAGCTGGGCATCCCCGTCATTGGCGTTGTGGATACCAACAGTGATCCGGACGGTGTTGATTACGTGATCCCGGGTAACGATGACGCCATTCGTGCGATCCAGATTTACGTGAAAGCCGTTGCTGACACCTGCATCGAAGCAGCCCAGTCTGCCGGTGCCGGCGCTGACGAGTTTGTTGAAGTCAGCGAAGACGCTGAAGGCGCTGCTCCAGCCGCTGAGTGACGCTTTATCTTCACGTTTGAGATGTAAGGTGTGTCCCGGGTCGCCCCGGGCGCACCTCCCCACCGAATTCGGAACATTTGAGAGGATTGAACATGGCTGCAATTACCGCTGCAATGGTCAAAGAGCTGCGTGAGCGTACCGGCCTTGGCATGATGGAGTGCAAGAAGGCGCTCGTTGAGGCCGAAGGCAGTGTAGACGCCGCAATCGAAGAGCTGCGCAAGTCTTCCGGTCTGAAGGCTGCCAAGAAGGCCGGCCGTACCGCTGCCGAAGGCGCTTCACTGATCAAGATTTCTGACGACAACACTGTTGCCTACATTCTGGAAGTGAACTCCGAGACCGACTTCGTTGCTCGCGACGACAACTTCCTGAACTTTGCCAATGACGTCCTGAACGTTGCCTTTGAAAAAGGCGAAACCGACGTGGCCAAACTGATGGAAGGCGATCTGGAAGCCAAGCGCGAAGCGCTGGTTCAGAAGATCGGTGAGAACATCACCGTGCGTCGTATCGTCAAGGTTGAAGGCCCGGTTGTTGGTGGATATGTTCACAGCAACAACAAGATTGCTTCTGTAGTCGCCCTGACTGCCGGCGATCCTGAAGTTGCACGTGACATCGCCATGCACGCCGCTGCCGTTAACCCGCGCGTTGGCAAACCGGAAGATATGCCGGCAGAAGAGCTTGAGAAAGAGAAAGAAGTGATCAAGGCTCAGCCGGATATGGAAGGCAAGCCCGCCGAGATCGTCGAGAAGATGATGGGTGGCCGCATCAAGAAGTTCCTCAAGGAAAACAGCCTTGTTGAGCAGCCTTTCGTCAAGAACCCGGACCAGACCGTGGGCGAGCTGATCAAGTCCAACGGTGGCGAGCTGGTTGGTTTTGTTCGCCTGGAAGTGGGTGAAGGCATTGAGAAGGAAGAAGTGGACTTTGCTGCCGAGGTTGCTGCTGCAGCCGGCACAGGCAAGGCCTGATCCTTCGTTTGATGCAGCTGGCGTTGCGCCTCTGCATCACCTGAGTCTGCCACGTTAGCCGGGAAATTCCGGCTCTCGTGGCGGGCTTGTATCTGAGATACCCCTTTTATTGAGGAGTATGTCAGATACAAGCCTGCAACGGGTATCACGCCGGATAGCAGCCAACAGACGACAAGGGGATCATCATGCCGACATCATCGAAAACCCAGCCCAGATACAAGCGTGTTCTGCTCAAACTCAGTGGTGAGGCCCTGATGGGAGAGCACGATTTCGGTATTGATCCCAAAGTTCTCGACCGCATGGCACTGGAAATTGGTGCGCTGATTGGTATTGGCGTGCAGGTTGGTCTGGTGATTGGTGGCGGTAACCTGTTTCGTGGCGCAGCCCTGAATGCAGCCGGCATGGACCGGGTGACCGGTGACCATATGGGGATGCTGGCCACCGTAATGAACGGCCTTGCCATGCGCGACGCCCTGGAGCGCTCCAATATCCGTACCCGTGTGATGTCGGCTATCCCGATGAGTGGCATCGTCGAGCATTACGACCGACGTCGGGCGGTACGGGATCTCAAGGACGGCGATGTCGTGATCTTCTGTGCCGGTACCGGTAACCCATTTTTCACGACTGACTCCGCTGCCTGTCTGCGTGGCATTGAAATCGAAGCCGATGCCGTGCTCAAGGCCACCAAGGTGGATGGCGTATACTCAGCGGATCCGCACCTGGACAGCAGTGCAGAGAAATACGACTACCTCACCTATGATGAGGTTCTGGACAAGAAGCTGGGTGTGATGGATCTGACAGCTATCTGCCTCGCCCGTGACCACGGCATGCCGCTGCGGGTATTCGATATGAATCGTGCAGGCGCGCTGACTCGCATCGTAACTGGCGAGAAAGAAGGTACACTGATCGAATAAATCACTGTCCAGGCCCCACAGGAGTGTGGGGCCAGAATACAGAATGACATGACGAACGAATTGAGGATGCTGAAGTGATTAACGACATCAAAGCAGAAGCCGAAAAGAAAATGAAGAAGAGCCTGGAGTCTCTGAACAATGCGTTCAACAAGATTCGCACTGGTCGGGCCCATCCTTCTATCCTGGATAGTGTCACGGTGAACTACTACGGCCAGGAGACACCGCTCAAGCAGGTGGCAAGCGTCAACGTCGAGGATAACCGGACTCTGACGGTCTCCCCCTGGGAGAAAAACCTGATGCCGACCATCGAGAAGGCCATCATGGCGTCAGATCTTGGCCTGAACCCGGCCACCAGCGGCGATATCATTCGTATTCCGATGCCCATGCTGACCGAAGAAACCCGTAAGGAAATGGTCAAACAGGCAAAAGCAGATGCCGAGCACGGTCGTGTCTCCATCCGCAACGCGCGCCGTGATGCCAACAGCATGATCAAGGATCTGTTGAAAGAGAAGGAAATCACCGAAGACGACGAGCGCAAGGGCGAGGATGAGATCCAGAAGCTGACTGACCGCTACATTGCGGAAGTCGAGAAGATGCTCAAGGCCAAAGAAGAGGACCTGATGGCGGTTTGACCGTTCGGGTTCACTTGCAAGCGAATTGAAAGGCCGCAGCAGTGAAGCGCTTCGGCCGCACAGGGGATTTCATGACGGGAACTGTATCCGCAGAGATTCCGGTGTCGGCAGACAGCCGACCCCGGCATGTGGCCATCATCATGGACGGAAACAATCGGTGGGCCAAGGCCCGTCGTCTCAAGGGAGTGGCGGGCCACAAGGCCGGTGTGGATGCGGTCAGGGCGGTGGTGGAAACCTGTGCCCGAGAAGGCGTGGAAGTTCTTACCCTGTTTGCCTTCTCCAGTGAAAACTGGCGCCGTCCAAAAGATGAGGTTTCGGCCCTGATGAAACTGTTCCTGTTCGCATTGGAACGGGAGGTGCGCAAGCTTCATCGGAACGACATCCGGCTGCGCATTATCGGGGATCGGTCCGCGTTCAGCTCTGCGCTTCGCGAACATATGGAAGCGGCTGAAGAGCTGACCCGAAACAATTCCCGGATGACCCTCGTGATCGCGGCCAATTACGGCGGTCACTGGGATATCACCCAGGCCACTCGCAAGGTTGCAGAGCAGGTTCGTACCGGCCAGTTGGCCCCATCCGATATTACCGACGACCTTATTCAGCAGCACCTCAGCATTGGTGACCTGCCGATGCCGGATCTGATGATTCGTACCGCGGGTGAGCAGAGAATCAGTAATTTTATGCTGTGGCACCTCGCGTACTCAGAGCTTTACTTTTCTCCGGTGTACTGGCCTGATTTCCAGCAGGAAGAGATGCTCAAGGCCCTGCAGGCATATGCCGGTCGACAGCGTCGTTTTGGCCAGACCGATGATCAGATAGCGGCCAAGGCTCTACAACAATAACGAACGATAGCGACGTCAACCGTGTTAAAAACCCGAATTATCACCGCACTGATCCTCGCTCCGATTGCCATTGGCGGGATCTTCTTTCTCCCGCCATTGGGATTTGCGCTCTTTACCGGAGCCATTATCACTGTGGGCGCCTGGGAATGGGCGAATATGTCCGGCATCGGGAATCCTGCAGGCAGGGTCGGTTATGCCCTGGCTACCGCGGTTATCCTCTATGGCCTGCTCAACGTTCCGTTTGTGGCAGTGCTCTGGCTGGCGCTGCTTTGGTGGTGCGTCTGCTTTCTTCTGGTTCGAAGTTATCCCGCCGGCTCAGATAAATGGGGCAGTCTGCCGGCAAGAGCAGTGATGGGGTTGTTTGTACTGGTGCCTGCTTGGGTGGGGCTGAACCACTTGCGCACCGGTGGCTTCCAGTTCGGGGACAGCACCAACAACTTGCTGCTGATTCTTTACGTGTTCTGCGTCGTCTGGGTCGCCGATATCGGCGCTTACTTCGCAGGTAGGGCGTTCGGTAAAGCGAAGCTGGCACCCAGGGTCAGTCCTGGCAAGTCTTGGGCGGGCGTCTGGGGCGGCCTGGTGGCCGTTGGAGTTTTTGCCCTTGTGGTCAGCTTCCTGGCGTCCGCAGGGCTGGCCCAGACAATGCTCTTGATCGTTGCCAGTCTGGCAACCGGCCTGGTTTCCGTTCTGGGTGATCTGCTGGAGAGCATGCTCAAACGGCACCGTGGTATCAAGGACAGTAGCCAGCTGCTTCCCGGGCATGGCGGTATCATGGATCGGATTGACAGCCTGACAGCCGCCATCCCGGTATTCGCGCTGATCATTACCCAACTTGGTTGGCTTACAACCGGGCACTGGTGATTATGGTAACCCGCTCTATCAGTGTTCTTGGAGCCACAGGTTCCATCGGTCTCAGCACCCTGGATGTCGTTCGGCGCCATCCGGAACGCTTCTCGGTTTATGCGTTAACCGCCAGCACCCGGGCCGAGGAACTGGCGGTGTTGTGTCGCGAATTCCGTCCCAGGGTAGCCGTCATGGCCGATCCTGACGCTGCCATTGTTCTGTCCGGGCTTTTGGCAGACCTACCCGATACCGAGGTGCTCGGTGGCCTGGATGGGTTATGCCAGGTAGCTTCCGCGCCTGCGGTTGATACCGTAATGGCGGCCATCGTCGGGGCGGCGGGTTTATTGCCGACGCTTTCTGCAGTAACGGCAGGTAAGCGGGTATTGCTTGCCAATAAAGAAGCCCTGGTGATGTCCGGCAAACTGTTTATGGATGCCGTGGCCGAGTCCGGAGCAGAATTGCTGCCGATTGACTCCGAACACAACGCTATTTTCCAGTGTATGCCGGCAGACAAGGTTCGGGATCCAGTGGGTGCTGGCATTACCCGTATACTGTTGACGGCTTCCGGCGGCCCCTTCAGAGAGCACTCTGCCGAGGACCTGCGGTCGGTAACCCCTGCCCAGGCCTGTGCCCATCCGAACTGGTCCATGGGGCAGAAGATTTCCGTGGACTCCGCGACTTTGATGAACAAGGGGCTGGAGTTGATTGAAGCCTGCTGGCTGTTCAACACCACGCCCGATAAAGTCGAGGTGCATGTTCACCCCGAGAGCATTGTTCACTCCATGGTTGAATATGCCGACGGCTCTGTGTTGGCCCAACTTGGCAGCCCGGATATGAGAACGCCGATCGCCAATGGTCTGGCCTGGCCGGAGCGAATTGATGCCGGTGTGGCACCGCTGGACCTGTTCGCTATCGGGCGTTTTCACTTCGAACGCCCGGATCTGGTCCGCTTCCCCTGTCTGCGCCTGGCTGCGGAAGCCTTCCAGGCGGGTGGCACAGCACCGGCAGTTCTGAATGCCGCCAATGAGGTGGCCGTCGCCGCTTTTCTCGAAGGTACCCTGTGTTTTTCGGATATCCCCGTTATTATAGAGCGAACGCTCGCTGCGACTGCCGTTGAGCCAGCAGACAGCTTTGACATTATCTTTGCCAAGGATAAAGAGGCACGGGGTCGTGCGAAGGAACAGATAGGTCTGTTAACTGTCTGATAGTCGCAGTGGAATGTTGCCCGGCTGAAGCCATTCAATCAGGAACGCTATGCAGATTATTGAAACTGTCCTCGCACTCGCGCTTACCCTGGGCATCCTGGTGACCCTTCACGAATACGGTCATTTCTGGGTGGCCCGGCGTTGTGGCGTGAAGGTGCTTCGCTTTTCTGTCGGTTTCGGGAAGCCGATGTTTTCCTGGTATGACAAGCATGGAACCGAGTTTGCGGTCGCTGCCATTCCGCTGGGCGGCTACGTCAAGATGCTGGATGAGCGCGAAGGCCCGGTTCCGGAGGAATTAAGAGAGCAGGCCTTCACGTCAAAGCCTCCCGGCCAGCGTATAGCCATCGCGGCGGCCGGCCCCTTGGCCAACTTCATTTTTGCCATCTTTGCCTACTGGCTGTTGAGCGTGGTGGGCGTTACCCATGTTGCGCCCATCGTCGGGCAGATTGCCGATGAGAGTGTGGCCGAGAGGGTAGGGTTGCAGGAAGGCATGGAGATTCACGCGGTGGATGGCCATCGTGTCAGTTCCTGGCGTGATGTGAATATGCGTATTCTGGAGCGGACCGGCGAGCATGGTCTGATCTCCATGGAGGTTTCCGAGGATGGTGCTCGCGGCACCGTCAGCGGTGAGCTTTCCGGATGGGGCCTGAGTGATGATACGCCCAATCCGTTAGCGGAATTCGGAATCACGCCGTGGCGACCCGCTGTGCCCCCGGTATTGGGGCAGATTTCCGAAGGTGGTCGTGCGCAGGCTGCAGGGCTGCAACCCGGGGATCGCATTGTCGCTGTGAATGGAGAGCCGGTCAGCAGCTGGTTTGAGCTGGTCGAGTTTATTCAGAATGCTCCGGAGCAGACACTTCAGGTTACGCTGGAGCGCAATGGTACGGAACGATCTGTCAGCGTGACACCAGAGGCCAGGACCCAGGAAAGTGGTGAGTCGATCGGTTTTGTCGGTGCGGGCGTGGAAGCGATCTCATGGCCGGACGAGGTCCTGCGTGATGTCAGCTACGGTCCGTTTGCTGCCATTCCGGTTGCCCTCAGCGAAACCTGGGCAGACACCCGATTAACACTGGTGGCCATCAAGAAAATGGTCACCGGGCTGTTGTCGCCCACAAATCTCAGTGGCCCGATCACCATTGCCCGGGTTGCTGAAGCCAGTGTCAGTTCGGGGTTCGAAGACTTTGTGCGTTTTCTGGCTTATCTCAGCGTCAGTCTGGGTATTCTGAACCTCCTGCCTGTACCGGTACTTGATGGTGGTCATATCGTTTACTACACCATCGAAGCTCTTCGGGGAAAGCCGCTTTCCGAGCAGGCTCAGGCGTTTGGATTACGAATTGGTATGGCAATGATCCTCACATTAATGGTGTTTGCTCTTTACAACGACCTGATGCGGTTGTGAGAATTGCGGGCTCCTTACGCGCATTAACCAGGCGAAATATTTGAATGAGACGTTCTCTTCTAGGTGTAGCCGTTGGCCTCGCTGTAGCCGTGTCCGGCCTGAAGCCAGCACTTGCTAATCAGTTCACTGTTGCGGATATTGAGGTGGAAGGCTTGCAGAGGGTATCTGCGGGTACGGTTTTCTCCGCCTTCCCCATCAACATCGGAGAGCAGGTGGATGAGACCGAGCTGGCTGATGCGATCAAATCGCTCTTCCGGACCGGGCTCTTTACCGACATTGAGGCCAGCCGGGATGCAGGCGTACTGATCCTGACGGTTCTCGAACGCCCCTCCATTAGTGACATCGAGATCGAGGGCAACAAGAACATCGAAACCGAAATGTTAATGGACGCGCTGGCGGGAGCTGGACTCCAGGAAGGACAGGTGTTCCGGCGCGCAACCCTTGAACGTCTGGAGCTGGAAATACTGCGCTCCTACATTGCTCAGGGGCGCTACAACGCCCGGGTAAAGGCAACGGCGGAAGAGCTGCCCAGGAATCGTGTAGCGATTCGTCTGGACATCAACGAAGGCTCTGTCGCTGCGATTCACCACATCAATCTGATCGGCAACCAGGACTTCAGCGACGAGGAGCTCCAGGAACTGTTCGAGCTGCAGACGACGAGCTGGTGGAACTCCATTACGAATTCCGACAAGTATGCCAGAGAGCGTCTGAGCGGCGATCTGGAGTCGCTCAGGTCATTTTATCTCGATCGCGGTTATCTGGATTTCAACGTTGAATCCAGTCAGGTGTCTATTTCGCCAGACAAGCAAAAAGTCTTCATCGCGATTGCCCTGAATGAAGGCCCCCAGTACACCATTTCCGAGATTAACCTCCGCGGTGATCTCATCGTAGGGGAAGAGGAGCTGCGCTCGCTTATTCCAGTTGAAGAAGGTGACGTTTTCTCCCGCTCCCGAATGACGGCTATTTCTGAATCCCTGGCATTCCGGCTTGGCCGGGAAGGCTATGCCTTTGCCAACGTGAATGCCGTTCCCGAACCCGGCGAGAACAATACGGCTGCTGTTACTTTCTTTGTGGAGCCTGGTAAACGGGCGTATGTGCGCAGAATCAATTTCGACGGGAACGTTTCTACCCGCGACGATGTTCTGCGCCAGGAAATGACGCAGATGGAAGGTGGTGTTGCGTCTTCCGACCGAATCGAGTTTTCCAAAACCAAGCTTGAGCGTCTTGGTTTCTTCCAGACAGTCAATGTGGATACCGTCCCAGTGCCCGGCACCGATGACCTGGTTGACGTGAACTATTCCGTGGAAGAGCAGCCGACCGGGAGCCTCTCTGCCTCTGTCGGCTTTTCCCAGGATTCCGGGGTTATTCTCGGTGCCAATGTTTCCGAGAATAACTTCTTTGGTACCGGTAAGCGGGTGTCATTTGGCGTGAACGTCAGCGATTCCATCAAGAGTGCGAACATCTCCTACCTCGACCCGTACTACACCGTGGATGGAGTGAGCCGCGGGTTCAGCGTATTCGCCCGGGAGACTGATTATGAAGAGGAAGATATTTCCTCATTCCTGCTGGATGAGTACGGTGGCCGCGTTACCTTCGGCTACCCTACGGACAGTATTACCCGCCTGAACTTTGGCGCCGGTGTGACCCAGTCGAATTTGAAGGAAGGGCTCTTCACCTCGCAGGAAGTAAGTGAGTTTATCGATGAGGAAGGTGACTCGTTCACCAACTTCTTCCTGTTTGGGAGCTGGCGCCGCAGTACCCTGAACCGTGGCGTGCTGCCCACGGATGGTTACAGCCACTCGCTGTCGCTGGATGTGGCGGTTCCGGGTAGTGACCTGACGTTCTACAAAGCCACCCATAAAACCGATTTCTACTATCCTGTGACTGACAACAATCGCTGGGTGCTCCGGGCAAGGTCAGAGATTGGTTACGGGGATGGCTATGGTGATCGTAGCCAGATGCCGTTCTACGAACATTTCTATACCGGTGGCTATGGTTCGGTTCGTGGGTACGAAGCCAACTCGTTGGGCCTCAGGGCAACCAATAACGTCAACGACCTGTCAGATCCGGATCCGTTCGGGGGTAACCTTTTGACCGAGGGTGGTCTGGAGCTGATATTCCCGACGCCGTTTGCCGGCGATACCCGCTCAATGAGAACCGCGTTCTTCCTGGATGCCGGCCAGGTGTTCGATACGGCTCGCGGTTTTGATCCGAAGCTGAGTGAAATCAGGACGGCAGCCGGCGTTGGCTTCCAATGGATAACGGCAGTAGGCCCGCTGGCCTTCAGCCTTGCTTATCCGCTGAATGATAAGGCTGGAGATGACACCCAAGTGTTCCAGTTCTCACTGGGCCAGACCTTCTAAAGAATGGATAATAACAATCTACGGATGAAAACCAGGAGAAAACCAATGTCCCGATTTTTGTTGATGTTCGCTGCTGTGATCATGGCGTTTTCATTCCCGGCGATGGCCGAAACCCGGATTGGTGTGGTCGATCTGCGTCAGGCTCTGTTCTCGTCCGACGATGCCAAGACCTTCAGTGAATCGCTTCAAAAAGATTTTGCCGGCGACGAAGCCCGGGTGCGTGAAGCCCAGGAGGCAGCACGGAAACTTCAGGAGCGCCTGGAGAAGGATGGAGCCATGATGAACGAGAGCGAGCGCAACAAGCTGGCCGGCGAGTTCCAGGAAAAGGTAAAGGAATTCAACTTCCTGAAGCAGCGGCTGGATTCGACTGTGAATCAGCGCAAGCAGGCGTTTCTCGAGCAGGCCCGCCCCGAGGTGGACGCAGCGGTCAAGGAACTTCTTGAGGAAAATAACCTCGATCTGATCCTGCCAAGTGAAGCGGTTGTTTATGTAAAGCCGGAAATGAATCTGACCTCTCAGCTTCTTGAAAAACTGAACCGTTAATCTGTGACGGGCACCCCGGTGCCCTGATCGTTGCTTGGGAGCTCGCAATGACAGAAAGGTCCTATCGCCTTGGGGATATCGCCAATGCCCTGGGTGCGGAGCTACGGGGTGATCCTGATGTAAAGGTATCGGGTCTGGCGACGTTGCAGGCGGCCGGTCCCGGACAGATCAGCTTTCTGGCAAATCCATCCTATGGCAAGTATCTGGCGGATACGCGTGCTTCCGCCGTAATCGTCTCACCTGCCGCGGCCAAAGATGCTCCGACCAATGTCCTGTTACTGGACAACCCCTATCTCGGCTACGCTCGTTTGAGCCATTGGTTCGATCCCGCGCCTGTTCCTTCCCCCGGGGTTCACTCAACCGCAGTCGTAGACCCGTCCGCTACTATTGCTGAGGATGCCAGTATAGGTCCTAACGTGGTAGTGGAGGCCGAGGCAGATATTGGAGAGAAAGTGGTTGTAGGGGCGGGGTCCATTATTGGTGCCCGCACCATTATTGGCGCCCGGACTCTCATCCGGCCCCGTGTGACATTGGCTCACGACGTGGTGATTGGCGAGCGGTGCCACATACTCAGTGGCGCAGTCATCGGCTCCGACGGTTTTGGTTTCGCCAATGAGAAGGGTGTATGGCACCGAATTGCGCAGCTCGGGCGGGTTGTGCTCGGCAATGATGTGGAAGTGGGGGCCAACACCACTATTGATCGCGGGGCATTGGATGACACCGTGATTGGCAATGGAGTGAAGCTCGATAACCTGATCCAGATTGCCCATAACGTATGCATCGGCGACCACAGCGCCATGGCGGCGATGGTTGGCATTGCCGGCAGCACTCGGATTGGTCGGCACTGTGTTTTCGGTGGTGCGTCTGGAGTGGCTGGCCATCTGGAAATCGCAGATCAGGTCCATCTGACCGGTATGACTCTGGTAACCGGTGATATCCGGGAGTCAGGTGTCTATTCATCTGGCACCAGTGCCGATACTAACCGTCAATGGCGCAAGAATGCTGTGCGCTTCCGGCAGCTGGATGTTCTGGCTCGACGGGTAAAAGAACTGGAAAAGAAATTAGAGGGCTGAGGCCGATCAACATGATGAACATCGACGAAATTCTGGAATACCTGCCGCACCGATACCCGTTTCTGCTGGTGGATCGGGTAACGGAGGTCGAGAAGGGAAAATCGATCAAGGGCTACAAGAATATTTCGTTCAACGAGCCGTTCTTCCAGGGCCATTTCCCGAACAACCCGATCATGCCGGGCGTATTAATTATTGAGGCCATGGCCCAGCTGTCGGGCATTCTCGGTTTTGTGACCGTGGGCCGGAAACCTTCTGACGGCGTGGTACAATATCTCGCCGGTTCCAGTAAGGCCCGGTTCAAACGCCCGGTGTTGCCAGGGGATCAGTTGTGCATGGAGTCGGAACTTATCTCCGGTAAACGGGGCATTTATAAATTCGAATGTCGCGCGCTGGTCGACGGTGAAGTCGTCTGCGTGGCAGAGATTCTGACCGCTGAGAGAGAAGTTTGATGGCGACAAATGACTGGTCGGGTGTCCATCCTCAGGCGATTGTAGACCCGTCAGCCAGGCTCGGGGACAACGTCACGGTTGGGCCCTGGAGTTACGTTGGCCCGGATGTGGAGATCGGCGATGGTACCGAGATCCTGTCCCACGTGGTTGTTAAGGGGCCCACGGTCATCGGCCGCAACAACCGCATCTTCCAGTTCTCCAGTATTGGTGAAGAGTGTCAGGACAAGAAATACGCGGGCGAGCCAACCACACTGGTTATTGGCGACAACAATGTCATTCGCGAGAATTGCACTATCCACCGAGGCACAGTCCAGGATCGTGGTGAAACCCGTATTGGCAGCGGTAACCTTTTGATGGCTTACGTGCATGTCGCCCATGATTGTATTGTGGGGGACAACACCATCCTGGCCAATTGCGCGACCCTTGCGGGCCATGTTTCGGTCGGTGATTTTGCCATTCTGGGCGGTGGCACCATGGTGCACCAGTTCTGCCATATTGGTCCGCACAGCATGGCGGCCGGTGGCAGCATCGTTCTCAAGGACATCCCGGCCTATGTGATGGCAAGCGGTCAGTCAGCCGAGCCACATGGCATGAATGTCGAGGGTCTCAAGCGCCGCGGTTTCAGCAAAGAGGTTCTGCTGGCCTTGCGCCGGGCCTACAAGGTCATCTACCGCCAGGGACTCACGACCGAGCAGGCCGTCGAAGAACTCGAGAAATCCTATTCCGATGTTGCGGAGATTCGGCCGCTCATTGACTCCCTGCGTGGCGCACACCGCGGCATCATCCGCTAGCCCGGCAGGAGCCTGTCGGTGACAGATCTTTCTCACGCGACCATCAGCGAACGCAAAATCACATTCGCAATCATTGCCGGGGAGGCATCGGGAGATATCCTCGGTGCCGGTCTGATTCGTTCGCTCCGTCAGCGCTATCCTCGGGCCCGATTCGTAGGAATTGGCGGTGAGGAAATGGTAGCTGAGGGTTTTCATTCCCTGGTGCCGATGGAGCGCCTGTCGGTCATGGGGCTGGTGGAGGTCCTGGGGCGAATCCGTGAGCTGTTCAGTATCCGGGCTCGGCTGCTGGACTATTTCTTCAAGACCCCGCCGGATGTGGTCATTGGTATCGATTCCCCGGATTTCACTCTAGCGATCGAACGGCGCTGCCGCGAGGCCGGCATTCTTTCTGTCCATTATGTCAGCCCTTCAGTCTGGGCCTGGCGGCAGAAGCGGATTTTTAAAATCGCCAAGTCGGTCAACCTGATGCTGACTCTGTTCCCGTTCGAGGCGAGGTTTTATGAAGAGCATCAGGTGCCTGTTGCATTCGTGGGGCACCCCCTGGCGGATCGCATTCCCATGGAGCCCGATACTCTGAAGATGCGGGAGTCGCTGGGTATAGATCCTGGTGCGTCCGTGTTGGCGGTCCTGCCGGGCAGCCGGGCAGGGGAGGTGGACAGGCTGGGTACCCTGTTTCTGGAGGCTTCTCGCTGGATCCAGGAAAGGCGCCCGGATCTTCAACTGGTGATTCCCTGTGTAAACCGTGAACGCGAAAAGCAGGTGCGCGATCTGGTCGATGCACTTGAGGTCAAACTGCCGGTTACGATTGTGCGAGGCCGGTCCAGAGATGTGATGGCCGCCTCTGACGTGGTTTTGCTGGCTTCCGGAACGGCGACCCTGGAAGCGATGCTGCTGAAAAAGCCGATGGTAGTGGGCTATCGTTTGAGCGGATTCAGCTACGCACTTTTGTCCCGGCTGGTGAAGGTGCCCCACGTGGCATTGCCCAATCTGCTGGGAAAACGCCAGCTGGTGCCGGAGCTGCTCCAGGACGACGCAACGGCCGAAAGCCTGGGGGCAGCAGTACTTGAGCGCCTGGAGAATACCGAGGAAAGGGTGCGGCTCAAAGAGGCCTTCACCGATTTGCACCATACTCTGAAGCAGGATGCCGACGAAAAGGCAGCCCAGGCGATCTCGGATCTGGTGGAGCGGGGTGCGCACTGATGCCGAAGACTCCTTTACCACCTTTCGAATGTCGCTATACGGGTTCGCTACTGGCCGGTGTGGACGAAGTCGGTCGGGGCCCGCTGATCGGCGCTGTTGTGACCGCCGCGGTGATCCTGGATCCGGATCGGCCGATAGCAGGCCTTGCTGACTCGAAGAAGTTGACTGAAAAACGTCGTGACTCCCTCTATAAGCAGATTCTGGAGCATGCCAAAGCCTGGAGCATCGGCCGCTGTGAGGCCCATGAAATCGACGAGCTGAATATCTATCAGGCCACAATGTTGGCGATGGAGCGTGCGGTTGCGGGATTGGCTATCGCGCCTGAATACGTTCTGGTGGACGGAAACCGTTGCCCAAAATGGCACTGGCCGTCGGAGCCTGTGATCAAGGGTGATGGCCGTGTGGAAGCCATCAGCGCAGCTTCCATAATTGCCAAGGTAACCCGTGATCGGGAGATGGAAGCGCTCGAGGCGCGCTTCCCCGGGTTCGGTTTGGCGCAGCACAAAGGCTACCCGACGCCGGTCCATCTGGAAGCCCTGCGCCGGCTCGGTGCAACCGCCGAGCACCGCCGCTCCTTTCGCCCGGTTCAGGAGGTGATCGAGCAGGTGGGTTTCTATCGCGAGGAGGTAGTGGCGCCAGAACCCGACCAACTCCGATACCGAGCCGACCTTTTTGAAGATATTGATTGACAGCGCTGCGTTCAATCCTTAATATACGCGCACGTTGATCGGGGGTGGCCCGGTCAACAGCCAGTTTTGATGCGGGGTGGAGCAGTCTGGTAGCTCGTCGGGCTCATAACCCGAAGGTCGTTGGTTCGAATCCAGCCCCCGCTACCATTATTTGAACAAAGCCCGCTTTTGCGGGCTTTGTCGTTTTCAGGCGGGGGCTTTTGAGTCGCCGACTCTTTTTAAGCACTGCGTGCTGCAGTGTCGGCGCCGCGAACGCACAGTCGCGTTCGCTCCCCGCTACCACTGCAGAAAAGGCCCGCGTTTGCGGGCCTTTTTGCTATACAGATCCTCCGATTTCCGTGCCGGTTTAGACTTTCTTACAATGCTGACCGCAACTGCAACCCTCCTCCAGGCAAGTTTTTGCTCGCCTAATCAGTAACTTCCCTTGTTTTATTACGAGTCCCTGACGGGAAATTGACATTTTCGTAATTAGGAAATTGACTGCTATCACACCGATAATCGTCCACGTTTTATACAATTTAACAAAGTCGACGATATATTGGTGCTAAATGCATATGAAACGCGTCATCAAAGTGTCACAGGCATGGATCGCCGCGTTTGTTCTGGGAGCAGTTCTCACGGGCTGTGGGGGTGGCTCATCGGGTAGTACTAGCGCCGTATCACCGGGTGATTCCGGAGGTTCGGTTGGTTCAGGCAATCCGGTTGATTCAGGTGACGTTGGTGGTCAGGATCCTTCTCCTGAACGCTCCGCAGTCCTGAGCTGGAGCGCCCCGCTGACCCGTGTGAACGGCGAGAGCATCCCGATGGGCGAGCTCGACAGATATGTGATCCGATACGGCCAGAATGCGGACGAGCTGAGCGAAGAGGTTGTCGTCACCAATGCCCAGGCCGAGGCGGAAATGTCCTACGAAGTGAGTGGGCTGGACGTCGGTACCTGGTATTTCACCATCCAGGTTCAGGATACCAATGGGCTGATCAGTGAGCCCTCTGATATTGTAAGTAAATCGATCCGTTCCTGAGAGCCTGGCCTCGGGCCTGAAGTGTGCAGTCTCAGGCCAGAGGGTCTGCAATCGGGAGCTTGAGGGTGAAAGCAGAACCCTCGCCCGGTTTTGAAGAAACCGAAATCTCCCCCCTGTGTTTTTCCACGACAGTTTTCACGAAGGAAAGCCCCAGCCCGGTTCCGTGTACGCCGGCCAACTCTGTGCTTTTTTGACGCCGATATCGGTCAAACAGGTGAGGCAGTTCTTCTGGATCGATTCCTGTGCCTTCATCGGCGATCGTCAAACAGGCCTGATGACCAGCACGGAACACTTGAATACTAATATCTGATCCTCTGGGGCTGTACTGAACCGCATTGGTCAGCAGGTTAATGACAGCCCGCTCCAGAAGCTCTGCATTGCCTTTCAGCCACAGATCCTCGGTTCCCTGTAACTGGAGCTGTATCTGCTTCTCGATGGCCTGCTCACTGACGCTGTCGCGGGCGTTTTCGACAATGGCCAGAAATTCGCATTCGTAGAACCGGGTTTCCGTTAGCTGTTCGGCCCGTGCCAGCTGAACGAATTCCTCGGCCAGGTGGTAGCTTCTCCGGGCCAGTCTTCCCAGCTGTTCCAATTGTTCCTGCTCAATGTGGCTGGGATCTCGTTTCAACTGTTCAATCAGGGCAAGCTGCGAAACCAGTGGCGAACGAACGTCGTGGGAAATAAAGTCGATGGCTTCGCGATGCTGGCGCTGCTGTTCCCGAAGTTCCGAGATGTCCGAAATGTTGGCAATGATGCCTTGCTGATCGCTGTCGGGCAGTGAAAACGGGGCGAAATGAATCAGAAAATCCTTGTCCCGGATTCTCAGGTCCACGGTTCGGCTCTGCTGAAGGGTCAGGGTATCCGAAACAGTTTCGTGCCAGGGTGGCGTTTCCCGAGGGTCGTGTCCTTCGAGCAGTCGCACCAGGGGAAGGCCTGCGAGGCTGGGCATGGGTTCGCGGAACCATTCTTCAATATGGCCATTGGCAAAGCGGATAACCCCCAGCTCATCGGTCACGATGATGCCGTCTGGCATGCGCTCGAAGCTTCTGCGAATAAACTGTTGCATGTGATTCAGCCGATCCGTGGCGATTCGAACCCGCTCAATTCGGGCTGAAATATTTTCGCTGGGCCTTGCGGCTGAATCCGCTGGTACGGTCTGCTCCAGATGAAGCCTGCGCAAGTAGCGCTGGATGGCCTCGCGACCAAGGTCATTGGGCAGCATCAGTCCCAGGTGATAGCGGGTACCTGCGCGTAAGAGCTGAATCCAGCTGCGGTTGCTGTCGTGGAGCCAGTGTCCGGGCGTCAGCTCAGCCGGAATATCGGCACGCGACAAACCACGGGCGGAGAGAACCTCGCTCTCCTCGGCCAAAAGCCATCCAGTGGGCCGGAAGAGCGCCTGAAAGTGCTCCAGAAGTTGAGTTGGGCTCCTTCCCGAGGGTGGGGGGAGGGCGACCTGAGGGCTCCGGGCGAGGTCGTCCAACTGCCGGTTCAGAAAACGGTTGGTCATGGCGAGTCGAAGGCCACTCGAAACCGGGAATGCCAGGAGAGGGACCAGCAAGGCGTTCGCCAGGGGGATCCACCATTTCATCGCCAGAAGGGCGAACAGATACAGGCCGGCCAGCCCGACCAGGGCCGCTGCGCAGGCCAGCAGGGTACGTGCCGGGCGCATCGGGGGAAGGGCGAGCGCAAGTATCAGTATGGTTACTATAGAAAGAAGGGCTGAAGCCCACTCCGGCGACGGGCGAATCAGCAGCCCCTGGGTCCTGGCCGAAAATACATTGGCGTGAAATTCGACGCCGGACATAGGGCGGCTAAGGCCGGAGAAGGGGGTGGGTAGTATATCCCCGAAGCCCGCCGCCGTGGCGCCGACAAAGACGGTTTTGCCATTGAAACGTTCGGGTGCGGGCGGTTCTGTCAGGACCTGGGCAAAGGAATAGGACTGCAGGGAACCAGCACCACCGATAAGAGGGACTGCCCGGTACTGATCACGAACATTCACGTAGGGCAGGGTTTCTTCAGTCTCTGTTTCTTGCGGCCCAACGCCGCTGGCGGCCAGGGCAAGGCCTGGCCAGAGCTGTTGCCCGAGGCCATTGAACAGGTAGAGACCACGAGCGACGCCGTCGCTGTCCAGTTCCACATGCGCATGGCCAAGCCCTGCGGCCGCTGATGCCAGCTCTCCAACTGGCAATTGTTCACTTAACAGGTACCGGGATGTGGGCGGAGACAGGTAGACCGGGAGGATCACATTGCTGTGGCGGCGCATCTGTTCCGCCAGTTGCTTGTCGTCGGGTGACGGTTCCGCAAAAAGGATGTCGAAGACAATGGTTTTCGCCCCTGCCTGCTCAAGCTTGCCAATAAGCTCTGCGTGCAGGTTGCGAGGCCAGGGCCAGCGCCCCAGGCGGTTCAGGCTGAGCTCGTCAATGGTTACCAGCACAACCTCATCCGAGGCTTTGACGGGATTTGAAGTGATGGCCTGATCATACAGCCAGTAATCAAGGCGTTCGGGCAGTTCCGTTGTCTGGATGAGCAGAAGAAGTGCCAGCAGTATCAGGCCCAGAGTCCAGGGGGTCGTTTTAATTGGAAGCCAATCCCGGTTCATGAGTCCTGCTGTGTGTTTCGGTCGATCAACGGATTATTCCAGGTACAATTCCCTCCCTGGCCCCCAGCGGCTTTGCAAAGGACCATCAGAAAGAGCTTTCAGGCGCACAAAATACCGCCTTCCGGGAATAAGACGCAAGGCTGCTGTGGTATCAGACAGCGTTGCTTCCTTGATAATGTTGTTGAATCCAGGCTCTTCCGAAAGCTGAAGGCGGTAGTCTGTGGCCGTGTCCACCTTCTCCCAGAAAACCCTGACCTGGCTGTCGATATAGTTCACGCTGATGATTCGAACCGGCGGCAGGCTGCCATTAACCACAAGCTCTCGTGCTTCGGTAGTGGCGACGGAGTTGCCACCTGCTTCGGTAACGACCCGCCAGTAATATTTGCCCGGCCCCAGCGGACGTGACGGCAGGGCTGATGTTTCCGGCGCCCACTCGCTGGTAGCGATCAGGTTTCTGAAATCCCTGTCCTCGGCAACTTCTACGCGAGCCACTTCGTTGTCGCCGTTAAGCTCCCAGCGGAACTCGGGCATATCATCGTTCACGGTGTCCCCGTTAGCGGGCGATACCAGGCTGGCTGTTCTCGCCTGAAGATCGACCTCCACTGGCACCACCTGGGGCATGCCTGCGGTTCCTCGAGCGTCTAGCGCTGCCAGGTGTACCTCATAGGTGCCGTTATCCAGCCGCCCGATATCAAAGCTGTTGCCGGTGAGTTTCCGGCTTTCCACCCAGCGGCCGGTGTCGCTTTCAAAAATATCCACCCGGTGCATGGGAGCTCGGCTTTCCTGCCAGGTCATGGTGGCCGGCAGTTGGGTCAGTATCGGGGGAAGAGGGTTGAGTGCCGGCGCTGGCGGCAGGCGGCGAATGCTGAGGCCACCATTGCCATTGGTGGACAGGCTGGCACCGAAACCAGCGGGAATGCGGCGGGTTTTACCGGGCGCCCCGAAGTCAACGTTGCCCTCGGTTACCTGCAGGCGAGTGCCTTCTGGAGATGTCTGGAGGGCAAACGCGGTTCCGCGCACGGCAGCGACCGCCGATGGCGTTTCGATCTCGAATCTGGCTCCGCCTTCCATTACGGGCTTCACCCGAGTGTGGATCTCGCCCCTGTCGAGTCTGAGCCGGGTATCCACCATTCCGGCTTTGCCGTATTGAGTCAGCCGGTTGAAGATCAGTCGTGAATTCGGAGAAATCCGCACTTCCGAGCCGTCAGCCAATTCGACGGTGGCGGTTCCGGATGCTGACAGAATTTCATCACCGACACGGATCAGGGTTTCTTCACCAAGAGGTGTTTTCCTGCTTGTGCTTCCTGAAATCAGTTGAACGGTTCCCGTAACTGATGTCGCCCGGGCAGGCTGGGGTTGGCGCTTCAGCCAGGTAAGAGGAATTCGAATACTGTCGCCGGCACCGAGTATGGCGCCATTGCCAATCCGGTTGTACTGCAGCAGGCGGCTGGGCGAAAAGCTCGATGCGAGCAGTTGGCTGGCCACTTCCGAAAAGCTCTCGCCAGGACGCAATGTGTAGATCCACTCAGGTACCGGGTTGGCGGAAGATGCATCGGAATGCCCGGCAGAACCACGGGTCACCGACAGCTCCGCAGCCGCGGGTGCTGCGCAAACAAGTAGCGCAAGTATAAGCAGCAGTGCGGGCAATCGCGGAGCCGGGCTTTCAGTCATTGGCTGCCCTGGCGGGTTCCTGGTCGTCAAACGCCTGATCCTGAGCCTTCATGGCTTCCAGTCGGTAGCCTCGCTGGTAAATCGTCTTAATTCGAAAGCCGTTTTCAGGATTGAGGCCCAAACGACGGCGAAGGCGGCTCATATGCGTGTCCACCGTGCGGGTATTGATGTCCCGCGCCAGGCCCCAGACGCGTTCAAGCAGCATTTCCCGGGTCAGCAGGCGGCCCTGGTTCTGGAACAGGAACAGGGTCAGGTCGAAATCCTTGTCGGTCAGGGTCAGTTCCTCACCATGGAGAGCAATGACCCGTTGCTGGGTATTGATTTCGAACGGACCGTAGCGAAGCACTTCTTTCTCGCTGTCCGGGTTGGAGCGCCTTGCCAGGGCGTTGATACGCGCGACCAGCTCCGCCGCACGGGCAGGTTTGGCGAGGTAATCGTCGGCCCCGGCATCCAGAGCCCGGACAATGTCTGCCTCGCTGTCCCGCTGGGTGAGAAACACCACCGGAATCGGCCAGTTCAACTGGGCGCGAACGCTCTGAAGAACGTCAATGCCCGTCATGTCCGGAATCTGCCAGTCCAGAATCAGCAGGTCATAGCTGCGATGCAGGACCGCGCTCAGGAAATTCTGACCGGTGGGAAAGCTGTCGCAGTGATGCCCGCGTTCAGACAGAATCGACTGGATGTGCTGTGCCTGTTCGGTTTCATCTTCAAGCAAAGCAATACGCATTTAACCTCTCCCGGAGTGTTGCTCTCTTGCCTGTTATGGAGCAGAGGTCTTTACGGACTACTCTGCTATATCAAGCAATTATCACAAAATGTGGATCTGCGTTCAGTTTCGTTATGTAGACTTGCGTAAACGGACTGCAGGCTTTCCGTTGTCGTCGTCAAGTGTTTGTCGGCAGCCGGGAAAATTACTGCAGCCCCAGAACCAGCCTTTTTTACCCTTGCGCCGCACCAGGGGCGAGAAACAATAGGGGCAGGGAATGGGTTTCTGCCCGCTTCCGTCTTGGGGCGTGGCTTCTTCCAGGGGGCGGGTGCCACGACAATCCGGGTAGCGGGTACAGGCATAGAATCGGCCGAATTTGCCGTCTCGCTCCAGCATGGGTGCGCGACATTTTGGGCAGTGGGGCTGTGCCTCCGGCGAGATCGAGTCGCCGCTTCCTGCCTCACTGGCTGGCCGGCCCTGGGGGCTGTTCAGAAAGCCGCGGATTTCTTCCTTCAGGGTTTCGAGGAACTGTCTGGGGTCCCCTTCACCACGGCGAATGCTCTCCAGGTTTGCTTCCCACACTGCCGTGCGGTCGGGCTTGCTGACCGACTCGGGTAGAGCGCTGATCAAAACTTTGGCTTTGTCAGTAGCCCGGATGTGCCGACTGTCCCGGTACAGGTAATCCCGCTTGAACAGGGTGTCGATGATGGCGGCCCGGGTTGCCTCTGTGCCCAGGCCATCGGTTTCCCGCAGGGTTTTTCTGAGTTCGGTATCGGTGACAAACCGGGCAATGTTGGTCATCGCCGAGAGCAGGGTCGCATCGGTGAAATGCTGTGGCGGCTGGGTCTTCCGTTCGGTAAGGCGGCTATCGTCGCAGAATACGGGTTCGCCTTTCTCCAGCCTCGGCAGGGGCGTCTTGTCCGGTTCGTTGCGCCCCTCCCGAAGTTTCAGCTCCAGCGTTTTCCAGCCCGGTTCCAGGATGGCGGTTTCCGTGGCGCGGAACTGGTGTTCGGACACCCGCACCGTCAATTTGCCTTCCCGGTGCACGGCATCTGGCGCGAACTGCATCAGATAATAGCGACTGATCAGGCCGTAGATTTTTTCTTCTGCCGCGCTGAGTTTACCGTTCGGCGTGGGACGGCTGGTTGGAATAATGGCGTGGTGGGCGTCAACCTGTTTATCGTTCCACGCGGCAGTCCTTCGGTCCAGATCTGCGCCGTTGCAGGCCTCCTCAAGATCCGGTGCCACCCGGGCAATGGCCCGCACCACCTGTTCCCGCTGAGCGTAATGGCCTTCCGGCAAGTACCGGCAGTCGGACCGTGGGTAGGTGATGAGCTGGTGGCGCTCGTAGAGGTTTTGGGCGGTATCCAGTACTTCTTTGGCGCCCATCCGGAACAGCCGGCCGGCTTCGATTTGCAGGGCCGAAAGGGAAAAGGGCAGCGGTGGAGCTTCCGACCGATCCCGGAAGCGGGACTCGGTAATGGTGCCGGGGCGGCTCCGAACGCTGTCGGCAATCTGTTCAGCGATTTCCCGGTTCAGCAGACGATTTTCTTCATCCAGATAGTCCTGGAATTGCTCGTCGGGCAGCCAGCGGGCGGTAAAGGTTCGTTGGTCGGCTTCCTCCTCCTGTGCCTTGAATTGCCCTTCAATCCGGTAATAAGGCTTGGGCTGGAAGTTTTCGATGGTGTTGTCTCGCTCAACCACAAGGCCGAGTACGGGAGTTTGGACCCGGCCAACTGAATAGACGCCTTGTTCCCCTTGCTGCTGGTAGCTGAGCGTATAGAAGCGGGTGAGGTTGATGCCATACAGCCAGTCCGCCCGTTGCCGGGCCAGTGCCGAGTGGGACAGTCGACGGAATTCCCGGTTGTCTTTCGGGCTCTGGATCGCGCGAGCCACGGCCGCCGGTGTCAGATCGTTGATCAGGATACGCTGCACAGGTGCGCTGGTGCCGAAATAGCGGATAACCTCGTCCACTAGCAATTGGCCTTCACGGTCAGGGTCGCCGGCATGAATAATGGTCTGGGCCTGACGGATCAGCGATTCCAGCACTTTGAGCTGCTGCCGCACGCTGTCCTTTGGCATGACTTCCCATTTTTCGGGAAACATGGGCAGGTCCTCTTGCCGCCATTTTTTCCACGATGGGTTATAACGTGCGGGCTCGGCCGGTTCCAGGAGGTGGCCGATGCACCAGCTTACGGTGGCAGCGTTTTCGCCGTTGCCACAGCGTATCCAGCCCTGGCCTTTCTGGTGGGGGCCGGGGAGGGCAGCGGCGATGGCGCGGCCGAGGCTTGGTTTTTCGGCGATGTACAGGTGCATGGGGTTTGGGTGTTTTGGAATCGGGATGGGAATGTGGCGCTTTGGCTTTATGCTGTCAAGGCTCTCGGGTACGTCGGTTGTTCTGTAGTAGACTGTGAGCTAGCGGGCAGTGGCTGTGGGAGAGGCCTGTCCAAAACACGCCGTAAACCCATCCCTGGGGGCTTGGTGTTGCCATCCATGGCAACACACAGTTTTGGAAAGGCCTCTCCCACACCCACATCGAGCTCCCCGTAATTCGCCCCTTATACCTCGGGTTGAGCATTAGGAGTCCTGGAACATGAAAATCCAAAACGCAATTGAAACCAAATTGAACGACGCCTTCGAGGCGCGTGTGCTTCAGGTGGAGAACGAGAGCCACAAGCACAGTGTGCCGCCTAATTCTGAAACTCATTTCAAGGTGACCCTGGTGTCGCCGGAATTTGAGGGGCAGATGAAGGTGCGGCGGCATCAGGCTATTTACAAGGTGCTTGCCGAGGAACTGGCGGGGCCGGTTCATGCGTTGGCGTTGCATCTATACTCACCGGAGGAGTGGGCGGCGACCGGTCAGTCGGCGCCCGAGTCTCCGAACTGTATGGGCGGGTCCAAGAAGGATCCGGCGATGGCGGCGCGGACCGCTCAGGGAGAGGGTTCATGAGTCAGTTTTTCCAGATTCATCCGGAGACGCCGCAGAAGCGTCTGATCAATCAGGCGGTGGATATTCTGCGTCGTGGCGGGGTGATTGTGTATCCCACGGATTCCGCCTATGCCATTGGCTGCCACCTTGGAGACAAGCAGGCGGCGGATCGGATCAAGCGGATTCGCAAACTGGATGACAAGCATAATTTTACGCTGGTGTGCCGGGATCTTTCGGACATTGGGGTATATGCCAAGGTGGACAATACCCAGTATCGGTTGCTGAAGAATTTCACCCCCGGGCCCTATACCTTCATTCTGGATGCCACCAGTGAGGTGCCCCGGCGGCTGCTCCATCCGAAGCGTCGTTCCGTGGGTGTGCGGGTGCCGGATAATGCGATTGTTCAGGAGCTCCTTGGTGAACTTGGTGAGCCAATCATGAGCAGCACCCTGATCCTGCCGGGCGAGACGGATCCGATGACAGACCCTTACGATATCCGGGAAACCCTGGAGCATGAGCTTGATCTGATTATCGACGGCGGGTTCTGTGGTATGGAAGCCACCACCGTGGTGGACTTTACCGGGGAGGCACCGGTGGTTACCCGAGTGGGTAAAGGAGACCCGGCCCCGTTCGAAGTCTGATCGACTTTATTTGTCGGTATCTCAAGCCCGGGCGTTCAGGTTGAAGGCGTACGCTCGGCTATTCCCCGCTGCTTCAATTTGTTCGGCACTGACTGAGCGCCGCATGGTGTCGTAACGGTGTACCAGGTCCTGCAGACCATTGAACTGTTGGTTCTCGCTGATCAGTGTGTCCAGTAGCGGGTTATTCACCCCGTAGGCCTGGTTCAGCTTGAGCGCATTGTCCATAAAGTGCAGCGTGGGCTCGTTGACGCTCAGGCGATTGAACGCTTCCTTGAAGTTTTTGTTTACGTTCAGATCTTTTTCAATCTGTGTGCGTGTGCTGTCGGCGATTTTCCCCTCCACCGCAACGCTGCCATTTTCAGTTTTGCTCACGTTCAATGCGGTTGCCGGGTGCAGGTTGTATTCGGCAAGTTTGTGCCGCAGGGTTTCCCGCACAAAGGCAAGATCCTGCCCCACGGTCTGTTTGTAGTCAGCCATGGCCAATCTGCGGGCTTTCAGACGGGCGAGGTCGGCCTGACTGCTTTCCGAGGGTGTAAAGCGGTCATCGCCAGGAGTCGGCTCGGTTTCCATGGCTTTTGTCTGGGCCTTTCCCGGCGCAGCTTCCGGGGCTGTAGACGGGGTCTGGCGCTTTTCCATGGCCTGCTGGAACTGGGTGCTCGCCCGGATCAGAGAGGTCAGTAGGGACATGGATGGGTTTCCTCCTTCGGTCAACCGGAACGCGGTTTCCGAACAGTCTGCGTGGGGAATAACGAATACCTGTCATCATGCTTTGCAGCTTTCAGGCCAAGTCTTTCGATTTCCTTTCTGATGTCTCCCTCTTTCGTGTGTAAACGACCTTTCCGGGATCTGATCTGGATCAGGAAATAATTGACGCATATCTATAAAGTTTGGCGACAGTTAGTTGTCATCAAAAAACATCAAATAATCTCCAGGCTGCATGCCGCGCGGCCTCTGTGTCGGGTTACCATGAAAAAACACTACTCCATCCGCTTCCTGTTGCTTGCCGCCCTGGCGGCTGCTTTCTCACTGGTGCTCGTATTTACTGTGCTCTACAGCGCAGACTCCCAGCGTGATCATCTCGAAGAGTTCAGCCACAAATACGTGGACGGGCTGGCAAAATCCTATTTCGATGGCCTGAACACCATGATGGTCACCGGCACCATTGGCAATCGGGATGTGCTCCGGCAAAAGGTGATGGCATCCGAAGATATCCTGGATGTGAGGGTGATTCGGAGTGATCATCTGAACCGCACCTTTGGCGCTGGTAATGCATCGGAGCAGAAAAGGGAGCCCCTGGATGAGCAAGCACTGGCTGGTGAGCGGGTGGAATCCTATTCGAGCAATGAAGATGGTCGAGTCTATACGCTGATTGAGCCGGTGATCGCCATGGAAAACTACCAGGGCGTGAACTGTCTGGGCTGTCATCAGGCCAATGAAGGCGACGTTCTCGGCGCCATTCGGGTGGATTATTCCATGGCTGAGAGCGATGCCCGTTTGCAGCAGCAGTTGCTGACCAGTGGTGGCATTCAGGTCGCCATCTTTGCTGCGGTTTTCTTCCTGACCGCGGCCGCATTGAGTCGACTGGTGTTTTCCCGTCTGCGGAGACTCCACGACCGAATGGACGAGATTTCCAGCAACTCTGATCTGACTATTGAGCTGGACGTTACCCGTAACGATGAGATCGGTTCTGTCTCGCGGGCCTTCAACCGAATGATGGCGAAGATACGGGAGAGTATGAATACCGTAATGGACAACGCCGAACAGGTGGAACAGGCGGCCAGAAGCATTGCGGGAAAGGCTGACACGACAGAGCGGGAAGTACTCGCCCAACGTGACAACACCGACCAGGTTGCCAGTGCCACCACCGAAATGGCCGCCTCAGCGGTTCAGGTCCGGGAAAACGCCATGCACACCACCCGAAAATCCGCAGATACGGCGGAGTCCGCTAGCAAGGGTGAACGCCTTGCCCGCAATGCGGTTGAGGGCATCGAGGCCCTGAACAGTGAGGTTCAGAGTGGCGCACAGCGTATTGAACAACTGGATCAACGCACCAGCCAGATGTCGGACATGCTGGAGGTGATTTCCAATATTGCCGACCAGACCAACCTGCTGGCCCTCAATGCCGCGATCGAGGCTGCGCGGGCCGGTGAGCAGGGGCGGGGTTTTTCGGTGGTGGCCGATGAGGTTCGTGCACTTGCCTCTCGAACCCAGGATTCCACTGAGGAGATCCGGAAAACCATCAATGGACTGAAAGGCGAGGTTGTCGATTGTGTGGCCACCATGCGCCACGCTTCCGAGATGGCAGAGCAGCAGGTCTCGGCCATTCTGACCGTGGAGTCGGAATTACAGACCATTGCCGCGGCCGTGCGCGAGATCACCGATCTCAATCAGGAAATGGAAAGTGCCGCCAACGAGCAGAGCGATGTCTCCGAATCCATCAATCACAACGTGATTGAAATCAGCCGTTCAGCAGAGCAGACCTCCGGGGATGCCAAGGAAACGGCCCGAATTGCCGGTGACCTGCTGGTTATGGCGGAGAATCTCAGGAAAACCATCGAACAGTTCAGGCTGAATCAGGAAGGCCGCCCATAAAAAAAGCGGCCTGGGGCTGAAGAAAGGTTCAGCCCCGGTGGTCGGAGACGAAGGGGTTGGTGGCACGTTCCTGACCAAAGGTGGACATCGGACCGTGTCCGGGAATGAACGCAACCTCGTCGCCGAGCGGGAACAGCTGTTCCTTGATTGAGCGGATCAGTGTTGCGTGATCACCCTTTGGAAAGTCCGTGCGCCCGATTGAGCCATGAAACAGCACGTCACCGACCAGTGCCAGACCGGACTCCTTGTGGTAGAAAACTACATGACCTGGCGTGTGGCCCGGGCAGTGAAGTACGTCCAGGGTCTGATTTCCCACGGTGACCTGCTCCCCACCTTCCAGCCAGCGATCCGGGGTGAATACTTCCGGTGCCGGAAAACCGAACATTTGCGCCTGCTGGGGCAGGCCGACAATCCAGAAATTGTCTTCCTTCTGCGGCCCCTCAACGGGAATTCCCAGTGCTTTCGACAGCTCTGCGGTTCCGCCGGCGTGGTCAATGTGGGCATGAGTAAGCAGAATCTTCTCGACCGTTACGCCTTCCTCGCCAACCGCAGCGCGGATTCGGTCGAGATCCCCACCGGGATCTACAACAGCGGCCTTTCGGGTTTGCTCACACCAGATGAGTGAGCAGTTCTGCTGGAAAGGCGTGACGGGAATGATTCTGTAGTTCAGTGACATACCTGTTCTCAATGGCTGAATAAATGGCTGATCCCGTCAGTTTACTGGAACTTGCCGCGTCACAACGAACGCGCCCCGCAAATCGCCCTCGGAGAAGCCAGTCGCCTTGTCTTCAGGATAGAGTTCAGCCAGTTTTGCCTTTACGTCCGGAGCGATGGACTTGCCGTGACAGCCGAGGCAAAGCTTCTGTGTCGGGATGGCGCTCATATACTGGAATGCCGGCTGTCCGGACGCTTCCGAGACCTGCCAGACCTCTACCGGTTTTCCGTTCCTGACCGGCTGTTTGTCCATGGCCAGCAGTTGGATCTCCTGCCAGTCGGTGGGGGTGTTCTCCGGATTCCGGACTTTCAGACTGGTCCGACTGATGGTCCAGCCGCCGCTGCTGTTGTTCCTGGCGATTTCGGGTGCGGCAGTCTTGCAAACACCAATACCGTTTGTGAGGCCGCCTTCTTTGATGGCCGCCTGGAGCGCCTGCTTCAGTGAGCCGCCGAAACTTTTTACCAGGGAACGTGCTTCGGCAACCAGCGCTTCCGGATTATCTGTCTGGGGTTGGGTGAGCAATGGCATCGAAAGCAAGGAGCATAACAAGGCTGTGGTGATGATCGGTTTGGTCATTGAATCTCTCCCGGGCGTGTTGGGTTTTGGAATAAGTATATAACAAATAAACAGTCCCAAATTGAGCCAGGACAGATTCCGGTCGAGGAGTCAGAATCGAGCACTTCTTCAAATAAACCTTCACCGACTCTGAAAGCTCCGAGGGAGGCGAGCTAGTCCGGAACCTGCTCAATAAGCGCAACCAAATCCTGACGAATTTCTTCTGGGCTCAGGTCCGGGCGTATTAGCAGGCGGGCGTTGCCGGTGCGATCAAAGACATAAACTGCACTGCTATGAGAAACCTCGTAGTTTCCATCCTCATCGGGTTTCTCATAACCGAAGGTTGTTCGATATCGTTTTGCCAGTTCGCGAAGCTGGGATTCACTCCCGGTGAGTCCCACAATATTATCACCGAAAAAATCCACGTAATTTGCCAGGCGTTCCGGCGTATCACGCTTTGGGTCAACACTTACGAATAAGGTGAGCACTTCATCCTGAAGCTCGGGGCCAAGGCCATTGGTCGCCTGATTGAGCTTTTGCAGGGCCGTCGGGCAAACATCGGGGCATGAGGTGAAACCGAAAAACAGCATTCGCACGCGGCCGCTGTAATCATTGCCAGACACAGGTTCGCCCTGACTGTCAGTCAGAGTGAATTCCAACTCGGGCATCAGGCCACTGATATCTTTGCCGTGCCACTCCTCATCGTTACCGAGGCAACCAGCAAGGAGTATCGACAGGACCAGCAATGAGATGGACGTTAAGGCCTTGGTACGTTGTCGCCGGAAGTACATGCTCATGACGCCCTTTCCTCAAGATTTGTGGAGTGATTCGTGTATTTGCCGTCTTCGCGCATGGCACGACGAAGGATAAGCAGAATGCCGATAATGCTCATCATTGCCGGTGGAATGTAAGTCAATAGGCCCCCGAGGAACTGGTCGACTTCGGGATCCAGCGGCCAGGCGCGGCCACAGACCTCGTAAACGTCGTAGACCATGTCTCGCGAAAACACGATCCAGGCCCCCAGAATCATCTGGAGCACACCTGCCACAGCCAGAATCAAAATGCGTTTGCCATAACCCAGTGATGAGGTGATCGCCGGCGGTCGCGGGTCGAAGATTAGCCACCAGAACAGCAGGCCATCCAGCAACATGCTCCAGTTCATGATCCAATACAGGTCCCGGCTGAGCATGGCGTCGAAATGGATCGATGGCCAGAGCCAGAAGTAGATCAGTCCGACAAAGAGAAACAAGGCGATGAAAGGCTGCTGCAAAAGGTTATAGACCCGACCGAGTGGGCCCAACGCAAGCCCCCAGCGCGGGGAGATTTTAGCGAACCAGTACCGCATGACCGGTAAGGGGTTGGACAGGGCGATAAGGATCGGGCCGATGTGGTGCAGAATCAGATGCTGGCCCCGATGTACAAAAAACATGTATTGGGCGTAGTAGTCAAAGCGGGTTTGCATTACCCCGTAGCAAAGCATTACGCCCAGAACGAAGGTCACGATGCGCAGTGAGCCTGGCCGTTCATCCGCCGGCATGCGCACAATGCCAATGCCATAAAAGCCAAGCAGGAACATGTAGCTGAGTATCGTCAGCGGGGAAAAGTCGTACGGTAACAGATAATCAAGTGGTGACATTATCGGCCTGGTTTTTGTTGCTTTTCCGGTACTCTACCTCTGCATTTACTGGCTCGTAAAATCGGCACGCCACAAGTGGGGGCGATGCAAATCCGCTAGGTTCCGCAATGGGCTGTGTTCGGGCACGGATCATCCCCCCGCTCCCATTGGATAGTGGTGTGCTGGATACCAAAATGTTCCCTGAGCATGTCAGCGGCCTCGTTGATTACCCGGTCATCATTGGCGGGGTCGGGTTTGACCAGATGAACGGTGAGCGCATTTTCAGTGGTGCTCAGTGCCCAGATGTGAAGATGGTGGGCCGACTGCACGCCGGGAAGGTGCTCGAGATGTTCGATGACAGCTGAAGGGTCGATACCATTGGGAACGGCATCAACCGCAAGCTTGACCGAGTCCTTGAGCAGCTGCCAGGTACCGAAGAAGATCACAGCGGCAATAACCAGGCTGACCACCGGGTCAATCCAGGCGAGGTCGGTGAACATCAGGATGATGCCGGAAATCACCACGCCTACCGAGACTGCGGTATCGGCGGCCATGTGGAGGAACGCCCCGCGAATGTTGATGTCGCCCTTCTGGCCCTTGAGGAACAGCAGCATGGTGGCGCCGTTGATCAGAACGCCTATGCCGGCAACCACGATGACTGTCAGGCCCGCGACACTGGCGGGGTTGGTCAGGCGCTGGATGGCCTCCCAGGTAATCCCTCCCACGGCGGCAATCAGAAACAGGGCATTGAACAACGCAGCCAGAATGGTGGTTTTCTTAAGACCGTAGGTTTTGCTGTGAGTTGCCGCCTTGCTGGCGAGCCAGCTTGCCAGCCACGCCATGATAAGCCCCATGACGTCACTCAGGTTATGGCCGGCGTCCGCGACGAGTGCCAAAGATCCTGACAGCACTCCGTATACCGCCTCGATAATCACGAACAGGGTATTAAGAACGACCGCCAGAGCGAACGAGCGGTTGTGGGTGTTGAAGTGATGACTGTGATCGTGACCGTGGTCGTGCATGCCTGTTCCTGTTGCCGTAAATTGAACTTGTAGCATGAACCCTGTAGCTACTACAGGGTCAAGTTCTCGGTGGACGACTGCCAGTGCATGATCTACTCCAACGCCATTAAATCTGGGTATATCCTGGAAGTAGTCGGGGCCGTTGGGAAGGATTGAGGTTAGAGGCTGGTACCCCCGGCAGGACTCATAAATATACTTAAGAAATTGTTTTGTATATAGCTAATCTTTTTTTATGTTGATATGTGCCCCCATTTGTACCCCCAAAATGGTTTGTGTGCGTTGGGGTGGGGCAATTCCTCAAGCAGTTTGATAGCAAGCTTTAATGTGCAAGCAGCAGCTAGATTGCGAGGTGATTCATGCCAGGCGACTCGTACCATCTACGCCAGAACTCAATTACAACATCATTTCAGATGTCCGTAATCTCCTCTGTTGCTGCGCACCACTTTGATGTCATTGTTGTTCCACTTTAAACAAAAGCGGACATTCAGTCACGATCGAATGGCCAGACTAGCAAGCGGACCTTTTCCCGGGCCGAGTCACTCTACTTCTTCCCACCCGGGCCATCAGGAAGCAAGGGCCATGAGGATATTCGACAAAATGCCAAAGGGCGGAAAACTCTAATCAGCGGTGCAACTAAACAGGATGTATACAGGAGGATGCGGTCAAGGGCTCCAATCTCTCGCTTCCCTCTCGGGCAGCGCCGGGCTGAAAAGATAGCCTTGAGCAACATCACACCCGAGACGGGCCAACCGTTCCGCTTGGCTTTCAGTCTCCACCCCCTCTGCTGTCACAGTCAAGCCGTACGCTTTGGCCAAGCCAATCATCGACTGAACAAAAAGCTCGCCTTTTGGGTCTTCCAGGTCGTCAATAAACGATTTATCGATCTTGAGTTCGTCGACATCCAGCTTTTTCAAATAACTCAGAGAGGAGTATCCGGTGCCGAAGTCATCAAGGCTGACACGTATTCCGAGTGCCTTTAACCTTGACAGATTGCTGGCAACATCGGCTGTCATCTCAAGCACCATCCCTTCAGTAATTTCCAGCTCAATGGCGCTGGGTGGAAGAGATAACTTTTGCAGTTTACTGACAATGGTGTCGTAAAATGCCGAATCGGAAAAATGGTTACCAGTAATGTTTACGGCAATTGGTAGAGCTTCTTCACCAGATGTCCACATTGAGAAAGCGATAGCAGCGACTTTGCGCAGTACGTAGCGATCCAATTCGGGGCCCAGCCCGGCTGCTTCTGCTACAGGAATGAATTCGCCCGGTGACACAGGACCCCACTCGCAGTGATGCCAACGCGCCAAGGCCTCGTAACCACATTTTGTCCTGGACGCGAGGGCAATTTTGGGTTGGAGATACACTTCGATAGCTTCGGATGCGAGCGCGTTTTTGAGTGCTTGCTCTACCGCAATCCTTCGCAAAAGTTGTTGGTGATTAACATTTGTGAAGGTGGCAAGCGAAATGTTCCTGACTTTCGCCTCCCGCATCGCAGCTTCGGCCAAATCCGGCATGCGTCCCAAATCCGAGTTGTCGTCTGGAAAAAGAGCAATGCCAGCTTTCGAGTTCAGACGGTACTCTTCCCCGATGATTGAGTAAGGTCTTGCCAGTTTGCCTAGAACTGCATTCGCAACGTTCTCTGCCTCTGCCAAATCATGGACTGGAAACGCCATAATCAATTCGTCACCACCGAGCCTGGCGATCTGACCTTCGGGAGGCAGGAGCGACGCCATTCGGCGCGCGATCTGTACAATTACCCGATTGCCTACATCGTAACCATAACGCTGGTTTATCTGCGTTAGACGGTCCGGGTCGACACAGATAAATGCATACCGACTCGATATCTTTACGGTAGATCGTAAATGTTCAAGGAGGGCAGGAACCCGGAGTAATCCTGTGAGCTGGTCATGGTCCTTCAGAAATTCGGCTCTCAACAGCGCAAGTTCTCGATCTGATACATCCACGCCAAGCCCTTGAAGCTCCAATTCGCCTGTTACGGTGTTCGCTACTTTCCGGAATGACCACTCGGCATGCGCTGGTGTTCCATTCGTCTTCATCTCAAATTGGAGATTAATCTCGTCGCTTCGATGAGACGCAAGGAACTCATGCAATTTTAGTGTGCTGTCCGTTGAGCCCTCTGCAAGAAAATGGGCAAGATGGACACCGACCAATTCATCATAAGACTTGCCGAGAATCGTTGTTAGAGAGGCATTGGCAAAAGTCAGGCGTAGCTGATCATCAAGGCGGCAAATGAAGTACTTCTGACTTTCTATGATGTCCCGGTAGCGCTTTTCTGCACGCTCCAGATCGGCCAGAGCATGGAAATGATCCGTCAAATCATGACAGATACCAACAAAATAGGACTCTCCACCGACCTTGAACTCACCAACGGACAGGTGCATCGGAAAGGTTTCGCCGGATTTCTTACGCCCCGTAGTGCGCCTCCCGATACCAATGATTTTGGCATGGCCGCTGTTCAAGTAGGACTCGATATAGCCGTCATGAGCACTGCGATCGGGCTCGGGCATCAGCATGCTGACGTTGTTGCCCAAGCATTCTGATGGCACGTACCCAAATATTCGCTCCATCGAATCAGAAACGCGCTGTATTGTTCCGCGTTTGTCGATGAGCACGACCGCATCGGCGGCTGCGCTCAAAACGGCTGATAACGGATCATCCTTTTCTAGCAGCATTTCCCTGTCCAGTTAACAAGCTATTTAAAACGAACAACCAGCTCATGGAGGTCTGAAGCAATTTGTCCCAACGCTTTAACACTCTCGGTAGATTCTAGGCCCTTTTCTAGGTTTTGCTGGGCAAGGCTGGATATGTTCTCGACCTGAGCGTTGATCTGGTCGGATACCTGAGCCTGCTCTTCAACAGCAGCCGCCATTTGCAGTGCCATATCCGCGATCTCGCTCACGGCATCGCCGATACTGATCAGAGTTTTCTCCGTATCCAGCATTTTTCGCAGCCCCTGATCGGCGGCCTCCGCTCCAGCGGTTGCAACAGAAACAGATTTTTCAGACCGGTTAAGCAAATTGTCCACGATTCCGTGAATTTCCTGTGTAGATTCCTGAGTCCGGCGTGCCAGTCCGCGCACTTCGTCAGCCACGACGGCAAAGCCACGACCATGTTCGCCGGCCCTGGCCGCTTCGATGGCAGCGTTCAGTGCAAGCAAGTTCGTCTGGTCTGCAATTTGCTCAATGATTCCCGCGGCCTTGGCGATGTTATGGCTTTGCTCTGCCAGTTCGGCGACCGAATTTCGAATGCCATCGACGGTCCCTTTGAGTTCTTCGATCGCGGAACGTGTCGCCTCAACGACTTCGCGGCCTTTCACCGCCTGCTTCCGTGATTCCTCCGCTCTACTGGCCGTGTTCTGAACGTTTGATGACACCTCAGCAATCGTCATCGACATCTCGTGGACCGCGGCAGCCACCTGCTCGGTTTCGGCTTGTTGCCGGTTCAGCGAATCCTGAGTTTCTTGGGCAATCTCCATCCCTGAGGCGGAGCGGGACCGTACCTGAGCCGCCGAGTCTTCAATCCGGGTCAGCACCGTATCAAGGTGGGACTTCTGGGCAAGAATAGCGACCTTAATTCGTCCCTTTTGGGGATGGTCATCGGTGTAACTTTTGGCCGCTAGGGTATCTGTAAAACTCGTCGCAAGTAGCTGCCGAAGCTCTGACTGAAGATTACCTTCCGAATACTGTTTCCAAAGGAGGCACCCAAAAAGAGCGATGATGAGGATCCCCATAGCGACATGGGGCTGGCCAACCCAGAACGTCGCAATGGCTGCAATAACAATTGCAGCAGCACCCAAATATGAAAAGGGAATGCGCTCAGTCACAGAAGTGAGCTTTTTCCCCTCTCGGATGCGTGCATACAGTTTTGCGGCACGATCGACGTCCTCACGGGCAGGACAGGAACGAACCGACTCGTAGCCGATGACACTGCCACCCTCGGTAATTGGCGTCACATAGGCATTCACCCAGTAGAAGTCACCATTTTTGCACCGGTTTTTAACGAGTCCCATCCAGGGCCGACCGGATTTCAGATGCGACCACATGTTGGCGTAGGCTTCCGGCGGCATATCCGGGTGGCGAACAATGTTATGGGGTTGGCCAATCAATTCCTCACGACTGAATCCACTGACCTCTACGAATGCATCATTACAATGCTTGATTTTCCCTTTCAGGTCGGTTGAAGAAATTAATTTCTGGTGCGCGGGGAAGCGTCGCTCTGTTTGAGTTATTGGCTGATTTATTCTCATGGGCTGGGGCGCTCTTTGCTGCCATTAATGGGAAGAGGAAAATGCAACTCACTCGCAGAGAAGAATAGCTGCGCGGCGCAAGACCAAATATTGCAGAAGTGTAAAGCGGGTTGACTCAGATCAAAATATTGGCAATTACCCCTAAATTCAGGCGGTGCGATTCCTGAGAGAAGTTTGAGGTCATAAACATCAATTCTTCGCTCCCAAGTGAAGCATACCCATCTATCAAAAATCAGACTCGGCACAAGCAACCTTGCACATCGGAATTCTTTCGATCATGGGCGCGTTTGCGCTAGACTGTGACACATATCGCAAAGTGTAGCGTAAATTGACGTAAATCAAAGGCTTTGAAGTTAGATCTAAGTCTCAGATGCTCTCCAATGCTATGGCTGCGGCCTGAACAGAAAGCCGTCAAACCCTGGAACTACACTTTGCATTCGATATCGTTGAAGCGTAGTGACCTGTGATCATGACGAGACCGAAAGCTAGGCTCACGGAGCAGATTCGAGTCCAGGCATTGCATGAACTGCGAATCCTGGATACGCCAGCAGAGGAACGATTTGACCGTCTGACTCGCCTTGCCAAGAGACTTTTTGACGTGCCAATTGCGCTCGTATCGTTAGTTGACAGCGAGCGCCAATGGTTCAAGTCCAACCAGGATTTGCCCGTAAGGCAAACACCCAGGGAAATTTCTTTTTGCCATCATGCGATTTCGCAAGAGGATGTATTTGTTGTTCCAGATGCATCGTTGCATCCCGGCTTTTTGGACAACCCGTTGGTGACAGGACCGCCGCATATTAGGTTCTATGCAGGCTATGTCCTAAAGCTTGCTAACGGGCTTGCCATGGGCACCTTGTGCATCATTGATTCAAAACCGCGTTCCTTCTTCGAGGAAGACCTTCAGGCGCTCAGAGATCTGGGCATGATTGCGGAGAACGAGCTTGCTGCAATTCAGTTGGCAATTGAGGATGACTTGACTGGCTTGCCCAATCGGAGGGGCTTTTTGCATCAGGCACAAAAAACCATCAATCTATGCTACCGGCTGGGACGGCCTGCGGCCCTGATCTATTTTGATTTGACCCACTTTAAAACGATCAACGATAAGCACGGTCACCACGAGGGCGACGCTGCTCTCAGGGCATTCGCAAATCTATTAAGAGGGCATACTCGGGAATCCGATATCAGTGCCCGCATGGGTGGTGACGAATTTGTACTCCTTATGAATGACACCACCGTGGACCAAGCAAGTCGCTATGTTGAAAGACTGCGAGAATCGGTGAATCAGCATAACAGCGCTTCTGGTAAGCCTTACGAGATTCTTTTTGATGAAGGAGTTGTTCCACTGGATCTTGAGCAAGAGCACTTTATCGAAACGTTGCTCCAAAAAGCGGATGCCGAAATGTTCAAACAGAAGCGGAAAGTCCGTTGAAGCAAGTCCGTATTGGTATGAACTCGCACAAGAGTGCGGCGTTTAATAATGCGCATAACGCATGCCGGCCGATAATTCGAGGCCACGAATTGGGTCTGAATGTTCGCTTAGCGACCGTCACGCATCCTAGGCAACAGCTAAACAGAAGCGAACATTCCTTTCAGCGCCTCCACGACAGGTTCAACACAGATGAGAAACTCCTGTTGGACGGTGTACTTCAAAATTCGTGCTAGAGTGATTCTGTATCTATTAGCTGATAATTGGTGCTTTGATCCAGGTTCGGGCCGGGGGGCAGCGATTGAGGATCATGGCGAGTTCCGTTTATAGGGATGTTATATGCCAGTGGAGGAGATATGCGTACTGCCATAGTCATTGCTTCAATAGGCATCGCGATCTTCTTCTTGGGCTATAGCGCTCTGCTCATCTATTATTCCTGGCCCCTAGAAAGTTTTTCTGTTCTTTGGGCAGCACCTTTTGGAGACAGCTTTGGAATATTTTCATCGCTTTTTTCCGGGCTCGCTTTGATTGGTCTTCTCTACACGATTCATCAACAGGGTGAAGAGTTAAAGCTACAAAGAGAAGAAATGAAATCACAGCGTGGTGAAATGTCTAAAACTGTAGCAACGCAAATTCGGCAACTTCATATCGAGCTACTCAAAATGGCTGTAGAAAATCCGGATTTGCAGGAAGTCTGGGAAGAAGAAGGGTTAGTAGAAAAAATATCCTTCAAACAGAATACTTACATTAATCTCATAGTGTCGCATTGGGAAATGCAGCATATCAATGGAATGGCTCCAAGGGAGCAAATCGAGGAAATGCTGAATACTTACATGCGAAGATCCTATTTTCAAAAATTTTGGGAAAATTCTGGTAAGTACCGTGACCGCTACGCAGAAAAATCGGCTCTTCAAGAGGAAAGAGAATTTTTCGAAATGGTAAATTCGGCATATAAAAAGTCAATCCAGCCGACCGCTAGAGAGTCGACTTCTTAAAGCATTAGCAATCATTAGGGAGATTAAATCTTGCTCAAAAGTAGAGAAATTGAGGTGCCTGAGGAAAATCCTTTCTGTAATGATGAGCTAAATAGAAAAGAAAGTGCAGATGCATTGACTGAGTTTGTTGTGTCAGCAAACGAACCCTTAGTCTTGTGTATTGATGCTCCTTGGGGGCAAGGTAAAACAACTTTTCTTCGGATGTGGCAGCAGAGTCTCAAGAATTCCGAAGTTCCTACCATTTATTTCAATGCATGGGAAAACGACTTTTCTGAAAATGCGTTGGTAAGCTTAATTGGAGAAATCTCATCTGCTTTATCTGAACTAGCGAAAACGGGTGATGAATCTAAAGCAAAGGAGTACTTTTCTAAAGCAAAGGCCATAAGCACTATGCTGCTAAAAAGATCTATTCCTGTTACAGCAAAAATGGCTACAGCTGGCGCTTTAGATTTGGATGATTTAACTGAAAACGCTCTATCTGAATTTGCAGAATCAATTGCTAAAGAACAAATAGATCAGTACGAAAAATCTAAGCAATCCTTGATATCATTTAGGCAGGCCTTAACCGATTTTGCTTCTAGCGTTACTGATGCGAATGACAAAAAACCTTTGGTTTTTATAATAGATGAGTTAGATAGGTGTCGCCCCAATTATTCTATAGAAGTACTTGAGAAAGCAAAGCACTTCTTCAATGTACAGAATATTGTTTTCGTTTTAGGTGCTGATAAGTCGCAATTGGGGTCATCGATAAAGGCTATTTATGGTGCAGGACTCAATGTAAATGGTTATCTTCGTAGATTTATCGATTTTGATTACCTTCTACCTCCGCCGGATAAAGGTGAATTCGTAAAGGCCTTATTTAAAAAATATTCGTTTTCAGATTATTTTTCAAAAAAAAGCGGTCGCGGTGTTCAGTATGAGTACGAGCATGCGTTGAAAATGTTTGAAGAGTTATTCGATGTTTTTAATTTGACGCTAAGAGAACAGGAGCATTGCTGCTCTCTTCTTAACTTAGCGATCAGAACGACTCCTCATGATTATAAATTATTTCCTCTGTTTCTTTGTTTTCTTATAGTTTTGAAGGTTAAACAGCCAGATTTATACAACGATTTAATATCAGAAAGAATATCCCCAACTGTTCTTTTAGAAGAGTTCAGTAAAACCCCTGGGAGTATAGCGTTGCTGGAGACAAATTATGGCGCGGCTCTTGAAGCATACATTATCGTTTGTAAATCGCACCGACATGGACATGATGACATTTTGACCCCTTATACCAAGATAGCTGAATCTGATAACGCCACAGTCGAGCAGAAGCGCAGGGCTAATAGGATTTTGGAGCTTGTTGAAGACTTTGATTTCAATGGAGGAGTGGGAATTCTGAGCTATCTAGTCAACAAAATCGAGGTGGCTTCTCGATTCAAGTGAGGAGTTGCGTAATAATGGCGCGCTGGAGGGTTTCTACATTTCGACTTCGGCTCCATTTCAATAGCAGGCATGCTGCAAGCGTTGGCCCCCCATTCTGAACGTTCGCTTTGCGACCCAAGCGTGCTTTATAAGCCGAGTATCTGGCCAGTTAGAACGCATTCGGAGTGGAGTCCTTCGCCAGATCTTGGTCATCGTTTTGGCTAGTCAGCTCTAGATTACTCAGCATTATCGTTGGCTTTTTTGCGAGCAGTCGATTTTCTCAAATTCACTCGGACCGAGCGGGCGAGAGATTTGGCTCTAAGACACAACGGGTCGTCGTCCCTATCGGTTTCATGATTCCACCGAATTTGAAACCTATATCACCTCTATGAACCAGGGCACTGACAGTGCCTTTCCTCCCCATTCACAGAGGTAATTCCCAATGTCTGAACAATGCCCCAATTGCCTGTCTCGGCGGATTGGCAAGAACAACTACGGCAAGAAAGCCGCTGGTGTAGTCGGTGCGTCTGCCGGTACCTACGGAGGCTATGCCGCTGCCACGGCGGGTGCCCAAGCGGGTGCAGCTCTCGGAGTCGTCGCTGGTCCTGTCGGCGCGACCGTGGGCGGTATCGGCGGTGCTGTCATTGGTGCGCTACTGGGTGGTGCTACCGGCGCTTCCGCTGGCGTGATTCTTGGCGACGTCCTGGATGACCGGGTGCTGGACAACCTGCGCTGCCTTGACTGTGGCTATGCCTTCAGTACCGGTCCCGACTCCCACGATAATATCCGCTGATTCCCCTCGCAAATTCCATAGGAGAACAACCATGGCTCATCTCATTGAGCAAATGGCCTACGTTGGCCAAACCCCTTGGCATGGCCTGGGGAACGAACTGACTTCGAATCAGCCCTTAGAGGTCTGGGCAAAACAAGCGGGCTTGGATTGGCAGATTCAGGAAAGCCCTGTCCGCTTCGTCACCAATTCCAGTGGCAGTTTGGGTGAAATCCTCTCTTACCCGGATTCTAAGGTGCTTTACCGCTCGGATACCAAGGCTCCGCTGTCGGTCGTCGGTAACCGCTTTAAGGTGGTTCAGCCTGAGGAGATCCTGGAGTTCTATCGGGATCTGACTGAGGTTTCTGGCTTTGAGCTGGAAACAGCTGGTGTCCTGAAAGGCGGTCGCAAGATGTGGGCGCTGGCCCGCACCGGCCAATCCGGCATGCTTAAGGGTAACGACCAGACTAATGCCTACGTGCTTCTGGCCACCGCGTGCGACGGCACTATGGCAACGACTGCTCAGTTCACCAGTATCCGCGTGGTTTGTAATAACACGTTGGCTGTCGCTCTGAAGGGCTCTACTGCCAACGCCGTCAAGGTGAAACACAACACCGCCTTCGATGCGGATCTGGTGAAGAGGCAACTGGGTATCTCCGTTTCTGCCTGGGACGACTTCATGTACCGCCTGAAGACCCTGAGCGAACGGAAGGTGAAAACCACCGAGGCCAGGAATTACTTCCTCAAGGTGTTCACTGACGATTCCGGAAGGGGTGTCGGCAAAACCAACGAGCGTTCCATGGCGAAGGCTCTGGGTCTGTATGAAGGCGAAGGCATGGGCGCCAACCTGGCATCCTCGGAGGGCACGGCCTACGGCCTGCTGAACGCCGTCACCGAATTCATCGATCACCAGCGTAGGGCCAAAACCGTTGACCACCGGCTCGATTCCGCCTGGTTCGGAACCGGTGCCGCTGTTAAGAACCGTGCATTAGAGCAGGCCATGTCACTTGTGGCCTGAGCCAATCCTACAAATCTCAAAACCGCCATAAAGCCCACCGGAGCCTGATGCTCTGGTGGGCTTTTTTTATGTCTGGAGGAAAACACCATGGGCATGAGAGCAAACACAATTCAGAAACAGCGACCGGCCTTGCGCCTGGTCTCCACAAAGGGGCTTAGCCGGGATGAATGGCTGAAGGTGCGCAAGCAGGGCATTGGCAGTAGCGATGCCGCAGCAGCCGTCGGCATGAATCCTTACCAGTCCCAACTGGAACTCTGGATGGTCAAAACTGGCAGGGATGTTGGCTTGCCGAAACCGGACTCCGATGATCCCACCTCACCAGTCTACTGGGGGCACATCCTGGAACCGATTGTGGCTGAGCAGTATAGCCGGCACACCGGCCGGAAAGTGCGCCGAGTGAACGCGGTATTGCAGCATCCAGATCCAGACAAGCACTGGATGTTGGCTAACCTGGATTACTCCGTGGTGGCTGATGACGACGTGCAGATTCTGGAGTGCAAAACGGCAGGGGAGTTCGGATCACGTCTTTGGAAAGAGGGTGTGCCGGATTACATCCAATGCCAGGTTCAGCATCAGCTGGCCGTTACCGGCAAACAATCAGCCGATGTTTGTGTGCTGCTTTGCGGGCAAGAGCTGAAGATCTATCGCGTTGAACGGAACGAGGAACTCATTGAGGCACTGTATGTGCTGGAGCGCCAGTTCTGGGATTTCGTGGGAACGGATACCCCGCCACCGGTCGATGGAACTGACTCTGCAGAACGTGCCCTCCGCCATCTGTATCCAGTAGACAGAGGCGAGATCCTGGACTTCAGCCAAAGCAAGGAGCTGTCCGATGCCTTCGACGAGCTGCTGGCCATCCGCTCGGAAATGGAATGCCTTAAATCCACTGAATCCCACCTGAAGCAGCGAATCGAGAGCCAGATGGGCGAAGCCTCAAAGGCAACCTTCCCAAGCGGCAGCGTCAGCTGGAAGAGGAGCAAGGATTCCGTTGGGCTTAACGTGAAACAGCTTTTGAAGGATCAGCCAGAACTGCTGGAGCAATACCCACTGACGAAGCCAGGAAGCCGTCGATTCCTCATCCAAGCATAAACCCCCATTGGCCACGCGGGCGTGACGAGTGCCCCGTGGTCCTTTTTCTCAGGAGAGTCACCATGATTAAAGGTTTAGCCATTACGCCTCCGTTGTTGGGGCGTATCAGCATTGGTCGGGTCGTTGAAAAGAACGGCATTCGGCTACCGCAAAAAGATGATCAATTTACCATCACCTCCCAGATCCAGGAAAAGGATGGATGGGTGCTTCACCCCATGGACGAGGAACTGAGAAAGAATGCCCCAAGTAGCAAACTGCGGACCATCCCGGTACGCATGCTGTTCAACGATGCGGATCTCAACCTGCGGGCGGAGTACACCATGTTCGACCGTAAAAGCGGGCGCCCAATGTGTGTAGGTAACGGCGACACCTGCAAGCGTCTGACGCAATCAGGAGTGCAGTCTTTGCCATGCCCGGGGCCAACTCTTTGTGAATTCGGGAAAGGCGGTCTGTGCAAGCCCTACGGCCGCCTGAACGTGAAGGTTGGTGACGATGATGATGTCGGCAGTTTTATCTTTCGGACCACTGGCTACAACAGTATCCGAACGCTTGCAGCCAGGCTGAGCTATTACCAGGCAGTCTCTGGTGGTCTGCTGGCATACATGCCGTTGGAATTGAAGCTGCGGGGTAAAAGCACGACGCAAAGCCATCGGACGCCGATCTACTATGTGGATCTGGTGATCAAGGAGGGGCTGTCACTACAGGAAGCCGTGGTCGAGGCGAGGCGAAAATCTGAGCAGGCGAAGGAAGGGGGCGTTGACCAAGCAGCACTGGATGCGGCTGCGGCGAAGGGATTCGGCAATGCGCTATTTGAATATGATGAGGATGAGATGAGTCAGGTGGTTGAGGAGTTCTATTCTGCCCTTGCAGGCGAGGAACTAATGGACAATTCTTCAGTCGTCTCGAAGCTCAGGAAAGACATCGACTCGACAAGGTCAGCTTCTGGCTAGATTTTGACAGGTGGCCCGAGCGGGCCACCTGTCTGACACCGAAACTGTATATTTTTTATTTAGGCAGCACCGAATCACGGTTTTCCTCAGTCTCTAGAAACCGGTACCCAACCCCGGGCTCAGTCTGGATATACCTTTGCTCCGTAGGATCGTCTCCTAGCTTCTGTCTCAATCTCCCGATCAGAATACGCAGATAGTGAGTATCGGTGGTGTGCGTCGGGCCCCAGATATCCTTTAACAATTGCGACTGAGTGACGATCTTTCCAGACGCGAGCAGCAGGACCTTCAGCACGGCAAACTCCTTGGGTGTCAGCCTGACAGGGTCACCGTTTACCGTGACTTTGCGCATGGCCAGATCAATATTGAGCTCACCGTTATCAAAAATGGCCGAGGTTTCAGGAGCTACTGCGTTTTTTCCTTTCTGGTGGATACGCAACTGGGTTCGAACTCTGGCCAGCAGCTCATCGACGCCGAAGGGTTTGGTTACATAATCGTTGGCTCCGAGATCCAGGGCTTTTACCTTCTCCAGTTCCCGATCCCGCACCGAAAGAATGATAACCGGAGCTGATGACCACTCCCGCAAACCGGCCAGCACCTCCGAGCCATCCATATCCGGAAGCCCCAAATCCAGAATTACGAGATCCGGTGAGTGCCTTGCGCAAAGCCCCAGCCCGGCCTCTCCATTTTCGGCTTCAAGCAGTTCGTAGCCTTCCGTTTTCAGGCTGATGCGCAGGAAATGCCGGATTTGCGGTTCGTCGTCGATAACCAGAATACAGGGCTTTTCCCGATCTTTGGCTGGTTCAGTCATTCACTGGATTCCCGATTGGACTCTTGTTCAGGCGATTCTATCAGGGGCAGCGCTATTTCGATGGTGGCACCGGTACCATTTGGGCCAGCCAATGCCTGAATCCGGCCACCATGAGCCGCGACCATGCCGTGACATATAGCCAGGCCGAGCCCGCTACCGTGGGGGCCCCGGTCTCCTTCACCACCAGTGAAAAACATATCGAAAACCTGGCCACGCTGGTCTTCAGGGATGCCGGGCCCCTCGTCTGAGATAGCGATAATCAATTCATCGCCTTTTCGGTGAGCCCGGATGGACAGGATTGAGTCGTCGGGCGCGAACTTCGCGGCATTTTCAAGGACATTGACTAGGGCCTGCTCAATGAGTGCAGGATGCACAAAAAGCAACGGCAAGTCCTCCGCAACTTCCCGCTCAAACCGCACTTTCGACATCAGGCTTCGGGTGCGCCTGAGCGCCGAGGAAAGGATGTCGGTGAACGCAATCCAATCCCTCTCGATCTTGAGTGTGCCATGTCCCAATTTGGTCATGTCCAGCAGGTTGCGAATGTAGCGATCCAGGCGCTCGCCTTCACCGAGTACCGCATCCAGAAGGCTTTCGCGATCCTCATCCGAGAGCCGGTCAAACATCGATTTCAGCGTGCTGGCAGAGCCAATCATGGACGATAGCGGTGTCCTCAGGTCGTGGGAGATGGAAGAGAGCAGGGCAGACCGCAGTCGTTCGGTTTCCTCTGCCACCCGTGATGCTGAAAGATTGGCTGCCAGGCGGGTACGAAACCACGCTAAACCCAATTGATGCACGTAAACATTGATGGCCAGGCCCCGGTAATACTCCGGGGTCATATCGTCCACTCGAAAACCGAGTACGCCGTAGACTTCACCGTCTGCTTCAATCGGTTCAAAGCGCCAGGGAAGGCTGTTCAGCGTGTCAGAGAACGCGCCACTGGGTTTGGCGTTGCGGATGGCCCAATCGATGGCCGATCGTGCCGCATCGTTAAATGGGTGAGAGGGGCCGCCCTGAACCACCACTTCAATTGCATCATTTTCAGGGCTCCGTTGGGCGATAATCAGAGGAAGTCTGAGTTGGGCATAGAGAGCCTCGACCGCCTCGGTCTGGACAGAGGTGATATCAGGCGCAGAGGCGAGTCTGCGGGTAAACTGCAGATGAGCATCAGTGAGATCATTCGAGGCGCGAAGCATCTGGACCTGGTCCCGCAATCGGCCGGCAAGGTTGCCTCCAGAGACAGCGATAATCAGGAAGAACACCACGGTCAGCAGCTCATCCGTATCTGCCATGTGGAAGGTCAAACGGGGTTCTGTGAAGAAAAAGTTGTAGGTCAGAAAGCTCAGAGCCGCCGTGAACAAGGCAGGACGAATACCGGTTCGGGAGGCCACCCACAATACGGATGTCAGAAAGATCAGGGAAAGGTTGCCCAGTGGAAGAACGTTTTGTAGTCCCATGGCAATGGCGGTTGCGGCACCTACACTGCCAACGGCCCAGGCATAGTCGCTCCATCTGACCGGATGGCCGGCGGCTTCAGCAAGCCGGCGCCTTTGTTTTTTAGGTACTGGTATAAAGGTGACTTCAAAGGCTTCGGCCTCTTTCAGTAGCTTACGACTGGTGGATTTTCGAAGGTGCCACCAGCGATTGTGGGAACGGCCGAGAACCAGGGTTGTGACATTCTGCTCTCTCGCGAAGGCCAGGATTTCTCCGGGCACGTCGTATCCCCGAAGCGTCCTGACCTCTGCGCCCAGGCGGGTGGCCAGATCAAACACTTTTTCCAGCCGCTGGCGTTCGTCAACGCCTGCCCGGCCATTGTCCACGGTGACGACGGTCCAGGGCGCTTTCCGGCGCTCGGCGAGCCGCCGTGCTGCTCGAACCAGGGTTTCACCCTGACCAGAGCCGTCCACCGCAACCAGCATTCGGGATCGAATGTGCCAGGGTCCTTCAATGCCCCTCGACTGCATGGTTTCCCGAACGTCGGAATCCAGCCGTTCGGCAATGGCCTGAACGGCAAGTTCGCGCAGCGCGGAAAGATTGGAGGGTGAGAAATAGCCATCCATGGCCGCACGGGCCTGCTCAGGCACATACACCTTACCCTGTCGCAGTCGTTCCAGGAGCTCTGACGGGGTCAGATCAACCAGAACAATGTCGCGCGCCCGCTCCAGCATCGAATCAGGAACCGTTTCCCGCATTCGCACGCCAGTAATACTGGCCACGACGTCTGACAGGCTCTCCAGATGCTGGATATTGATCGCCGTCCAGACGGTGATGCCCTGATCCAAAAGCTCCTCAATATCCTGGTACCGGCGCGGATGCCGCGACCCGGGGATATTGCGGTGGGCCAGTTCGTCAAGCAGAAGGACCTCTGGTTTTCGCTCCAGAGCCGCATCGACGTCGAACTCCCGGAATTGCTTGCCGGCGTATTCGACTTCTTTTGCCGGGAGCTGCTCAAGGCCCTCACACAGTGCGAGCGTATCGGCTCGCCCGTGGGTTTCCGCCACACCCACGACAACATCCACACCATGACGCTTCAGCTCATGGGCCGCCTGGAGCATCTGATAGGTTTTTCCCACGCCCGGGGCTGCTCCCAGAAAGATCTTGAGCCCACCGGCGGATTCACGCTCCTGGGTTTTCAGGAGCGCATCCGGATTAGGGCGATTGGGGTCACCTTGATTCAATCGCTCAACTCCTTGCCATCCAATGCGAGGTTAATTTTAAGAACATTGACCCGGGGCTGTCCGAAAACACCCAGTGTGGGACCTTCCGTGTATCGTGCAATCAGTTCATTCACCTGCGCAATCGGAATGTTGCGGGCACTCGCCACGCGCTCGGCCTGTAAAATTGCCGATTCCGGGGATATATGAGGATCAATGCCAGAGCCCGAGGCGGCAAGCAAGTCCGCAGGGATGGACGTCGGGGCTACATTCTCTCTCTGCGCGATGTCCGTGGAATCCTCTGCAACGCGTTGCTTCAAGTCAGGATTACTAGCGGCATAGTTGGAGCCTCCGACGGAGAACGGATCATACTCCGCTGCGGACGGCCGTCCGTGGAAGTATTCCGGCGCTGTGAACTTTTGTCCAACCAATTCCGACCCAACAATCGTGTCGTCAATGATGATCATGCTTCCCAGCGCCTGATGGGGAAACATCACTTTTCCGGCGGTTGTGACCAGCAGCGGGTATAGCCCACCGCACAGCAGGACAAAGACAATGGCCGCTCGTACCGCTGAGAGCCAGGAGGCGGACTTCGTTGCGGCCCCAGTATTTGATTCATTCATCATGTCAGTCTACTCAGATAACCACGGTGAGCATCAGATCCAGCGCCTTGATGGCCGCGAACGGCAACAACAGGCCACCCAATCCGAAGATCAGAAGGTTGCGGCGCAATAGCTGGGTTGCAGTCGCGGGCTTGAATTGAACGCCTTTCAAAGCGAACGGAATCAGCGCCGGTATAATCAGTGCGTTGAAGATGGTGGCGGCAAGCACCGCACTCATCGGGTTTTCAAGATCCAGCACGTTCAAGGCATCGAGGGCCGGCAGACTCGTCACAAACAATGCTGGCAGGATGGCGAAGTACTTGGCGACGTCATTGGCCAGGGAGAAGGTAGTCAGCGAACCCCTTGTGATCAGCAGCTGTTTACCAATTTCAACAACGGCAAGCAGCTTCCCCGGGTCGGAATCTAGGTCCACCATATTGCCCGCTTCCCGTGCCGCCTGGGTGCCGGAGTTCATGGCCAGGCCAAGATCTGCCTGGGCGAGCGCAGGGGCGTCATTGGTGCCGTCCCCCATCATCGCCACCATGCGGCCCTCGGCCTGCTCTTTGCGGATAATGTCGAGTTTCTGCTCCGGTGTGGCCTCCGCGACGAAATCATCAACGCCTGCCTCTGCTGCGATTGCCGCTGCGGTCACCGGGTTGTCGCCGGTGATCATCACCGTCTTCACGCCCATTTCCCGGAGTTTCGCAAAGCGCTCCTTGATGCCCGATTTGATGACATCCGACAGGGCAATCACCCCCAGGACACGGTTACCCTCAGCAACTACCAGCGGCGTGGCGCCGTTTTTGGCAACCCTGTCGACCAGGTTGTCCGTTTCCTGCGGGTAGTTGCCGCCGTTTTCTGTGACAAACTTCTTAATCGCATCGGTCGCACCTTTGCGAAGAATTCGGCCATCCGGCAGGTCCACACCAGACATTCGGGTGTTGGCGGAGAACTCGATGAACTCGGTTCCTTCAGACGCTTCAGCGTCTGAGCCTTTGTCTCGGGCCAGAGCCACCACCGATTTGCCTTCCGGGGTTGGGTCAGCGAGAGATGTGAGCAGAGCGGCATCTCTCAGTGTGCCAGGTGCCACGCCTCGAACCGGTTCAAAGGCTGTTGCCTTGCGATCACCCAGTGTGATGGTGCCGGTCTTATCGAGCAGGAGCGTGTCGATGGAGCCGGCCACTTCCACGGCTTTGCCGGATTTGGCGATGACGTTGGCACGCATGGCCCGGTCCATTCCGGCAATGCCGATGGCCGGGAGCAGGCCGCCAATGGTTGTGGGAATCAGGCAGACCAACAGGGCAACCAACACCGAATAGGAGGGAGTTGCACCCACAAACCCGCCGAGGGGCACGAGAGTCACAACGACAATCAGGAATACCAGAGTCATGGCAGCCAGCAAGACCGACAAGGCCAGTTCACTGGGTGTCTTCTGACGTTTGGCACCCTCGACCAGGGCAATCATACGGTCCAGCAGTGAATTGCCCGGATCAACGGTGACTTCGATCACGATTTCATCGGATAACACTTTGGTGCCCGCGCTGACACCGCTGTTATCGGTGCGCGCCTCCCTGAGCGCGGGAGCCGATTCCCCGGTCACTGCGGATTCGTTGATGGTTGCAGCACCGGTGACGATTTCGCCGTCGGCAGGGATCAGCTCATTAGGTTTGACCAGCACGCGGTCGCCACGGCGCAAGTCTGTCGCCGCCACTTCCTTTTGCTGATCGCCATCGAGCTTGCGGGCTTTCAGGTCTTTCCGGGTGGCTCTGAGAGCACCTGCTTGGGCCTTGCCGCGAGCTTCCGCTACGGATTCGGCACCGTTGGCGAAAAGTACGGTGAATAACAGGATTCCGCTGATCGCGAAATCCAGGCCGGCGGGCGCACCCTGAGCCAGAGTACTCAGGCCCAGCAGGAACGTGATTACAGTTCCGATACCGACCACCATCATGACCGGATTACGGGCCAGATCTTTTGGGTTCAGCCGCTTGATGGACTGGCCGACAACTGTGCCCAGATCAAGTGAGTCAGTCATTTTAGGGGTTTGCTTGGACATCATCGTTCTCCACTCAGGACATCAGAGCCAGGGCTTCTGCAATCGGGCCAAGAATCAGCACCGGCATAAAGCTCAGCAGGGTAAACATCACAATCACCGCCAGGGTCATCAGCCCGAAGGTGGGCGTGTCGATGGCCAGGCTGCCGCGACCTTCCGGAGCGGAGCGTTTGGCCGCCAGTGACGCGGCAATCGCCAGTGGTGCCAGGATGGGAATGAACCGACCGAGGGCCAGGTTGATGGCACAGGTCACGTTCCACCAAACGGTGTTGTCACCGAGCCCTTCAAAGCCGGAGCCGTTATTGGCAAACGCTGAGGTGTACTCGTAAATGACCTGACTGACGCCGTGGAAGCCGGGATTGGAGTTTCCGGTCAGCACTGGGAAGGCAACGGTGACGGCGCTGAATCCCAGAATCAGCAGAGGCTGGATCAATAGGGCAATACAGACCAATTTCATTTCCCGGGTTTCCAGGGCCTTACCGGCAATTTCCGGTGCTCGGCCGATCATCAGCGAACCCAGGAACGCGGCCAGCAGCAAGAACAGCAGGTAGCCAATCAGCCCGACGCCAATACCGCCAAAGGTGACATTGATGAACATGTCGATCATCGGAATCATGCCGCCGATGGGGTTGAAGCTGTCGTGCATACCGTTCACGGAGCCATTGGACGTTTGGGTGGTCCAGCTCCCCCAGAGTGCGGTTGCGGTCGCACCAAACCGCACTTCCTTACCTTCAAGGTTCGGGCCTTCTGCGGCCAAACCCGAGAAGGCGGCGTTTGGCTGATTCTCCGACCAGATGGCAACAGAGGTGAGTGAAACAGACATCGCAACCATCACGCCCATCACCACCATGGCAAGCCGCCGCCGACCGGTCATGAAGCCAAGGGCAAAGACCAGGGCGGCAGGTATCAGGACGATGGAAACCGTCTGAACAAAGTTGCTAACAGGGGTCGGGTTTTCCAGGGGAACACTGGAATTGGGGCCATACCAGCCACCGCCGTTGGTGCCCACCTGCTTGATGGCCACCATGGGTGCCACGGGGCCGATAGGGATGTTCTGCTCTTCCATTCCGGCAGTCTGGTCCAGGGGAATGGCTGTGCGGGCTCCTTCATAGCTGTTCGGCACACCCTGGGAGGCAATGATCAGCGCAACCACAGCGGCGACCGGCAGCATGACCCGAACAATGGCCCGGGTGATGTCTTCGTAGAAGTTACCGACAGATACCGCGCCATCTCCTGCAGGCTGCTTCTTTTCGTCAGCCCGGCCCAGCAGAGTGCGGACGATAGCCACCAATGCCGCCATGCCCGCCGCCGGTGTGACCACCTGAAGCGTCACGATGCCAAAGGTGTGGGCCAGGTAGCTTAACTGTGCCTGCCCGGAATAATGCTGCTGATTGGTGTTGGTCAGGAACGAGACCGCCGTATGCAGCGCCAGGTCCCAGCTCATACCGTCGATGTTGTCCGGGTTCAGGAAAAGAAAGCCCTGGGCCATCAGCAGGCCGAAGACGATCAGCACCAGCACAAGGTGAAGTTTCAGCAGGGCTTTGCCGTAACCCTGCCAGCTCATCGGCTGGGAAGGATTGACGCCAAACAGTCGGTACAGGCCATTCTCAACTGGCAGGAAGACAGCGCCCGCCGTCCCCCTGGTTCCGTTGAATACGCCCGCGATGTACTTGCCCAGTGGCCACGCCAGCAAGAGCGTGACCGCATAGATAACGATGACCTCGTTCACAGCCGTTCCTCCAGATCAATGAACAGGAAACACAGGCCAAACAGCCCCAGAATGATGCCAATGCCGATCAGTGCCATGGTCAGAACCTCTCGGGCCAGAGCAGGGCGGCAACCAGGTAACCGCCAACTGCAACAGAAACAATTAACAGGAAAGTAGACACGGACAGTCTCCTTCAGTGGGTGTGCTTCCATGGTGCTGGGGCGGGGCGTAAAAATTCGATGACCAAAACAGCGGTGAGGCGTAAAAAAAGCGTTAAAAAATCAGGTTCTGCCCCCACCTAAATCTTTCGTAAAGGTAGACTTCGCGCATTAAAGAGCCGCTCTTCAGAGGTGTTCAATGCTTTTGCTGTCTCGAAATCCCCGTTACCCGTTTTCAGGTTGGCGCCTTCGCAGGGTGTTGCTGGCTGGCTTTCTAGCTCTGGCGTTGGGCGGGTGTAATCAACCGCCAAGTCTCGTCAAGTTGAGCGGCCCGGCACAGGGGACGACCTGGCATGTGACCTTCTGGCAACCGGGCAGCCCAGACGGCGAGGCAATTCGGCAGGACGTCGTTGCAGAACTGGCGCGAGTGGATGCACTGATGTCCAACTACCGATCAGACAGTGTGATTGAGCGTTTTAACCGCGCCGGCGCATCGGAGTTTCTGGAAGTCGGGCCTGAAATCGTAAACCTGATTGCGAAGGCGCGAGAGGTGACCAAGGCCAGTCGTGGGTGCTATGACCTGACGATAAAGCCTGTCTTTGATCTCTGGGGGTTCAGTGGTCAGCAGGTTTCCGTTCCTTCGGAGACTGAGCTGCGTAATCAGCTACAGATCGTTGGCATCGACCATGTAGTCGCAAGGTCCGGCAACACCCTTGCTAAATCCGTTCGCGATCTGCAGGTTGATCTGTCGTCGATCGCTCAGGGATATACCGTAAAAAAAATGGCTGACGTGTTGGAGTCCGCGGGCATCGAACACTATCTGGTGGAACTGGGTGGTGAACTGAAAACCCGAGGCCACAAGCTCGGCGGCGAACCCTGGCGAGTGGCCATTGAGCGTCCAACGCCGGAAGAGCGTTCTATCCATAAGGTGATAACGATCCGAAGTGATACTCCGCTATCGGTTATGACGTCAGGCACCTACCGCCATTACTTCGACGATCAGGGGCAGCGCTACAGCCATGTGTTGGACGCGCGGACAGGTTGGCCGGTTAGCCATTCCACGGTATCCGTGACAGTCATCGATCAAGACCCTACCCGGGCAGATGCCTGGTCCACTGCCTTATTGTGTCTTGGAGCAAGGGAAGGAACGGCAGTCGCTGATCAGCATGATATCGCCGCATTATTCATGGAAGAGAAAAACAACCAACTCAGCGAAACAACGACGGAGGCTTGGCACGTCATTGAGGGGATCACTGTGGATTGAGGCAGGTTCGGTTGCTGATCAACCCACCGGGAACTCGGTTTTCGCATAGCGAACACGGGATTTACGTCGCACTGTCAGGGTATAACCCAAGGTAAGCGGGCCAAGGCGACCGATTAGCATGATGGTCATGACGACCAACTGGCCGGCGGTGCCGAGTTCGCCCGTCGTTCCCCGTGAAAGACCAACGGTGCCGAACGCGGAAACCACCTCAAACGCGATGTCCAGAAACTCATCCTCAACCAGGATACTGAGTGAAATTACGCCCAGGAAGACCACCGCCATCCCGATGGTGGCTGTGGCGAGGGCTTTGAGTACGGTCTCGCTGCTGAGGGAGCGTCTGAAGAAGCTGACGTTCAGATTGCCCCGCAAAAACGAACGGGTTGCGGCAAGCATAATGACGAAAGTCGAGATTTTGATACCACTGGAAGTGGAGTTCGGGGCACCACCGATGAACATGAGAAGCAGCATCAGCACACTGGTGCCGGCGGTTAACGATCCAATATCGAGAGTGTTGAAGCCTGCGGTTCGTGGTGTCACGCCCTGAAACCAGGCGGCCAGGAGCTTGTCCCAGAAACTATCCAGTGCACCAAGAGTCGCTGGATTGCCAAATTCCAGAATGAGGATGGCGCCGGTGGCGAACAGGTTCAGAAGCAAGGTGGCCAGCAGTATGACTTTGACGTAAACCGACAACCGCGACCAGCAGCGCTTATCCAAGAGCTCCATGATGACGATGTAGCCCAGACCGCCTGTGATAAACAGGGCCGTCACGGACAGACTGATACCAGGATGGTCAACGTAAGCCGAAAGGCTGTCTGGCGACAGAGCAAAACCGGCATTGTTAAACGCTGAAATCGTGTAGAACAAGGCCTGGTAGAGACCCTCGGACCACCCCAGCTCCGGGACAAAAAACGCTCCGAGCAATACAATGCCCACGGCTTCTGCCGTCAAGGCAAATACGGCTATCGATCCACTTGCCCGTCTGGCCGTCTGAAGGGAAATCTCGTTGAAAGCTTCCTGTGCAACCATTTGGTGCTGAAGGCTTAGCTTGAAGCCCAAGGCGAGGGCCGTGAGTACCGCGAAGGTCATCAATCCCAGTCCGCCCAGTTGAATCAAGGTTAGAATCACCAACTGTCCAAACAGGGTGTACTGACTCCCAGTATCGACTACAACCAGGCCCGTCACGGTGACTGCCGAGGTTGCCGTGAAGGCCGCTTCCATCCAGGTCACTGGCTCAACGGTCGCAAAGGGCAACTTCAGCAGGCAAGCGCCAAGAGCGATGAGAACCAGAAACGACTCAAGTAGGAGTCTCGGTGGGTTCATGCTTCCTTTTGAGGAAGGCTCGCCTCTGGCACCGTGGGAAACCAGATCCAGAAAATGGATTTTCATAGACGGTTAACCAGGTCCCTCAAGTCTTCGAGTTGGCCACCGAGGATTATCCTGTCGCCTTTTCGGATTTTCCAGGTATGGTCCGGGTGGGAATGCGCTTCCTTCATGCGCTTAACCACCAGAGCTTCAACCGGTTCGCCGTTGATCACCTCTCCGATGGTCTTATCAACGAGGTCTTCTGTGGTGTGAAAATCCACGATGAAATAGTCGTCGTCCAGGCCCAGGTAATCATGCACCATCGGGTAGTTCAGTTCCTGAGAGATCCGGACACCCATTTCGAACTCCGGTGCAATGATTCGGGTCGCTCCCAGCCTTTCCAGAATGCGGTGGTGCTGGTTTGTCAGTGCCTTGGCCCAGACTTTCTTGACTCCAAGTTCCCGCAGTTGCAGCGTGGCGAGCATAGTCGCTTCGACGTTCCTGCCGATGGCCACGACAGCGGCATCGTAGCTGCCGGCGTTCAGTTCAATGAGCGAGTTTTCGTCCGTGACGTCCGCGATCACTGCATGAGTAATTTCATCGGCCAGTCGGTCAACTCGCTGTTCGTCCGAATCAATACCCAGGACTTCGTGGCCGAGGCGTGTTAGTTCGCGCGCGATTGTGGCCCCGAACACGCCAAGGCCAATGATAATGAACTGTTGTTTTTCGATCATGGGTGCGGTTCCGCTATCAATGAATACCTAGCTGACGAAATCTTCTCACACACCCTGGTGTCTGTGCTCTCAGCGCCGTAAAAATACCGTAAAAATTCACTTTGTACCGTCCTAATTCCACCCCGGATGTGATTTCCTTACGCCGTCTGAAGAAAACTTGGTCGAGAGCAGGGCTTGTCGGCGATGGGAGTCTATCGATTAAAACCGGGCTTTTGGGGCCATTTGGTGATTGCGCTGGCTTGGCTTGGGTTTTTGGCTGTGGCGAACAGGCAGGCCTCTCAGCCTGTGACGTCGATATTTCCCTACCTAGCACCCGTCGTCTTTTTTGCATGGGTATACAATGCAAAGTGGGGATTCGTCTTTGCTGGCATTGCCACTCTCGCTGCACTTCCAGGTGATTATGTTGAGACTCACACGAGAGCCGAACTGTTCTACGCAGGGTTTTCAACCTATGCGCAACTGACGGGAGCCGTGATTGGCTGTGTGTTGGCGAAAATCGTACTTGAACGGTATGGGCGATCCTGATGGTAGCTCTATTTAATATCCTGCCTGTCATCCAAATACTTGGCTTTCTGCTGATTCTTCTCAGTTTTTTGATGACCTTGCCCGTGAATATGCTGATGTTAGGCGATACACCGGATTGGCTCGCGTTTGTAAAGTCCGCAAGTATCTGTTTTGGCGTTGGACTGGTCTGCTTTTTCAGTGCTGGTCGAAAGCGCCATGCGTTGAAACAGAGGCAAATGTTCATCCTCACAGTCTCGGCCTGGGTGTTCATTCCGTTATTTTCCAGCCTGCCGTTACTGCTGAGCGATCTAAAACTGAGCGTCACCGACGCTTTTTTCGAGAGTATCTCCGGCGTTACAACCACCGGCTCCACGGTTATGAGTGGTCTCGATAACCTCCCGGGGGACATATTGCTGTGGCGGTCGATCATGCAATGGATGGGTGGCATTGGAATCATTGGTATGGCAGTGGCGATCCTGCCGTTCCTCAGGATCGGTGGTATGCGTCTGTTTGCCACCGAATCGTCCGAGTGGACGGAGAAGGCTGTACCGCGCACCAACCGTTTAGCCCGTGGACTGGTGTTCAGCTACCTCGCGCTGACGTTTGGTTGCATCCTGACCTACTGGGCATTGGGAATGGACCTTTTCAACGCGGTAAATCATGCCCTGACTACTGTCTCTACGGGAGGCTACTCGACGTCAGACAGCTCCATGGGGCAGTTTGACCAGCTCTCCATACTTTTTGCATCAAGCCTGTTTATGATGCTGGGCGGTATCCCTTTCTTTCTCTTTGTCAGGCTACTGAATGGCCAGGTGCAGCCCCTCCTGAGAGATCAACAGATCCACTTTTTTCTTAAGTTCCTTCTGTTGATTGCATGCCTGATTACCATTTATCGAGTAGTGAATGAGGGGACTTTCCCGGTCGATGCTTTCGTTCATGCCTTATTTAACGTGACATCGGTGGTTACCACGACCGGTTATGCCTCCCAGGATTATGCGCTCTGGGGCCCCTTCGTGGTGGTGCTGTTCTTTTTCCTTACATTTGTGGGAGGGTGTTCTGGCTCAACCAGTGGCGGCATGAAGATCTTCCGTTTCCAGTTATCCATGCTGCTACTTCGGGAGCAGGTATTGAGACTGCTCCACCCGAATGCGGTGATCGCAAGACATTACAACGGAAGAATCATCAGCGACGAAATTGTAGCGTCCAGCGTTGCCTTTTCATTCATCTTTCTTGCGACACTGGCTATCGTCGCGGCCATCCTCGCTGCATTGGGGCTAGACCTTGTGACGAGTCTGACTGGAGCCGCTACAGCTCTGGCGAACGTTGGGCCAGGTCTTGGGGACACAATCGGGCCAGCCGGTAATTTCCAGACCTTGCCGGACGCAGCGAAGTGGGTTTTGATGGTAGCCATGTTGCTGGGAAGGCTGGAACTGTTGAGTGTCTTTGTGATGTTCTCTCCGCATTTTTGGCGAAGCTAGAACTCGATTAGCCCCTCTGCTTCAGCCTCGTCTACAAGACACGACATGTTCTGTCTTTCTCCTGTAAGGTTCTTTACATATATGCCGGTGCTAGTCATGAACCAAGAGCTAAATGATAGATATCAAAACCTAGCGGTGGATGCGCTTCATCGCGGCCTTGTTGGATTTAAAATGGTGGATCAGCAAGGTGATATGCATATCTCATCAGCAGAGTTGCTGGAAGCATTTCAAGTCTCGGGAGATATCTTGAGGAGTAACCGAGAACGCGATTGTATTCTAGTTTCGGCTGAATCCGTTTTCACAAACTGCATTTATCTCGCGAGGTGCCTGTACTTTCCGGCTGAGGCCAGAGTTTTGGTGCTGAACGGTGATGAGCACCTGCTGGATGCAGAGGGTCAAGTGGAAAATTTACGGCGAAACATGGGCCATCTGCATGAGTTATTGGACAATCGCTAATAATTTTGACACGGAGAGGCATTTTGCCCGTTATCGAGCTTCCATCTTAAAGACGCGAAGGCAGCAAATTTTCAATCAAAGGGAGCTCCGTGGATAACGAATTGCAGGAAATCCTCGCGGCGGCAAAGAATGTCGCTGTCCGTTTCAAAAAGCTGACTGGGAAGCCTCTAGGGATCACTGGCGAAATTGCAGAGTTCAGCGCAGCTAAGCTACTCGATTTAAAGTTAGCCGAGGCGAGACAAGCTGGTTACGACGCCACTGATCGTGAGGGACGAAAGGTGCAGATAAAGGGCCGGTGTTTACCAGAGAAACCTGACCCTGGTCAAAGGCTGGGATCGATTCGCCTTGACCATGAATGGGACAGCGTCTTGTTGGTTTTGCTGGATGACATGTTTGAAGTAATCGAAATTTGGGAGGCTGAGCGTCCGGCAGTTGAGAGGGCCATCCTGGCGCCTGGCTCAAAAGCACGAAATGAACGTGGTGCTTTGGCAGTGACGAAATTTAAAAAGATAGGGGCCAAGGTGTGGCCAGTGGATAGATAAGTCAAATTTCACGAGGAGTAGTGTGTGAATCCAATACTTCGAGAGTCAATAGCAAAGCTGTCCGTCGTGGCCAATGTCTCGGCAGGATTGGCTCACCCCGTCGATGAGGCAAGAGCAAAGGAGTTGTTCAAAGCTCTCCATCAGCAGGGGATTCCGCTGTCTATGGACGATGTTTATACCTTGGCAATCGAGAACCAGTGGAGTGACCGTCACGCTACCGATTTAGCTAAGCTAGCAGATAAGATTGGCTCGGGTGGACGGGTTCAAATCAAACATCCGAAAGGGTGGGGAGAGCCCACTGTAAAAAGAATCATCGCTGAGTTGAAAGAAAGCTAACCAATGCAGCGTTGCACTGAGGTCATTCGGAGATCACATCAAGGTTGCTATGGGTAATTATTACGTCTACGTCTACATCGACCCTCGGAATTTCGAGGAGTTTTATTATGGAAAAGGAAAGGGCTCCCGGAAGTACGCCCATGTGAATGATGACTCGGATAGCGAGAAGACCAGACGGATTAAGGCGATCAGGAAAGAAGGGCTAGAGCCGATCATTCGGGTGATTGCTCGTAATCTGTCCGAGCACGATGCGCTGCTAGTTGAGAAGACGCTTCTTTGGAAACTGGGTAAGCAGCTGACAAATGTTTCCTCCGGCCACTACGCTGACAAATTCCGGCCTCACGATTCGTTGCACAAGTATCTTTCCGGGTTCGATTTTCAGAATGGGCTTTACTATTACAACGTTGGGGAAGGCTTTCATCGCAACTGGGATGATTATGTCGAGTACGGATTTATCTCGGCAGGTCAGGCGCCGCGCTTTCGTGATGCTATTCAGGGGCTTCAAGTTGGGGACTTCGTGGCGGCTTATTTAAAAGGTCATGGATTCGTTGGGGTCGGGCAAGTTACCCAGAGTGCAAAGCCTGTTCGCGATGTCCTGGTTGGAAATATTCCGCTTCTTCAGAAAGAACTGGTCTGCCCAAATATCGCTGAGAATTCGAATGATCTGGACAATTCGGAGTATGTCGCGCTCGTTGATTGGGTGAGGGCTGTCCCTCGAAGTAATGCGAAGTGGAAGCCAAAGAGTGGATTGTTTACCTCTCAGTTGGTCAGGGCTTCGCTGGATGGCCAGCCACAAACGGTAAAATATTTAGAGCAGGAGTTTGATGTCGATTTCTCCGAACTCCTGCAATAAACCTTAGTGAGGGACGCGGCTCGCACCATATCGCTCGGTGGTGCGAGCCCCACAACAGCTGTTCAGCGGATGCCCTCATCAACCAGCGTCTCTTTCCAGTCTTCGGCATGGGTGGGGAGCAGGGCCTTGAGTGCTTCCAGGTTGTCGCCGTGGATGATCAGGTTGTTGTCCAACGAGGGCTTTTGGCCCTTAGCGGGCAGGGATTTGTCCGAAATCACCTTCAGCTCGCGAAATGGCACCCCAAGGTGGTGGGAGTAGACAAATTGCTTGCCCTTGAATTCAAGCGTTGGCATTAAATGCTCCTGATCCAGTCAAAGCACGCCTTGAAGGCGGGCATCTGTTGTTCAATCTCGGCTGCGCTTAGCGCTCGAAGTGTGTCTTCTTGCACTGCAATGGCGTCTTCACCCTTCTGGTCAGCTTTTGTGACTTGTTCGATACAGCCCTCCAGCCAGACCCACACGCCGCTGTACTTTAATGTTTCATGGCTACTCAGGGCAATTGGCTTGCCATCCTCGTTGGCTGCATAAGAGGCCCAGGCATCGGCTGCCGACCAGCCGGACTTTTTGTCATTCTGCGGGAGTCCGTTGCCGTTGAGTGAAAAACCTTGCTCTTGTCTCAAACCTTCCAGAACGTGCTTTGCGGCCTGAATGTCTTCTCCATTTCGCTCCAGAAGGCCGCTACTGCGGGCGTGAGTGTAGGCAAAGTCCAAGTCGGCAACGGCACAGGCCTTTATGCCCATGGCAGAGAGCACAGTCATCGCCTTGGGGATGTCTGCACAGGAGCCCAAAGACACAAAAGTAATGTGGTCAAGCTCTGCTGCTTGCCCATAAAGCCGCTCGTAAGCTAGAGGAAGCAATCGACGGTCCGTTTTGCCCTCACAAATGACCACCCGATCTGCAAAGTAGATTTCAGTCAGGTTACCGAGCTCGAACAGCGTGCGTGATTGACTTGGCCCTCCTTCGATCGCTTCCTCGACAGCTTGGCGTAACGGCTTGCGAACACTTGCGCCGTTCTCAGCGGTTTTTCCAACAATGACCGTATCTGCGGCATTTTCTCGACTTAGCATCATCGGAGAGTGAGTGGAAAAAACGACTTGAAAACCGGCGCCAGATAAGTGCGACAACGCCTGCCGCAATCGCCGGACTCCCTGAGGGTGCAAGTATAGTTCTGGCTCGTCGATTAGGAGCAGTCGCCGCGATGGGCTATCTTCATTGCCCTTCCGGGTATCCGCCAAATAGCGAATCAGGGCCATTTGGATGGCCCGTTGAGTGCCAGTGCCCATTTGATCGAAGCGCCTTCTATCGCCTGTGATCTTGTCTGTGACGTGGAGATCGCCAGCTTTGAAAAATTCTTTTACGTCTACAACTTGAAGATCCAGATCAAGGGCTAGACCTGGGAAAAAGTGCGTCAGCGCGTCGGTTGCATCGGAATCGAACTGCTGAAGGTGGTCCGATCGGTTATCGCCGTCGGAGGCCAAAACATGGCGTATTGTTTCCAGTGCCGAACTGACCTCTGCATGGGCTTCTAATAGTGGGCCCATGATTTCATCGAGTAGGCTTTTGATCGTCGTGCCAGCCTTAGCCTTGCCAAGATCTTCCCCGATGTCGTGCATTGCCTGGACCACCAGTGGCTCTGGGAGTAGGGCCGATACGGCCTGCGGTAGTCCAGTTGGATAGTTGCGCCAGTGATCCGGATTGTCAGTATCCGTACATTGCTCTGTATCCCAAACCTGTTTGTCGATGCCTTTTGCTGTGGTTCCGTCTGCAACAACGCGAATCCATAAGCGGCCGCCCTTGCAATACGGGGCGATGGCCTTGCGGTGTTTATCCTCCGGTATTCGGTTTAAAACGGCTTCGCTGATCCCATCGATACATGCAGAGATTTCTACCGGCTTGTCGGGGTCGTGGAAGTCCTGTTTCGATAGTGCTGTTGGCTTCAAAACCCATTCAATGGCCTTGAGGATAGTAGACTTCCCCGTATTGTTTTGACCCACCAATGGGGTATAGCCCTCAAGAGGCAGAGCAATACTCTGGCACGCTCGAAAGTTACTAATTGTCAGATGGCTAAGGCGGTGCATACAGGTCCCTTGTCTCTTTGCATTGAAAAAGTGCGGTTTTGCTCAATGCCTGGTGGGCTGTGGCGAATAAATTCAGCAAGAAGGTGCTGGGCGTTGGATGCCGCTAGCAGATTAAATTCCGGCGTGTCGCCTGCCAGGTGTTATCTTATTTAACTCTGCGCGATGATACTCGATAGGTAAGTTGTCGAATACTAAGCAGAAACATAGCCTTTGAGATCGGGCAAGGCAAAGTCTAATGAGTGAAGGTGGTTTTTTTGAAGAATCTCGGCATTGATCAGGATACCGGCGACATCTACATCGGCAGTAGTGATCGTCGTCCGGACCTACCCCAGCAAGTTCCCGTTTTTCCAGTGAAAGTTTGGGGAGAGCTCGCTGACGCTATTTCTGGGCCGGAAATCGATGCGGCTTTTATTTCGGATCATGTGTTCCAAGAGCTGTCTTTTGATCCGGTGTCTCAGATACGACGGGGCTACGTTTGGCGAAAAATGGGTTCACAACCACAGAACTGGGGGCATCCTCCTCGGCAAGATGCCAGGCTGATTACGTTCCAGTATCAGGGGTTCCTCGGTATTTTGGGGGGCAAGTTACCAAGTCAAGTCATGTTTACCTTTGGCAGCCAGTCGAACTTCACGATCGGAGAACTGGTTCATTTTGAGCCGGACGCGATTGGCCAGGAACTGCTTACGATAAAGATGAGGCCGCAGTTTGGGTTTCTTCCGCACATAAAAGATGGCGTTCTCAGCAAAGAAGACCAACGCCGCGTCGAATCGGCCCTGGACGATGTCGTCCAGGGCTTCCGTTCATCTCCGCCAGCTTCAGTTATAGACCGATGCCGTGACGCTTTGACGGTGTTCTTGTCGATAGAGCTCCAGATAAGCGGTAAGGACTTGGGCTACCTGATAAAAAAGTATGATGCCGTGAAAGAGACAAGAACTGTGGTCGCTAGTCTTGCTCACACGGTGGGCAGATTGCACGCAAGGGGCAAGCCCGCTGAGACGAAATTTCCGCCCGTTTCGGATCGGCAAGCAGAGCTGGCGGTGGCTTCAGTGTCTGAGGTGTTGGTATCGCTTCGCTGGGCAACATGGTCTCAGGCGGCAATATAAGTCCTTAATGGAGCCCTTGTGATAGCGCTGCCACCTGAAATTCTTAAGCCCAGTGATTCAATTGGTTACTTCACGATCGATTGGATCAATGCTCCTGCGCCATTTCGTTTTGAATCAGGATTCCTATTTCCTCAAATGGGTCAAGGCGCAGTCTGCTGCAGGTTTCAATGTACCGATCGATATAGTTTCTGAGGCCGTCTGTGTTGGTTAAAATGAAATTCATAAAGCCTTGTTTGCCCTCGTTTGCCGGACGAATCTCCGTGAGGTTTAAATAAAGAGGGCCTATGGAACTGGTTTCCTCGATCCAGGAAGGATTTCTTCCAGCTTGACTGATTACGTAAATTGCCTTCACCTCAGGTAGGGTGAGTTGGTCTAGGAAATGGTTCAGGTTCACGGTGGGGTCTCTGTCACGTCCTGTTTCACTGACAATGGCTTCCACGCTCTCGACTATTATTTTAAGGGAAGCTGTTGCAGATTCCGCTTGGCTCTTGTGGTTCACGAGTTCGACCCTTTCTCTTCGTTGAGTTGAGCCATCATGATGCCACAGAATTGCGTTGTGTTTCGCAGGGTAGGCCCTGTCCGGTATCCACTGGCTGCCACTGCCGTCCATTGGGCCCACCGAAATAATTAGAGGCCCCAGCCTCTGGTTGCTCCATGGGTCATATCACGTTCGACTTGCTTTTCCAGCAGCCAAGCGTGCACCTCGGCATCAATCCAGCCGACGGCTCTGCCGCCAAGGTAGATAGGCCGTGGAAACGTGCCCGCATCAACATATTTGTACAGTGTGGACCTGGCCAGTCCGGTTTTATCTTGCACTTCCGCTAGCCTAAGTACCCTCATGTATGCACTCCTTCAGATATTCATAGGATGTCTCCGTTAGTCGGTGAATCCGGTGTCGTTGGCAAACAGGGGAGTGAGGCGACCGCGTAGTGGTTGACCCGGTCGCCGTATTTACATCTCTTGGCGCCCATACAAGTCCGAGACGTTCATGAGCGATACGTTGAATTCCTGACGCGCTACTCTGACCTGTAACTTCCGCTTGAGTCATCCCAGAAGTGGACCAGTGGATTGTGGTCCTGCCGGATCTCATCATGTCCTTCAATTGAGCCAGGTGACGCTTCGGTGTCCAGGCCTGTGAAGATCGCCCGCATGTCGCCGAAGGATTCAACCAGCCTCAACCCTCGCATTTGTCTTGCGGCTGCCAGGAACCAGGACCTTGCAGACGTATTCACTTTTGGTTTCATTGAATAGCGTGTAGCGCTGATAATTTTATTTCTAAGATCCTGATCCTCGCCAGCCAGTCGTCGAGAGTTGACGATTGGTAGGTAGTGAGCCTGCAGGGCTTGTTGCCATTCTTCCGCCCATTGAAGTTCAGAGACGTAGTTGACTCCGGCATGCATCGATGGGCTGACGCGAAGAAGGCAGTGGAAATGGGGGTGTGTTGACATGTAGTTGAGGCCCCCATCAACTAGGAAGCTTTCGGTTACCTCCACAAACCGAATGCCGCCCTGAACATGCCGTTTCCAGAAGTCCCGGTTCATCAAACGCCGGAAAGCCTGATTCATGTGTTCGACAGTTGCCCTCAGGTTGCTGACGTCGCAGTTGCGGACGGTCAATGTCAGATAAATCCACTTGTCCTGCAAGAGAGAAGGGTTCTGATCCAAGGTTCGATGGAGCTTACTGCAGTACCTCAAGGATTTCCGCCATTGGCAGATTGGGCAGCTACGATGCTTGCAGTACCAAGTGTCGAAGAAAGTGCCGTAGGCCTCGTCTGAATACGTTCTCAAGCGATTGGCGCACTCGAGGATACGCATGCCATCGCGGAGTGTGTTGCTGTCGGCTAAGAAGTGTCCAGCAACCTCCTGAGCTGATAGTTTCAGTTGGCTCAGGTATTCCAGAGTTGTGCCTTCGTGGTGATCGTTATTCATGTCGTTAGTCTCCATTTTCAGGGTTTTGGCGTTTTCAGATTTATCTGCTGAGCACGCAGAATTCGGCCCGGTATCGGACCAATTTGCCGAGGGTTGCCCCGGATTCTTGAAGATCAGGAGGTATTGAGGGAGTGGTTTGTGATCTAGAGAAGTTGTCTATTACTTAAATAATAAGAGGGGGTTATGCAGCTTCTGGCAGGGTGTTAGGTCTTTCAGGCGCTTGCTCAGTAGCAGCGGAAGCACAGCACTTCGTTAACCACTGTTTCACCTCTGCTTCTATCCAGCCTACGGCCGATCCAGTCAGGGGAACGGGACGCGGAAAATCTCTCTCATTGATGTACTTGTACACGGTGGCCCTGGCTAACCCTGTTAGTGCCATGACCTGCCTGATTCGTAGAATCCTGAGGTCTATTTCGCAAGTCCCATCCTCAATGATGGTGACTGCCCAGGGAGTAACGTGGTTCGAGCCTTCGGGAACTTGATCGCGGTCGCGGATGCGTTCGGCGATCCACCGATTTATCGCGGTAGCGTTCCAGCCTACGGACATGCCACCAAGGGTGGTGGCGGACGGAAACTTGCCGAGGCGTGAATACTTATACAGGGATGAGCGACCGAGGCCTGTTGTGTGGATGGCGTCTCTTAGCCGTAAAATTCGCATGGGTGGTTCTCCGGATGGTTACGTTCAAACCATTCGGAGAACCCTGTAGAACTTAATAGACGGTGCGTGGCGGGTGTCGATTCCCGGGTCTTTTAGCGACAGGATCTCAACTCAGATACCGCTATTTTCCTCCAACTTCTCGATTTTCGTCTCCTTATCCGGTTCGCTATGGTCTTGCGCGACTATTAGGTATCGATCCGTTGAAGGCTCCCGAGAGATCTGCGCCAATTCAAGCGAAGTTAATCGTGTAGCGTCGATTCCGAGTTGCCGAATAAGAAGAATCAGTTCGTCTGCCACAGTGCTTGCCATACTCAGGACCAGCCTGATCAGCATTGGCTTGTTCTTCCAAGTGGGAAAGGTGGTTGTCTTCTTATGTTGTAGGTTTAGGGGTAGCAACTCTTTGTAGAGGCTTCGAAGCTCTGTGGTAGTCATCGAGACTTTGCCCTTGGTCACTTTGACATGTATCCGCGAAAGAGCGTTGTCACAAGCAATTTGATCCACCACTGATTGGAGTGCGAACCGCAGGCCTGGGTTGCTTACCTCTCCGAAAAAACCCTCCACTAGTGAAAAATCCAGTTTCGCAGATTGTTTGATCGGAGGAGCGCATAGATTTTTCAGCGCCAACCGCGTCGCTTGCCGCCGGCTCAATCGCCCGCTAGCTCTTTCCACATATTTTTTTCTTTCGACTTTGAGTTTGCTGAAGAGCTCAAACATTCCGCAAACAATTTCGCCAGACGCAAGGGTTACCACCATCGGTTTTAAAACTGTTCGGTGTTCTGACGGTTTGAGAAATTGGTGGTCCAGGTTGAGCCAATAAACGGTAGTGGTCTTTCCTAAAATCCGCCCACTGGTTGTGCCTGGTATTGCCGAGAGCAAAACCTTTAGTCTTCGTAGCTTACTGATTTGGAGGTTTATCCTCTGGGCCGTCATCCCAGTGTAAGTGCTGAGCTTTTTCACGCCGAGGCCGCGGACTGCACCGCATTCATTGGCGAAACTAAAAAGGGCTATCAGAAAAACAATGTTGGCAGGCGAGAGCGATTGGGAATCTGCGTCGGCATCGGATGTTCGACAGGCTAGGAGCCTGTGAACGGATTCCAGATGAAGAACGCGCCCGGGATGCGTAGGTGTCAGGTTGCGCAACATCTCCGTGGTCGCCGCCGAGATGTCGATAAATCGTTTCGGGCGCCCCCTCTGACCGAAACGGTAATCGGGTTCAATATGGCCCGTATCGATCAGCTCGTTAATCACTTTACCGGCTCTCGCCGGAGGCATAGCCAGGTCAAGAGCGCAATCTTGAACGCTAAGTTGCAAAGGAAACGAGTCCCCATTTTCCAACCACAGCTTCATCAACGCATATCGCGCCTGGGGTGATAGTCCAGAGAGGTGAGACAACAGCGTAGTAAGTGACATTCAGACAAGGTAGTACACCTCACTGTCACTGTCGATGAATAAAAACGCAAAATTACCACTGTATATTTCGTTATATATTTGACACCATTTCTTAGTTGCGCGACTTAGTGATACAACTAAGTCGCGCAACTAAGTCATACCCATAAAAATATACAAAAGCAAGTAATAAGCAACGTAATATAATGTAAAAACAACTAAATCTTTATTGGGACGGTTATGCAAGAAGACTGGAGAAAAAGGGCCATCAGTTGGCTGGGAAGGAACAACGCGGATCAGCAAAATTGGGCAATTACATATCTTGGCAAAAAAGGTTGGTTTGCTCGTGGTAGGCGCTTTGATGAGTCGGCCTATGATTATTTGGTGACTCATATTCGTGATGCGCCAGGTACGCACAAGGAGCAAGAAGATTTGCGCCAAATAAAGCGTGCCTGGAGTCAGAAAAAGAAGCGCGACCAGAAGGGGCAAGCGATGTCCTATTCGTTCATGATGAGCAAAGCATTTGGCCCCCGGTTGCGCTATCTAGCGAAGAAGCGTGGTGAGCCGATGTATCGAGCCTTGGAGTCGATCATTTTTGACCATCACGAAGAGGTGAAGTCCCTTGCATGGCTCGATATGAGCAAAAAGCGGCTTAAAAACCGAATGGAGGAGGTGGATAAGAAGCTGAAGGATTTGGAAAGCAGTCGCGAGGAATTGGATTTGAAAGAGGCGGATGTCCAGAGCCGGTTGTCGGAGCTGGAAGATAAGGTTACAGGCGTTCAGTTGCTTGAGGATGAATGTTTGGAGCAAGCAGTGGCGTTGGACGACATGAAAGATCTGATATTAAGGCTATTAGCTGACTACACGGACGCGATTCACGCGCACGCGCTCAATCAATGGGTAATTGGGCAAACAGCCTCGCTGCCTCCGGTTCCTATGAGCTATCAGGGGCAATCAAAGGCCGCCCACTTTTTAAGGCCCTATCACGACTTGTCGGCTAACTTGTAGAGGTAATCTGACCAGGCCTGCATCATTTCGCGCCTCTCCTCGAGCCTCGCTGAGCGATTGTAGGCAGCCGCTACCAGGTTGCGCTGTTTGTGAGCCAGTTGAAGCTCAATTACCTCTGGCTGCCAGTTCTGTTCGTGTAGTAGGGTGGATGCTGTCGCCCGGAATCCGTGACCAACCATGACGGAGCCATCGTAGCCCATCGATTTGAGGGCGACATTAATCGTATTCTCTGACAGTGGCCGTTTCCGTTTGACGGATTCGAATACGAGGCTCTGATGTCCGGTGATGGTCTTCAGCTCTTTCAGTATTTCGACGGCCTGGGTCGAGAGTGGCACGATGTGATCAGGCACCTGACCCGCTCTCTTGGCTTTCTGAGTACCTTTCATGCGCTTTCCTGGAACGATCCAGGTAGCTTTGTCCAGATCAATCTCGTTCCATTCTGCGTTTCGCAGTTCGCCCGGCCGAAGGAACAGCATCGGTGCCAGTTTCAAGGCGGCTATTGTGGACGCATGGCCTCCGTAGGCATCAATTGCCTTCAGTAGCTTGCCTAACTCATCCGGGTTGGTAATCGCAGACCTATGTCGAGTTGGGGTGGTTTTGAGTTGGCCTCTCAGTGTGGCTGTAGGGTCTATCTCTGCACGATCTGCCGTTACTGCAAAACGAAAGATCTCGCCGATGCGTTGCCGGATTCGATGAGCTGTCTCGTGTTTGCCCTGTTCCTCTATGGGCCTTAGGGTTTCCATAACAGTCGACGGCTTGATTTCTTTGATCGGCAAGTGGCCCAGCTTAGGGAAAGCCCAGGTTTCGAGTCTTCTCTTCGCGACTTCCAGCGTACTGTCTGCAAGTTCCCCTTTCTTGAGTTTGAGCCAGTCCTCTGCGACCGCCTTGAAAGTGTCCGCCTGCTCTTTCGAGGCCGCTTTTTGCTCTTTTTTGACCTGGTTTGGATCAATGCCGTCGGCAATCTGCTCCCTGGCCTTGGCGCGACGCTCTCGGGCCAGTTTCAGCGAGACTTCAGGGTAGACGCCAAGTGCAAGCGTCTTCTCCTTGCCATCAAATCGGTACTTCATCCTCCAATACCTTCCGGATTGTTGGACGTCCAGATAAAGTCCGCCTCCGTCGGAGAGCTTGGTGCGTTTACCGAATTTTTCGAACTTTGCCGATTGGATCTTTTTGTCGTTTAGGGGGGTGATAGGCTTTGCCATGCGAGGGTTGAGCTCTTTTTGGGGGTACAAAATCTACTATAGCGGGGTGTATATTGGTTTGCACCCCAGATGTGCCCCCAAAATCTGTAGACTCAGGCGGAATATTGTAGATCGATAAGGACGCTGAGTTTCAGTAAAAATCTTTTAAAACAGCTGGTTGGGTCTGGATATAGATCAATGCGGAAGGGCGACTGGTACCCCCGGCAGGACTCGAACCTGCTACCTTCCCCTTAGGAGGGGGACGCTCTATCCAGATGAGCTACGGGGGCATTATCGCGAGAAGGGCGGTATGATAGCGGGCTAAGCCCCGAGGCTCAAGGTGCGGCCCGGTTTCGGTGATTGTCACGGAGTTTGTTTTGCCAGACCCTTTCTCGTTAAGCGTGATTGTTCCCGTGTGGATGGAGGCTGAGGGCGTTACCGACACCCTGCGTGCCGTGCAGCCAATTCGGGCAAAGGGGCATGAGGTGGTTGTGGTTGATGCGGGTAGCAGCGATCAGACAGTTGAGCTGGCTCGACCACTTTGCGACAGGGTGGTGGTCTCGGAGAAGGGACGGGCACTCCAGATGAACGCCGGTGCAGCGGCGGCAAAAGGGGATCTTCTGCTGTTCCTGCATGCGGATACACGCTTGCCGGCAAATGCTCTCGAGCACCTCGCAGGTTTTTTCCAGTCGCGTCGCGCCTGGGGGCGGTTTGATGTGCGGCTGAGCGGTGATCGACCGCTGTTCCGGATTATTGCCTGGTTTATGAATCAGCGCTCCCGCCTGACCGGTATCTGCACCGGCGATCAGGCCATGTTCGTACGGCGGGATGCCTTTGAGGCCATGGGTGGCTTTCAGCCTGTACCGCTTATGGAAGATGTGGAATTCTCACGTCGTCTTTGCCTGGTGTCCCGTCCTTTCTGTATAAAAGAGCCTGTTGTGACTGATAGCCGGCGCTGGCAGCAACACGGTGCCTGGCGAACAATTTTTCTGATGTGGAAGCTGCGCTGGCGGTATTGGCGTGGTGAATCGCCGGAGTCTCTGGCCCAAATCTACCGATCGGATGTTCGCAATGTCTCAAAGTAGTCCGTACTCGGCGGTTTTTCTGCAGTTTGCCAAATGGCCGGAAGCTGGCCGGGTTAAAACTCGCCTGATGCCCGAACTAGGCGCAGTGGGCGCACTTGATGCCCATGTTCGACTCACTCTGGCGGTGCTGGATAACCTGTGTGCAACCGGCTATCCGGTGGAATTCTGGTGGGACCGGCCGGTGGAGGACCGTCACGGTGACGCTGCCGAAATCATTGAAGAACTGGACGGTGCCGGCCTGGCCCAGCGAATTCAGGAGGGCGGTACGCTCGGAGAGCGGATGCATCGTGCTCTCAGTCAGTCTCTGCGGAGTTATGACCGGGCATTGGTTGTCGGCAGTGATTGCCCATCCGTGGATCCCGATTATGCGCGCCATGCCGTGGCTTGTCTGGCGGATTACGATGTTGTGCTTGGCCCCTCTGACGATGGCGGCTATGTGCTGATCGGTGCCTCAAGAGTGGCCGAAGGGATGCTGGATGACATCGCCTGGGGGACGCCTGAAGTGCTCGTGCAAACCCGCGAGCGTCTTGAGGCCTCGGGGCTCAGCTACTGTTTGCTCGAGCCCCGCTGGGATGTTGACGAGCCCGAAGACTGGGCTCGCTTTCTGCGTACCTGCTAGCGTTTTCAACTGGCGGGCACCGGTGGCAGTTCGGTCAGCCTGCCCAGGACGCGATTTGCCTCCAGGCCATCACCGCCGGTAACAACCTGCAGGCTCTGGGTTCGCGCCTGAACCGATTTGCGGAACGTCTCAAGCAATGCTTGTTGGCCCACACCCTGTACCGCGTTGGCGAGCTGTTCACGGGAATCAAAACTGTCAACGCCCCGATCAATCTCGCGCCAGTAGCGGCTGGAAATCTCGCCAAGCTGTCGATCCCGCTCCAGAAGCTTGCTGATGACGGCCTGCTTTTCACGCTCCAGGCGCTCCGGTGTCAATGCCGACAGGGTTTCCTCGAAGCTGTTGGAAAACTCCTGAACGGCCTGGTCGATCTCTGCGCGCGTTGCCGACGGTGACTGCACAACAAACCCGAGGGCAGGCGTTTCCAGCATTTCAAAAGCTGTCGCGTACACGATGTAGCCCAACTGGCGGTTGGTGCGGATCTCTTCATAGAAAGGGCTGCTGATTATTTGGGCCAGCAGGCGGAAACGGGCCCGTTCCTCGAAGCTGGTGTTGTCGCCCTGCATGTAGAGTGTATAACCAGTGTCGGGATGGTCTACCTCAATGGAAACCTTGGTTTCATTGTCAGGCAGTTGCCTTACCTGGCTGCGCTCGACCCGGGTCAGCTCACTGTTGCCAAGAACAATCGCGTCAACCTGCCGTGCCAGGTTGAGCGCCGAGGCTTCGGTGAGGTTGCCGTGGGCCAGCATAACCGGGTCAACCTGTGAGAGTAGGGCTTCCGAGAAGGACTGCAGTTCCTCGAAGGTTACTTCCCGGGCGGCCTTCAGCTTATCGTCGTTGGGCCAGGCGCCCTCAATCAAAGACGTTTGCACAAACTCGGAGGTCTGTTCCACGGGGCGGTCCTTGGCTTTATTCTGCAGGCCGTCTATCAGCTGTTGCCGGGCAATCTCGAAACGTTGCTCTGTCAATTCCGGTGCCGCCACCTGGAGCAGAATCCGATTCATCAGGGTGTAAAGTTTGTCGTTGTATCCGCCGACACGAACTGTGATACCCCGAAGATGGGGATAAACGCTGTAGTCCAGACCCGCAAGGCTGGCGGAGTAAGCCCAGGCATTCAGGTTGGTATTGATGGTGTCCACCAAAAGTTGGGTGAGCACGTAGCTTCGCGCCGAAGCGCGGGAGGCTGGCGTTCGGAGGCCTATAAACACGTTCGCTTTCGGAGTATCAAACCGCGTGTCCCGGGCGAACCAGACATCCATGCCTTCCAGTGCACCAAGCCTTATCGGCTGCTCCATGGTTCCACCCGGTACCATCGCCAGGTCCTCCGGCACAAACGGGTTCTCTGGCGGCAGGCGCAACTGGGCAGCCAGCTCTGGCAGGCGTTGAGCCCTGAGGTCTTCCGGATCCAAGGCTTCCCGGGTCCAGGCGGCGTCATACCAGTCAGTGCGATTTGGATTCTCCAGTTCAGGTTCCGGTGCCAGGACGAAGGCAAGGAGATTGTCCGGTGTCAGTCTGCCCAGAATGTCGCGGTACTGTTCCGGCGCAAAGCGCTCAACCAGCCAGGGTGCCCGCAGCACGTCTTCCGGGGGATAGTCCTGCAAGTAGCGGGAGAGACGCATGGCTTCGTGCAGGGGATTACCCTGCTCGCGGAACCGGAAATCAATGCGCGCCAGGTTCTGCATTTCGAGGAAACGCTGCTCGCTGATCCCTTTCTGGCGGACCTTTTCAATGTATTCGAACACCAGCGGTAGAATGTCCTCGTGGCGCGATAGTCCTTCGGGTGTCAGGGAAATGCTGATTTCGAGGGTGGCGTTTTCGCCGGTGTCCATGCCCAGACCCGCGGAGAGGCTCTCGGCCAGACCGGCCTTTTTAAGTACATCAAACAGACTGCCGGGGCCCTCATGGCCAAGCAGGTTAGCCACGTAGCTGGCCGGCTTGGTGCGGTAGTTGTCTTCCTGGGATGGAATAGGGAAGGTGAGCGAGAGGCTTCGAACATCCTTGAGTGCTTCCGCTGTTACCTTGGCTGGGAGGTCTTCTGCCCGATACAGATTGGCCACATGGCGTTTGGTGTCAAGGTTGCGGTTTTCAATGGCATTGAAGCGGCCACGCACCATGGATTCCAGTTCGTCCAGGGTTTGCGGTCCATAGACCGCCAGGCTCATGATGTTTGAGGAGTAATGCTGCTTCCAGAATTCGATCAGGTCAGGTCGCAAAGGATTTTCTTCTGTATTTTCCAGCGTACTGAGGTTGCCTACCGCAAACTGACTGAAGGCATGGTCCGGGTTGCTGGCAGCCTTTTTTACGGAATAGAAGCGGCGTCCATCTTCTTTCTGCTTGGCGCTGAATTCCGAGTGCACGGCGTTGCGCTCACGGTCCACCAGTTCGGGGGTAAACAGGGGGGCCGAGAACTGTTGAGCGAACCGGTCCAGTGCGGGTTCCAGAAATTCGGCCTGAATATCGAAGAAGTAGTTGGTGTCCTGGAACGCGGTGAAGGCATTGTGTTGGCCGCCATGGCTCTTGATGAACTGCTGGTATTCGCCCGGATCCGGGTATTTCTCGGTTCCCAGGAACAACATGTGCTCCAGGAAATGCGAGAGTCCCTCCCGATCCGCCGGATCATCGCCGCTTCCGACAGCAACATTCATTGAGGCAGCGGCCTTGTCGGCATCCCGATCCGAAACCAGGATAACCTTCAGGCCGTTGTCCAGTTCGATGAACCGGTACTGGTTGTCGTCATTGGGGCTCTTCTCGGGAATCTGGGCTGCAAGAGCAAGGGTGCTGAACAGCAAAAGCGCAAGCAGGGAAAACAGGCGTGAGATCGGGTTCTGCATGGAGTTCTTCCTGACGGTACGTGTGTTCATAGGCTCTCTGTGGTTCCGAGAAGAGTTTCGCGCATCAGTGCATCATTGCGTTGCGCGTGCTCTCAGGTTGCTGGTCGAGTGTTTTACGAGCCAGATCGGCGGCTTTCTCACCATCCAGCTGGCCAGAGGCGATACGCTCCAGAACCGTGGCCATGATGGCAACGGACTGGCGATAATCGGCAAACTCGGCCTGGAAGGCCTGGTCGATGGCCTCGTAGACCGCCTGAATCTTTTGCTCCCGGGAGCCCGTATTGTCGGCTGTGTCGTTGATGGCCTTCAGGCAGGCCCGGGCGATGGAAATGTAACGTTCCGCGTTTGGGTTGTCTTTCTGCATAGTGGGGATTCCGACGTTCGGTTTTCCAATGAAAAGGAGAGATGCCAAAAGGCGTGATAAGTTCCCGATTATGTCATTGCTGGCAGGCGCTTTCATTGCTTTGTGGTAATCCGGAGATTGGGCATGCATGGGGCAATTCCTGTGCTAGTCTCAGAATCATTGTGTCGGCAAACCGGTCAGGCCCGTTCAGCGTGCGGGAACGGAATTTTAGAGTAATGGCTCTATACAAAACAAAGGCTTACAGAGTAAAAACTCTAAAAAAGTTCGATACATGAAGGTTGCAATTAAGTACAATGCCGGCGTTTCCGGAAAACTCTAAGACTTTAGTCGTATGGGTGCCGGCATGGATAGACAACAACAGAGCAACAGGCAGGGTGGAAGATCGATGAATTATTTCCTGACGGGTGGCACCGGATTTATTGGCCGTTTCCTCGTGGAGAAGCTTCTGGCACGTGGTGGCACTGTCCACGTACTGGTGCGTGAACAATCCCAGGATAAACTGGACAAATTGCGTGAGCGCTGGGGCGCGGATGAATCCCAGGTGAAGGCCGTTATAGGCGACCTGACCAGCAAGAACCTGGGTATCGACGCCAAGACGATGAAGGCCCTGAAGGGCAATATCGACCATTTCTTCCACCTCGCCGCTGTTTACGATATGGGCGCCGATGAAGAAGCCCAGCAGGCTACCAACATTGAGGGCACGCGGGCTGCGGTAAATGCCGCAGAGGCCATGGACGCCAAGCACTTTCATCACGTTTCCTCCATCGCGGCGGCCGGTCTGTTCAAGGGCATTTTCCGGGAGGACATGTTCGAGGAAGCCGAAAAGCTGGACCATCCGTACCTGCGCACCAAGCACGAATCCGAAAAGGTGGTCCGCGAGGAATGCAAGGTTCCCTTCCGGATTTACCGCCCGGGCATGGTGATCGGCCATTCCGCCACCGGTGAAATGGACAAGGTTGATGGCCCGTATTACTTCTTCAAGATGATCCAGAAAATCCGCCACGCATTGCCTCAATGGGTGCCAACCATTGGTGTCGAAGGCGGCCGGCTGAATATCGTGCCGGTGGATTTCGTGGTTAACGCGATGGATCACATTGCCCATCTGGACGGTGAAGACGGCAAGTGTTTCCACCTGGTGGATACCGATCCGTACAAGGTTGGCGAAATTCTCAACATCTTCAGCGAGGCGGGCCATGCACCCAGGATGGGTATGCGGATCGACTCCCGAATGTTCGGCTTTGTCCCGCCGTTCATTCGTCAGAGCCTGAAGAATCTGCCGCCGGTGAAGCGGCTGACATCGGCTATTCTCGACGATATGGGCATTCCGCCCTCCGTGATGTCTTTCATCAATTATCCCACCCGGTTCGATGCCCGTGAAACCGAGCGTGTTCTGAAAGATACCGGTATTGAAGTGCCCAGGCTGCCGGACTACTCGCCGGTGATCTGGGATTACTGGGAGCGTAACCTGGATCCCGACCTGTTCAAGGACCGCACGCTCAAAGGCACGGTTGAAGGCCGGGTTTGCGTGGTGACCGGTGCAACGTCCGGTATTGGTCTAGCCACTGCGCAAAAATTGGCAGACGCCGGCGCCATCCTGGTCATTGGCGCCCGTAAGCTCGAGCGGCTGAAAGAAGTAGCTGCGGAGTTGGAGTCCCGGGGAGCAAGCGTGCACGCCTATCCCTGCGATTTCTCCGATATGGACGCCTGCGACGAGTTCGTGAAGACCGTTCTGGACAATCACGGCCACGTGGATGTGCTGGTCAACAATGCCGGGCGTTCCATTCGCCGTTCACTGGATCTGTCTTTCGATCGCTTCCACGATTTCGAGCGCACCATGCAGCTGAACTACTTCGGTTCCGTGCGGCTGATCATGGGTTTTGCGCCCAAGATGCTGGAGAATCGCCGCGGGCATGTGGTGAACATTTCCTCTATCGGTGTGTTGACCAATGCGCCCCGGTTCTCGGCGTACGTGGCGTCCAAATCCGCCCTGGATGCTTTTAGTCGCTGCGCGGCTGCTGAATGGTCAGATCGCAACGTGACCTTCACCACCATTAACATGCCGTTGGTGAAGACGCCGATGATTGCACCGACCAAGATCTACGATTCGGTGCCCACCCTGACACCCGAAGAGGCAGCCGGCATGGTTGCCGACGCCATTGTGTATCGCCCGAAGCGCATTGCCACGCGTCTTGGCATATTCGCTCAGGTTCTGCACGCCCTGGCGCCGAAGATGGGCGAGATTGTCATGAATACCGGTTATCGGATGTTCCCGGATTCGCCTGCCGCTGCCGGCAGCCGGTCCGGCGAGAAGCCGAAGGTGTCCACAGAGCAGGTGGCTTTCGCCGCTATCATGCGGGGCATCTACTGGTAATGCGGTAGCCCCTGAAGCCGCTGGGAGGGGGAGTTAATCCCCCTCTCAGATTAATAGACTGAATGAGATTTGCCTCTTTTATGAGTTTTTCTGGGCTAAAGTAAACGTGCCGATGGCCGATGCTTAGCGTAAGAACAATATAAAAGAAGGCCTATTGATGACTCTGAAAAAACGTCTTTTGCTGACTTTGCTGCTGGTTGGCCTGCTTCCCGTCATTGCCATCTCGTTTTTTAACGCCGAAATTGCCCGACAGAGCCTGAAGGAACAGGCGTTGCAGCAACTTTCTATTGCGGCGACCAATAAGCAGCGTAGTGTTGAGGACTATCTCAACACCATTTCCCGGCAACTGAAAGCCATGGCCAATAATCGCGGGACCCGAACGGCGGCCCAGGGGTTTGGTTTGGCATTTCAGAATTATGAAAAACTGGTACAAGAGGAGCAGTCGACCTTACGAGAAAACGTCGAGGCTTATTATCAGCAGAATTTTTTGCCACCCTTGCAGCAAAATGGTGGTGCTAAAGGACGTTCAGCGTCGGACTTCGTTGCATCCCTCAGCAAAAACAGCCTGGCTCTGCAGATGGGTTACATCGTGGACAACCCGAATCCTGTGGGTCAGAAAGACGAATTGGTATCGGCTGACGTCCATATCGCGCAGTTTTATAACACGCTTCACAAACAGTGGCACACCTCGTTCAAGGCGTTTCAGGAGGCGTTCGGCTACTACGATATTTATCTGATTGATGCCGATTCAGGCTATGTTATCTATTCCGTAGCCAAAGAGGTTGATTTTGCTACCTCCCTGAAAGACGGTCCCTACGCGGATTCTGGCCTGGCGGAAGCTTATCGTCAGGCGCTGTCTGACGGACAGGATACTGCTCCGACTTTTGTTGATTTTACTCGGTATGTACCGTCCTACGGTGCGCCCGCCGGATTTGTGGCAACCCCCATATATTCCGAAAAAGATGAGCGGCTGGCCGTGCTGGCCTTCCAGTTTCCCATCGACAGCCTGAACAACATCATGATGGAACGAGATGGCATGGGGGAAACCGGGGATGCCTATCTGGTGGGGCCGGATAACCTGATGCGGTCAGACTCCTACCTGGATCCGGAAAACCGCAGTGTTGTCGCGTCCTTTGCTGACCCGGAGAATGGACGCATTAGTTCGACATCGGTGGATGAAGCTCTGGCCGGGAATTCCGGTGAAGGCGTGGTTACGTCCTACCGGGGCGAGCCAGTGTTTTCCGCCCACAGGCCAGTTGCTGTAGGCGGGTTGAACTGGGCGCTGGTGGCGGAGATCAGCGAAGACGAGGCCCTGGCGCCGGTACGTGAAATGTGGACGCTGGCGGCGATAGCCATTGCTATTGTGATCCTGGCTGTGGTGGCCGTGGCGGTCTGGACCGCAGTGCGGATCATGAAACCCCTCGGCAAAGACCCGGCCGAATTGCAGGCACTGGCGGAGCAGGTGGCTGCAGGTAACCTGATCATTGATGCGTCCGAAAGTGACAGGGCGACGGGCGTATATGGATCCATGCTTAAGATGGTGTCGGACCTGAAAGAAGTGATCTTCAAGGTTGAGGAAGCTTCCCAGCGCCAGGCCAGTGCATCTGAACAATTGTCCGGTACTTCCTCGCATACTCTGGAGAGTGTGAATCAACAGGCAGAGCAGACTGAGCAGGTGGCGTCGGCCATTGAAGAAATGTCCTCCGCCATCAACGAGGTGTCCCGGAATACCTCGGAATCGGCAGCCAGTGCCAAGCGCACTCATGAGGCGGTCAGCCGCAGCGCCGCCGAGGTGGAATCCTCCGCTGATGACACCCGTGCTATGGCCAGGGAACTGGAGGAGGCAGAGGCCGGCATAGAGGACTTGCGAAAGAATATGGAATCCATCACCAGGGTTCTGGATTCGATCAAGTCCATCGCGGACCAGACCAACTTGTTGGCTCTGAATGCCGCCATTGAGGCGGCCCGGGCCGGAGAGCAGGGCCGGGGCTTCGCGGTGGTTGCGGATGAGGTGCGCAGCCTTGCCCAGAATAGCCAGAAGGCGACCGAGGAGATAAGTAGTTCCATCGAATCTCTGGTCAATTCGTCGGAGCATGCTTCACAGGTCGTTACCCGCTGCAGCGCCCAGGCCAGTGGTATTTCCGAGCGGGCAGGAGCCGTTGTATTGCAGCTTCGTGAGGCAGTGGATGAGGTCACCCGGATGTCCGGTATGGCCGAGCAGATTGCTACCGCATCTGAAGAGCAATCAGCCACGGCCGAAGAAGTAACGCGCAACGTATCTACAATTACTGAAAAGTCCTTTGAGACCAAACAGGCCATGGCCCAGATCTCTGAAGCCAGTGGTGACTTGGCGGCGTTGTCTCATCAGCTGAAAGATTCGCTGTCCCGGTTTAAAGTCAACTGAGTATCAAGCGTCGTTGAAATCATCGGCCATGATTGGCTCACAACTAAAAAACCCGCGACGGCGGGTTTTTTATGGCGGTTACTCGGTCTCTTCGGGGATCACCGGAGGCGGAAAGCCGCCCAGTTCTTTCCATCGATTCACAATGCCGCAGAACAGGTCTGCGGTTTTCTCCGCGTCATAGGCGGCGGAATGGGCTTCCTTGTTGCTGAAAGGAATGCCCGCGAGCTTGCAGGCCTGGGCCAGAACGGTGTGGCCGTAAGCCAGGCCGGCCAGGGTGGCAGTATCGAAAGTTGAGAAAGGGTGAAAGGGATTGCGACGGATGTCGGCCCTCAATGCGGCGGCAAAGATGAAGTTGTGGTCAAAGGTGGCATTGTGGCCTACCAGAACCGCCCGCTTGCAGTCGTGGTTTTTCACTGCCTTGCGAATGGGGCTGAAAATTTCACTGAGTCCTTCCCGCTCGGGTACCGCTTCCCGCTCCGGATTCCACGGATCAATGCCTGTGAAATCCAGGGCAGACTGCTCCAGATTGGCGCCTTCAAACGGATCAATCTGTTGCACGTGGGTCTCCGCTCGTCGCACCCAGCCGTCGTCGTCCATGGTCAGTATCACTGCCGCCACTTCCAGGAGGGCGTCCCGCTCGGGATTGAAGCCAGCGGTTTCCACGTCGACTACAACAGGCAGAAACCCGCGGAAGCGTCGGGACATGGGGTGCGGTGGTTTGTTTTCGTCAGTCACTCAAGCTCCGGTCTTGGCCGTGTGTGAGAAGGAATAAGCGAGGTTTACGCCAGTCGCCAGTGAACGGTTTCACCTGCCTTGAGGGGCACGATGGTTCCGTCAGACAGAGGTAGTTCCGCCGGCATGGTCCAGGGCTCCCGGACCAGAGTGATGGTATCGGTATTTCGCGGCAGGCCGTAGAAATCGGGGCCGTTGAAACTGGCGAATGCTTCGAGTTTGTCCAGAATGCCAAGTTCTTCGAAAATGTCCGCATACAGGCCGATGGCGCCATAGGCCGAGTAACAGCCGGCACAACCACAGGCGGCTTCCTTGCGATCCCTGGCATGGGGGGCAGAATCCGTGCCCAGGAAAAAGCGTTTGTTGCCACTGGCTACCGCGTCCCTTAACGCCTGCTGATGTCGGTTACGCTTGAGAATTGGCAGGCAGTAGAGGTGGGGGCGAATGCCGCCGACCAGCATATGGTTGCGGTTATACATGAGGTGCTGGGGCGTCAGAGTCGCGCCCAGGTTGTCGCCCTGGTGCTGCTGGACAAACTCTGCAGAATCGGCGGTGGTGATATGTTCCAGCACAACTTTGAGGTTCGGGAAAGCCTCAATGGTGGGAGCCAAAACCCGTTCGAGAAAGACCTTTTCCCGATCAAAGATGTCGATATCGGCATCGGTCACCTCACCGTGGACCAGAAGCAGCATGCCGCATTCCGCCATGGCCTCCAGAACCGGGTAGATATTGCGAATATCTTTTACCCCGGAGTCCGAGTTTGTCGTTGCACCTGCCGGGTAAAGCTTGGCGGCAACAACACCAGCGGCTTTGGCCTCCCGGATGGTTTCCGGTGTCATGCTTTCGGTCAGGTACAGGGTCATCAGTGGCTCGAATGCAGTGCCATCGGCAGCTGCGAGAATCCGCGCCCGGTAGGCGGTAGCATCAGCGGCGGTTGTCACCGGTGGTACCAGGTTGGGCATGATGATGGCGCGACCGAAGCAGGCAGCGGTAGCCGGCACCACATCGGTAAGAATGTCGCCGTCCCGAACGTGAAGGTGCCAGTCGTCGGGCCGGGTAAGAGTAAGCTTTTCTGTCATGGCAGTCGTCCGCAATACCTTTGGCGAGGCGTGCTGTGGGGCCTTGGTGGATAGCGCCCCGAAAAATTTGGCGAATTATACCAGAAGGCGCCGGTGATTGTTTTCGGTTTGGCGGCTAAAGAAAGCCAGGTGCAGGCCGTTAAGCAACCAGGTTCTGCTAATTCCCGGACTTTGATGGCAAGCACTATGGGATTCCGCCCTGTAAAACGTATGAAAACTCTGCTGGCAGCCAGCCTTCCTGTTCTGTTTTTGCCGGCAGTCGGGCAGGCTGCCAGCTATGGCGCTGGCATCGAGAATAGCCAGTGGTACCTTGCCGAGTCGGTATTCGAGTGTCGCCTGGTGCACGAGGTCCCCGGCTACGGCCGGGCGGTGTTCAATCATCGTGCGGGGGAAAATCTCAGCTTTTTCCTGGAGTCTGACGCCGCACTGATGCGACCGGGGCGGGGCAGTCTGGTAGTCGAAGCACCGGCCTGGCGTCCGGGAGTGGAGCCGAGGCCCCTGGGAACGGTCAATGTGTCCGATGATCGCCGTCAGGTTTCGCTGGATACGCGCCAGGCCTTTGTTGTTGCCCACGGCCTGCTGGATGGTATGCGCCCGACGGTTACCAGGGAGTCCTGGTTTGATGGCCGTCCGGTGCGGGTGCAGGTGTCCAATGTTAATTTTGCCGGTGAATACCAGCGTTACCAGCGTTGTACATCCAATCTCTTGCCGGTCAATTTTGACCAGATTCAGCGCTCAAGAGTGCCGTTTGCGAGCGGCAGTACCCAATTGTCTGATGCCGACCGACGGTTGCTGGATAACATCGTGACCTACGTAAACGCCGACACCACGGTTGAGCGGATTTTCGTGGATGGCCACAGTGACAGTATTGGCAGCCGAATCGACAATCGCGCCCTTTCCGAGGACCGTGCCAATGTGGTGGCCGACTACCTCAAGGCGAGCGGTATTGATGAAAACATGATCACCGTTCGGGCTCATGGTGACCAATACCCGGTATCCAACCGACCGGCAGATAACCGCCGCACCAATATCCGCCTGCAACGGGCTGGCGACCGCCCGGCGCTACAGCAGGCCAACGGTTACGGCGGCGAACCCCGGGGATAACCGGTTTCAGTAAACCGAGTCCAGCACTTCCAGGTGGGCGTTTACGCTCTCCGCAAGTGCTCTGAGATGGTAGCCACCTTCCAGGGTCGAAATGATCCTGTCATTGCTGTGCTCGTGGGCGACCGCGACAATCATTTCCGTCAGCCAGCGGTAGTCTTCGGTCTCCAGGTTCAGTTCCGCCATCGGGTCCATCTTGTGGGCATCAAAGCCCGCGGAAATCAGGATCAGTTGGGGTTTGAACTCATTTAGCCGTTTTAGCCAGCCTGTCTCAACTTGTTTCCGGTAGGCTTCAGAAGAGCAGTTGGCCTCAATCGGAATATTCACGATGTTGTCGGCCTGCCGGTGCACATGTGAGTGAGGGTAGAATGGGTGCTGGAAGCTGGAGCACATCAGGATCCGTTCGTCACCACCAACAATGTCCACGGTACCGTTACCCTGGTGCACGTCGAAATCGATAATCGCGACTCGCTCAAGGTGATGGAAGGTGAGCGCGCGCATGGCAGCCAGGGCGACGTTATTGTAGAAGCAGAACCCCATGGATTTCGCTCGCTCGGCATGATGGCCGGGCGGGCGGGCGCAAACAAAGGCGTTGGTTACCTGGCTACTCATAACCATATCCACGGCCTGGACGTTGGCGCCAGCGGCGAGGCGGGCTGCCCGCAAGGTGTCCGGCATCATCGCCGTATCCGGATCGGTAAACACCCGGCCCCTTGTTGGTTGCATCAGGTCCAGCTGATGGAGGTATTTCTCAGGATGCACCATCAGGAGCTGATCACGGGTGATCTCTTCCGGACGGACCCAATCCAGCTTCTGGTCGAGACCGGTATCAGCCAGGTAGCTGATGATAGCTGCCAGCCGCTCCGGGCTTTCCGGATGTTCCGGCCCCATGTTGTGTTTCATGAAGTCATCGTGGGAAAAGAATGCCGTGGTCATACGTCTCGGACTGCCTTCGATATGCTTATATTTTCTTCAAGCTTATCAGGGAAAACCGCACGATGCCGTGTTTCTTTGGTCTTATAGGAGCGATAGTCATTTCACATCGGGGGATCAGGGCCTAAGATAAGGGTTACACGCATAAGTAACCTGTTTTATTACATTTATTTCCCCCACGGCCTTCCGGCCAACCATAAAGGAGAGTCAGCTTGAGCACCCGGTATCTGGAGAGCCTGTTCAATCCCGCGTCTATAGCGGTGATCGGTGCGTCGGAGCGGGCAGACAACCTTGGCGGTATGGTATTGCGGAACCTGATGGGGGGCGGTTATCCGGGCCGTTTGCTGGTTGTTAACCAGAACGATTACGACAACGTGCACGGTGTGCCGTGCGTCAAGAAAGTCTCGAAAATGGATTTTTCTCCCGATCTGGCAATCATCTGCACGCCGCCGGACACCGTGGCCAAGACCATCAAGCGGCTGGGGGAGGCTGGAGTACGCACGGCCATCGTTATGACCGGTGGGATGTCCCGCACCCACAGTAAAACCGGGCAGCCCCTGATGTATTCCGTGCGCGAAGCTGCCCGGGAAACCGGTATCCGGGTGCTCGGCCCCAACACCATTGGCCTGATGGTTCCGGCCCGAAGCCTGAACGCCACCTACGCCCACATGGGAGCCATCCCTGGACGGGTTGCCTTCGTCGGCCAGTCCGGCACTATTGCCAGCTCCGTCATAGATTGGGCGTTCGCCCGGGGTGTGGGGTTTTCCTACTTTCTGACCCTGGGCGATGGCATGGATATCGATCACGACGATCTGATCGACTATCTGGCTCAGGATACCCAGACCCGCGCGATTCTCCTGCATATAGAGAACATCCCCAATGCCCGGCGCTTCATGTCGGCGGTTCGGGTAGCCTCCCGCACCAAGCCGGTGATTGCAGTTAAGTCCGGGCGGGTACCGGAATCCGAGTGGTTCCCCCACGATCTGCCCGATGGCCTGAAACGAAGCGATCCGATTTACGATGCCATGCTCCAGCGGGCCGGTGTGTTGCGGGTGGACGGTCTTGGCCAGATGTTCGATGCCCTGGAAACGTTAACCCGAATGCGTCCTCTGCGCCGCGAAAGCCTGGCGATCATGGCCAACGGCGTCGGCCCCGGAGTGTTGGCGGTGGACCGGTTGGCAGATCTTGGCGGGGAGCTAGCGGAACTGTCGGATTCCAGTATCGAGGCGTTGGCCGAGTTACTGCCACCTTACTGGACCCGCAAGAACCCGATCGACCTTAACTACGACGCCTCACCGGAGCTATACGGCCAGGCCATCAAGATCCTGGCCAAAGATCCGGAAGTGGCGAACGTTCTGGTGATGTATGCGCCGAGTCTGACCGAGGACAGCCTCCAGATTGCCGACGCTGTGGTGCAGGCCTCCAAGGGCACCCGCCTGAATGTGTTTACCTGTTGGCTCGGGCAAAGTACGGTCATGGACGCCCGGGAAGAGTTCTACCGGGCCGGGCTGCCGTCGTTCTTCAATCCCGAAAAAGCCGTCATGGCATTCATGCAGCACGTGCGTCATCAGCGGGTACAGCGGCTGCTGACCGAAACGCCCGAGTCGTTCACCGATCACTTCGCAGACCGAACCCATACCCGTCACGCTGTTAGCAGGGCACTGCGGTCAGGCCGTTACCACCTGTCGAACCGGGAGGCCAGGGACCTGGTGCGGGATTATGGCATCAGCACCATCGACACCATGTACTGCGACGACATGGAAGAGGTTCTGGAAGTGTTTGCGGTGGAGCGGCGCCCCATCGATATCACCATCATTCATGAGCAGGCCTGTCATCCTTTCCTGGATCTGAGTCCGACCCAGCGGCGTTACAAGGGGACGGTCCAGAAGCTCAACAGCGAAGCGGCCATTATGGATTCCTGTCGCTACCTGATGGAGGAATATCAGAGCCACTTCCCGGACAGTGGCTTTCTCGGTTTTGCGGTTCAGCGCTCCTACCAGCACGTGGGTGGAATCGAGTTCAGCGTGGGTATTACCAGGGACGCGTTGTTTGGCCCTCTGGTGGTGTGCGGGGCGGCCGGCGCCCAGATAAATGTTATGACCGATCGGCAAATCGCACTACCGCCGCTGAACATGGTTCTGGCCCGGGAACTGCTGCGCCGTACTTACATGTACAAGCTGTTGAAAGAGCACAGCCTGAAGCCGGAAGAGGACATCCGGGCGGTGTCGGAGACCCTGGTTACTCTCTCCCAGATTGTGATCGACATTCCGGAGATCCAGGGGCTGGAAATCTCGCCGCTGCTGTTCAACGAGCAGGGGGCCGTGGCGGTGAATATCGCTATCAACCTGGCCGACAAACCGGGGCGGCCGATCATTCAGCCTTACCCGCGAGAGCTGGAGGAGTGGATCGTGTTGCCGAGATCCGGTCGCCGGGTAATCATCCGGCCGGTTCTTGCCGAGGACGAGCCTGCCCATCGGGCTTTCCATGAATTGCAGTCGCCGGAATCCATTCGCTACCGCTTCTTCCAGTATCGCAAGCATTTCTCCCGGGAAGACGTTGCCCAGATGGTGCAAATCGATTATGACCGGGAGATGGTCTTTATCGCCAACGCGCCGAGGGAAGACGGCGAAGGGGAGGAAACTCTCGGAACCGTGCGCACCTGGACGGACGCCGACAACCTGCAATGCGAGTTCGCGGTTATGGTGCACGATAAAATGAAGGGCGAGGGCCTCGGCGTTGCCCTGATGCAGAAGATGATCGATTACTGCCGGTCAAGAGGCACCATGGAGATGGTGGGCAATGTGCTTCCTGACAACCGCCCCATGCTGCAGCTGGCGGAACACCTGGGTTTTGAGATCAAGTTCAACACGGAAGAGGAAGTCATGGATCTGAGGCTGGTTCTGAATGAACCGGAGAAAGACTGGCAGCGAGAGCGGTTGGGCAAGATCAACCACTGAAATTTGTGAACCCGGGGTCAGAAGAACTTCTCTTCTGACCCCGGGTTCATGGCTCTATTCTTCAACAATCGCCGAGCGGTCCTCGCCACCCAGTGCTTCGAGGAGTCCCGGAATCAGTCGGGACAGCTCAAGAGTCATCAGCGTGAAGGCCGCGTCAAACTTGGCTACGGCGTCGTCAACATCGACATCGTCCAATTGATCCTGAAGCGTTTCGCCGAATTTCAGGCGACGGATGCCCAATTCTTCGTCCAACACGAAGGAGACGTTGTCGTCCCAGGTCAGGGACAGTTTGGTCACCTGCATGCCGGCATCCAGATGATTCCGGATCTCATCGGCTTTCAGATCCAGGCCCTTGCACCGCACCACGCCACCATCTTCTGACGGGTCCTTCAGCTCGCACTCACTGCCCAGAACCACATTGGCAGGCAGATCGATGGATTCGTTCAGCCAGCCGGTGAAAGTGAACGCGGGCGCCTGTTCCACGGCAGGCGGGCGAACCGGCAGCGAGCCCAGGCTTTTGCGGAGGGTGGAGGCCAGATCTTCCGCCTGCTTGGCAGAGCCGGCGTCGACGACCAGGACGCCGTCCTGGGGCGCGAGGTAGGCGAAGCAACGGCGGTTCTTGGAGAAGGCCTGGGGCAACATCTCCAGCATCACCTGTTCCTTGATTTCGTCTTTCTCCTTGCGCCGGACCTTGCGGCCCTGCTCGAATTCGATAGCTTCGGCCTTTTCTTCAACCGCTTCTTTTACCACCGGGCCCGGAAGAATCTTTTCTTCCTTGCGCAGGGCAATCAGGTGATAGCCGTTGGCGCTGTGAACCAGCTGTTCGCCATGCTTGCCCAGCGGCGGTACCCAGCCCTGGCGGCTGGTTTCCTGGGGGCCGCAGGGTTTGAAGGCGTCGGCCTGCAGTTTTTCTTCCAGCTCTTCGGCGGAGATATCAAACGGTTTGGTAAAACGGAATACGCGGGCGTTGCGAAACCACATCAGGGCTGGTCCTTGTCTTTCATATTTGCATGATCTCTACGAGCACGGTTTTGATAATAAAGCCCACAACGCCGGCGCCCAGCACCGTAAACAGGGCGATGGTGCCGAATCTTCCGGCCTGGGATTTCTTGGCCAGATCCCAGACGATGATACCCATCCAGACAATCAGGCCGGTCAGAAACACCAGCATGGCGATCTGGGAAAACACTGCTTCGTTCATTGCTTACTCCGATATCAACGTGGATTACTGTTCATCCCGCAGGAAAACCCAGTTGTTCTTATCGGATTGGTCTTCGCTGAAGTAATAGCCTTCGAGGTTAAACCCTTTGAGGTCGTCGGCCTGGGTAATGCGGTTCTGGATGGCAAATCGGCACATCAGGCCGCGGGCTTTCTTGGCGTAGAAGCTGATCATCTTGTACTGACCATTCTTCCAGTCCTTGAATTGGGGGGTAATCAGCCGGCCTTCAAGGTCTTTCTTCTTTACACTTTTGAAATACTCATTGGAGGCCAGGTTTACCAGCACGCCGTCGTCGTCTGCCAGCAGCCGGTTGATCTCGTCAGTAATCTTGCGGCCCCAGAAGGCATACAGGTCTTTGCCACGGTTATTCTCGAACCGGGTACCCATTTCCAGGCGATAGGGTTGCATCAGGTCCAGCGGTTTCAGGACCCCATACAGGCCGGAGAGCATGCGCAGATGCTGTTGGGCAAACTCGAAGTCCTGCTCGCTGAAGCTCTCTGCGTCCAGGCCGGTGTAAACATCGCCCTTGAAAGCCAGTACAGCCTGGCGGGCATTTTCGGGAGTGAATGGTGTGTGCCAGTTCTGGAAGCGCTCAGCGTTAAGTTGCCCCAGCTTGTCGCTGATGCTCATCAGATTGCTGATCTGGTGCGGCTCCAGTTCCTTTAGCTGGTCAACCAGCTCACAGGCATCGTCGAGAAACTCCGGCTGGGTATAGCTGTCAGTTGCCAGCGGGCTTTCGTAGTCCAGCGTTTTTGCAGGGGAAATAACCATCAACATGTCAGGCAATCCTCATTGCAGGAATGTAAGTAAGTCATCCCTGGTAAACGGCCAGTCCAGTTCCGCACCGGTGTCGTTGCGTCGCAGCACTGGAATACGGGTGCCGTACCGCTCCACCAGCTCTTCGGACTGGGCAATATCCACCACGTCTACCGGTATGGGTTCCGGCATGGGCGTATTAACAAGCAGGGCTTCAGCCAGCTCGCACAAATGGCACTGGGATGTTGTGTAGAAAAACAGTTCCATTATTTCGGCTGTGCGTCCAGTTTCTGGCCGTTTACGCCCTGGCTGTCCTTGCCCATGAGATACAGGTAAATCGGCATCAGGTCTTCCGGTGCCGGATTCTGCTGCGGGTTCTCCGCCGGGTAGGCGTGGGCTCTCATATTGGTACGGGTCGCGCCCGGGTTCAGACTGTTCACCCGGACATTGTGGCGTTCGTCATCCAGTTCTTCGGACAGCAGCTGGCTCAGGCCTTCTACGGCAAACTTGGACACCGCATAGGCGCCCCAGTAGGCCTTCGCCTTCCGGCCAACGCCGGAGGACGTGAAGATCACTGAAGCATCGTCGGACTTACGAAGCAGAGGGATCATGGCCCGGCTGAGCAGGAACGGGGCTGTCGCGTTAACGTGCATGACCTTGTTCCAGGTTTCCGGGTCATACAGCTCAACCGGGCTGCGATCGCCCAGAATGGCGGCATTGTGCAGTAAGCCGTCCAGCTGACCAAAGTTGTCTTCCAGGGTCATGGCCAGCTCTTCGTAATCTTTCACCGCTGCACCCTCAAAGTTCATGGGTACGATGGCTGGCTTCGGGTGGCCGGCCGCCTCGATTTCGTCGTAAACCGTTTCCAGCTTACTGACTGTTCGGCCAACTAGTACGACCGTCGCACCGTGGGCGGCATAGGCCTTCGCGGCAGCCCGGCCAATGCCGCTGCCGGCACCCGTCACCATAACGATACGGTCTTTAAGAAGATCGGCGGGTGCTTGGTAATCGTGCATAACCTGTCTCCGTGTCAGGCTGTTACCGGCTGAACACCGGATCCTTAAATTGGCGCTCTATTGTAACAGCTTTGCCAGGTCCGTGACGGTGTCCGCGATAAGATCCGCTTGCCACAGGTCAATGGCTTCCGGCTCCTCAATGTAACCGTAGCGGACAGCGATGGTTTTCATGCCCGCATTTCGACCGGCCTCGATATCCCGTTCATGATCGCCTACATAAATCCCTGAACCGGGCTCGGTCCCCATCTGCTGACAGGCAAGTAGCAGGGCCTCGGGATGAGGTTTGCGCTGGGCGACATGATCAGGGCACACCAGGGCTGCGCAGCGGTCCGCCAGATTCAGCGCCTCAATGAGCGGAACCGCGAAACGGGCGGGCTTATTGGTAACAATGCCCCAGGGGGTGCCCTTTTTCTCAAGAGCGACGAGGAGCTCGTCCATGCCTTCAAAAAGGGTGGTTTCTACCGCTACTCCGGCCTCGTAAAGGTCCAGAAACGCGGTGTGCTTTTCCAGGTACTCCGGATGTTCGGGTTCCAGGCCAAAGCCCACCCGGATCATGGCGCGGGCACCGTTCGAGACCGAGCGTCGAATGTACTCTGGGGGCAGGGGTGGCAGTCCGTGCTGGTCCCTCAAGTGATTCAGGCACCGGATAAAGTCCGGTGCCGTGTCGATCAGTGTTCCGTCCAGGTCAAACAGGACCGCAGACGTGTGGTGAATGTTTTCAGGCTTCACGAATATCCCTGGCATGCATCAGGTAATTGACGTCCACGTCCCGGCCCAATTTGTAGATTTTGGTAATCGGGTTGTAGGTCATGCCGGTCAGTTCCCGAACATCCAGACCGGCGTGGCGCAGGTGATCGGACATTTCCGAGGGACGGATAAACTTGTTCCATTCGTGGGTACCCTTCGGTAGCAGCCGCAGCACGTACTCGGCGCCGACAATCGCAAACAGAAACGACTTGGGGTTGCGATTGATGGTTGAGACAAACAGGTGGCCGCCGGGTTTCAGCATGGCGGCACACGCCTTGATTACCGACGCGGGATCCGGCACGTGTTCCAGCATTTCCAGGCAGGTAACGACATCGTATTGGCCTGCATGCTCGCTGTCCTGCGACAGCTCCTCGACGGTAATCTGCCTGTAATCCACGTTCACGCCGCTCTCCATGCCGTGCAGCCGCGCCACGGAGAGGGGCGCTTCGCCCATATCGATACCGGTAACATGGGCCCCACGCTGAGCCATGCCCTCAGACAGCAGGCCGCCACCGCAGCCGACGTCAAGGGCGCGTTTTCCGGCCAGGGACACCCGCTCGTCAATGTAGTTCAGGCGCAGCGGGTTGATGTCGTGCAGCGGTTTGAATTCGCTCGTGGGATCCCACCAGCGGCTGGCCAGGGCTTCGAACTTGGCGATCTCGTTCCGGTCTACATTCTGGTTTGTCATGGTTGGTTCTGCCTGGTGAATCAATAGGAAATCGGTTAGTCAGCCTTCGTGCGGATTCGCCCGGCCCAATCCTCAACCCGGAGCATGAGATCGGCGACGTCAATGCGGGTAAGCCGGCCATCCTGTACTTGTGGTACGCCGTTAATCCAGCTGTGGCTTACTGATCTGCCATGGTTGCTGTATACAAGATGGGAGGCCGGATCGTAAACCGGCTGTAAAAACGGGTCACTCAGATCAATGGCAATGATGTCTGCCAGCTTGCCCTTCACCAGGGATCCCAGCTCGTGATCCCGCCTCAGGGCCCGGGCCCCGTTGATCGTCGCCATTTCCAGGGCTTTGTGTGCCGATAACGCCGAGGCGTCTCCGGCCACCACTTTGGCCACCATGGCGGCGGTACGGAGCTCTCCGAAAAGATCCAGATCGTTGTTGCTGGCGGCGCCGTCTGTGCCAATGGCCACATTGACCCCGTTGTCCATAAGCTTCTGCACCGGGCAAAGGCCGCTGGCCAGCTTCAGGTTCGATTCCGGACAGTGGATGATGTGGGCGCCCGATTGTTTAAGCAGGCTTGTATCGCTGTCGTCGATCTGGGTCATGTGCACGCACTGCGTTTCAGGGCGCAGCACGCCGAGGTCCGCCAGCCTGGCCGTCGGTCGCTGGCCGAGTTTTTCAGTAGCCTCGGCTACTTCAAAGGCAGTTTCGTGCAGGTGTATCTGGATGGCGGCACCGGTTTTTTCCGACAGTCGTGCGGCTTCGGTCATCGGGCCGTCAGATACGGTGTAGGGCGCGTGGGGGCCAATGGCCGGAATGATGTAGCCATCGGTTTTCCAGGTGTCTATAAAGTCGGCGCCCTTGCTCAGATACTCGTCCGGGCCGGCGCCCCAGGGGGTTGGAAAATCCAGCAGCGGAAAACAGATCTGGGCGCGCATGCCCGCATCATGGGCAACCTGTGCCGCGATCTCGGGAAAGAAATACATGTCCGAAAACGTAGTGGTTCCGGTGCGCAGCATTTCTGCCATCGCCAGTTGGGTGCCATCGGCAATGAACTGTTCGCTGATAAAGCGACCTTCGGCCGGCCAGATGTGATCATTCAGCCAGGTCATCAGCGGAAGATCGTCCGCCATGCCGCGGAACAGGGTCATGGCGGCATGGCCGTGCATGTTGATCAGCCCGGGCATGACGACATGGTGGGGAAGATCGACGGTTTCGCGGGTTCGGAACGTCTGGTCCGCCTGCGCCTGGGGGATTACGGCAGCCAGGCGGTTACCCTGGATTATGACGGCGTGATTCTCAAGTACCGTGCCTGCCGGCTCAATTGGAATCAGCCAGCGCGCGTTTATGCGGATATCGGCCGCGGTGATAGTGTCTGCCGTCATTCAATTCTGCCTTACAGCGCCAGGTGCGAAGCTGCCGCACCTTGAAAATGTAGCCCGGAAGTATAACCGTTATACTGGCAGTTTTCAGCGCTGAATAACCGGAGCAGTTTTCTATGGCAACAACCCCGAAACCCTCTTCCGAACGTGGCATTGGCACCGTTGCAATACGGTGGCACGGCAGCAGTCTTGAACTGCTGGACCAGCGCCTGTTGCCTGGAGAGGAGCACTGGATAACGCTGGAAGGAGCGGCCGGTGTATCGCAGAGTATCCGGGATATGGTGGTCCGGGGCGCGCCGGCAATCGGTATCAGTGCAGCCTACGGGGTAGCCCTGGCAGCCAGGCATGCCGGTGGTGGCGACTGGAAGGCGGAAATCAAGCAGGCCATCCGTGAGCTGGCGGCTTCACGGCCGACGGCTGTGAACCTCTTCTGGGCGTTGCAGCGCATGGAACGGGTGTTTCACGCCTGTCACTCCCTGGATGAGGCGGTAAAGCGTCTGGCCCGAGAGGCCGAGGCCATACACGAGGAAGACCTGGCGGCCAATTTTGCCATGGCGGAGCAGGCTCTGGAGTACATCGGGACCAAAGAAGCCATATCGGTGCTGACGCATTGCAACACGGGTGCATTGGCCACCGGGGGGTATGGCACAGCCCTCGGTGTGGTTCGCCGGTTAAATGAAAAAAAACTGCTGAAAGAAGTGTATGCGGATGAAACCCGCCCGTGGCTTCAGGGGGGCCGGCTGACGGCTTGGGAGCTGTCCCGGGACGGCATTCCCGTGACACTGAATGCCGATGGTGCCGCTGCTGCAATCATGGCCCGAAAAGACGTACGCTGGGTAATTGTCGGTGCAGACCGCATCACGGCTAATGGCGATGTGGTCAACAAGATCGGCACGTACAGCTTGGCGGTCCTGGCCCGTCACCATAGGGTGGGCTTTATGGTGGTGGCGCCGTCAAGCACCGTGGATATGGCCATGGCGTCAGGAGCGGATGTTCCCATTGAGGAACGTGACGGCATTGAGGTGCGGGAGATTCGCGGCATCGGGCTGGCGCCGGAGGGAGTCAGCGTATTCAATCCGGTCTTCGACGTGACACCGGCCAGTCTGATTGATGCCATCGTTACCGAAAAGGGAGTAGTGCATAACCCGAATATGACCGGTATGCGGGCGTTATTTGGTTGATCGCGTGGGTTGCTGCCGTTTCTTTCCGGCCGCCGGCTTCTTCGATGAGGTTTCTACTTCCGGGTGCTTTTCTTCGTAGGCGGCCCGAAGCTCCGCTACCTGTTGTTCCTGCTCCTCAATAAAGTGCAGCGACATTTCAAAACTCTGGCGGGTGAACTCCAGCACTTTCTGGAAGCCTTCGTCCGAGAGTGAGCGAGCGTCGTCATGCCGGCGGAAGATGTTTATGAACTCCCGCTCTCGCTCGAATTGCAGAGGTAGCCTCGCCACGCCCCAGTCGTTCAGAATCTGCCAGACTTCCGGGTTGTAGTTGCGCGTGGTGCGCATAATGAACGGAATGGGGTCGTTCCTGGCAATGAGGGCGGCGAGCCGCAGAATCAGTTCGAAGGAAAGCGTGGACGTGCCGTTCTCAATGGCTTCCAGAACCGACTTGTCCCGCAGATTCAGGGCCTCGCTCATTTCGGACAGTGTGAGCCCGGCCACCTCCCGTATATCCCTGAGAGATTGGCCTGCGGTGAGCATCGCTCGCAACTGGTCCTGGGAATTGATCAGTGCCCGACCAACCCGGAGCGACGTATCGGTGGCTTTGACTCCGAACCGGAGCGCCGAACCTGTGAGGCTTGCCAGGCGGTCGATCAGGCCCTCGGGCGTGCGTTCTTGCGTCGCCGGCTGTTCCAGCTCTTCCACTTGTTCCAGCGAGCGCATGGCATGCAGGGCATCCAAAAGCATGTCCTGAAGCATTCGCGCTTTCTGGCGGCTATCCTGCCCGCTGGTGTCCTTTTCAGTCATGGGCCTGGAGGTGTCCGGTTATCGGCTTACGGCCGAAGCCGGAGCCTGAGCCGCGAACTGTTGCGGGTCCAGAATGGACGCCATGCGGTTATCCAGGTCCAGCATGTCCGCCATGATATGGCCACCTTCACGGATCACGAAATCCAGTTCTTCGTCGGTGGAATCCAGATCGGCCGCTTGCTGGTCCTGCCAGTCTTCCAGGTCTTCCAGGGAATCAAAAGGTGGCTGTCCTTTCAGTTCACGCCTGGCGTTGGCGATCGTCAGCCGCGTGCGTTCAATCTGTTCGTGCTCGGCGCGACGTTCTTCCAGATTAAGGCTGACACTGTCGGTTGCACGCTGTTTGGTCAGGAAGTCGATTTCCTGCTGCAACAAACTGAATTCGGGATTGGTTGAGAATCGCTCTTCGTGCCGCTTGCGAAGCTCATCAATGATTCCGCTGAAATCAAAATACCGGGTGTGCGGTACGGCCTCGATCTGGTCCCAGGGCAGGGCGTGATCCAGAGCGTCTTCACCTATGCGCGTCTTGTCGATACGGGAGGGAATCTCGATGTCCGGAATCACCCCTTTGTGCTGGGTGGAGCCGCCTGATACCCGGTAGAACTTTGACTGGGTGATCTTGAGTTGGCCATGGTTCAGCGGACGCACCGCCTGAACGGTCCCTTTACCGAAGGTCTGGGAACCGACAACCAGTCCCCGGCCATAGTCCTGGATGGCGCCAGCGAAAATTTCGGATGCTGACGCGCTCATGCGGTTGGTGAGTACTACCAGCGGTCCGTCATAGGCGACCGAGGGATCTTCGTCGTTCAGTACCTGCACATCGTTGTTGGCGTTGCGAATCTGAACGGTGGGGCCTTTGTCGATGAACAGGCCGACCAGATCGTTGGCCTCGTGCAGGGCACCACCACCATTGTTGCGCAAATCCATCACCAGTCCATCGACGCCCTCGGCTTCAAGTTCCGCGATCAGATTACGAACATCCCGGGTGGTGCTCTTGTAATTCGGGTCACCCGCCTGCATGGCCTGAAAATCGGCATAGAAAGTGGGGATGGTAATCACGCCAATCGTATATTCTTTGCCGCCGCGCTCGAGGCGGATGGTGTCCTTGCTGGCACTCTGCTCTTCCAGCTTTACCTCATCCCGTTTGATCGCGATAGTTTCGGTAATGGTCTCATCAGACGCATTGGCCGGAATCACCTCCAGGGTGACCGTGGAGTTACGCGGTCCACGGATAAGGTCGACAACTTCGTCCAGGCGCCAACCTATGACATTCACAGGTTTTTCGCCCTCCTGTGCGACCGAGACAATCCGATCTGCCGGTTCAAGCTGACCCTGTTTGGACGCCGGGCCGCCGGGTACCAGTCTTACCACCTTGGTATATTCGTTGTCGGACTGCAGGACAGCACCAATGCCTTCCAGAGAAAGGCTCATGTTGATGTTGAAGTTTTCGGAGGTGCGAGGCGAAAAGTAAGATGTGTGCGGGTCCCACATACCGGTAAACGCGTTCATGTAGGCCTGGAAGGCATCTTCACTGCGGGCCTGGTAGGCGCGTTTAAGCTGGCCTTCGTAACGCCGGCGGAGAGTTTCAATGATCGCCTCATCATCTGCGCCGTTCAGGCGCTGTGCCAGCACCGCGTTCTTGATGCGCTTTACCCAAAGATCATCCAGAGCCCTGGCGTCCGGTTCCCAGTCAGCTTCCGAGCGGTCGACCAGAATGCTTTCTTTGGCCGAGAAATCCAGCGAATCCAGGCCGTTATCAATGGTTTTGAGAGCAAACTGGAGGCGCTCGATAATCCGTTGCTGGACGAGATTGTAGATATCAAAGCCCGGCTGCAACTGGCCGGTTTTCAGGGCCGAGCCCAACTGGGTACGAATCTTGTCGAATTTTGCAATGTCGTCCTTTGACAGGTAGATCCGCTGGCCGTCCAGATAGTCAAGGTAGGCATCAAACACGTCTCCGGAGAGTTCATCGCTGATTCCGAGGTCCCGAAAATGGGTGAACTGCAGCTGACGGGCGATCAGGATATTGGCCCGCGCCTGATCAATCGTCGGTGCAACTGGCTCATAGACGGCTGGAGTTTCCACTTTGGCGTGAAGCCCCAGTGGCGCAGACAACAGCAATGCCACGGCCATTGCCTTGCACACTCCGGACCGAACAGATCCGGCCGGAGAGCGACGAGCCATAATTCTTTCCGCGATGGTCATAAATGCTTACCTGACGGTATTGGTAGCCACTCGGTTTTTGAGGGAGTGTCTACCCGTGACTGATTAAATTTATTGTAGGCAAGCACTACACCCGATGCCATAGGCAGGGCGTATCGGTTCGTGACAATCTGTCCATGAAGGCGCCAGGTTGGTAACCGGATGGTCATCCGCTGCGCTGGTTGGACAGGCAAGAGGTGGGTGCCGGGAGGGAGCGCATCCCTCCCGGCAATGAGTCGGCAGAGCCCGGTCAGGCAAACGGTGTGTTCGTTTCCGCCTTTTCCTGCAACAATTTCGGGGGCGCAAAGCGTTCGCCGTAGGCTTTGGCGAGTTCGGATGCGCGTTCCGTGAAGGCTCTTACGCCGTACTGATTGATAAACTGGATGGCGCCACCCGTCCAGGGCGCATAGCCAATGCCGAAGATACTGCCAATATTTGCATCCTCCACGGTGCGCAGCACTCCCTCTTCCAGGCAGCGGACGGTTTCAATGGCCTGGATGAACAGAATCCGGTCTTTGAGTTCCTGCAGTTTGACGGTCCTGGCCTTGTCTGCATCCACGAACAGGTTTTCCAGTTCCGGCCAGAGGTGCTTCTTGCCATTGGCGGGATAGTCATAGAAGCCGGCCCCGGCAGCCTTGCCCTTGCGGCCGTGCTCGTTGACCATCGCATCGATGACTGCTTCCGCCGGGTGGGCGTTCCAGCTGCCACCGGAGGCTTCAGTGTCTTTTTTGCTCTGGTCCCGGATGTGCTGCATCAGGGTCATGCTGACCTCGTCGGAGATGGCCAGCGGGCCGACGGGCATGCCGGCAAGCAACCCTGCATTTTCAATGCTAGAGGGGTGGATGCCTTCACCCAGCATACAGATGCCTTCGTTGACAAAGGTGCCGAAAACCCGGGACGTAAAGAAGCCCCGGCTGTCATTCACCACCACCGGGATCTTGCCGATCTGCTGCACGTAGTCGAACGAGCGTGCCAGGGTTTCATCGGAGGTCTTTTCCCCGACGATGATTTCCACCAGTTGCATTTTGTCCACGGGCGAGAAGAAATGCAGACCGATGAAATTCTCGGCCTTGGCCGACGCACCCGCGAGCTGGGTGATGGGGATGGTGGACGTGTTGGAGGCGAAGATGCCGTTTTCGACCAGCTTCGGTTCTGCCTCCCCGGTTACCCTGGCTTTCAGTTCGCTGTCTTCAAAGACGGCTTCGATCACCAGATCACAGCCCTCCAGATCATCCGCGGAATCCGTGGCTTTGATCCGGCCAAGGATCTCTGCCTTCTGCGCTTCGCTCATCCGGCCACGGCTGACCTTCTTGGCCAACAGCTTCTCGGAGTAGCTTTTGCCTTTTTCGGCATTCTCCACGGAGACATCTTTCAGAACCACATCGATACCGCGTGTGGCCGTGGAATAGGCGATACCAGCACCCATCATGCCGGCGCCCAGAACACCTACCTTGCGGAAGGTTTCTTTTTCAACGCCATCTGGCCGGCTGCCGCCCGCCTTGATGGCGTTCAACTGGAACCAGAAGGTACCGGTCATGTTCTTGGCAACCTGGCCAATGACCAGTTCGGCAAAGTAACGGGTTTCGATCAGGCTGCCGTTGTCGAAATCCACCTGGGCGCCTTCAACGGCGGCAGAGAGTATGCGCTCCGGAGCCGGATAACAGCCTTTGGTTTTCTGCTTCAGCATGGCCGGGGCAATGGCCAGTTTCTGGGCCATGGCGGGGTGGTGGGGTGCGCCGCCAGGAAACTTGAAGCCTTTCTGGTCCCACGGCTGCTGACACTTCGGGTTGGCATCAATAAATGCCCGGGCCTTGGTGATCATCTCGTCGGTAGAATCGGCCAGTTCGTCAACAATGCCAGCCTTGAGGGCGGCTTTGGGGTTCACCTTCTTGCCTTCCATCAGGAACGGGAAGGCCGCTTCCAGGCCAATCATTCGAGGCAGTCGCTGAGTGCCGCCACCGCCGGGCAGCAGGCCCAGTGTGACTTCGGGCAGCCCCAGTTGAATGCTGTCGTCGTCAATGGCCACCCGATGATGGCAGGCCAGCGCGATCTCCAGGCCGCCACCAAGCGCAGAGCCGTTAATAGCGGCGACAACGGGTTTGCCGCTGGTCTCCAGGAAGCGCATGTGAGATTTCAGGCCGTTGACCATGTCTTCAAAGGTTCGGGCGTCTTCCCGCGTAACTTTGTACAGCTCTTTCAGGTCGCCGCCGGCAAAAAAGGTCTTCTTGGCGGAAGCAATGATCACGCCGCGGATGTTGTCCAGGTCATCTTTCACTTTTGCGGCGGTTTCCGAGAGGGCGTCCCGGAACGCGGCATTCATGGTGTTGGCGGACTGGCCTGGCATGTCGATGGTGAGGGTCAGGATCTGGTCTGAACCCAGTTCATAGCGGATGGCACTCATAATCGGTTCTCCTTGAAAAGTGGACGGGTTCAGACGCGCTCGATGATGGTGGCAATGCCCATGCCGCCGCCAACGCAGAGGGTGGCCAGGCCGTAGCGCAGTTCGCGCCGCTCCAGCTCATCCAGCAGGGTGCCAAGAATCATGGCGCCGGTGGCACCCAGCGGGTGGCCCATGGCGATGGCGCCGCCGTTCACGTTCACTTTTTCGTCGGGAACCGAGAGTTCCCGCTGGAAGCGCATTACCACGGAGGCGAAGGCTTCGTTCACTTCAAACAGGTCGATCTGGTCAGCGGTCATGCCCGCTTTATCCAGCGCCTTGCGCGCGGCCGGCGCAGGACCGGTGAGCATGATAGTGGGGTCGGTACTGGTCACGGCTGTGGCAATGATTCGGGCACGGGGTGTCAGGCCCATGGCCTTGCCCTTGGCCTCGCTGCCGATCAGCATGGCGGTGGCGCCGTCGACAATGCCGGAGGAGTTGCCGGCGTGATGCACGTGGTTGATCTTTTCCACGTAATGGTATTTTTCCCGGGCAACACCGTCGAAGCCCATTTCGCCCATCATCTGGAAGGAGGGCTTCAGGCCGGCAAGGCTCTCCAGGGAGGTGTTGCCACGTACGTGCTCATCACGATCCAGAATGACCACGCCGTTCTGGTCGGTTACCGGAATGATGGATTTGGCAAAGTAGCCGTTCTGCCAGGCATTGGCCGCCTTCTGCTGAGATTTTACCGCGAAACCATCGACATCTTCGCGGCTGAAACCCTCGAGCGTGGCAATCAGGTCTGCACCGATACCCTGGGGCATGAAACCGGTATGAAGGTTGGTTTCCGGGTCCGTAGCCCAGGCACCGCCATCGGAGCCCATGGGCACCCGGGACATGGCTTCAACGCCACCGGCTACCACCATGTCTTCCCAGCCCGAGCGCACTTTCATGGCGGCCAGGTTAACTGCTTCGAGGCCGGAGGCGCAGAAGCGATTGAGAGTTACGCCGGCGACTTTTTCATCCCAGTCGGCCGCCAGGGCCGCTGTTTTAGCGATATCCGCGCCCTGATCGCCCACCGCGGTGACGCAGCCCATCACAATGTCGTCCACCTGGGCGGTGTCCAGACTGTTCCTCTCCTGCAGCGCATGGAGCACCGTGGTCAACAGCGTGATGGGCTTGACGCTGTGAAGTGATCCGTCTTTTTTACCGCGCCCTCTGGGGGTGCGGACCGCATCGAAGATATACGCCTCGGTGGTCATTGCTTGTCCTCTGGTCAAATTGTTCTCGGATTTGATTAACCGATGACACAACCATAGCCGGTTGCAGCTGCGGGGGGTAATGACGCGGGCTGCCAATCGCATTGGCGAAATTGCTCATCAACCATGACAACGAGAGAGGTGGCTTCTATGGTGTTAGAAACCGCAGACGAATTCAGGAGGCGCAAGCCATGTCTCTGCGAGATGCGATCGACAATTTCTACGAACGGCTGGTGGTGGATGCCATTGAGGCAACGCGGGAGGAGTCTGACACAGCGGACTATCTTACCGATGTGATGTGCGTGGCCCTGAACCGGCTGCCCACGCGGTATTATCGTCATTCAATCGATATGATGTTCTATCTGGCCGACGAGGAGCTCAAGGAGATGAAACAGAGGTCCCTGGCCGCTGTGAAAGAGGCCAGGGAGTTCGTCAAAGAGCATCAGCGGGAGTAAACCGCAGGCCGCATCAGGCCGGGTTCAGGTTGGTGAGGGCCTTGTTCAGACGCTCGGCCAGCCCGGTGTCGGCATTTTTGCCAATGCCGCCCAGGCACCAGCTCGCAAGCAGCTTTTCCACATTCTGTATCTGATCGTTGCCGTTGTCCGCAGCCCCCATGCCATCGGCCAGGCGCTGGACCTGGATTTCCATGCGACGCTGCTGATCTGACTCCGGTGATGGGACGCCGCACAGAATCTCTGCCCGGATCACCAGCTCGACCGGATCGCTTGCTTCCGGGGACTCTGCCAGTCCGAACCAGTGTTTCGGCGCTGAATCATCGGTGGTTTCGCCTTTTGTGGCAGCCACCACCAGAGACTGCCACGAGGCCATTTTCGCCTGAAGCTTCAGCGTGGAGAGGATCTGGCTCAACCGCTGCTTTTCCTGTTGAAGCTGTTCTCTGACACCCTTGGACAAGCTTGACGCGTCGATCTCTCCCAGCGTCGTCAGCGCTGACGCAACCGCCTGCTCATCACTGTCGGAGGATACCCCTGAAACCTGCGCGAGACTCGCCTGTGCAGACTCATCGGCGGCCCGGGATGCCTGCTGCTGTTGCGTGCGCTCGGCATCGCGGCGGGCAAAGATCTGGTCGCAGGCCCTGCGGAAGGCCTGCCACATTTTCCGGTCCTCCCGATGACGGGTAATGCCGATGGCTTGCCACTCTCCCTGCAGCGCCTTGGCCTGATTCATGGCCTCCTGGAGCGGTTCGTGGTCAACCAGTGCCTCGGCTTTCTCCACGATCGCCTGTTTCAGTGTTTCGTTTTTCCGGCGTTCCTCATCCAGTGGCGCCTCCAGTCTTTTGAGCAGTTCATCGAAGCGCTTCTGAACGGCACGATTGTCCCGGAACTCCACTGGCCAGGCTTCCTTCCACTCCTGGCGGGCGGTCTGATGAATGCGCTCGGCGGCCTTCCAATCGATCGAGGACCAGTCAGCATTGTTCAGAAAGCTTTCAAGCTGCTCGCAAATGGCGGACCGCTTTTCCAGATTGGCCTGCTTCAGGCCGGACTTTGCAGAAAAGTAGGCTTTGCAGGGTTCATAGGCCTTGTCGGACGCGGCCTTGAAGCGCGACCAGAGAGTCCGGTCTGAAGAGCCGCCCAGGTCGCGCCATTCATTCTGCAGTTCCTTGATCCGCTCTGCCTTTGCTTCAGGATCCATAGGTTGGTCTGCCAGGTATTCCATCTGCTCGCACAGGGCAATCTGCTTCGGTTCGGTCGCAAAGCCCTGCCAGTCCGAGAGCTCTCTCAACTGACCGTTAAGCAGTTGGATCCGGGCCTGAAAGGGTTTGGCGTGTCGCTGGTCCAGATCGCGGAAGTACTGCTGGGCAGTTTTGAACAGCTGTTTTGATTCTTTAAGCTGCTTGGCCTCCAGGGCTTCTTCCAGCTTTTTGAGATCGGCTTCAAGGCGATTTGCCAGGCCCTTCTGCTGTTCCTGATCAACACCGGGCTTGCTCGATGCCCTGGGTTTTCCTGCCAGTTTTCGCAAAGGCTCAACCAGTGCAGGGACAGGGTAACCTTCCGGCCAGTTGATCTCGGCAATAAGGGTTTTTGCCCGGGCGCGCTGCTCGTCCGTGGCATCGCCTTCACCGTCGAGCGCAGCGCCGAGTTCGAGAATGGTTTCTTTGTCCTGGGTAATCCTGCGAACAGCGTTGAGGTAGTTGCGCAGTGCCAGCATCGCGGTCTCGTAGGATTTCTGTTCCTGCTTGTCTACGGCTGTATCCCGTGTTGCTTCCAGCCATCGGTTTTCCTGGGTTTTCTGCAGTGCATCCAGAGACGCTAGTGAGGGCAGTGTCTCTGGCGGTTGCGACTTGAGGTCATCCAGTGTGCGGGTCAGCAGATCGAGGGTTTCCTGGCGTTGGCGCTGCTGCTCGCGCCGGCGCTTTTCATCTTCTGCCGCTGACTGAAGGTCCGTAATGCGCTCCCTGCACTGGTGAACCGCTTCCAGGAACGTTTGCGCCTGTTCCGGTGTGGCGTACTCTTCCACCTCTGTCCATTGCTTCAGCAGGGCATCAAGCCTCGCCTCGTAAAGCTTGGTGTCGTCGCTTCTTGCCTGGTCCTCGGCGTGGCGAATTAGGGTGGCGATGGTCTGACTTATACTGGCCAATCGTGCCTGTTCTTCGCGCCGCTCCTGAAGTGCGAGTTTAACGATCTGGTAGACGCCCTTATCCCGGCCTTTGGCCCGTTTCTGAACTTCCTGAAGGCAGCTTTCATCGGTCAGCTTGCTGGCGGCAGCCTGTCGGATATCGGCTGTGACCCCCTCAATCGCCAGTTTCGCCAGAACATTCTGCGATGGCGAACCCTCAAGGGTTCCCAGCTGTTCTTCTCTTTGACTGGCTCGGGTATCCTCCTGTTCGGCAGGCTCTGGCTGGGTGGCTTTCCGCTGTTTGGGTGTTGCCTCGGTTGTCTTGCGGGATCTGAACAGTTTCTGGATGAACGCGGCCATAAGAGTATCCTTGGGTGTTGAAACCAGTTCACGGTGTCGGGCAAAGTTGGACCGCCACCGGCCATCGGCCTCCGGTTGGGGATGCCGGGTAGTTTGACGGGTCAGTCTGAGGTGCTGACCAGTCGAAAAATTCGCGGCTAGTCTAGCGTTTTGTGTGCGTGTGCGGAAAGGGTCTGTATGGCAAAACAGGAAAATCAGGACGATCAGGATTACCGGGCCCGGGCAACGGCGCTGAGACTGCTGGCCAGGAGGGAGCACAGCCGCCTTGAGTTGAGCCTGAAGCTTCGTCAGCGAAAGGTGTCTGGAGACATTATCGACGCCGTTCTGGATGACTACGAGAAAGAGGGTTGGCTTGACGATGACCGGTTTGCTGACGTCTACGCCCGCCAGAGAATGGACCTTGGCTATGGCCCGCTACGGATTCTTGGTGAACTTCAACAGCGTGGGGTGCACAAGACTCCGGAGTGTGTTGACGAGATGACCGAGGAAGACTGGTGCCAGCGAGCTATCGGCATCCGGGATAAACGGTTTGGGCTGGCGGATCTAAGTGAAGACTGGGACGAAAAAGTGCGTCAGGCGCGCTTTCTGAATCGTCGGGGATATTCCGCCAGTCAGGTGGAAAGGGCACTGGAAGCTCGTGCTGACTAGACCACTTCGGGAAGCCGCTTCAAAGGGTCGGGGGGATCATGCCCAGCTCTGCCGGCAAGCCAGCCCGGAGTTTTTCGTCTGGCTTCAGTCTGTCTGAAAGAACGCCGGCTTTCTGGCTTTCCTCCATCTGCACGATCTGCTCTTCCTGTTCTGGCGCCGGCGTGGCCGGTTCGTTGAGCCGGGCCAGAACATCGTAATAGCGCCGGATATTCTGAACGTAGATCACCGGTTCATGGCCACGGGCATAGCCAAAACGGGTTTTGGTATACCATTCTTTTTGCGCCAGCAGTGGCAGGAACTCCTTCACATCCATCCAGCGGTCAGGGTCTTTTCCAGCGCCCTCTGTCAGGCGGCGGGCATCTTCAAGGTGCCCAAAACCAACATTATAAGAGGCAAGGGCGAACCAGGTGCGATCTGGTTCGGGGATACGTTCCGGGATTTTCTCATGCACGATCCGGAAATACTTGGCGCCACCCTGGATGCTTTCCTCCGCATCCAGCCTGTTGTTGATTCCAATGTGGCTGGCTGTGTTCCGGGTCAGCATCATCAGGCCGCGAACTCCAGTGGGAGACACCGCGTTGGGTCGCCAGTGGGACTCCTGGTAACCGATGGCCGCGAGCAGCCTCCAGTCCATATTGAAGTCCCTGGCGTAGTCGCGAAACAGTGACTCGTATTTGGGGAGACGGTTTTCCACATGATGCATGAAGGTGCGGGCGCCGACATAATTGAGCCGGTCCAGGTGACCGTAGAAGCGCTCGGCGATCTGGGCCAGAGTGCCGTCGGCCTCCAGGGTGTCCAGGAACTGCCGGGCAGCTTTTGCCAGGGATTCATCCTGCGCCGCCGGGAAAAACCAGGCCAGTTCGCCGGGTTCCCCAACCGCAAACGCCTCCTTCACCATCGGGTAGAACACGTGGTTCAGGTCGAGTTCATTGGAGGAAACCATCGCGTAGGGGAATTCGCCGCTTTCAACACGGGACAAAACGCCAGCGGCGTCGAGCCCGGGATGCACTTGCCACTGAAGCTCCGCAGTTTCCCCGCGGGCTTTGGTGAGCCGATGCTCATGGTTGCTGTCGGCCACCACATGAAGGGGTTTTCCGGCCAGGTCTTTCAGTGATTCTGGTCGCTCCACGTCCCGGTTATAAACCAGTATCGATTGCGCAGTAATGCCGGTAGCCACGGTATGATACTGACCGATCGTGTCCGGCTGACTGGAAAGCCCCAGCATGCCCAGGTGGGCATAATTCTTGTCGAGCACCGACAGGATTTCAGTGTTGTCATCGGCGACGCGGATCCGGAGCTTCACGCCCAGCTCGTTGGCAAACAGCTTTGCCAGCTCGTAATCGTAGCCGGTGGGGCCATCCTCCGTTTCCACGTAGATAGAGGGGGCCGTCCTGGTGATCACGTGCAGCACCCCCTCATCCCGGATTTCCTGGAGAGTGCTGGGTTGTGAGCATCCAGTCAGTAGTAGGGCGGTGCCAAGTAAGCGAAGCGTCCTGGCGGATGCGCCTGTAAAAGCAGCAAGAATTCTGGGCAAGTCCCTGATCTCCGTCACGTCTGGATCATCTGGCTGCAGAGCCGCTTCCGGACCTGCACCCCTTTCTATCCTGAGCGTGGAATTCCTTTCCACCTTTTCAATGATCCTTGGTGTCGGATGGCTGGTCAATAAATCTGGTTAATTAATATGCAAAACAATGTCAATTGTACGGTCAGGGATTAACGCTTCAAGCGCTGTATCCTGACCCCGCTTTCGAGTATCATGGCGGCCTTTCAAATTGCACCCAGGCTTCCCCGTTTCGCGCGATACAGGTTGATATCATGCTTGAACTTCGCGGCGCACCCGCGCTTTCGCCATTCCGCTCCCGCAAATTGCATTCACGGATTCAGGATATCGTGCCTGAAGTCGAGCATGTCTACGCAGAGTTCATGCATTTTGTCGACCTGGAGTCGGACCTCTCCGACGCAGAGCAGGCCATACTCGACCGATTGCTGACATACGGCCCCAGCGTGCCGGTTGAAGAGCCAGACGGCGTTCTGTTTCTGGTCGTGCCGCGCCCGGGAACGCTTTCACCCTGGTCCAGCAAGGCCACGGACATCGCCCGTAATTGTGGACTTCGTCAGATTCACCGCATCGAGCGGGGCACCGCCTACTACATTCGTTCGGGGCGCAAGCTTGGTCTGGAACAGCGCGAGAAGATCGCAGCCCTGTTGCATGATCGCATGACCCAGAAAGTCTTCCATGAAATGGGCGGGGCAGAGCTGCTGTTCAGCCACGAGGAACCGCGACTCCTCGGGCGGGTACCCGTTCTGGCAGGTGGCCGGGATGCGCTGGTTGAGGCGAACTCACGCCTGGGTCTGGCGCTGGCTGAGGATGAAATCGACTACCTGGTGAAGTCTTTCACCGATCTTGAGCGGGATCCGACCGACGTCGAGCTCATGATGTTCGCCCAAGCTAACTCAGAGCACTGTCGACACAAGATATTCAACGCCTCCTGGGATATTGACGGTGAGGGCCAGGAAAAATCTCTCTTTGCGATGATCCGCAATACCTTTGAAATGAACAGCGAAGGTGTCCTATCCGCATACAAGGATAACGCCTCGGTGATTCGGGGTAGCCGGGGTGGCCGCTTCTTCCCGGATCCGGAGACTGGGATCTACGGGTATAACGAAGAAGATATTCACATCCTGATGAAGGTGGAGACACACAACCACCCGACGGCAATTGCGCCTGCGGCCGGAGCGGCAACAGGCTCTGGCGGCGAAATTCGCGACGAGGGCGCGACCGGTCGGGGCTCCAAGCCCAAGGCCGGTCTGACCGGTTTCACAGTTTCCAACCTGAACCTGCCGGACGATCCTCAGCCATGGGAAATCAACTATGGCAAACCGGAGCGGATTGCTTCAGCTCTGGACATCATGATCGAGGGCCCGATTGGCGGTGCGGCGTTCAACAACGAATTCGGCCGTCCCAATCTGGCCGGCTATTTCCGCACCTTTGAAGAGAAAGTGCCGGGTGCCGCTGGCGAGGAAGTCCGTGGTTACCACAAGCCGATCATGATTGCAGGTGGGCTCGGCAATATTCGGGAAGAGCACGTGGAGAAAGGCAATATCCCGGTGGGTGCCAAGCTCATCGTCCTGGGCGGGCCTTCCATGCTGATCGGTCTTGGTGGCGGCGCTGCTTCTTCCATGGATTCGGGTTCCAGTAACGAAAACCTGGATTTTGCGTCGGTTCAGCGGGATAACCCGGAGATGGAGCGTCGGTGCCAGGAAGTGATCGACCGTTGCTGGCAGATGGGGGACGAGAACCCCATCGCGTTTATTCACGATGTTGGTGCCGGCGGTCTTTCCAATGCCATGCCGGAACTGGTGAAAGATGGCGGCCGCGGCGGCAAATTCGAGCTTCGCGATATTCCCAGTGACGAGCCGGGCATGTCACCGCTGGAGATCTGGTGTAACGAATCCCAGGAACGGTATGTGATGGCCGTGGCTCCGGAAAATCTGGAGCGGTTCGATGCCCTTTGCCGCCGTGAGCGTTGCCCTTATGCGGTGATTGGTGAAGCGACAGAGGCTCATCATCTTGAGCTGGCTGATTCCTACTTTGATGACAAGCCGGTCGACCTGCCGATGGAAGTACTGTTCGGCAAGCCGCCTCGCATGCACCGGAGCGTCAGTCGCGCGTCCTTCACCAAGCCCATATTCGACTCCACCAAAATCGATCTGGACGACGCGATTCGCCGCGTTCTGCGTCTGCCGTCCGTCGGCTCCAAGAGTTTTCTGATTACTATCGGGGATCGGACCATTACCGGCCTGGTGGCACGGGATCAAATGGTGGGCCCCTGGCAGGTGCCGGTCGCCGATGTGGCTGTCACAGCCACTTCCTTCGATGTCCGTACCGGTGAAGCTATGGCCATGGGCGAGCGCACACCGGTTGCGACGATTGATGCCCCTGCGTCCGGCCGCATGGCCGTGGGTGAAGTTATTACCAATATGGCGGCCGCGCCCATCGGAAAATTGTCCGATATCCGTCTGTCGGCAAACTGGATGGCGGCTGCCGGACATCCGGGCGAGGATGAAAATCTCTACGAAACTGTTCGCGCGGTAGGCATGGAATTGTGCCCAGAGCTCGGTATTACGATCCCGGTCGGCAAGGACTCCATGTCCATGAAAACCATGTGGGAAGAAGACAACGGCGAACAGAAAAGTGTGACTGCACCGCTGTCATTGATTGTCAGTGGCTTTGCGCCGGTAACCGATGTTGCCAGAACCCTGACGCCCCAACTGGTTAACGATGCCGGCGAGACTGATTTGATCCTGGTGGATCTGGCTGCAGGCCAGAACCGCCTGGGTGGGTCTGCTCTGGCCCAGGTTTACCGTCAGGTCGGTGCCGTAGCGCCAGACCTGGACGATCCCGAGGACATCAAGGCTTTCTTCGCGGTCATTCAGGGGCTGAACACAGACGGTAAGCTGTTGGCCTACCATGACCGATCCGACGGTGGTCTGTTCGTCACTTTGGCCGAAATGTGCTTTGCCGGCCGTTGTGGTGTCGATATCAAGCTCGATGGTCTTGCCGAAGATCGAAGCCAGTTTGCCAGGGAGTTGTTCAACGAAGAGTTGGGTGCTGTTATCCAGGTGCGCAGGGAAGACACCGGTTTTGTCCTTCAGCAATTCTCTGCCGCGGGTCTTGGCGACTACATAAGCGTGATTGGTAGCCCGAATGATACCGATAGCCTGCGCCTCACCTTTGAAGGTGGCACAGTGGTTGACGAGTCCCGCGTGGAGCTTCAGCGTCTGTGGGCTGAAACCAGCTACCGCGTTCAGTCGCTCCGTGATAACGCCGATTGCGCCCGTGAAGAATTCGATAACCTCCTTGATGCGGAAGATCCCGGTCTTCACGCCGAGCTTTCATACGACATCAACGAAGATGTAGCCGCCCCCTATATCAACAAGGGAGCCCGTCCTAAGGTTGCAGTTCTGCGAGAGCAGGGTGTAAATGGCCAGGTTGAAATGGCGGCAGCGTTCGATCGCGCCGGGTTTGATTCTGTAGACGTGCACATGAGCGATCTGCTCTCTGGTCGGGTTACGCTGGATGGATTTAATAGTCTGGTTGCCTGTGGCGGTTTCTCCTACGGTGATGTTTTGGGCGCCGGTGAAGGGTGGGCCAAGTCAATCCTGTTCAGTGATCGGGTCAGGGACCAGTTTGCGGCATTCTTCAATCGCCAGGATACATTGGCGCTGGGAGTGTGCAATGGCTGTCAGATGCTCTCCAACCTGCACGAGCTGATTCCAGGCAGCGAAGGCTGGCCTCGTTTCGTACGCAACCAGTCCGAGCAGTTTGAAGCACGGCTGGTTATGGTTGAAGTGATGCCATCGCCATCTGCGTTCATGGACGGCATGGCCGGATCTCGCATGCCCATTGCGGTTGCCCATGGCGAGGGAAGGGTTGAATTTGCCAGCGGCACATCGGCAGACGCGCTCTCCGAGAACGAGCTTGTGGCGTTGCGCTACGTGGATAATCGGGGGCAGGCAACGGTTCGTTATCCCTATAACCCGAATGGTTCGGAAGCCGGAATTACCGGGGTAACCACCCGTGACGGCCGGGTTACCATCATGATGCCGCATCCGGAGAGGGTGTTCCGGGCTGTTCAGCATTCCTGGCGTCCGTCAGAATGGCAAGAAGACGGTTCCTGGATTCGTATGTTCCGGAATGCGAGACGCTGGTTCGGTTAATTTCCCGCGCCAGGAAAGAGCCGGTTTTGGATACGCTCAACAGGAGCGTTTTCTCCAAAGCCGGCTTTTTTATTGGCTGCCCCGTTTCTGGGCGTTTTTCAAGGGAAAAGTTCGGAGAAAATGGCAAAAATTCCCTTGACTCAGTATTTTTATGCACATTGCTGGTGCCTTCTTGTTTGTTCTGTGAACAAAGACCGGGAAATCGGTTCAACTTTTGCGCAAAAGTTATAAGCTATTGAAAAATTTAGAATAAATGAATCAGGTGATTTTGTCGCCAATTTAACGGAAGTGCAGTGATTACGGGGTTTGGGGGCGTGTTCCCAAAAACTTTCCCCAGAGTTATCCACAGATTCTGTGGGTAAGTGTCTAAGCTATTAATCTGTACAAAAAATATCCGATCCCAGGGAGGATTTTCGATGTACAAGATGTGTTATTTCGTTCCGGAAACCCATGTTGAGCAAACCAAGCAGGCATTGTTCGATGCCGGGGCTGGCCGTATTGGTGATTACGATTGTTGTGCCTGGCAGAGTCTGGGAAAGGGGCAGTTTCGTCCACTTGAGGGAAGCGACCCGTTTCTCGGAAAAGCCGGTGAAATCGAAGCAGTGGATGAGTATAAGGTTGAGCTGGTTTGTGCAGACGAGCTGATACAGGATGCCCTCGCAGCCCTCAAACGGGCCCATCCCTATGAAGAGCCCGCTTACGAAGTCTATCGAATGGAGGAGCTGTAGTCGGCGGCCTTATTTGCGGTCTTTCGACATGGGGTGGCGGATGTCGCTCACATGGACACCGAAGGATTCGCGCCGGTAGTCGGCGAGGAATAGCTCCAGGGTACGCTTAACGGTTGGAAAGGAGATTTCTTCCCAGGGGATTTCGTCCAGCCCGAACAGCCTGGACTCCAGAGACTCCTCACCAGCCCCGAATTGACCGTCTTTCAGGGTGGCCCGATAGAACATGTGAACCTGGTTGATGTGCGGAACGTCGATGATTGAGTAGAGACCCTCAATATTCACCTCAGCGAGGGCTTCTTCCATAGTTTCCCGCTCAGCGGCCTCAATGGTGGTTTCTGCGTTCTCCATGAATCCGGCGGGCAGCGTCCAATAGCCGTAGCGCGGTTCGATCGCTCTCCGGCACAGCAGTATCTGGCCCTCCCATACGGGAACGGTGCCGGCGACAATGCGAGGGTTCTGGTAATGTATGGTATCGCAGCTGACACAGACATAGCGGTGACGGTTATCGCCTTCGGGGATGCGTTGTTCAACCGGCTGGCCGCATGTGCTGCAGTACTTCATGATTTTCCCCGTATACTGAAATTGGTTTGGTAGTCAGTTTAACGATCCCGGCTGCCTCTGTCTCATCCAACCTCCGGATGTAACGTGGAGACGAACATTGCGTGATTTACTTGCCGAGCGCCTCGCCGGCTATGCGCCGCGGCAGCTGGCGCTGGATTATCCCGAGGCCGGGATTCTGGTTCCGATAACCGATGATCACCGCAACCCTGAAATGATTTTTACGCTCAGATCTGAGAATCTGAGCACTCATCGCGGGCAGGTAGCTTATCCTGGCGGGAAACGTGATCCTGAGGATCCGTCCCTGGCAGCAACTGCGCTGCGTGAAACCCACGAGGAGATTGGACTACCTCCAGACCAGGTGCAGATTGTTGCACCTCTCAGCCAGGTGATGTCCCGTTATGGGATCCTGGTTACTCCGTACGTGGGCGTGATCCCCGGAGATCATCCTCTGGAGCCGAACCCTCACGAAATCGAAAGTGTATTTCGTGTGCCTCTCTCTTTTTTCCTTGAGGATCGGCGCGAGCGCACAGACGCTCTGAATTTCCTGAATCATACGTTCTATGTGCCCTGCTATCGGTGGGAGCGCTACGAAATCTGGGGGCTGTCGGCAGTGGTTCTGGTTGATTTTCTGAACGCTGTGTACGATGCCGGAATTGACTTGCTTGAACCGCCTGAAGGAGGTTGAGATGTTTTACCAGTTGAACGACCGAACGCCGGAGTTGGAAGGTGAGGGGCACTTTGTAGCCGGGAATGCGTCGGTGATTGGCCGGGTCCGGCTGATGGATAAGGCCAGCGTCTGGTTCAACGCGGTGATCCGTGGCGACAACGAGTTGATCACGATAGGGCCGGAAACGAATATCCAGGACGGTTCCGTTCTGCACACCGACCCGGGTATGCCGCTTACGCTTGGAAGGGGCGTAACGGTTGGCCACAAGGTTATGCTTCACGGCTGCGAGATCGGAGACTATTCATTGATTGGCATCAACGCGGTTGTGCTTAATGGAGCGAAGATCGGCAAGCATTGCCTGATTGGCGCCAATGCCCTGATTCCAGAGGGAATGGAAGTACCGGACGGTTCCATGGTTGTCGGGTCTCCTGGCAAGATCAAACGGGAACTCAACGATAACCAGAAGAAGATGCTGGAAATGAGTGCGCAGCATTACGTACAGAATGCTGGTCGCTATGCCGAAGAGCTCAAGCCCTGCGAGCCGAAAAAATGAGTGTCGCTGACAAAGTTCGCTCGCCCTGCGTGAGCATCTGTGCGCTTGATGAAAATGACATCTGTGTGGGCTGCCATCGGAGTGGTGATGAGATCACTTTCTGGAGCAGGATGGATGACGACGAGCGGCGCGAGGTGCTCCGGAAAGTGGCGGAGCGCGAAAAAGGTTCCTTGGTTCACGGCTAACATAGGTGTTGGTAAATCATGACTGACTCAGTTCGAATTGGTACTCCTCTCAAAGGTAACGCTTTCAGGGTTTTGTTCTGTGGATCCGGTGAGCTTGGTAAGGAAGTTGTCATTGAGCTTCAACGCTATGGCGTTGAGGTGATCGCCGTGGACCGTTATGCCGATGCACCGGCCATGCAGGTGGCTCATCGGAGCCATGTCATCGATATGCTGGATGGCGTCAGTCTGCGCCGCGTCATCGAGCAGGAAAAACCGAACCTGATTGTTCCTGAGATTGAAGCCATAGCAACGCCGGAGTTGGTCAAGTTGGAAGAAGAGGGGTATCACGTTATTCCAACGGCGAGGGCGGTAAACCTGACAATGAACCGTGAGGGGATTCGTCGACTTGTGGCAGAAGAGCTTGGATTGCCTACCTCACCCTATCGCTTTGCAGGTTCCCGGGAGGAATACCTTGCTGCCGTTCAGGAAATCGGCCTACCGCTGGTCGTTAAGCCGGTTATGAGTTCCTCGGGCAAAGGGCAAAGTACGGTTAAGACCGAGGATGACATTGAAGCCGCGTGGGAATATGCGCAGTCTGGCGGGCGCGCTGGCAAGGGAAGGGTGATCGTCGAGGGTTTCGTGGACTTCGATTACGAGATAACGCTGCTGACCGTAAAGCACCGGGATGGAGTTTCGTTTTGTGAGCCCATAGGACATCGGCAGGAAGACGGAGACTACCGTGAGTCCTGGCAGCCCCAGCCGATGGCGCCGCTGGCCTATGAGCGTTCGGCCGAGGTTGCCCGTGCTGTGGTGGAAAATCTTGGTGGGTATGGCATTTATGGTGTCGAGCTCTTCGTCAAAGAAGACAACGTTTGGTTCTCTGAGGTATCGCCACGCCCTCATGATACCGGGCTGGTAACTCTCGTTTCTCAGGACCTCTCCGAGTTTGCGCTCCATGCGCGGGCGATTCTGGGTCTGCCTATTCCCTCGATACGTCAGACCGGCCCGTCAGCTTCGGCGGTGATTCTTCCTGAAGGAGATTCAGCAGAGGTTTCTTATGCTGGGCTTGAAGCGGCGCTTTCGGAGTCGGACACCCAGTTACGTCTTTTCGGAAAGCCAGAATTAAAGGGGCGACGTCGAATGGGTGTGGCACTGGCAAAAGGTGCTTCCCTGGAGGACGCGCGAAAGAAGGCGCGCAGCGCTGCACAATCGGTCATCGTCGAAACGTGAATTATTTTCCGATTCCGGTGTCATAAAGAGAAGTTTTGAGCTTTCTTGAAAAAATTCAAAACCAACCGTTGACACCTTCTGAGAGGTCTGTAGAATGCGCATCTCTTTCGAGGGACAAGCCACTTGCGGCGGTCTCCCGAAGCGATGCAACTGTTTGAAAGTACTGAAGAAAACGAGTTTCAAGATTCTTCAGATAAACGGTTGACAAGGCAGCGGAACGATGTAGAATACGCGGCCTTGATTGAGCAGCAGCTCAAACGCTCTTTAAAAAGTTAACCAAGTAATTCGTGTGGGCGCTGGCCGAGGTATTTCGGATACGAAATATCAGGACAGTGACTCGTCGAAATTGAGTTTTGTCTTGAGCATGATTTTGGGA
>Ga0207716_100063_pt1 | contig 155450 bp, 153 predicted proteins | sample TtaePargueraPR_FD_187739 | JGI IMG/M metagenome (GOLD analysis project Ga0207716, IMG submission 187739) | Aerobic enrichment media microbial communities from Bioluminiscent Bay, La Parguera, Puerto Rico - Tt and P2 (5) (SPAdes) | ecosystem: Environmental > Aquatic > Marine > Unclassified ... | reverse complement strand
CCTGGTGCAGATTGCCCACAACGTGCGCATCGGTGACCACTCTGCCATGGCCTCCATGGTCGGTATTGCCGGCAGCACCAAAGTCGGGCGGCATTGTGTATTCGGAGGTGCCGCTGGTATTGCGGGGCACCTGGAAATTGCCGATCAGGTCCATCTCACCGGGATGACCATGGTCAGCGGCAACATTGATGAGCCAGGGGTGTACTCCTCGGGTACCAACGCAGATAAAAACCGCCAGTGGCGAAAGAACGCGGTTCGTTTCCGTCAGCTCGACGACATGGCTCGCCGGCTGCGCGAACTGGAAAAGAAATTGGAAGGCTGAGGCCGTTTGCTGATGATGAAAGTTGAAGAAATCATGGAGTACCTGCCCCACCGCTATCCGTTCCTGCTGGTGGACCGGGTGACAGAGGTGGAGAAGGGGGTATTGATTACCGGCTACAAGAACGTGACCATCAATGAGCCGTTCTTTAACGGGCATTTTCCCGGCAAGCCGGTGATGCCCGGGGTGCTGATTATCGAAGCCATGGCCCAGCTGTCCGGAATCCTCGGCTTTGTGACCGCTGACAAGAAACCTTCTGACGGCGTGATACACTACCTCGCGGGTTCCAACAAGGCGCGATTCAAGCGCCCGGTGGTGCCGGGAGACCAGCTGCGCCTTGAGTCCAGGCTGATCTCCGGCAAGCACGGAATCTGGAAATTCGACTGCCGCGCACTGGTCGGTGACGAGGTTGCCTGCGTAGCAGAAGTGATGAGTGCTGAGAGAGACGTTTAATGGCGACGAATAACTGGTCGGGAGTCCATCCGCAGGCAATTGTAGATGAGTCGGCCAAGCTGGCAGACAACGTAACTGTTGGCCCCTGGAGCTACATCGGTCCCGGTGTGGAAATCGGTGAAGGCACCGAGATCATGTCCCACGTGGTGATCAAGGGGCCCACGGTCATCGGTCGAAACAACCGCATCTTCCAGTTCTCCAGTATCGGTGAGGAGTGCCAGGACAAGAAATACGCGGGTGAGCCCACCACTCTGGTGATCGGTGACCACAACGTCATCCGTGAAAACTGCACCATTCATCGTGGAACCGTCCAGGATCGCGGCGAGACCCGCATTGGCAGCGGTAACCTGCTGATGGCCTATGTGCACGTCGCCCATGACTGCATCGTTGGCGATAACACCATTCTGGCCAACTGTGCGACCCTGGCCGGCCATGTCACCGTGGGTGACTGGGCGATTCTGGGTGGCGGCACCATGGTGCACCAGTTCTGTCACATCGGGCCCCACAGTATGGCCGCCGGTGGCAGTATCGTACTCAAGGACATTCCGGCCTATGTGATGGCGAGCGGACAGTCCGCCGAGCCCCACGGTATGAACGTGGAAGGCCTGAGACGTCGCGGTTTCAGCAAGGACGCCCTGCTCAACCTGCGCCGTGCCTACAAAGTGATCTATCGCCAGGGCCTGACCACCGAGCAGGCGCTGGCAGAACTCGAACAGAACTTTGCCGACCTGCCGGAGCTGCTTCCGCTGATCGAGTCATTGCGTGGTACCGACCGCGGCATCATTCGCTAGGATGGCCCGGTGACCAGTCAGCTTTCCCGGGTTGTCAGCAATCGCAGGATCACCGTCGGCATCGTTGCCGGGGAGGCGTCAGGGGATATCCTTGGCGCCGGCCTGATCCGCTCTCTCCGCGCCCGATACCCCAAGGCCCGCTTTGTCGGCATCGGTGGTGACGAGATGGTTGCCGAAGGTTTCCATTCCCTCGTGCCGATGGAGCGGCTGTCGGTAATGGGGCTGGTCGAGGTGCTGGGGCGCATCCGCGAGCTGTTCAGCATCCGCGACCGGCTGATGGATTACTTCCTCGCCACGCCGCCGGACGTGGTCATCGGCATTGATTCTCCGGACTTTACCCTCGGCGTTGAGTTGCGGTGCCGGCAGGCGGGCATCCGTACCGCCCATTATGTCAGTCCCTCGGTGTGGGCCTGGCGGCAGAAGCGGATCTTCAAGATTGCCCGTGCCGTTGACCTGATGCTGACGCTGTTTCCCTTTGAAGCCCGGTTCTATGAAGAGCACCGGGTGCCGGTGTCGTTTGTCGGTCATCCGCTGGCGGACCGGATTCCCCTGGAACCGGATACCATGGCTGCCCGTGAGGCACTGGGGCTGGATAAGGCGGCTCCGGTGCTGGCGATTCTGCCGGGCAGCCGGGCCGGCGAGGTTGAGCGTCTCGGTGGCCTGTTCCTGGAGGCGGCGCGCTGGCTTCAGCAGCGCCGCCAGGACCTGCAGCTGGTGATTCCCTGCGTCAACCGGGAACGGGAGAAGCAGGTGAGGGCACTGGTGGAAAGCCTCGGCGTGCAATTGCCGGTCACCATCATTCGCGGTCGCTCGCGGGAGGTGATGGCATCGGCCGACGTGGTGTTGCTGGCGTCCGGTACTGCCACCCTGGAAGCCATGCTGCTGAAAAAGCCGATGGTGGTGGGGTACCGCCTGAGCGGGTTCAGCTACGCGCTGTTGTCCCGCCTGGTCAAGGTGCCTCATGTGGCGCTGCCCAATCTGTTGGCCCGGGAACAGCTGGTGCCGGAACTGCTGCAGGATGATGCGACACCCCAGGCATTGGGTGAAGCGGTACTGGAGCGGCTGGAAAATGAAGCGGAGCGCCGCCGGCTGGCGGAAGCGTTCACCGCGCTGCACCTGCAATTGCGGCAGGATGCTGATGAAAAGGCTGCCAGTGCGATTGCCGGCCTGCTGGAGCGGGAGCTGGCATGAGCAAAAAGCCGTCGCTGCCGCCGTTCACCTGTGACTATATCGGCTGGCGCCTGGCCGGCGTGGACGAGGTGGGGCGCGGTCCGTTGATTGGTGCCGTGGTGACGGCTGCCGTTATCCTCGATCCGGCCAGACCCATTACGGGCCTGGCAGACTCCAAAAAGCTCAGCGAGAAACGTCGCGACGCCCTCTACGAGGAGATCCTCGACAAGGCGGCGGCCTGGAGTGTCGGTCGCTGCGAGCCCGATGAAATCGATCGCCACAACATCTACCAGGCAACGATGATCGCTATGACCCGCGCCGTTGACGGGCTGGCGATCGCGCCGGAATACGTCCTGGTGGACGGTAACCGCTGCCCGAAGTGGCGCTGGCCCTCCGAGCCGGTGGTCAAAGGCGATGGCCGGGTTGCCGCTATCAGTGCTGCCTCCATCATCGCCAAGGTTACCCGGGACCGGGAAATGGCCGAACTTGAGGCCCGCTATCCCGGCTACGGACTGGCCAGACACAAGGGCTACCCGACCCCGGACCACCTCGAAGCGCTCTACCGTCTCGGTGCGACCCCACTGCACCGCCGTTCCTTCCGTCCGGTTCGCGAAGCCATTGAGAGGGCCGGCATGAACAACGCCGTCGAAGCGACCGCTGAATCCTTCCCCTGCGACCTGTTCGAAGATTTACGTTGACAGGCCCGGAAAACATCCTTAATATACGCGCCACGTTGATCGGGGTTAACCCCGAAAGACAACCAGTTTGATGCGGGGTGGAGCAGTCTGGTAGCTCGTCGGGCTCATAACCCGAAGGTCGTAGGTTCGAATCCTGCCCCCGCTACCACTATTGAAAAAAGGCCAGCGATCGCTGGCCTTTTTGCGTTTTGACCCACTCAGAACTCCCGCATTTCGCACGAGCTCTGAACCTTCCTCTCCTCGACGCTCTCTTTTCGGCATTCTGACCTCGATATTTCCGGTCACAGTGTAGCGCGGCGATGGATTTGGCACCGTGCAGCACAAGAGTTGGCCCCGGTAAAACCGTTAGAAATGGCGTCGGAGCAGGAAAAGTTAACGGCCTTTGCAGCGCATCTAACGGCAATGCAAAGGCCGAGGGGTTTATGGCAGGGCGACCCACAGGTCGCGAGGGGTTACACGGTTAGCAGGAAGCCTGTCCGGGATATCGGCGCCGCCCACATTTAGCGCCTCGTAGACCAGCTCAGAGCAGAACCAGGCTCGCCGATCCTGCCAACTGCCACGGAACGGAAAAGCGAAGATGGCCTTCCAGTCGTAGGGCTTGCCGATTTGCTCATCAAGAAAGTGAAGCAACGGCAACACCTCTGTCGCCTCAACCTCAATACTCGCAATCCGGTCCCACGAGCTGCGGAACTGCTCTTTGCCCCGCCGAATCACGCCACCCCAAGACACCGCCTCATACACGGTGTTCCCCACCTGGATAGCCACGTGATTCCACTTGCTCATCAGGAACAGCCGCAGCAGTCTGCCCCCGAGATCCTCACTCTTGCAGAAATGGACAACGACTTTCATAACACCCCCTATTTGATCTTGGCTGCCGCGATGAACAGGTCGTTGAGCTGCTCTGGCGTAAGGCTCAGCTGTTCGCCGACGTAGTCCACGAACTGGGACAGGCGGATGAAGCCGGCTTCCTGCCATGCGATCTTCAGCTGAGGGTCGTTGCTGGCCTCGACAACCGCCTCACACTGATCCAGCAAGCCTGCATTCAGCAGCGCCGCCTTGGCCTGGTAGCGGGTGACGTGCATTCGCTCACGCCGCTTTCTGAGCGCCCACTCTTCGTGGGTTTCGACTACTGTTTCTTCTTCCAGCATTGGGTCCTGGGTTGGCATCGGTAGATCTCCTGAACGTGGTCTTGTTGAGCATGCCGGCAATGGCCTGAACGGCATTGCCGTGCCGGGCATGGTTCACCCAGCTGTGGAGGTTTTGGCGGATGTCCGCCAGGTCTATCTGGCCCGCCGCGTAATCGGCTTGCCACTGCTTTAGCTGGCGCCCGAAACGTCTCAGGCTCGCCCGGCGCAGACGCCGGGAATTCGGCCACAGGTGATAGCCGAGAAAGTCGAGTCCGCGCCCGCCTCGGTGAGATACCGGAAACACGCTGGTTTTGTGGTTCGTGCTGAGGTCGAGGTTGTCGGCCAGCCACCGCTCTGCATCAATTCTCAGGGCCTGCAGGTGGCGCTTGTCCGGGTGGATGACCACGAAGTCATCCATATACCGGATGTACCAGTGCTCGCGCTTTCGGCACTTCATCCACTGGTCGAAGGCGTCCATGTAGATGTTGGCGAACAGCTGACTGGTCAGGTTGCCGATCGGCAAGCCTTTGCCCGGGGTTTCGGGCTCGCTGTAGCTGCGGACGATATTCTCGATAACCGCCATCAGCCTGCGATCGGCCAGCCGTTTGCGAAGCAGCTTTAGCAGGATGTCGTGGTCGATGCTGGCGAAGTACTTACTGATATCGGCCTTCAGTACGTATACCCGGCCATGCTTGCGGAGGCACTCCTGAAGCATTTGCTGCGCCTTATTCGCGCCCGCATGGGTACCCTTGCCGATCCGGCAGGCATAACTGTGCCCGACAAATCGCGCCTCCCAGATCGGCTCTATCGCACTGACGATGGCGTGCTGAACCACGCGATCGCGGAAGAGCTTCAAGGCGGTGATCTTCCGGCGCTTCGGCTCGGTGACATAGAAGCTGCGGTATGGACCGCACTGGTACTGCCCCCAGATCAGGTCGTTCTGCAGCTGGATCAGGTTGCCCTCCAGGTCTTTCTCGAAGTGCCGGCAGGGCCAGCTTTTTCGCTTGCCTTTCCGGGCGCTGAGATAGCCCTGATACAGGGCGTCAAAAGTGATGATCTGATCAAAGATTCCGTTAAACGTCTTGGCCATTCTCGTTCCTTGTAAGGCGAGTACTGCAGGCCTCTCCGTGCTGGATACTACGCGCAGCACTCTAACTATTTTTCGGCTCCTGCCGTGGATGTGACGTCCTTTCAGCTGGGCACTGGAAGCACGGCCGTAGCCGGGCAACTTCTGGCCACTCAGGAGCTGAGAGCGGGGGCGAAACCCGATATTGTTGTTCGCATTCGTGCGCGAGTTGTTGAGGTTCAACGCCGCGAGGCCGGCATTGCCGCCATTGTTGCGATTGCCACCCCGGTTCGGGAGCCACTTAACGCCACACCCTTTCATTTATCGTCCCTGTCCTTTCGAGGCCGCCTGGCGTTTGGCGGCCTCCTGTTTCATCCACTGCATCCACCTGCCCAGGTAGCGCCCGATCTGGTCGTTGTGCCGCGCCCAGACCTCGTACTGACGGAACGGCAGAAAGCCCAGGTCTTTGCTCAGGCGCACCAGCGAGCGGAGCAGATCCAGCTCGGAGTCCAGATCCTGCATGGTGGTCTTTTTGTAGTAACGGCGGTTACAGACAATGACCAGGCGCAGAATCCGGTACATGCACTGGCGGATCTCCGCCGACAGCACATGCTTCTCGGACTTCGGGAACTGCCGCAAAGCGGCATACCCGTAGTGGATCATTTCCTCCACCTTCAGCCTGATTTGCAGATCTTCCTGGCTCATGGGCCTCTTGTTCCTAACGCCCTGCTACCGCAGGGCAAACAGATTGCAGGGCTACGGATTACGGATTGCGATAGCGGGGGCGAAACCCGACATAGCTGCTCGCAAGCGAGCGCGAGTAGGCGAGGAGCAACGCCGCGAGGCCGGCACTGCCGCCAGAGTTGCGAGAGCCACCCCGGTACGGGAGCCGTTCGCCTTCGAGGTTCGTGTATAGCTTGCCTTCGGGATCATCCACACCTTTGGGCACGATCAACGCTCGCTTTAGCGCATCACTCGCTCCCGCTGAATCGACCGTTGACCACACGCGATCGCTTGGTAGATCAAAAAGCGAATCCGTGTAGAGCGACTCGTCCACAATTCCGTTATCCGGGCTGTACAGCACCCGACCGTCCACCATCTTCATGCCGACCAGCCATTCCCAGACGTTGCCCACCATATCGGCGATGCCAGCCATGGTCTGATCATGCCGCCACTGGACAGGGCCAGAGCCGGTGAGGATGTTGCCCACACCAGAACTGTCGCCGGGTGTACCGTTATCCTGGCGGGTGCCGACCTCCCAGCGATTATCGTGATGCTGGCCGTACAGGGTGTTGCCGCGAGGCTGGAAGCCGTTGGCCATGCACCAGAGCGCAATGGCAGCCCAGTCCCAGATCGTCATCATGTCAAAGCCGGAACCGGCTGCCTGACACGCAGCGCGGGCGTTGTCGTAGTTGATCGACACCTCCGGAGCCAGTCCCGGCTGGCTGACGGCCTCGCCATCGATCACTGCTGCCTGATACGCGCCCACCCAGATCTCGGCATCCTCAACGCCGTCGAACAAAAATGCCTCGTGTACGCCGGTGCCCAACTCGCCGCCTGGGGCGATGTCCTCGCAGAGGAATTTGCCCTGGCGCACGAAGTAGCTCGGTTGGCCTTTGGCGGTGTAGAACACAGTCATGCGGCCGCCGCTGGCAGCCTCCACTGACCGGCGCAGACCGTCCAGCATGGCCGGAGCCTTGCTCAGAGTGTTGCCGATGTTGTCCCAGTCAGCGTTAGAACTGCTCGGCTCGGAGGCGGTGATATCGGCGATATCAGCGGTGAGCTGCCAGTACTGGTCGTTGTGCAGGACGGTGGTCGGCACGGTGGCCGAGCCGGACTGGGCGGACCACAGGCCGATGAAGTTGGCCGCTGCCTGGGCTGCGTTTCTGGCGGTCACGGCATCATCGCGGGCCAGCTCAGCAGCCACCACGACGCCGTCACTGGCAGAGGTCCGCTTCAGGGCAGCGGATCCGGCCTCGTTCTTGTAGAGATCCAGGTAGCCGGTGTTTTCGGACGACGGCACGGTGAAGTACTCGCCATCGGCCGTGGCGGCCAGACCATCGGCGACGTTGTCGTGAGTGCGGGCCGCGCCCTCTGCAGCGCGAGCTGCATCATCGGCGTCGATCTTGGACTGAGCGGCCGCCGACGCTGACTGGGCAGCGGACTGGGCGGAGCCATCGGCCTCGTCGGCTCTGGTGTCCACGAAATCAGCCGAGGTGTTCACCTCCTGCCGGAACGGCTCCAACGCGCCGACAAACGCGTCGGCCTTGTTGCTGAATGTTGCCCCGTCGTCTGCACGACTGGGGGCCTCGGGTAGCTGTGAAATCTGGGGTGCAGGCATTAGGTCAAGCCCTCCACTTCAATGGAACATTCGGAAAACACCGGGCCTCTCAGCACAAGGTTGAAGCCGCGATAGAAGCCGTACACGACGGTTTCGGGCTGCGATTCTGCGCCGATGAACACGGTGGGTGTGGCACGCAATCCAGCCAGGAGCTGCTGGATTGCCGCAATGCGGTTGCTGCGGATGCTGACTGGGTAGTCAGCGCGTTTGCTGAACTGGCGCTCGGTGATCACCAGGTTGCCGAATTCGTCGCGCTCCTTGCGCGAGAAATCGAGGATTCCGACATCCACGCCGAACTCGGTATCGCCGATAGTCCGGACTCGTCCCGCGACCAGCTCACCGATGCGGGTGACGCCGTCGATTGCCGAAAGCGTGATCCGGATCGAGGCCTCCTTATAAGGAGGGAGTGCGGTGAACACGCTGTCGGTCTGGTAGGACTCCGGGTCGTAGAAATAGGTGTACCAGTCCTGGATGCCGGAGAGATCGGAGAGAGTGATCTCCCCCGAGTCGAAGACGACCGAATCGGTGGCATCGACCAGCTCAATTCGGAAGGCAGAGGCCAGCATGTTGAACAGGCCAAGGCCATCGATGAGCTGGGGGCTGTTAATGGTGACTGTAAGGGTGCTCTCGCCCTCTGTGAACGTACCAATCTTGCCGTCGATTAGCCGGAGCGAGTTGATGGCCCCCAGATCCAGCCACGTGGGCGGCGAGGCAACCGCGCCAATATCCGGACGCTCCTGGTTGTCCGTCAGGACCTCATAAAGCCGAGACTGGTACTGATAAACGGCACCAGCGGAGACAGAGGGGTTCTGCAGCCCTTCCTCTGCAAATGTGGTTTTGTCTATCAGCCGGAACCCGTCACGAGGGTAGGTGTTCGTCACGTAGTAGGCGCTGGTTTCGTCCAGGAGCCGGATTTCCGTTGCCGGGTCCAGAACACCTACCAGAGAATAGTCGGACAGCTTGAACGTCGTGTGCCTTTCGCCCGAGCTGTCATCTTGAACGTAGAGCAGATCTTTGCCATTGAGCGCCTTGATGAGCGATGTCCCATACCGGGTCAGCCCAGAAAAATCTGGCTGATCCGGGGCGTCTGACAGGTCTGATGCAAGAAAGGTGTGGGCCTCGTTGTAATTAACAACGATGACCTCGCTTCGGTACGAATTGTACTCAACAAGCCCGGAATCGTATCTCTGCACAACCCGTCCAGTGTCCGCCCCAGTGCTGGCATTAACCTTGATCAGCACGGTATAGGTCGGGAAGTAGGTTCTCTGGGTCTGACCAAAGGCGAAGACGTTCGACCCCGTGTCATCGAACACGAGATCGAAAGCGAGACCAAAGTAATCGGCTGCCGAGTTGTAGTCATCGGATCGATAATCGATCGGCGTAGAGTCACTAACCACTTCAGCCCAGGAGGGCTCGGAAACAATGAAGACTTTGGGCCGCTTGTCTCCGTCTGATGGATTCGAAACCGTCATGGCCCAGAAGGCAAGCTTGCTGGAGTCAGAAGACCACGCGAAGCTGTACGGCTTTTGGTAAAACTCGCAATCAATGCCAATATCCTGGCGGCGGTAGACCCTGTTGCCGGTGGCCAGGGAATAGATATGCATCTCGTAAGTGCTCAGGCCGGTGCTGCCCGTTGAGCCCGCCATCGCGAGATAGGCGTCATCCGGGCTCACCAGAATGGATGTCGGGATAATGCTGACACTGTTCAGCTGCAGCACTTCCGTATTCCCGGTATCCACGTCCTGGACTTTGATAGCCCCTTCAAACTGCCCGGCAGATAGATCCAGAGCGTAAACCTTGGATGCATTAGCGGTAACCAGGACCTCGCCAAACTCCTCAGCAAAGTCCCGGCCAATCGCCTCCCACTGGATGGCATCATCCGCCGGGGCGTTCGTCTCGATCTCATTGTCAGGCAGCGCGATCGGCTTGATAATCTTCATGACCGCACCTCAATTCCATCCAGTTCAAACCGCTCCAGAAGCTTTGCCGTTTTCGAGGTATGCCTGGAGATCGCCTTCTGGGTCGTGGAAAGCTCGGACCTGAGCATCTGCACCTCTCGGTAAAGCTGTGGATCGCTTTGCGCTGCTCGACTTGAGGCGACCGGTGTCGGGGAGGATGCGGTAACGCTCGGGGTGATCTGGTTGCCGCCGAGCGTCTGATTGATCTGGGAAAGCCCGGCCACGACCATGGCGGATCCGGCCTCGGTGGCCTCGATCTGGCGGTCCAGGCTGTTGAGCATTCGCTCCTCCACCGCCACCTGCTCATCGGTGATGGCCTGCAGGTCAGAGAGCACGGAGCCGGTGGCCGCGAGATCCCGGACGTAGGCTTCCATGGATCCGTAATCGCTGGCGCTGATGCTGGTAGCCGCGCCCAGGGCGGAGGTGAAGCTATCGCCGTAGGTCACGGAGCCGGCGCGAACCATGCCCCTCAGGGTATCGAGTGCCTGAGCCCGGCGGGCCTGCTCGAAAGCCTCTCCGGATGCGGAGAGCCCGTTCAGGGCGTTAGATACCGCATCGGCCGCACGCTCTGCCTCTCGGAGCGTGTCCTGGATCACGGCCCGCTGCTCGGCCAGTAGATCCTTCTGGGCCTGGACGGCCTCCTGCCCGGCATCTTCCAGGTACGTGTAGTACTCATCGGCGGCATTGCGCAGCTGCAGCAGGGTGGCAATGTTCTCAGCCCCCGCCTCGGTCGCGCCGTTCTGGGCGCGGAGCAGCTCGTAGTAGCCCTCGCGGGTAGCCGGAGCCTGCAGGTTCGCCTGTTCCAGGGCCCGGGTGAGATCCGACTGGGCCAGCTCGAACTGCCTGGCATCAGAGGCGAAGGTATCGATGAAGCCCTCCATGGAGCCGATAAACTCCTCCACGCCGCCGGCGGCTTCCATCAGGCGCTCGGAGGCCTTGACCAGGTCCTCGCCGGTGAGGTCGGTAAACTGCACGCCCAGACGCTTTACGGCCTCCTGGGTGACCGCCGTGTAGTTCGCCACCCGTGCCAGGGTTTCGCCCAGGCCTTCGCCGGCCCGCTGGAACTCTTCCAGCCAGGGGATGGCCTCGCCGGCCAGGCTGTCGAACACTTCGCCGAAGTAGGCCTCCAGCTCCGCCCGCTGCTCATCGGCAGACAGGCCCTCCAGGCTGATCTTCTGGGTGTCGATCTTGAAGTTGCCCAGCCGGCCGGACACGTCCATGCCCAGGACTTCCGCCCCGGAGGCCACGGAATCAAACAGCGACTCAAAAACCAGGGCAAACTGATTGCCTACATCAGCGCCCAGGGTCTTGAACTTCTCGTAGGTGTCGTAGTCGTCAAAGGCGTGCTTTTTAGCCCGATAGGTGTTGTAGGCCTGGACGATCGTCTCGCTCATCAGGTCGTCCAGAGTGCCGCCGATGACCCTCACGCCCTCGTCTACGAACTTGGTTTTGCCGCCCAGCAGGTCGTCCAGATCCAGGGTGCCGAGGGTGAAGATTTCACCCATGGTGTCGAAGAAATCGAAGGCCAGCTCAGCGGTGGTATCAAAGATCGGCATCACGCCGCCGGTGAGGTTGCCAGCCAGATCGCTGCCCGACATCACGCTCGGGCCGCTAATCGAAACACCGGCCGCGCCACGGGCGATGCGGTTGGAAGCTCCGCTGATGCCGCTTTGCAGTTGGCGCAGGGCGGCCAGCATTGACTGGTTGATACCGACCAGCTGGCCGATGCCGCTCTCTGAGCCTTCAACGGCCCGGCGGATGGACTCGGACTTGGCGTTGATATCGCCCAGCACCGTACCGGTGCCCTGGGACGCCTGTCGGGCGGCAGTGGGATCCCAGTCATCGCTGAAGTAGTCGCCAATCTCGCGCATGGCCAGCTGCATCAGGCCTCCGGCAACGGCACCAACCACCGGCCCGGCAAAGGCTCCGCCAATCTGCGCCAGCATGCCGCTGTTGGCCGTTAGATCCTTGGCAAGACTGTTAGAGATTTCGTCTGAAATGATGCCGGCCGCACTGGTGGCCAGGGTGTTGCCGATCACATCGCCGATATCGTCCCAGTCCCCGGCGGCGATGGCGGTCTGCAGGGCGGTGGACACGGACCGGGCGGCGGAGTCGAACCGGTTGACCATCTGCTCGGCGGCTTCCTTGCTGGCCTCGTCCACCGGATCCACCAGGTTGTTCACGATGTTGTCCGCCTGCTCGGCGGTGATCAGGCCGCGCTCGAAGGCGGTCTGCACGATCTCGATATCAGCGGTGAGACTGCGCAGCTCCGCGCCCAGGGGATCGATCCGATCCATGAGTCCGTTGAGATTTTGCTGCGCTGACAGCTGGGCGCGGGACCATTCTTTTGCAGCCTGGGCGGAGGCCTTGAGGCCGGCTTGGCGCTCTTCTTCAGCCTCAATCGCGTCATACGTAACATCGATTTGCTGTAGTAGCGCCTGAATAATCGCAGGCTCGGCACCCTTTTCTTCCAAGAGCTGAGCCTTGTATAGAGCGATCTTTCTGGCGGTCTTGCCTACCGTCTCGCCCTGGAACTGCAGCTGATTAGTTAGCTCCAGAGCCTGCCTGGTTGCTTGCTCCTTGGCATCGATCAAATCCTTGTAGCTACCACCACCTCCATCTCCTCCAGTGGAGTTGTCGATGGTGCGCTGAGTATCTTCCAGGGCAGCCTTGAGGCTTTCCTCAGCACGCAGCGCCTTAATGGCGGTTACCGAAGAAATCCCGAGGGATTCCGCGAGTTTTAGCACTTGCGGGCTCGATGCCCCGTACTGATCGGCGAGATCTGCAACGACGCCGAGAAGTTCCTGGTAAGCCTCCTGTGAGCGCTCCGCCGTTCTCGGCAAAGCGGCGGCCAGCGCCTCTGCATCCTGTCGAGTGATGTCGAGCGTCTCGCTGATCTCGCCAATGCGGTCGGAGTAAATTGTATCTGGGAGTAGCGGATTTTCGCCGGCGATCGACTCGAAGGTTTCGATGACGGTGTTTGCCGCCTCGATGGCGGCACTTTTGGCCTGCTGGGCATCAACGATCAGTTCGATTCTGGCAGCATCGCGGCTAACCGAAGCCAGCTCACGAAGCTCATCAGCCAGCAAGATGGTTCCATCTTTTGCGGTGGTCAGCTTTTCGCTGAGGCCTTCTACGGAGTCAGACAGCGTGTCGATTCGCTTCGACGAATCTCCCAGCGCGTTGTACAAAACGCCGCCAAAAACGCTGGCAATTGCCAGACCTGCGCCGAGCAATGCGCCACCAGGCCCCAGCAGACTCAGCAGCTGGGAGCCCTGCTGGCCCATGGCGACAAAGGCGCTGGTGCCGGAGCCGATCTGCACAGCAAGATCCTGGAACTGATAGCCCGCCTGTTGGAGGGAGCCTTTCTGCAGGCGGAACATGCGAGTGGCTTCCTGGCCTGCGGTTGTGAGGCCAGTCATTTGCCGAGTATTGGTCCGGGCTGCGGTTGCGGTACCGGATAGAGAGCCCTCAAGGCCGCGCACTTCCCTGGCGGTCTCCCGCACGGTGCCGCTGACGCCTTTATTGTTGGCCCGAATGGCGAGCCTCAGCTCCATATCACTCATGGTCAGTCCTGTTGCTCCCGAAACGCTTCCAGAGCGCCGCTTTCAATCGTCTGGAGCTGGCTGAACACTTTGGCCGGGTCGGCCAGGTCGCTCATCCGGATCACCACATCCACGGCGGTGTAATCCAGCCCCGTTCGTACGCCTGCCATCCCTGCAAATCGCCACTGGGTTGCGCACCTGAGAAAGGTCAGCACGGCGTCCCAGTTCTCCGGCAGGACCAGGAACTCCCGATCCTCATCCCGGTGCAGCGATTCGGTATCCACTCCCTGAATCCCGAAGGCCTGTAAATCCGACTCAAGGCCGCCAGGATCTGCCTGGCGACCTTGTACCCAGAACCGGCCCGCTGCCCTCAGGTTCTCGGCCGGTTCTTTTTTGTGATCGACTCCTGGTAAGCGTTAACCAGGGCCGTGCTCACGGATGGGTCCGCCTTGAGGGCGTCAAGCAGTTCGTCACCCTGCAGCGGCCGACCATCCTTGCCCGGCACCTCCACGCCATCCACGCCGACCAGCACGAGGTCCAGCAGGCGCTTGTTCTCGTTCTCCGGATCCCTCATGGCGGTGGCTGGCAGCACCCGGAACTCGGCGGTGAACTGGCCGGTGACTTCCTTGTCGCCATCGAAGATCACAACCGAGACCGGATAGCGAAAGGTGCGGGTTGGGTTGAGCTTGAACATAAGGGAGGGCTCCTTACTTAACGGTGATCACCAGCTCATCGTTGCCGGTGTCGGGGTTGATGGTCAGCGGCAGGGAAAGCATCTGCACGCCGTTCTTGTCCTGCTCGGTCGGGCTGCCGATGCCGACTTTCGGCGCGGCGAACTCGACGATGTTCCCGGCCACGGTGCCGTGGGTCACCGCCAGTGCTCCGCGAGCGGAGGTCTTGGCCTTTTCGTAGAGATCGATGGTGGCCAGGGTTGGCTCCTCGACCACAGCGGTACCGGTCGGCTGGCGATCGGTGATCTGCATGGACGTTTCCTTGCCCACGATCTGATGCTTCACGGTTTCCACGGCGAGGTTGAAGCTGAGCTGATCGAAGCTCAGATCCGCACCGAACAGGCTCAGGGCGCTGGTGTTGGCGTTGGTCACCGGGGCCGGCAGAGTCCAGCCGCTGGTATCCGCCTGAGGGATAGCCGTGTTGCTGATCGGGCCGAGGATCCCCATGAAGTTGAACGTCATGTAGGGGATGTTGTTGGTGGACATGCTCAGGCTCACCGTGCCACGGCCGCCGACGAACTTGTGCAGCACGCCATCCCGGTGGATCCAGCACGTGATGGACTCCTCGCCGCCCGTGATCGGGTTGTAAGCAATGGAGATGCCGGCCTCTTCGGTCTCCGCAAAGCCACAGGCCCGAAGCAGCGGCCCCCACTTGGGCGCGGTACCGGCTGCGCCGGATCCGGCCAGCTCAACCTCAAGCTGCAGCTCCACGTGTTTCTCACCGGCGATCTCTTCGGAGTTGCCGAAGTGCCCCCGGATGAGGTTGCGCTGGATGTCTTCCCCTGCCAGCGGTGTCACCTGGACGGTGCGGGCAAGGATGGCGTTGGCCGATTCGGTCGGAGCCGCATCGGTGCCGTAGGTGGTCTCTATTGCTGCCAGCACCACGCGCCGGCGCATCTTGAATCCAGACATGAATTACTCCTTCTTCCCGGAGGTCTGTTTGGTTCCGTCGTCCCGGGTTTCCGGCTCGGCGGCTTTGGGTTTGGGCGCACCATCTTTGGTCCGCTGGTACTGGCCACCGCTCTGCGGCAGCTTCACGCGACGTTTACTCATGGCTTCCACCAGTACTCCGTTCGAAAGGCATCCACCCAGAACAGGGCGTTGTTGCTCAGCGTTAGAAGTTGGCCGCCGTGCCACGTGACCTCGGTGTCGTACTCCAGCACCGGCAGCGTGAAATAGTCGTACCAGGTCCGGCTGGGCACCTCGGTACCAAAAGGCGGCGGCATCCAGTCCACCAGGCTCATCAGCACCGGCCGGCGAACATCGGCCAGCTGGTCCACCATCGGGCCGCCCAGCGGCTGGTTGCCCCGGCTCACCCCGGAAACCACCAGCACTTCCACCACGATCTTGTGGCGGGAGCCCTGGGTCATCGGCACGGTGGTCACGGCCTCGCGGCCGGGCACCACCACCACCGATGGCAGCTTTCGGGACTTCTGGGCCGCGTCCACATCCGCCGCCAGGGACGCTTTCACGTCAGCGGTGGATATGCGATCGGCCCAGGCAACCAGATCCAGCATCAGACAAACCCTTTGCTGTCATCCCGCCCCCAGATCCGGCCGCCGGAGGTGATCTCCGCGCCATCATTGGAGGTGGGCACATCGCCAGTGTCGGAGACACCGATAGCCACGCGGCCCATGGACACCTGCTTGAGCAGATCGATGGCAGCCTTGTAGCGCATCTCGACCGGCTCCGGGATGTGATCATCGTGCAGGTGGTACCGGGCGATATCCGCGCACACCCTCACCAGTACGGTGGGGGTGGTGGTCAGCGGCAGCTGGTACCGGGCGGCCAGATAGCCGTCGATCTCGGCAGTGGCGTCAGCCAGGGCGCGATCGAGTACGGAGACATCGATCGTGCCGGTATGGCTGCGGTCGGTGAGCTGGATCAGCTCCTGCTCACCGAACCGTTCAACCATGTCCACCTGGCTGGCGTAGTTCATTTCCGGGTCGCCGAGATGTGCGGATCCGCCTCGATGAGGGCTGCAACTTCCTCGGTCACAACCACCTCACGCGGTTCCTGGGTGACAATCACCCCGCCACGAATGCGGCGCGGCAAGCGGGTTACCACTTCCAGCGTGATCTCGCCTTCCTCCGGTGACGCCTGGTCGTCATCACCCGGCAGGTTGCCGTCCTTGGCAGGCCCCCGCTCCTTGCTCTGTTCGGAATCCTTGCCACCCACTCCGGCAGCGGAGGACTGCTCACTCTCTCCGCTACCGGGTTGGCTGGTTGCGGCCCCGGTCACTTCGGGGCTCTGCTTCGAGGTATCCTCGGTCTTGGATTCCTCCGGCTTCTGGGCCGGTTGCTTGGCCTCAGGCTGCTTTGCAGCAGCCTGAGCAGTCGGTTTCTTTGCAGCCATCAGTCAGACCTCCTTAGCTCAGCCAGGGAGACACGAGCAGCTCGGCTGTGCCCTGGTAAACGTTGGTTGCGCCGTTGGCATCGCGCTCGGCCTTCAGCACCTCAAGGGCGGCACTTTCCAGCGAAGGCGGAACCACCAGCAGCGTCGGACGGATGCCCAGCGGGCGGCCACCATCAGCCTTGAAGCTCTGCATCGCTTGGCGCGCAGCGGCGTAGTTGGTTTTGTCCAGCGGCTGCTGGGATTTGTAGGCCATCTGCCAAAAGCCGAAGCCGACGTTGTTCCGGGCGCGAACGCCGTAGCGGTACTCGTCCGCCGTGAACACGTGCTCGTCGTCGTTCTTGGTCATCTGCTGCAGATCCGCCGGAACGCGCTCCTGGTAGATGATCGGCTTGATGGCACGGCTCACATCCAGCAGATACCAGGGTGAGTTTGCCGGTGTGCCCGGGATGTCCTGGTTGGCCACGGTGGTCGGGGTTCCGGTACCGTCCACGTTCGGGTACACCGGGTGATCGGTGTCGAAGAAGTTCTGGCCGTCGTAACACAGGGTGCTGCCGCCAGCGGCCAGCAGCGCGAACACCAGCTCGTCCGGGTGAATGGCGGCAGCTCGGCCCATCTCCTGGAAGAGCATGGAGTAGGCGCCGATGTCGTCGTCCTCGATGTCGGTCCGGGCCACACCCACAGTGGATTCAAAGAGCTTGTTGGTGATCTCGTAGCCGTGAGCGGCCATGTCCTTGATCACGCGATCGCCAGCCCATTCGCGGAACTGCGGGAACTGACCCAGCCAGCCGTAGGTGTTGGACTTGGACGAGCTGGAGACCTTGGAGGCCAACTTGTCCCAGGCAGGCTCTGCCATGGTTTGACCAGCCTGGTATTCCTTCTTGAAGCTGGTCATCAACGCGGTAAGCAGTGACGGGGTAATGATCATTTCGCGGTCTCCTCAACCTTGACGCCCTTGGCCTTGAGGAAATCCTCGGGCGTCTGATTCATCAGGCGGCACACGGCCAGCTCTTCTTCGGTGAGCTTGTTGTCACCTTCGGGCGGCGTCTTGCCATTGGTTTGCTGGCTGGTCAGCGCCGCGATCGGTTGGGCGTTGTCCAGGTAGTCGCGCAGGGCGGCCACATCCTTCTTGCCCAGATCCCGGGCCCAGTTCTCCATGCTCTGGATCAGGCGACCGTCTTCCAGGCCTTCCTTCACCAGCTGGTCCACCTCGCCGGTGCGCATTTGGGTGCTCAGGCTGGCCACCTGGTCCTGCAGATCCTTCACGGCGGAGACCGGCACGAACTTCTGCGGGTCCGGGTTGTTGACCTGACCGCGCAGCGCGGTCACCTCGTCTTCGGTTTCTGCGGCTTTGTCCATCAATGCCTGGACGGCCGCTCGAACCTGCTCGGCAGTGGCGTCTTCGCCCAGCACGAGCATCTTCAGCAGTTCTTTGTCCACGGGTGTTGCCTCCTCGTGTGGTTGGTGCAGATAACGGGCAGCCGCCACATCGGCGATCCCATCAATGGCCGGGTTGTTGGTGACGGCCGCCATGAGCAGCTCGGTCACCACACCGGTGTTCGGGTCAAACTTGAATACAGGAGAGAGGTAGCGGTACTCGTCGCCGGTGATCAGCGCGGCCGCTCGTTCGGTCCACTCCACATCCACCGCATACAGGCCATCGCCTTCGCGCCACTCCAAGGTGCTGAACCAGGCAGCGGCCGGGGCCGGATTGCCGGAGGTCTCGGCGTAGAGGGTCTGGTGCTCGTAGTCGATCACGAACGGGGTCTGGCGCTTGGTGGCCAGCGCCACCAGCTGGCGGGCGGCGTCAGCGTCAACGCGCCAGCCTTCCAGCCCATTGGGGCGACCATCCCGGGCACGGAACAGGCCAGCCGGGAACAGCTGGATCTCCGATCCGGGTTTCCGGAGCCGGGTGGTGCAGGCTGCAATGTGAGTGCGGGGTGATGTTTTCATGGGGCCAGTTTGGTAGCTGGCACGCCAGGCAGGAACGCGAATGGATTCGGGCAGTGATCCCGAGGTAGGCGCGGGAGGAAAATCGACCCTGGCGACGGGGAGAATACCCCTACGGGGTGGAGCGGCTCAAGTATTGCGCGTTAGACCCGCGTTAGAATCGTCGCCAGCATGCCTATCTGATTTTACGCGCCCCGTTGGTGCTCTTGAGGGTCAGAATCGATTAGAGGCGATCTGAGGCGGTCATTCAAAAGCGCCCGCAAGATGCTCGGCAGCGATCTGCAGTATATCGCGTTCATCCTCCGGGCCGATACCCAGAAATGGGCGGGCGGGGATGTCGCCCCAGGGGATGGATATGACCTGGCGGGTGCTCACCAGACTGAACCGCCCGAACTCTCCCTTTTGAGCGCCAAACTGGTGAGTGGTTGCATAGGGTACATTGGTGCCGATCTGGGCGAAGTCCTGGCCGTAGTCGGTCGAGATGGATCCCCTAAGTCGACCGCTGTCCTGCAGCAGAGCACCACCCTGTCGGTACGGTCTCAGAGTCAACGTCACCTCGGAGAGCGGATCCCACGCCACGCCGGTGGCCGGATCGGATTCGGTGGCGAAGGCGCTTTCAGTGGCCTCTTCAAGGACGCCGGCAATCCTCTGCATTGCCGGCGTCGGATTATCCACCCGATGTACCAAGCGGTTTAGAGCCTCCAGCACCTCGTCACTGTTGTGAGTGATCTCGATGAAGCTCATGGCTACTGAAGACCCTCCAGTGTGCCCTCCAGCAACTCATAACGACGGTCGGCCAGATCGGCAATGCGCAGGATGACCGGGTTCAAGTTGGAGGTGAGCGGTACCGTAGAGGTGCTCGAAAGCGGGTAAGCCGCTCGGATGACACCCACCACTCCCGGCTCGGTGACGCGGGTCACATAGACTAGACCTTGCTCCATAGTGTCCCACAGGACTGCCTTCGGATTGTTGAGAAGCTGCGGAATAGCCTGCCAGAACTCTAGGGGGCTGATGCCGTTCTGGATCTGGTCCCGCCGCAGGATCTCACCTTCGGAGAGCGCCAACAGCCGGCCCGGGGTGCTGCCGGTGCGTTGCAGTACTTCGTCTGCCAGGGAATCCGGCAGGAGTCCGGCGGCGGCGCGGCCCTCGCCGGTGGTCTCGCCAGCCACCACCTGGTCCACCCAGCGGGCGAAGTTGTCAGTACGTAAGTCGCTGCTGTTGAGATCTCGAATCACCTGGGCGCGTACCTCTGAGCTGCTGATCTGCCCGATCTTGCTGGCAATGCTAGCGTCCGTACCGAAAGCACTCGCGCCCGGATTGTATCCCCAGCCCACGTCCGGGCTCATGGTGCGGCCGTCCGGCAGGGTGATCACCGGATGGTCCACGGTCATCACCTCGCCGGTCTCCATGTTGGTACCGGTTTCGCGCTTGACCATCTGAATGTAGTCTGCGCCGTTCTCTACCGTTAGACCTTCGCGCTGCAGGTTCCGCTCGGAGAGATTTCTAACGGTGCAGCGGCAACCCCAGCCGTTGGGCGGGTAGATGTACTGCCAGATAGGATCGTCCCATCTGAACACCTTGTTGTGCAGGGCTGCGTGACTCGGGCGGGTGCGGGAGTCCAGGATGGCCTGGTACATCCAGTACGGCCGATCGTGCACCAGCGCCAGCTGCCGCCGGTACCTGCCAGCCATGTACGCGGTGGAGGTGTTGGCGCGGAAGATGGTCTTCAGTCGATGCACGCTGCCCAGCTCCACTTCCCGCTCATTGCCCTGGGCATCCGACCAGGTCTCTTTGCCCCACCAGCCCTTTTTCTTAAGCACCGGCGTCAGGCGGTTGATGAACTCACGCTCGGTGATCCCTTCCGAGATCGCCGCATCGGTGGCTTCTCGGATATCTTCCAGGATGTCCATCCGCATGGCCTTGGCCACGGTGAATGCCTTAGCGTGCGCCGCGCCGTCCATCTCCTGCCACTGGTCCGTGATTTGAAACCCCTTGGCGCGAAAGAACGCTACAGCGTCCTTAGGCTCCATGTTAAACGCGGCCCGCAGGTCCGCCTTATTCTTCGTCGCCATCAATACTTCCCCAAAGCTCTACGGCAAACATGGCCCGCCTCAGGCGCTCTTCCAGGCCGCTGGTGTCCATGTCGGGATACAACTCCGCGAGCATGCCCAGCAGCACGTCAGGCCCTTTCTCGGCGGCTTTCATGATCGGTGCCAGTATCGGCACCATCCCATCATTCAAGTCGCCAGAATCCAGCGCGTCCAGTGCATCGTCTACGGCTTGCAGGTCCGGGAAGTCTTCGGTGCCACCGTTGTCGGTCTCCGCACGCAGGGCGGCCGTGGCTGCCACCGGAGCCGGGCGGGCCGGCGCGGAGAAGTCCAGCACCTCCTCGCCTTCCTCGGGCTGGGGGATGCCCAGCTTCTCGTGGGCCCACTTGGCGGGGATCCGCATGGCCCGGCCCAGCTTGGGCAGGGCATCGGCGTAGAGCTTGATGTCCTCGGGCTGCTCGGTCTCGAACACAAACGACGGCAGCCGTCGCATGGGCGTGTTAAGGCGCGTGAGCGGCTCCACCAGCTGCTGGGTGATGGACCGGGCGATCTGGCGGGCATCGCTGACCAGGATGTCGTGGCGCACTTCGTTGTGCACCTGGCCGAGGGCGTAGGCCCCGCCCCCGCTTTCGCTGGTCTGGCTGGTGAGCGTGCCACCGAGAATGGCCTTGCTCATGCTGGCTTCCGCCCAGCGCATCATGCTCATGAACGGGTCGGAGCTGCCCTTCGCCGCTTCCTGGAACTCGATCTCCATGCCCTGGGGGATGATGCCGGCCGCTGCGTGGCCGATGTTGACCACCGCTTTCATGAGGGTGGATTTCTCGGTGTCGCTGGCGCCAGCCGGGTACTTGCCCAGCCGAAGCGGCAGGCCGTGGATCTCCAGAAACTCCGCCAGATCCCGGGCCGAGTAGTTGCGGAACAGGTACGGCCAGGCGAGGATCCGGGCCAGCCCGCCACGGGCCAGATATCCGGATTTGGCCTTGTGCACATGCACCAGCCAGCCCCACTTGCGCAGCTCCTCACCCCGGCCGTCCATGGTGCGCAGCACCAGGTGATCCCGGTTGAAGTCCGGGGTCATGAACCAGTCCGGCTGGCGATAATCCGCAGACTTCAGCCGCCACTGGCCCTCCGATCGCTCCCAGTTGTATTCCAGGCAGGCATAGCCGTACAGGATGGCGGCGGAGGCGTCGTATACGATCTCTTCCCAGTCCAGGTTGCGGAGGATCCGCTCCACGCGGCCGGTCCACTCCTTCTCTTGCGCCGTTGCATCCTCCGGCGGGCGGAGGTTCCAGTTGAGACCCAGCAGGGCCCGGCGCCGCTTGCTCAGCTCCGCGAACAGGTGGGCGTCTTTCTCCTCCATGTCCTCGGCCAGGCGGGCCTGGCTGTCCAGGCGGCCCTGTTCGGCGTCTTCCAGGATGCTGGAGAGCTTGGCCGGGGTCAGGCCCCGGCTCGGATGGTCCGAAAACTCCCGGTAGAGGTAGCCAACACTGGCGGTTTGCGGCTCGCTGGCCGGTCCGGGCTTGGTTTCGCGGGGCATGGGCAGCCCACGGTGATCAAGGATGTCTACCATGCGCCTGTCTCCTGAATGGGCAGATCGTCGTCATCTGCCCAGTTGTCTGAGCCGGCGTCCCAGCGGCTTTTCACGCTGGGCGCGGCGGTGAATTCAATCGGGGCCGGGTCCTTGCGGCTGGCCGCGTAGGCCAGTGCCAGGGCAATCGCAAAGTCACCATGGCGGCCGTCCTTGCGCGAATTGTTTGGCACCTTGGCCACGCCGTTGATGGTCTGCACGGCTCGCAGGTCGTCCACCAGGTAACTATCCGCCGGGATCTCCAGCGTGCCGTCCTCGAAAGCGGCCTTCAGCGGCGGCATGTTCTCCCGGTACCAGGATTCAGACAGCATCACCTCCTGCACGCGGTGGCCGCCGTAGGCCTGAGCGGTCACTTCCGCCAGATACGCGCCGTTACCGGTGGCATCCATGTCACCACCCTGCAGGCGGGGCACCCGGTCCAGGATGTAGTGCAGAATCTGGCGCTGCTGCTCAAACGGCACGTTGGCCAGCTCCACCACAAAGGGCGTCCGGCGCACCAGGTCCTGCCCGATCAGCAACGGCACAATCACCGTGAGGTCCATCCGGCGGGCAAAGTCCTCACCGAAGGCCAGCCAGAGATTTTGGGGCAGATTCATCAGCAGCGGCTTCAGGTGCTCCTCGCACCAGTCGCGGATCTCGGCCTCACGCATGGCCGCCGGCCACTGCTTGAAGGCATCTTCCAGCTTCAGGCGCAGCACCGGGATGTCCTTGCGGGTGCGGTCTTCCACCAGCGCCCTGGGCAGCCAGTTGCCGGAGCCTTCCGCCGGGATCACGTCCAGCTCTTCGTCGGCCGCATCGCCGTAGAAGTCGTAGACCTCCTGCACCCAGGCATCCTGCCCGGCCTGGGTCCACTCCCTGCCAAGGCGCAGACACACCCGCTCGTACAGGCCTTGATCCACGGCCTCCTTGAAGCTGATCCGCTGCACGGAGCCCTTGCGCCGGCCGGCCCGGAGATCGTTGATCAGCAGGTTGAACGGGTTTTTGTCGCCATTGTGGGTGCTGATCACGCGAACCTTGCCGCCCCAGATCAGCAGTGCCAGCGCTGCTTTCAGCAGTTCGCCCAGCTGGTCGTGGAAGGCGGCCTCATCGATGACCACCACGCCCTGCTTACCCCGAAGGTTTGCGGGCCTGCTCGATAGCGCCACGATCCGGTGGCCGCTGTCCGGGAACCGGATGGTGAAGGTCTTGATGTGTTTGTCGTCGCTGTCGTCTTCCCAGAGCCCCTCTTCCACCGCACTGGCGCCGCGATTGAACACGCGGGCCCACAGGGCGCAGGCCTCCACATACTCAATGGCCATGTCCTGGTTGTAGCCGATGTAGTAGACGTTCTGGCCGCCGGCGCTCTTGGCGGCTGCAGCGATCAGCACGTCATCCGCCGCCTCGGCCCAGGTGAGACCGGTCCGCCGGCTCTTCTCGCTGACCTTGAGCTGGCTGTCGTCAGCAATCCAGGCCTGCTGGTAAGGCAGCAACACCGGCGGCGGAGCGTCGGCGTTGGCGGCTGGGGCGTTAGAAAGCGGGTTATTGGTCACTTGCTCAGGAATCCTCTAACGAACGCTGCCACGACTAATGCAAAGGCGACACTATCAGCGCCTTCAACAATCGCTTGAGCAATGGTGAGTTCTTCCATCAGGCAATCCCCAGCAGTTCACGACGCAGATCGTTGACCACGTCGGCAGAGAGCCCGCCGCGCTTGGCCACTTCCGCCGCTTTGTCCGCAGCTTCCCGGGCCACTTCCTTGCGGACTTCCCGGGCCCACTTTTTCTGGTTGATGGTCATCCGGCCCAGATCCGCCATGGCATGGCTCACGGTGGCCATGTGCTTGGCCGCCTTCTCCGGCTCGTGCTCGGCACGGCTCAGGGCCAGGGTGATCTGCATGAGCTGGTGCTGCACCATCTGGGAGGTGGCGCCCATCAGGGAGCCCTGGGTGTCTTCGTCCGACTCTGCCCAGGCTTTGGCCATTTCGGTACTCTTGCGGACCGCGCCCATGGCCTCATCGAACTCTTCCTGCAGGGCGCTGCCGTAGCGGTGCACCGCTGATCGGGAGAGCTTGAAGCCTTTCTCGCCCAGCCAGTTGGTCAGTTCCTCATAGCCCTGAAAGCCGTTACTGACGAGCCGCTCGTTCAGCTCGTCACGCAGCTCCTGGGGCAGATCGTAGATCTTCGAACGCGGCGGCATGGCTCATGCTCCCGGTTGGGGTGCGGCAACACCTGGTGTTTTTGCCCGGCCCTCGGCCACGTCGCTGCCACGGCTGGTGAGGGTGATGATCCAGCCGGCGCGGGGCTGCTGGCACATCACCAGGCCTTGCTCTTCCAGCCAGGCCAGGTCGTTGTGCAGCAGATCCTTGCTGACGTGGTGGCCGTAGTTGCCGCCCAGCTCGTCATTCAGGCTGTACTCGTTTGAGGTGTACATGTTGCGCCGGGAGAGGATCCGCAAGATCCCGAGCCGGCGGCCTTCGGTCTGAAAGTCCTGGTAATTCACTGGCCCTGGCCTCCTTTCTGGTTCAGCAGGTACTGGTTGACCATCGATAACTGGTGGGACAGCGCCCGCATCTGGCCGCTGACCCCGGATAGATCCTCCGCCACATCGTTGAGGCGGTCGTACACCTTGGAGAGATCCTGGTGCGTCGGTGCGCCGTCGAGCTTGCTTTCGAACACGTCCTGACGGCGTTCCACTCTGGCCACCCTCTCTTCGAGGCCGGAGAAGGCCGCTTCGGCATCTTCGCGGACCGTGTTGATCTCGCGGGCATTAGCCTTTGATCGGCTGGTGAGGTGCTGGTACACGCCCAGCGCAACCAGGCCGCCCAGCTGGGCCACGTCCAGCGCAAGCTTGGCGGCGCTGTAGTCAAACTGCGACAGGTCCATTACTTCCCCCTGCGGTCGTGATCGGTCTGGCAGTCCACGCAGCGCACGGCACGCGGGTTGGCGTTAAGGCGGGCACCGCTCAGGCGCTCGTCACAATCAAGGCAAAACCGCTGGCCGTTTATCTCCAGCGGTGCTTCCAGGTGGCACTGCAGGGTCTGCTCAATGCCGGCTCGCGTGAGGCGCTCGGTCAGGGCCTGCGCCTCTTCAAACTGTTTCTCATCCATGGCTCAGCCTTTCCCTTTGATGAACTTGTCTAACAGCCCGCTGCCAGTGGCGTGCTGGGTGATCTTCTCGGCAGAGCGGCCGATCACATAACCGCCAAGCCCAAGCTTCATGAGCCCAAACAGCGAGAGAATCGACTCTTCAGAGAGATTGGGCGGAGTGTAGCCGAACCAGTAACCGCCGATGAGCACGCCAAACCAGAGCATCGTCAGGGGACGCCAGTTGCGCTGCAGCCAGCTTTCCCCCTTGGCCTCCGCCTGGACCACCTGGCCCCGCGTCTCGATGCGGGCCCGCTCCAGATCGGCTTCCAGGCCCTTCAGCTTCAGCAGGGCCGCCGGATCCCGGCGCAACTCGGCCTCAATGGCCTCCGGAGACTCTTCCACGCCCAGGGCTTTGGCGATGAGGCCGCCAACCGCACCGCCGGCAGGACCGCCCAAAGCCGTGCCCAGCATGGGCGCGGCACTCGAAATCAGGTTTTTGACGCCATCCCAGCTCCAGTCCATCAGTTCACCATCCTCAGTGCGTCTTCCACGGAGTGAATGCCATACACGTAATGAGTCCGGCCCGGTTTGCGCACGGCGGTCAGCAGCTGCCGGCGCGGTTCTGTGCCCGGCTTTGCCATGCCGACGTGCACCCATTCGCCGAACTCGTGAATGACCTGATCAAAGGAGATGTCACTGTCAGCGAACCACTGGGCCACCTCCAGCGGGCTATGCCCGACCACGGAGATATCGGCCGCACAGCCGTGCACGTGGGCGCTGGTGCGGCTGCCACCGATGGCAGTGTTGAGCGCGGCGGGGCGGTAGCCGGAGCTGATGAAAATCGGCCCGAGAGCATCACGGGCCGGCTGCAGAGCTACGCACGCCAGGTGTTGGAGATTGGCAAACACCTCGCTGCCTTCTGGCGCCTCAATCTCGATGCCATGGCGGGCGGCCGCCTGGGAGCGGGTGAACTCGTGAAGATAAAAATTGGGAGAAAGCTGTAATTTTTTCATGCTCCCAGAGTAGGGAGCGGGCCGGCAGGCCGGAACCTGCAAGGGTTCGGGTAGTTTTCAGTGGGTGGGCAAAGAAACGATACGGCAGGCGGGATTGCTTGGCAAGAGGTGGGGGAAGGGGCGAAAAATCCGCCCCTAGCTTGATGCTTCCGATATAAGTTCTACGATTTCTCCGTTTCCGTGCAGCTCAGCGTATTCCAAATGGCTCATAGGTAGCGGGTTGTCAGCCAATTTGATCCCGGACGAAAGAATCGCTTTAACTGCATCGGCATCACCTTCATAGATTGCCGTCTGCAGCTGCTCGTGCGCAGCTCGCCCGGCAGCCAAGCCTTGATCGGTTTTCGACAGGTCAGACTGACAGTGCTTGCACTTTATGGCGTTGGCCTTGATTGGCTCTTTGCAGTACGGGCAGATCGATAGCTCTCCATCTCGAAGCGCTTCCTGCGTGCTTTTCTCGCCAGTTTTAGGGGATACCAGCAGAATCAAAACCGCCAATGGGCCAAAGATAAAGCCGAGAGCAGCCCAGAGCAGCTCAGACCTGCCTTTGGCTGACGCTATGCCAAAGGCTAACACTGCACAGATAATCCAGATTCCGATGTAAACTTCCATAACCTCTCTCCTTTCTTTGCTTAATGCCTCAGACTCTGGCTTGAGGCTGAGGATGTTTACCACTTGGCGGCCTATAAGTCGATTTCTTGGGCTTTTTCCGGTTTTTAATGGTGTTCAACCGGCGCCGCCAATCATCCCGCTCCGCTTTGTCCTCGATGCGGGCCAGCCAGGCGCGGATCTCTGGCGGGCGCTTGTCGCGGATCATCTGCCGGGCTCTGAACCAGCGCTGTTTATCGCGCTCGATCTCCGCTCGCTGATCACGTGGCAAAGCGGCCAGATTCATTCGAACAGGTCCCCCTGGTTGTCGTCCTCCGGATCCGCATTCAGGATGTTGAGGACCTGACGATCGGTCATTCCGTAGCGCAGGGCCAGCTCGGCCAGCTTTGCGCCTTCTCGGCGCTCCCGGCGGATGGCGCGGTTGCGCACTTCCCGGCGGATGGCAGCACCACGAGGTACCTTGATGCGCTCCCGGGCCATGTACTCGCACAGGGATTGAGCCGCCTCGGTGCCGACGGCTTCCACCAGGGCGTGGCTGTGGTGGAGCTTTTCTGGCACCCAGAACTCGGTACCGCCGAGGGCCTCCATCAGGTTCAGGACGGCTGGCAGGCCGATGATATCGACCAGATCGGCCATGGATTCGGGCAGCAGTTCGGCTTCTACGCTCATGGCTTGTTCACCTTGTACTGGTTCGGATCAACACCCAGCTTGCGCATGTGGGCCTCCCACTTGCGCTGGGCCTCTTCCGGGCTCTCGTCCATGCCCTGTTTTTTCTCCCAGGCGGTGGGCCGGTTGTTATCGGCCTCCGCTGCCGGTTTACGGGCCTCCGGGGCCACGCTTGCCAGCACCTGCTTGAGGTAGTTGTGGTTCTTCAGCGGCTGCACCTGACCCTTGGTGCGTTTCTCGTGAATGCTGCGCACGGTGTCCTGCAGGGCCGCGATCAGGCTGTCTCGGTCCGCGATGTCCAGGGTCTCCCGGGCCAACTTCAGGGCGCGGGCGTTGCTAAGATCCTGCTTGGCCGGGCGGAACAGGCCCAGATACTGGACCAGAGGCCGGGCCAGCGGGCGACCGAGATTCGCCAGCAGGCCGAGCAGCTCGCTGCCGGCGTCGTCCTGGATCAGGGCTTCGAGCTGGATGTGGCTATGGCAGATGGGGCAGCGGCCTAGCTTCATGCCTCTGACTCCTGCCTGTGAAGATCCAGCCAGTCAGCCGGATCCATGTAGTGCACGCAGAGCTTCATTAAAACCTTACGATTGCGCCGCCAGTTCTTCGGCAGGCCTTCGAACTGCTTTTCCACGTCATCCAGCGTTAGACCACGCTCCTCAACGGAGGCCTCTAACGATCTCAGCAGCCGGCGCTTTTGCAGCTCGACATCAAGGGCGGCGATCACCCCCTTGAACTGTTCAACCGTCTTGAGCCAGGCCACTCGCTCAACCTGGTATTGCCGCTTGGCGATCGCATCGGCATAGCTCCAGGGGGCCTTCATCTCTGCCAGAAGGGCTTCGATCTTCTGGAGCATGGGCTCGCTGTCCAGGTTGTGGGGCGTGCCTGGGTGCCGGGCCACGCGCTTGCGGGGCTTGGCCTTGAAGCCGCGATTCTTCAGCCCTTGCAGGACCTGGTGCAGCTCCGATACAGAGCAATCGGAACAGGAACGCTTGCCGCCGGTTGTGGTCGCGATCATCTGGCGGTAGGTGTCGTCGTCCAGGCCCAGTTCTTTTTTGGCGATGTGGATCTGGGCGAGTACGCCCTTTCGATTGCTCATACCTTCCGGCCTCCATTGCCATCCGGATCTTCCCAAAGTTCCAGCATTTCCTTTGCATCACTTTCCAAAAACCGAACTTTATGGATCTCAATGTCGATGTTGCCTGGCCGAGCTCTTTTCCGGTCCAGAACAATTCGCGCTATATCGACAGCTTTGTCGTACTCATCCTCTGGTACTGCGCCATGATTAATCCATGAGTCAGATATCACCCAGAGAGGGATCTTATTCTCGGCCTTCCGCTTTCGGATCGCCTCGGTGACCCAGTCATCAACCAGTTCCAGGTCATCCAACACCATTTCGTCAATCTGCGCCTTCAGTCCTCGTTCCACTTGGTTCACTCCTCAAAAAGATCAATCGTGTTCGGGCACTTCGGCCCCACCGGTTGGGCATCAGCCCTATGGAAAGCTGTGCACTTCGGTTCCTCGCCAGGCTCCTGCTGCCACTCGTCCGGATATTCCGGCTCGTCTACGCTGTGAAGCATGGTCCGCATTAGAATTCCGCAGCTCTTGCCATCGCCGGCTTCCAGGTCATAGCTGTCGTGTGCACAGTTTTGGCACCAGCGTTCCTGAAATATGGCGCCCTCAGTGCCATTGGCCGGCCGGTACTTCATCGGCATTCCTTCACCGGGATGTAATAGGCCTTCAGGGCCTGCACCTGGGTGATCAGTTCAGGATCAACGTCCTCTTCCCGCATGCGGCGGATCAGCTCGGCTTTGGCCTCTGCGAAGCGGGGTGATGCAAACTCCCAGCCTTGCTCGCCTGCGCACCACTCCGGGCGCTCTTTGATAATCCAGGCATCAACCTGGGCTGCCTGCATTTCTCCGCGCAGAATGTCGGTTTCATCGAACCCGAATGCTTTCACGCTCTCGCTCCTCGGCGGCTCAGCTGCCGCTCACGCTTGGCTATCACAGAGGGCAGCTCGTGGTAGCAGGCCTTACAGGGCTGCGTTGGCTGACCTTTCTTGAGGTAGAAGAACTCGGCGTCATCGGGCCAGTATTCGCCGCACTTGCTGCAGTGCCGCTCGGTGCCAAGCTCGGTGGTTTTCGTTTTGGGGGCCATAATTCCCTCCGGTTGGCTGCTCATCAGTACCGGGCCACCACGCCCGGCAGACGCCCCTGGCGGGGCGTTTCGCTTAGTTGGATGTCTTGGCCTTGGCGGGGCCTCTGGCGATCTGCATCAGGAAGAAGGGCCGCCCTGGTGCGGTGTGAACGATGATCCAGTCGGTCGGCCGCTCCTTGCGTTGCCTGGCGAATTTCGCTTCGTAGTAGTTCACCGGACTAACTCCTTACAGCGCCGCAACGTCCAGAGGGATCTGGCGATGGGGGCCGTCCTGGCCTTGCCGCTCGTAAAAGCGCAGATAGCTCTTAGAGCCGGTCACCTGGATCGAGTCCATGATGGCCTGCATGGCTTGCTGCCACTTCTTGTCCTTGATGTTCAGGCTGCGCAGGCCCAGCACGCGGGCAGTGCTGATCTTGCCTTCCTTGTCAGTCTGGAAGGCGTGCTCTACCAGGGCCTGGACTTCGGAGCGGCTGCCGGCAGTCCACTCGTGGATGCACTGGTCAATCAGCTCCTTGGCCACCTGCAGGCGCTCATCGAACGCCAGGTGATCGGCCACGGCACGCTTCACCTGGTACTGGCCATCGAAACTGGCCAGGGTCACGTTGCCCTTCTTTCCGCCATAGGTGGTGTCGTACTCCCGGGCGCTCAGCTCCAGGAAGGCCTCGACCTCGCTGGAGATCTCCGCCTTCACCCGGCGCATCTCTTCCTGAAGGGCCTTCACCTTGCCAATGACTTCCATGACCAGGTCATCGCGCAGGCGGTCGATGTCCTTGATCTGGTCCATCGGTACCAGGTGGCCTTTTGCGTTGCGGCGGAACTGTTCCGCCTGGGCTACTTCACTCATAACTCAGAACCTCACGTGGTTTGGGGTTGCGGACGGGTGGTGCGGTTGAAGCAGCTCAACCGGCCGCGTCTTTTGGGGTGCCTCAGGTGGCGCAGGGGCTCGAACGGGCGCACGTTGTTGCGCGGCAGGTTGTCCAGCTCCTGCTCGGCTTCGGCGGCCTGCTGTTGCAGCACTTCGTCCCGGATCAGGCGCACACGCACACTCGTCTGGGCTGGAGTCAGCGGGAAAGGCGCATTCAGCAGGTGCTCATACCGAGCCGGATCTGCCAGGTAGGCGTCCAGCTTCAGGCCGTGTTTGTAGAGCATGTTGGCCGCATAGATGTCGGCGTAGTGCTCCAGGTAGGCGGTTGGGTACACAGTCATTTATGCCTCCTCGGCCGTGCGGCCTGGGTTGTTCGGGCAGTTCTGGCACACGCGCCAAACACGCATTGCCATCGGGTTGTGCGTGGGGGCCGGGCGATCGCGATATTCCCGGCACTGCTCGGTGCTGATGTTGATGCCCTGGGCCGGGCAGTGGATGCCGTCGAGGGCGGCAAGGATCCGCTTTTCCATCCGGGCGGTGCTCGGGCTGGAGTACCGGTTGGCCAGCAGCAAAGAGACGGCGGTGCGGCTGATGCCAATCCGGTCGCCGGCGGCCGTCCGGCTGGAGGACTCAACCTCTTTGGCCAGCAGCTGGATCCAGTGCGGCGGCTGTTCGCCCCAATTAGAGATATCGACTTTCCTGGGCATTACTCGCCTCCCTCTGTTGATACATGGCGGCGGTACACCACCTCTCCGGTGTTAGGGTCATACAGCTGCTTGAGGCGCTGAATCATCGGGGCCCGAGGGCCGGTCCAGCGGCTCGGCACCAGGCGGTACCGGGCCGGGACTCCGGGGCTGCCCTGCCGTGTAATGGTCAGGTAGCCGGCACCGGCGAGCATCAGGCAGTAGTCCTTCGCCGTGGGCTCGGCGACTTCGTGAGACGGTGTCGAGGCCGCCTGGGCCAGCTCCCGACTGGTGAATTCGCCGATGATCTTCACGGTGCGCCACATCTGTTCCCGGCCACGGCCCTGGGTGACCTCGGTGCCGTCCTTGCGGACTCGGGGGGCGTCCACACCGCAGTCCTTGGCCAGCTCGTACTCGACGGTCTTGCCTGGCTCCTGTCGGGTTGCTCGCAGGTATCCAGCGGCTTCAAGGCCGGTCATGTAGTCTCGGACGCGACCTCGTGGACCCCACTCGGCACCCAGCTCCCAGACCTTGCGGACGGTGATGGCTTCGCCGGCCTTTTGCAGCTTGCGCATGGCTTCCCACATGCTTTGTCGATCGCCTTTCGGGCCCTGGGCCTCCAGGTGCACGGGCTTTCGCGTTGCATTCGCCATTCTCAAGCCCTCCGCGCCGGTGGCTGGCCGGTGTGGATGGTGCGTTCGCCCCAGGTGTCCAGATCGACACGCTCCCAGTTGTTGTTCAGGGCTTCGCTGTGGATGCGGTAGAGATTGACGGCGATCCGGCGGAGGCAGCCCTTCACGCGGGTGCGCACTTCCTGGAGGAGGTCTTCATCCATCTCCACGTCCGGGTAGCTGGAGCGGGCCAGTTCGACCACGTCTTCCAGGCTTGCCGCCTGAGCCGGCACCCACTCCAGAACGCGGTTGTGGAGGCGCTCAAGGCGGGCCATGGAGGCAGGCACGCGCTCTTCGCCGATCAGGATCAGGGTGCCCTGGCTGGCGTTATAGATGTCGGTCAACACGTTCGCGGCCGCCTTGTCGATGACGTATTGCACGTCATCAATGATGATCGGGCGGCCGGACCGGCTGAGCTGCTCGGCCACCTGGTCCACCATTTCACTGAGGGTCTTCATGGGGATGATGCCCATTTCCCGGAGGATGGCGATCAAGAAGGCTTTCTTGGTCCAGCTCTCCCGGCACTCCACGTAGTAGGCGCGGTGCAGGTTGGCGGCGTAGGCCGCTGCCAGGCTCTTGCCGTAGCCGCTTGGGCCGTACATCACGACCAGGCCGGGCAGCTCCGGAGGCCGGTTTGCTGCGCTCTCTACTGCCTGGGCAAGCAGTGCCACATTCGTCAGTGGTACAATGGTGTTGACGCTCATAGTTCTTCCTTTGGTTTGGTGCTTGGGTGTCATGGCCATGCGCTCACATGGCCCTGCGGGCGCTGACGGTCTTGCCGTTGGCGCTCGCATCCATTACGCGCTTGATAGCGCGGAATTGCGGTTGCGATGGGTAGGTTTCCCACCACTTCTTCTCGTCTGCTTTCAGCTCTTCTCCGGCCTGCATGCGCTCATCCAGCTTCAGCCATAGGCGGTACCGCTCCATCCCGCCCTCGGGGGGCTGGAACTTCTCTTCCTTGGGAGCTGCAAGCTCTTTGGCCTTGGCGCGGCCGGCCTCGATCATGCGTTGGACGTGTTGATCGCTGTCGGTCTCTGGCTCCAGAACCCGAATCTCCACGTCCTTTCCGGTGATGGTCTTACCTTTGGTTGCCAGGCGATTGAGCTGGCCTTGTTCTCGCTTGTCTGCAGCCCGCTGGATCATGGACTGCGGCATGGCCGGGGTGGCATTGCCGTTTAGCTCGGCCTCACCGATCAGCTCGCCTTCAAGGGTGAAGACACCAACGCTATTGGGGTCACGGTAGTCCCACGCCACTTTGATCTCCTCGCCGTGGAAGTCGCGGAGTGCGTCCAGGAAGTAAATGCCGCCATTGATGCGAACCTCTCCCCTGTGGGTCTTTCGGACTTCCTGCGGCCTGGTGAGCGATGCCACCAGCTCCGGATCGGCAGCAACGGGCTCCCAGCCTTCAGCCTCGGCGCTCGCCAGTGCTTCCATTGGGCTTTGATGGCGCATGCGGCCGGTCTCCAGATCCCGGATCCTCGGCAGCGACGAATGCGGGGTGTGGTTGTATCGCTCAATGGCCTGCACCAGGCCGTCGTAGAAGTCCTGAAAGCTGGGTATGTGCAGCGGCTTCAGGCCGTTCTTGATGGCCTTACGCGACAACTTGTGGACGCGAGTGGCAGCTTCCTTGTCCATGTCGTGATGTAGGTAGCTATCGAGCGTTTTGGCGTAGCGAATCAGAATGCTTTGGTGCGGCCGCTCTATAACCCCGCGGCCTTGAGAGTTGTATGGCAATGCGTTGGTAACCGTTCCACCGATCCGGTCGATGACCTCCCGGACAGCATCGTTGTCGAAGCCTGAGCCGTTATCGGTGTAGAACACGGCAAACATACCGTTGCGGGAAATGCCGTCTCGAAGCGTGTCCAATGTGGCCAGCGTCGATTCCGCCAGGTTTACGGCGTGGCCAACAATGCGCTTGGTCGCCCAGTCGATAACCATCGTGATCTCGGGCTTGAAGGCCTGCCCTGTGAGGGGGTTGATAACCTCGCTCTTAAAGGTGTGGCCGTCACCCGCCCACACGTCATTTGGCTGCAGGTGGTCAAATGTCCGGCGCTTGAACGGCTGCAGGGCCTTGAGTTCCCGAGGCCCCATCCGGCCCCGCTCCCGGGCTTCCGGGCTCAGCTTTTTGAGCCACCGGCGCACCTGGTCAATGGAGGGGTGCGGCGGGTTGGTCTCCGCCACCAGCTGCTCATACGCTGCGGCAATGCTGGGCTTTTGCGGGCGCTGATACCGCCTCAGGAACTCGGGCCCCCACGGTGGTACCGACATGTCCGCCTTGCGCCGGCGCGGGGCCAGGGCCCGCTCGCCATGCTTCCGAAAGTCGGACAGCCAGCGCTTCAGGGTGCGCTCCGAAAGAGTGCGGGTTGCGGTCTTTCGGTCGTTGGCACGCACCACTCGCTCTGCCAGGTAAGGCGTTAGATCTCCGCTGCGAGCAGCATCGACTAACGTTTGGATGGCCTTCTTCTGGGTAGTCACCTGCTGCAGGCGCTCGATCTCCCGGACAAAAGCCACCCGGGCGGCCATGACGGCCAGCTGGTCCTCGTTCAGGTCTTCGTAGCGGGCAGGCTCTTGCTCTGCTTCAGGCTCGGAAGGCTCCAGGACTTCGCCGCCGGTCCCGGCGCTGGTGAGCGACTGGGCCAGGATGGCATCTTGGGTTACCTGGGGCAGGCTGGCGAATGCATATTCCTTTCCGCCTCCGCGCCCCTCGCGCTTTTTGGCTGTCCATCCCTCTTTGTCGGCCTTGAAGCTGACTCCTCGTCGAGTTCCAGGGAGGCCTTCCAAGCCGGCTAGCTCGGCCGCTGTGTACCACTCCTGGACTGGCAATACATCCTGACAGCTCATGACCGACCTCCGTTGAATGGGCGGGGGCTCACAGCTCCGCTATGGTTAGAGGTGCCAACCAAGCCAACCAAAGAAAAGGAAGCCCCCATGACAAAAAACGACGAACAAGCGGCATACGAAGAAGGCATGAAAGACCTGCCCCCTATGGCCAGGGCAGCAATTGACCAACTGCGCGAGATCACCAATGCCCAGACCGATTTCATTGCGCATCTCCTGCTTGCTTTGGAGCAAAGCGGCGCCCTGACGGACGCTCAGATTCGGTCGATGATTTCGCGGTGGTATCGCAGTTATGACCCTGCTCCTGGATTCGGCGAGCACGCCGAATTAGCCGGCGAAATTGAGAGCGCTCTCGACGATCTGCGAGCTCTTGAATAGCTTTCAGTCCCATCATTCCTCATCCCCCATCATTCGCTTCAGTTCCTTCATCTCTTGCTGCAGCTTGTCCTTCATCTGCTGGAGCTTCCCGTACTGAGCTGCGAGCGCCTCGCGGCCATAAGCAACCCGGCCGCCGCGCATGTGAACCATCCAGTCTGTAAATGCGTGCGTATGACACACCTCTTCCAGCAGCGGCACTCTATAGAGAGGGATGTTGTGCTCGGTTCGGGCGGGACTGGACCAGGCATCCAGCATGTGTTTTGAGACGTCGTCACCGGACAGCCTGCTCATCTGCATGGCAATCTCATGCCGATCCTGCGGACAGTGCTTCAGCACCGTGGCCACCAGCTCGCTGACTTGGCTGGCGTAGTTGCCGCTTCCAGGTGCCGGATGGATCGGCTGGGGGACCTCAAAGATGTCAATCGTGGCGGTGTCTTTGACGCGTCTCATGGTTATGCGCTCCGGGCCATTTGACAGTGCGCAATAGCGTTAGATTTTGTATGCTGAACAGCACGATCGTGCTTGTGTTCGCGCAGATTTTTGCGCTCACACGAATTTGGGCGTTCTCGTACCGGAGCGCCGTCCGGATGCCAGCGGTCGGGCCAGATGTCCTGGGGAGTCAGATCGAGCTTCCCGGCAATGGCCCGCTCAACACGCGGGTACCGCACGCGCTTAGCGTTAATGACTGACTGCCTTGAGATGCCCAGATCCTGGGCAACCAGGGAAAGAGACGATCCGCGCATACGGAGTTGGTACTTCACCCACTCCCAGCGCTGTTCCGGATCGGTTGGCACTTTGGTTTTCATGCGTCACCTCGGTGGCGTTTTTTTGGGTTGTCTATCGTGTTCTTGAACATAAACATATCCGTATCCGGTTAGGCAGTCAACCGAATAACGATATTTCCATGTTCTATCCGGATCATTTTTTGACCGAATAGAACTTTAAATTAGTCGAATCAGAGAGTTACAGAACATGGAAGAAGGTGAAAAAAAATCGGCTGCGCTTCCAGGTTCGGGGGGCAAAGATGGAAAAGACGGGGCTTTTATTGGAAGGCTCAGGGAGCTGGCGTCAAAAGTGGGCAGCGCGAACGCCCTAGCGAAGGCGGCAGGGATATCTCAAAGCGGCATCCAGAGATATTTAAACGGTGGCGAGCCTAGTCGAAAAGCGTTAGTAGCCATAGCCACAGCGGGTGGCGTTTCGATTGACTGGCTGGCAACGGGCCGAGGCGCGAGCAACGATACAGCTGAGGACCCTAGCGGGATGGAGGACTACGCCTTCGTGCCCTTATACGACGCTCAGTGCAGCGCTGGAGATGGATCCTGGAACGAGAACTCCAGGGTGCTGACCCATCTCAGCTTTACCAGGTATAGCCTGAGAAAGCAGGGGCTGACACCAGAGCACCTTTCAGCCATCCGTGTGGACGGCGATTCCATGGAGCCTGTGCTGAATAGCGGGGATACTGTCCTGATCGATCACACCAGGACAGCAATAGAGGGTGAGGGCATTTACGTGGTGCGCCTGGACGGGCATCTATATGCCAAGCGGCTTCAGCGGAATTTCGACGGTGTGGTGATCATCAGCGAGAATAAACACTACCAGCCAATCAACGTTCCCAGGGATAGGATGGACGAGCTGCAGGTGATCGGTCGGGCGGTTTGGTCGGCAGGCTGGCTTTAGGCGTGGATCATGCGCGGTAACTTGGCGTTAGTGCTGGTGCCAAAAATCGCGCCGAATTAAACAGTTCAGTCAAATTCGGCCGATTTTCAACCTTGCGCTACTTTTGGCACTATTTCTGATGTCTATTCGCTGGAATCCCTTGTCTCATCACGTTTTGGCCCATTTTATCCCGCTTCTTCTCACTTTAATTCCTTGTGCCAAGTCCACTGCTAACTCACACACAGCTTCCTGGCGTTTTCTCTTGCGGCTAAAAAACTGAATATTCCAGCGACATAAACAGATCCGGATAATTGCCCGTTCCGTAATTCTGCCACCGGTCACAATTCATGGTGACTATTACCTTCTTCCTTATGATAGGTTCTGGCAGTGCAAGTTATCGACAAGCAACCAAAGATGAATGCCGTGGAGCGGTTCGGTGGTCCGTGCCAGTTGGTGCTGGAACGCCAGTTGGGCGGTCATGCCTCCTGTGTCTTTGCGTCTGTCACAACGCTGGACGGCAGGTCCGTAGCTTTTATCGCCGCCAACGATTCCATACAGCACACCCGTATTGCGGCTCTGGGCTGCTCGGTGATGTCTCTGAGTGAGGCATTCGGGCGGGAGATTCTCAAGAGCCAGTGTTCATACAACGTGATCGCCACCAATCACGGTTCCATTGTAACGGTTCGGATTCCCTGCGAGACCCCCCGGTTTGCGCTGTCTGTATGCGTGGACCACGGCGAGAACATGGCTATGGCGTTGCGCATGACGCTGGACTCAGCCAAGGCACTGGCCCAGGTCATTGACGCGTAACACGAAATACCAACCAAACTGAAAAAGGCAGTACTCACAATGGCAAAGATAAACCTCGAAACCCTTCGTGAAATGGACGGCTATGTGGCATCGGCTCTGGTCGACCTGGACAGCGGAATGCTGATGTCCGGCGATGGTGCGGGGGTTGACCTCGAACTCGCTGCGGCCGGTAACTCCGAAGTACTGAAGGCCAAGCGGAAAGTGGCCAGCAGCCTGCAGCTCAACGACAACATCGAAGATCTCCTGATCAGCCTGACCAAGCAGTACCACCTGATCCGTCCGCTGGAGAGTAATCAGCAATTGTTTCTGTATGTGATTCTGGATAGGTCCAGGGCGAACCTGGCCATGGCGCGCCACGACCTGAAACGCTTCGAGAAAGAGCAGGATTTCTCGTAACCGGCTGTTTCGGGGGAGGACCTGGAGACCAGGCCCTTTGCTGTAGAGATTCACTGACGGGAGGCTATTCCATTGAATATTGACATACGTGTTGCGGGTACGGGTGAAGACCTGCAGAAAAGGCTCCGGCTCGCTTCGGGCCTCCTGCTGGCGCACAAGATTCGCAGTACGGTCCGGGACTGGGATGGGACCCGATGCGATTGCGTGGTTGTAACCGGCGATGATCTGTTCGGTCAGCGGGTCAGAGCCTACGCCGCCCTCAAGCAGATCCCGGTACTGACTATTACCCGGGCCAATGACACCTTTGATTCGGCAACCAACACCATCGGAGACGGCGCGCCGCTGAACCTGTATGTGCGGGCATTTCTGGCCATTCTGCAGGCGGGCGATGCGCTGTCACGGGCCCGCGCGCCGGTCCCCTCCGGCGAAGACCGGATCGGATTGCTTGCCCTGTCCCGGGCATTGGCGGATCGCGAGGGCGATCTGCTTGCGATGGTGGACGGTATTGAAGTGCATATTTTGCAATCCTCCGGGCTTGTTGCGGCACGATCGCAGCAGGACCTCGAGCAAGCCAAGGATCAGCTGGGCTCACCGGGCTGGCAATTCAGGGACAGCGACGGCAAGCCTTGTGACAGCTGTTATTTCGAAAGTCTCGATATCTTCATGATCCGGGCAGGAATCCGATACGGCGGGATGCTGCCGGCGTTCCCGGTTGCCGAGTACCGGTTGGGATGTTGGCCGGATCTTGGTACGGCACCGGATCTTGTGGATCCGCTACGCATTGCCAGCCTGGTTGCCAAGGGCCACCGTAGTCTGGATGAGCTGGCCGGCCTGACCGGCATTGATCAGTCACAGGTTTCGGGCATTCTCTGGGGATTCCGGGCGGCGTCGCTGCTGGTTCCGGAAGGGCGGCGGGACACCCTGGCCGGTCGGCCCGAATCAAAAGCCCGGATGCCATACGCCAATGTGTTTCAAAAACTGGCCTCAAGATTCGGACTGTTCCAGAAGTCCTGGTAGGTCGCCCTGTTCCGGAGAGTAAATGATGGAAAATCCTGATTCGGCCGCCGTGAAGCTGGTGATTGCCGGGCCGGTCGGTGCCGGTAAAACCACGACCATACGCAGTCTGTCCGAGACCGAGCCGCTGTCGACGGAAATGCCCATGACTGAAGCTGCCATGGGGGACAAGACAACGACGACTGTCGCCTTTGATTTCTCCACCGTTATGCTGGATGAGGAGGTGCCGCTCTTCATCTACGGACTGCCGGGCCAAAGCCGTTTTCAGCACATGTGGCCGATCATTCTGGAAGGGGCGTTCGGGGTGGTTCTGGTGCTGGATGCCAGGGATGAAGTGCTGGAAGGGACCTGCCAGGAGTGGCTCGGTGTGCTTGACGAGATCGTGCCGGGATTACCGGTGGTGATTGGGGTTACCAAAACCGACACGCTTGAAGCCCCCAGCCTGAGATCTCTGCGATCCGCCCTGGCCTCGAAAGGCATTGTCTTGCCGGTGTTCACATTTGATGCCAGGAACAGGGAGCAGGCAAACCATGTGATCCGGGCCTTGCTTGCAACCATGGCGTAGCGCGGGACGCCCGGCATCGGGCCAGGCACATGGCTCGGAGCACTCGACGCAGGGAGGTCCGGGCCTTATAATCCGCCACCTCGCAGGAGAGAGGGTGCCCGTGCACCCCGCCGAAGGCGCAAACTCCCATAAACGCTCAGGCTCATGTACTGCGACCTATCATCAACAGCCGACTGGAGAGAGACTGCCCGCGCAGTCCACCGAAGGGGCAAGCAGGGGTTTCCCTGTAAACTCTCAGGTATCAGGGACAGGGGGAGAGGCCGCATGAACGCAGGAGTCCTGTGTGCTGACCTCTATCTATCTGATTGCCATTACGGCCGAAGCCATGTCCGGAGCGCTTGCTGCCGGGCGACGCAACATGGATCTCTTCGGGGTCGCTGTTATCGCCTTTCTGACCGCCCTTGGTGGCGGTACCGTACGGGATATTCTGCTGGGTAACTTCCCGGTAACCTGGACTCAGCATTCCAGCTATATCTACCTCACCATCACCGGTGGCCTGGTGACCATTGTTATTGCGCGCTTCATGCGACACCTGCACCAGCTGTTTCTGGTGCTGGATGCCATTGGCCTGGTGGCCTTCACGGTAATCGGCTGCAACGTGGCGCTCAATCTCGGCTACCAGACACCGGTAATTGTGATGTCCGGCATCACCACCGGCATCTTTGGCGGTATCCTGCGGGATCTGATGTGTAACCGCACCCCCCAGGTACTGCGCCATGAGCTCTATGCCAGTGTGTCGCTGGTGGTCGCCCTGGTGTACCTGTTCCTGCTGCGCGAGGGTATCGATGACGACATCACCCTGTTGGCGGCGTTCAGCCTCGGCCTGCTGCTGCGGATGTGTGCCATTCGCTGGAAGGTGTCGTTACCGGTGTTCAGTTACTCCCAGGCCCGCTGGCAGTGATCCCGGGAGTAGGCCGTTCAGAAGCCTTCCGGCGGGTGGAATCCGGCCAGTCCTGCCTTTTCGAGTAAGCTGGCGAAGCCGATCGTAGTCAGGTCCATACCGGGTGCGCCGATTACCTGGATACTGTAGGGCAGGCCCTCCCGGCTGCGGCCCACCGGCACCGAAGTCGCCGGCAGTCCCAGCAGGGTGGCCAGGGCAATCCAGCAGAACTGATCCATATAGGCGCGCTTCCGGCCGTTGACCATGATGGTCCGCTTGGTGGGAGGATGGCTGTGGTCATGGCGGATCGCGGTTGTCGGGGTAATCGGGGTCAGCAGGACGTCGAATTCCTGGAACAGCTCGTCAATCTGCCCGCGCATTTTCTCCCGGGTTTCGTTCCAGCTCAGCCACTGGTGCACCGGCTGGTTGACGGCACGGGCGTAGTCGCGGACACCGTGGGTCATCGGGGCGAGGCGGCGCAGCAGGGGTTCAAGGCGACCGATCCAGGCCATCTGGCGCCGCTGGGCCGGAGTCAGCGAGGCACTGATCAGGCTGCCCAGCAGGTTGAAGTACGCCGGCAGGATATGCGCCATGTCGAGTAACGGGTGGCGGGCCTCCGCCACCAGGGCGCCCTGTTGTTCCAGTTTGGCGGCGAATTTCCGGTAACCCTCGACCAGTTCATGGTCGACCGGGCACAGCGGGTCTTCCAGCCAGAGGCCAACCCGGGCTTCGTTAAGGGCGCCCAGCCTGGACGGTGCCATGGCCAGCTGCCAGCTGCGGCTTTCCAGTGGCCGGGGCCCGGCGATGACGTTGAGCAGCAGTTCCAGATCGTCCGCTGTCCGGGCGAGCGGGCCGCCTTCCACCAGGTCAGGCTGGCTCAGGGTACCGGGCGGGCCGGGAATGTGACCACGCATCGAGACCAGGTCCCGGGTCGGCTTATGGCCGAACACCCCGCAAAAGTGGGCAGGTGTGCGTATGGAACCTGCCAGGTCACTGCCCACTTCCAGTGGTGTCAGGCCAGCGGCCAGGGCGGCAGCGGCACCGCCGGAAGAGCCGCCGGAGGTGTGATCGCGGTTGTAGGGGTTGGTGGTGACGCCAAACAGCTTGTTGTAGCTCTGGATATCCATGGCGTAGAGCGGCACATTGGTCTTGCCGACGATAATGGCACCGGCGTCTTCCAGCCGTTGGGCGATGTCGGCATGGTGGTGCGGCCGGTAATCTGCCATCGCCGGGGCGCCGGCCGTACAGGCCATGCCCGCCACTTCCCAGGTGTCTTTCAGGGTCAGTGGCAGGCCGTGGAGCGGGCCGATCAGGTCACCGGCGGCCCTCAGTTCGTCTGCCCGCCGGGCCCTGGCCAGCGCGCCGTCCCGGTCCAGGGTCACGACTGCGTTGACGTCACCGTTGTGCCGGTCAAACCGTTCGAACAGGGTGGCTACCAGGGCTTCACTGGTAAGTTCGCCACTCGCCAGAGCCGTCAGCAATTGGCGGGCAGAACGGTAATGCAGAGGTTGATCGGTCACAGTTGTTCTCTCCAGTATTTGACCCGTACCTGTCCCTTGATGGCATCGATGACTTCGATGATCAGCTGGATCAGGGCTTCGTTCTGTTCTTCGGGTTCGCCTTCGGCGGTCGGTGTTGGCAGGAAGACATCGACGATATCTTCAATAAAGGCATGGTTGGACGCCGAGGCCAGGTCTTCCAGAATCTGATGGATCACGTTGGCAACAATGTCGCCGACCGCTTCCTCCAGCGTCTCCTGGATGGTGGGGCCGACTACCGGTAGCAGGCGCAGGCGTGACAATTCGAGATTTTCCTTGAGGGCGACGTCGACCCGGTCTTCCAGGTAACTGCGCAAGGCGCCCCGTTTCGGGACATAGCCTTGCCGCGCGGCCTGGGCCACCCGTTCGGATATCCAGTCGGTGAGCATCGCCCGGCGGGGGTGCAGGATGTCATTCTGGATGCGTTCAAACAGCGGTGAACCACGCCTGACCTCTTGCTGAACCCCGGACAATACCTTGAGCACGATGCGGTCTGACAGCTCCTCCATAAAGGCTTCGTAGTAGAAGTTGAAAAACCGGTAGAGCCGGGTCTGGGTAACGTCGATGATCTTGTACTGGTGCAGGCGATAGATGATGGAAATGACCCGCAGGATCCGCAGGAAGCGCAGGCTGCCGACCGGGATGCAGCCCACCAGGTCGTACCAGTGGATGAACGGGTAGAAGTACCAGCGGTCGTAGATGCTGGCTTTGATGGCATAGCCCCAGCGCAGCACGAACTCGGCGAGGAAGATGCTGACGAAGATCAGGTCGTAGAAGATGAAATTTTCATGGATCGGGTGATAGAAGTCCCGCAGGGCGCCGGCATGCTCGGCCAGCAGGTTCTCGACCGCGGCAAAACTGTAGATCGAATCGAAAATGATGAGGGCCATGTTGATCATCAGCAGGCCCAGCATCACGAAGTCGATGGTGAACCAGATCAGCTGATGGCTTTTTCTCAGGTTTTCGCGGTTGATGTGCAGCATTCGGTTACCCAGTTACCTGTCAGGGGCTATGTAAGTCCCTGACAGAGTAGCTTATTTGAGCTCTGACGACGACTTGCCCAGGAGCCTGCGGGCAATGATCAGGAGCTGGATCTGCTGGGTACCCTCAAAAATATCGAGGATCTTCGAATCCCGTGCCCATTTCTCCAGCAACTCGGTTTCGCCGTAACCCAGGCTGCCGCACAGCTCGACGCAGCGCAGGGTTATGGCGTTACCGACCCGGCCCGCTTTGGCCTTGGCCATGGAGGCTTCCTTCGAGTTGGGCTGGCCGTTGTCTGCCATCCAGGCTGCCCGCAGCGTGAGCAGGCGGGCGGCTTCGAGTTCCGCTTCCAGCAACTGGAGTTCGCGTATCACGGCGGGCTGTTGCCAGGTCTGAAGCTGATAGTCCGGTTCGAGGCCCACGGGGGCCAGCAGCTCACGGGTTTTCTCCAGTGCTGCACGGGCCAGGCCAATGGCCATGCCCGCAACCACCGGGCGGGTATTGTCAAAGGTTTGCATCGCCCCGGCGAAGCCCTTGTCGACGCTGATTTCCGGGTCTCCGAGCAGATTTTCCTTCGGTACACGGCAGTTGTCGAAGCGGATGGCCGCGGTGTCTGACGCACGAATGCCGAGTTTCTTCTCCAGCCGCACTACGGCCATTCCCGGCGTGCCTTTTTCGACCACAAAGGATTTGATGGCGGCCCGGCCCTTGCTCCGGTCGAGAGTCGCCCAGACCACCACTGCGTTGGCGCGCTCACCGGCGGTGACATAGATTTTCTCACCGTTGATCACGTAGTGATCGCCGTCCAGGGTCGCCGTGGTGCGGATGGCGGCGGAGTCGGAACCGGCGCCGGGTTCGGTGATGGCCATGGCCGCCCAGGTGTTGCCAAGCCGTGCCAGCTGCGCTTCATTGGCGACGGCGGCAATGGCGCTGTTCCCCAGCCCCTGGCGGGGAATGGACAGTGCCAGGCCGACGTCGCCCCAGCAAAGCTCGGTCAGCCCGAGTACGGTTTTCATGTTGGTGCCGTTGACGTTGCCTTCACTGGGCTTGCCACCGGAGCGGGCCAGTTTGCCGGCGCCGGCACCACCGTCGGCGGCGCCGTCGTTCATGCCGTCCATGATGGCGGCGAACATGTCCAGTTCCTGCGGGTAGGCATGTTCCGCCAGGTCATACTTGCGGGAGATGGGCCGGAACACCGACCGGGCAACCTGTTGTGCCTGGTGGACAATGGCACCGAACTTGCGGGGGATTTCCAGATACATGATGGTTTCTCCTCGGGGCTCAGGCGTGGACGCCGCCGTAAAGGGTGGCGACCGATCGCAGGTCCCGGTACCAGCGCTCTACCGGGTGTTCCCGGACAAATCCATGGCCGCCCAGCAGCTGGACGCCATGACTGCCTGCCGCCACCGCCTTCTCGCTGCACAGCAGGTGGGCCAGGCAGGCTTCCCGGTGGAAGGACTGGCCGGTTTCGGCGCGGGCTGCGGCCCGCCAGGTCAGCAGTCGCATGCTGTCGGTTTCGATCGCCAGGTCGCTGATCATGAAGGCGACGGACTGGCGATGACTGATGGGTTCGCCAAAGGCTTCCCGTTCATTACAGTAGGGAATGACGTAGTCCAGCACCGCCTGGGCGCTACCGATGGCGAGACCACACCGCAGCAATGTTCCGAGGTCGAGCATGGCCTGATAATCGAAATCGTCACCGCCCAGTAATGCATCGGCCGGTAACCGGAGGTCTTTGAACTCCAGTCGGGCCAGTTTGGCGGCCCGCAGGCCCATGGCCGGGTCGGGCTTGACCCGGATGCCATCGGCGCCCGCCGTTTCCACCAGGAACAGCCGTGGCCGGCCGTGGAGTTCGGCGGCCACCAGGATCAGATCACTCTCCGCCCCGAGGACTACTCCGGACTTGAAGCCGTTGAGGCAATAGCCGGAACCTGTCACGGTGGCGGAGGTCGCAGGTTTCAGCGGATCAAACAGCGGGGTGGGCTCATCAATGGCGATGGTGGCCAGTGGCGGGGATTCCTCGCAGAATGCCGGCAGGTAGCGGGATTGTTGTTCGCCGCTGCCCCACCGGGTAATCGCCTGAGCTACGCTAAAGGGAGCGAGCAGGGCGGAGGCCAGGCCCATGTCGCCCCAGGCCAGTTGTTCGGCGATCAGTACGCTGGTAACCGGTGAGGCGGTCTCTGCGACACCGCCAAATGCCTCGGGCACGGCGTACAGGGTCAGCCCCAGCTCAGCGGCCGCTGCAAACAAGCCGGCCGGAATGGTGGCCGCCTCGTCCGCCGCGGCTGCGGCAGGGCGCAGGGTATCACGGGCGAACCGATGCAGACTGTCGACAATCATCTGCTGGTCTTCGTCCAGCGTAAGGTTGAACAGGTCGGCGGGCGCTTTGGCGGGCAGTCGTTGTTTGGGTAGCCATTCGTTGACCCGACGGAACTCGCGTCCCGCCAGGGCCAGGGTGCGGAAGCCGGCACGGGTGCCCTGGTAGGCGGTTTTCTCGACGACGGGCCGCAGGCCGAGGCGGTCCAGCCAGGCTTGGCCGGCAACACGGTTCATCAGGGACAATGCCAGGCCGATGGGGTCCCGGGTCATGGGTACACTCCTTTCGTGTTCGCAGAGGCAGGTTGCTCGGGAGGGTTGTGATGATCATGGGTGTGATGGCAACCGGAGCCATTGGCAAGGCCGGCAACAGGTGCGGGCGAATGGGTCAACCGGTACACTCCGTGACCCGGGAACAGGGCTGCGGGGACGGTCGGTAAAAAGGATAGCGAGCCATTGAAAGCGAGTGATGTTTAATGAGGGGCGGCAAATCCCACCACGGGTTTGGCGCATTGCCTGTCCGGATGAGCCGTATTGGCGGGTTGCTGCTGGCCTGGAGCTTGTCCGCGCTGTGCCTGGCGCAGCAGGTGGAGGTGCGTGTGGAAGGGGATTTTCCCCAGTTGCAGGACAATGCCGAAGCCTTTGTGGGCAAGGTTGAAGGCCGCAGTGCCGACAGCCTGAGACGCTACGCCGCCACCGCCGAGGATCAGGTGCGCCAGGCATTGCGGGCCCTGGGCTATTACAATCCCGGAATCGACTGGCAGGTCGATGAATCCGACGACTTGCCGCAGCTGGTGCTGACCGTGCAGCCCGGTGATCCGGTACGTATCCGTTCCCGTGAAGTTCGTATCGAAGGCGCGGCCGACTCCGATCCTGACTTTCTTCCGGAGTTGCCGGAGCAGCCGGCACAGGGCGATATCCTGCATCATGGCCAGTACAACAGCCTGCGTCAGGCCATCCGCTCCAGCGCCCTGCGGCTGGGTTATTTCGATGGCGAGTTTGTTACCCGGGAATTGAAAGTCGATCCGGCCGCGGGTACCGCGGACATTCTACTGGTGTTTCGCAGCGGCGAGCGTTATCGCCTGGGTATGGTGACGTTCACCGGCACGGCCGGCTTCGAACCACAATTGCTCGACAGTTTCGTGACGTTTGAGCCCGGTACGCTGTACCACGCCGACAAGGTCGCCCGGCTCAACAATGATCTGTCCAACAGCGGGTATTTTGCCAGCGTTGACCTGGATGCCCGGCCAGCTTCGGCAGAGGGTGGCGTTATTCCGCTGAACATCACGCTTCGTGCCCGCGACCCCCGTTCGGTGTCTGCCGGCGTGGGTTTTTCCACCGACGTCGGACCCCGGTTCCGTGGGACCTGGCGGGAACACTGGATCAATCCCATGGGCCATCGTCGTGGTGCAGAAACCGAAATTTCCGGCCCGCGCCAGAATCTCAGTACCTGGTATGAATTGCCACTGGATCCGCCGATGACCGATGCCATTCGCCTGACTGCGGGTTATCAGCGGGAAGACATCGAGGATGTGGAATCGGAATTGCTGACCCTGGGCCAGCAATGGCAGCACCAGCTGTCCAATGGCTGGCTACAGGTGTTGTCGTTGCGTTGGGAGGGTGAACGCTACCGGATCGGCACCGAACCCACCGAAACCAGCAGCCTGTTGTTGCCCGGCGCGGGTTATTCCCGGCTGCACTCCGACTCCCCCCTGGACCCGTCCCGCGGATACCGCCTGCAGGTGGATGTGACCGGCGCCCATCGCAGTCTGTTGTCGAAAGCCGACATTCTCCATGTGAACTTCATTGCCCGGGGGTTGTACACCCTGGCGGACAATCACCGTTTCCTCGCCCGTTTCCAGTTGGGCGGCGTGGCCACCAACCGTTTCGCAGACGTGCCGCCATCGCTGCGCTTTTTTGCCGGTGGTGACCAGAGCGTGCGGGGTTACGGCTACGAAACCCTGTCACCCCGGGACGACGAGGGCAATACCGTCGGTGGCCGCTACCTGATGGTGGGCAGCGCCGAATACCAGTACCAGTTCGCCGACCAGTGGCGGGTGGCGCTGTTTTACGACGAAGGGAATGCAATTGATGACCTGCTGGATCCGCTGGCGTCCGGCGCCGGTGCCGGTATCCGCTGGGTCAGCCCGGTCGGTCCGTTACGGCTGGACATCGCCAAGGGCCTGGACCCGCAGTTCGGTGGGGACTGGCGCCTGCACTTTTCCATGGGACCCGAACTATGACCAGGGGTCTGAACCAGGCGGGACGCATAAAGTTGTGGCTGCTGGCGACCCTGGCGGTGCTGGTGGTGTTGCCGCTGCTGCTAATTGCCGGGGCGCTGCTGGCCTTGCGCTCGGAGACGGGCACCGCCTGGGTGATCGAGCAGGTACCGGGCCTGGACGTTACCGATGGCCGTGGTTCGTTGCTGGATCACTGGCAGGCCGGCAGTCTGCGCTGGCAGGGCTATGGTGTGGGCTTGCAGGTGACACAACCGGTGCTGGACTGGTCGCCGAGCTGCCTGTTCAGTCTCGAAGTCTGCCTCGATGAGGTCCAGGCTGGCACCATTGACCTGACGCTGCAGCCGGGCGAGCCAGATGACACGCCCCGGTCGGCCATCGATCTGCCGTCGCTGATTCTGCCGCTGGCGGTCACCATCGGGAATGTCCGGCTTGGCCCGTTCACTGTCAACGGGTCGCCGGTCTGGGACCAGGCGCACCTTGCCGCCACTGGCTCGGGTGCCGATTGGACCATTCACGCCCTGGACTACCAGGGGCAGGGCGTGACCGTGGCCGCCTCGGGTACCCTGGAAACCCGTCGGGATTGGCCGGTGAACCTGGCGCTGACCGTCGATCTGCCGCCACCGTCGGGGGATTTCTGGCAAGTCGTGGCCGATCTTTCCGGCAGTGTCCGGGATCTGCGGGTACAGGCCCGCAGTGAGGGCTACCTGGCTGCAACGCTCCGCGGCGAGGTCCAGCCCCTGGAACCTGCAGTACCGCTGCGCCTTGAGTTGGCGTCCGCCGGGTTCCTGCCCCATGAGTCTGTGCCCGTCACCCTGACCCTGCAGGACTGGCAGATCGCCCTGCAGGGTAATCTCGACAGCGGTTTCCGTACTCGCAGTACCGCCCGTTTGCCGGCCACTACCGGGCCGGTGGCCACCACCTTGACCGGCCACCTTACCACGTCGGGGGTTACCGACCTGACGCTGCAACTGGCCGCCGACAGGACCGCTGCGGCAGCCGCTGGCGAAGATGGTGCCTCCGGGCCGGGTGAGCTCCGGGTTGCCGGGGACATCAGCTGGAGCGCTGGCCTGCAGGCAGATGCCCGTGTGGCAATGACGGGGTTTCCCTGGTACGGCCTGCTGCCGGACCTCGCTGCTCCGCCGGTCGTGCTGGAGACGTTAACGGGCAATGCCCGCTACCGGGACGGCCGCTATGACGCCAGCCTGCAGGCCGGTGTCAGCGGGCCACTGGGCGATGCCAGCCTGGCGTCCGAGCTGACCGGAGACATGGCGTCGGTCACGCTGTCGCAACTGACCATAAGTTCCGGAGCCGGTGAGCTCAGCGGGCAGGGCGAACTTGGCTTTGCCGGGCCGCTGAGCTGGCAGGCGCAGTTGGGCCTTGATGACTTTAATCCCGGTTTCTGGTTGCCGGTGCTGGAGTCGAAGCTCAGTGGCGAGATCCGCTCCGAAGGCCGGCTTACCGATCCGGCAAGTCCGGAGCTGACCGCGAGCTGGGCCATTGACGGAACCTGGCAAGGCAAGCCCGCGGCGGCCAAGGGTGAGCTGGTAGCCGCTGACGGCAGCTGGCAGCTGGCGGGCGCAGAGGTCACCGTGGCAGATAACCGCGTGACCGGTAGCGGGCGTTGGGGGGAGCAGCTGGCGGCGGCACTGGAACTGGACCTGCCTTCTCCGCAACTGTTCCTGGCAGGCCTGGGCGGCCGGGTGAACGGGTCGCTGCAGCTATCCGGCACACCGCAACAGCCCAATGGTGAGGTTCGTCTGCAGGGGCGCGGGCTTGAGTGGCAGGACAGCCTGGCGATCACCGACCTGGACGTTACTGGCAGCCTGGCCAATAACCGGACCGTTGAGGTGGACGTCCGGGCCCGGCAAATCGAGAGCGCCGGCCAGCAGCTTGCCGAACTGGCCGTCAAGCTCGCGGGCAACCCGGCAGATCACACGCTGGACATCCGGGCGCTTCACGACGACGCCCGTGTCGAACTGGGCTTTGCCGGGGCTCTGAACGACGCCATGACGGCCTGGTCCGGCGCGCTGGCCCGTGGCGAACTGGTCGTGCCCGAGCAGGATCAGCAGTGGCGGTTGGTGGCGCCGGCGAACCTGGATTTTGTGATGGAGGGTGCAAAGGAGGGTGCAACGGACGGTCCGGAAGGTGCCGGTCCGTCACTTACCTTCGGCGCCCATTGCTGGCGATGGCAGCAGAGTTCGTTGTGTGCCGATGACCAGATTCTGCTGCCGCAACAAACCCTGGCCTATCGGCTTGACCAGTTCCCCACGGAGGCGCTGGCGCCGCTGATGCCTCCCGGATTGCGCTGGCAGGCACTGATTAACGGGGAGTTCAGCCTTGCCATGACACCGCAGGGGCCGGATGGCGAACTGGTGCTGAGTACCGGCGCCGGCGAGGTCGAGGTGCTGGTGCAGGGCGACTGGCAGGCCCTTGCTTACGACCGGCTGGAAACCCGGGTACGGCTTGAACCGGAACTGGCGACCCTGATGGTCAATCTCGCGGGGCCGGAACTGGGTGATTTTGAAACGACCGTCAGCCTGGATCCCCGCTCGCAAACCCGGGAGCTGGATGGCAGCTTCCGCCTTGATGGCCTCGACCTGGCGGTGGCCAATGCCTTCGTGGGGTTGGACGAGTTGACGGGGACGATCAGTGGCCAGGGTCGAATTACCGGGCCACTGATGAAGCCCGCGGTATATGGCGAGCTGGTGCTTGCGGATGGCCGGGTGATGGATCCGCGGGTGCCGGTGCCTTTCGAAGAGCTGGTCCTGGAGCTCGAGCTGCAGGGTTACCGCGCCGACCTGAGCGGTCGCTGGAAGAGTAACGAGCGTGGTGGCGGCACCCTCGGCGGCACCTTTGACTGGCAGCAGTCTCCCACCGCAGAGGTCAAGCTGAAGGGTGCCCGCGTTCCCTTTGCCTACGAACCCTATGCGAGGCTGGAGATGGCGCCGGACCTGACCATTCTGTTTGCCGATGGTGACCTGAGTGTGTCCGGGCGGGTCGATGTGCCGCGGGGCAGTATTGAAATTCGCGAACTTCCGGAGCAGGCGGTTGCGGTATCCGAGGATGAAGTGATTGTCGGGGTCGAGCGGGAGGAACCGGCGGTGCGTGCCCTGAAAATGGATGTCACCGTGGTAGTCGGCGAGGATGAGGTAACGTTTTCCGGTTTCGGTGTCACCGGTGAACTTGAGGGGACCCTGCGAATCGGCAACGACATGGATACCCGGGGTTCGTTGCAGCTGGTCAATGGCCATTACGAGGCGTATGGCCAGGAACTGGAGCTGCGGCGGGCGCGGCTGGTGTTTGTCGGCGCGGTGGATCTGCCCTATCTCGATATCGAGGCGGTGCGCAAGGTGGATACGGTCACCGCCGGTATCCGGCTCAGCGGGCCAGCCACGGCGCCGGAGACCGAGGTGTTTTCCGAGCCACCGATGCCCCAGAGTGAGGCGTTGGCTTACGTAATCCTGGGCCGGCCGTTACGCAGCCAGGGCGACCAGGGGCAGATGAGCCGCGCAGCGCTGTCCCTCGGCCTGACCCAGACCAGCAAGATAACCCAGGGTATCGGCGAGGAGTTCGGCATCCAGAACCTGATCCTGGAGGCAGAGGGCTCGGGAGAGCAGACGTCGGTGGTTGCCAGTGGCTACATCACTGAAGACCTCAGTGTCCGCTACGGGGTCGGAGTGTTTGAGCCAATCACCACCATCGCCATTCGCTATGACCTGGGCCGGTACTTTTACCTGGAGGCGGCCAGCGGGCTGGCGGCCTCCCTGGATATTTTCTACACCCGGGACTTCTGACCGGGATCAGTTCAGCTCGAAGGTGGCACTGACGCTGGCGGTCAGTTCCCGTGGGCCGACACTGGAGACCGCATCTCCGGCGGCCTTGGCTTCGGCCATCATCATCGGAACCGGACGGAAGCCGCCATTGATGTTGATGGTCTTGACGTCGCCACAGCTCATCTCCAGCTGTTCGGCAACGAACTGGCAGCGAGTGCGGGCGTCAGCGATGGCTCGGGCCAGGGCTTGCTGCTGCAAGGCCTGCTCGTCGGAGTGATAGAACTGCTGCGGCCCGAGATGATAATTCAGCCCCAGCGCCTGGGCCTGTTCCAGCAACGGGTTGAGCAGGGCGAGGTCACTGATGGAAAAGCTCACGGTCTGGGAGGCGACCGCCACGCTGGTACCGGGCTGCCCCCGCTCCGGTGCCGGCAGATTGCGACTGTACAGGTTCAGCATGGCGTCGCTGTAGTCATTCAGTTGCGGGCGCAGGTCGGTGGTGGCCTGGCGCCAGCGCGCCATCAGGTCATTGACCTGTTCGGTGGCCCGTGCCGCCAGCGGGTGCTCGGCCGTGGCGGTAAACTGCAGCCTGGCGCTGTCTGGCGTATACTGCACCGAACCTTCTCCGTTCAGGCTGACTTCTCCGGCCTGGGCAGCTACCGGGAAGGTGAGGGCGGCGGCCGCTGCTACGATAGCGAGCGTGTGGGCTGCGCGCAGGGATTTTGTGAGGGTGCCGGGCATTTGCAGGTCTCCATGCTGATATACGATGAACAAGTCCGATTAACCACCCGGGAGCGGGATATCCTTCGCCGCCTGACCGGGGTGGAGCCCCATAATGTGACAACTCGCCAGCAACTTAAAGACTGGAGTGAGCGATACCTGCAGTCGCTGCCGGACGATGCCCGCGAGGTCCAGCTGATCAAGGCGGTGTTGCGTCGTCACCTGCCAGTCTGATCCGTTTGCGGGCGCTGGCGGCCTGCACAAAGCCGCGGAATATCCGCCGGTGGCCGCGGTGGTAGAGCAGGTACTCCGGGTGCCACTGGACGCCCAGGAGCCATTGTCCCCGGGTGTTCTCCACGGCCTGGACAAACAGGTCGTTATCCAGTGCCACCACCTGAAGATGCCGCCCCAGTAGCCTGATTGCCTGGCTGTGAATCCGGTTTGCGCCGATCGACCTCGCGGCCATCAGTCGCCCCAGTCGGCTGGTCTGTACCAGCCGCACGGTCTGTAATGGCAGTAGCAGGGGGCGATGGCGGGTATGCACCCGCAATGGTGTCACGTTCTGGCACAGCGAGCCGCCCCGGAACACGTTGATCAGCTGGGCGCCGCGGCAGATTCCCAGTACCGGCAGCCCGTATACTTCCGCTTGCGCCAGCAGTTGCCAGTCAGTTTCGTCCCGTTGCTGGTCGTAGCTGGCGGTAACCCGGGGTTGCTCACCATAGAGTTGTGGGTGTACGTGGCTGCCGCCGGACAAAACAATACCGTCTAGCAGGGAGACGTCGGTATGGCTGCCCGGAGAGATATAGAAGGTGCGCGCGCCATACAGATGCAGGGCCAGCGCAATCAGCCGGTGTGGCAGGCTGCGTCGCGACGGGCCGCTGATCCCGATGGTGAGCCCGGGAGCCTCGTTGACGCCAGGGTCGGGGCTCGGGCTGGCATTCCGGTCAGGGTAGCCCTCGGAAGTCGACATGCCTCAGATATAACCTTTGCTGCGAAGCCATTGCTGACACTCGTCGGTCCAGCTGTGGGTCAGGTTGTGGAAGCTGAGTTTGCGGCTTGCCCGGAACCGTTCCAGCAAAGCCTGCAGATCGTCGGGGCGGCTGACCAGTTGCTCCAGTACGACCCAGTCATTCCAGACCTGTGAAAAGTGCCACCGGGGATTGTCAATGTCGCAGTCCGGCAGCCGGTAGTGCAGGGTTGGACGGGGTTTGACCCGGGAATCCCGGACATGGCGGGCCAGCAGATCGCTGTCGAGATGCGCGAACAGCGGCAACAGGTCGAGGGCGTGATTGCGGGAGGGATTCGCGGTCAGGTAGTCGGACATCAGCCGAGCCATGTCCGGAGAATAGTCCTTTGCCACCAGCCGATCGGTGTACTGGCTGTCCCAGGGTTCGATGTAGCTGGTCAGCTTGCGGCTGATATCCAGCTGGTGGCGCGCCTTGAGCCAGTCGTAAAGCGCCGCAAAACCCTGCAGGTAGCGCACCAGGGTTGCCGGGTCGAGATCCGGTAACTCGGGGTTCAGTTGCAGCCCGAAGGCGTAATAGACGGCTTCTCGGCTGCCCAGGGCGCCCGCCTCACGGAGACTGTCGCAGAGCGTTTCAATCTGCTCGAGTCGGGACAGCGGAATGGGGGGTGAGACGATTTCCAGAGGAACCAGTTTCTCGGCGGCGGCGTCAATGACGGTCATGGCATGACCGCCCAGCTCGCGGATGGACTCCGGCAGGCGTTCGTCCTGCAGGTCGAGCTCCTTGACCGGGTCGGAGTCCAGCTCAACCGTGAATTCGCCCAGCGCGGTTTTCAGCGAGGTCACGTAACGGGATGTCAGGCGGGGCTCGCCTTCCAGTAACTGCGCACACAGCGTCACCAGTTCATCGTAGCCCAATCCGGACAGCTCGATTTCCACGCCCACCCGCCGCTCGCGGCTGGTTCCGGTAGTGGTATCCCGGGTTCGGCTGATATCCGGCAGCCGGCATCGTCTGGCTGATGTCATCCATGCCCTCCTGAGGTGTCTGACTAACCCTACCAGAAAAAGTGGTTGTCTGCTTTACACTGGATAAAACACTGTATATAGTCAAATCACTGTATAAAAAAACAGGATCAGGAATGATGAAACTAACCGCTCGCCAAAGCCAGGTACTGGACGTTATCCGTCGTTACGTCGACGAAACCGGGTACCCGCCCACCCGCGCCGAAATCGCCACCGAGCTGGGCTTCCGTTCTGCCAACGCGGCAGAGGAGCATCTCCGGGCGTTGGCGCGCAAGGGTGCGATAGAAATGGTGCCCGGCGCCAGCCGCGGTATCCGCCTGCCCGAGGCGGAAGCCGATCTCGGTCTGCCGGTCATCGGCCAGGTTGCGGCGGGTAGCCCGATTCTGGCCCAGGAACACATCGAGGACCACTGCACCCTGCAGCCGGACTTTTTCTCGCCGTCAGCAGATTATCTGTTACGTGTTCGTGGCATGAGTATGAAGAACATCGGCATTCTGGACGGCGATCTGCTGGCCGTTCACAGCACCCAGGACGTTCACAATGGCCAGGTGGTGGTGGCACGGGTCGGTGATGAGGTGACGGTGAAGCGATTCCGTCGTGAGGGTAGCAAGGTGTTACTGATCGCAGAAAACGAAGACTTCGCCCCCATCGAGGTGGATCTGCGGGAGCAGGAGTTGCATATCGAAGGGTTGGGCGTCGGGGTCATCCGGCGGTCGGAACTCCACTGAACGGTCGGCGGTGACGGTGCCTGCCTGCCTGCCGGTCTGGCCGGCGGGTATGCGGATCGGGCAGGGCGCTTACGGGATAAGATTGGGAGGCAATGATGGAACAACTCAGCTTTAACCAGAACCTGGTGCATTCATCCTTTGGTCTTGGCCAGGCAGAGCCGGCCCTGTCTGTCGGGGACCGTGTGCTGGGTTCAGTCCGTGTCCGTGATGCCGGGGCGCAAAGGCAGGTTGCAGAGCCCTTGTCGGAAGGCAACGTCACAGAGATCATACTGCCTGAAGGTCAGGTGGAGAACTTCCAGTTGTTGTTGCCCATGCTAACCCAGCTGAACCAGGAGAAGCGCTGGCTGGCGTGGATTGATCCGCCCCAGGCGCTGGTCAGCAAGTGGCAGAAGATGCACGGCATTATCGCCGGCGAGATTCTCGTACTGCGGTCATCGGACGAATACCCGGCCCAGGAACTCGCTGAGCGGGCGCTCAGTGCCGGAACCTGCCATGCGGTGGTGATGTGGACGTCGAAACTTGGGCGGGGCGCATTCGAGGCCCTGCAACGGGCCTCGGCGAGGGGCAACAGCCACGGTGTGGTGTTGCGCCAGCGCTAACTGAGCGTCAGTGCAGAGTGTAGGATGGCTGCAGGTCGATGGGCTCGGCGTCGTCATCTTCCCAGTCAATATCATGGGCGACGTTACCGACGGCTTCGATACCGGCGGCAATCATGGCCTTGGCAACGTTGAGTTCGCGGTCATCCATCATGTCCCGGGCTTCCGAAGAAAACGAAATCCGGACCAGTGGGGCGCTGTCGTCATCGATGCGGCGCAGAGCGTAGTCGCCGTTACTCAGTTGTACAATCTCAAAAAAAGACGGTGACATGTTTTAACCTTTGTTCGTAGCTGTGTCGTGACAGGGAAGGGTATTACCACTCCCCATGCCGCTCCATTAGCGAATCAGCAAACATTTTCATCGCGCTTAATGTCCGCTCAAGTGCCGGGGCAGACCGGTCGGGGCCAGTGTCCACGGAAACCGCGATGATATTGTCTTCCGAAACAGTCTTCTTGCGGGCCGGCGGATTGGCCTGGGCCTGCTCAAGTTGCGCCAGATGACTCCACCAGGAGTCGCTGCTGTCGGCAAGCCCCCGCAGTTCCTCCACTTCCGGCATGGCGTCACCGATCAGGGAGGTCAACTGCTCCAGCGTCGCCGGGTACACCTTACGGTGCTGGTACAGATCGGCGATCATGGTCAGCATCAGTTGCCGGCTTCGCAGCCCCAGCTCAATCGCGCCCTGACACGTGGCTTCCCGCTCGCTGGCGTGTTCGCAGCGTTGCTGGAGCTGCACTAAGGTTCTGGCCAGAAAAAGCTTTTGCGATACCAGCGTATGCCACGGTGAGGACATGGAGGACCTTGACGGAAATGTTGCTGTGCAATGATTCGGCATTCTACCATTTCGCCTCCGTAAATTCGCCCCCCATGCTGCATTCTTCGACTACCTCGCCCCTGACCTCCGGAGAAAAAGGGGACAGACCCGAGGTCAGTCCCCGGGATTTCAGCCTGAGGTCCTGAGATTCTGCCATATGGTCCGGAGGACCGGCAGGGACTGACCTTGGGTCTGTCCCAGAGGAGCCTCCTCACAAGAAACTACAAAAAGTTTCTTGTCTATGAATACCGGTTCAGGCAAATAAGCACCCGGTTTTTGAATGTTACCGCACCTTTCGTACTGTTTTGGCGAAAATGACGCGAACGTCAACTGGCAGTCGGGTGTCCAGTGGAGGCAATCTGTATGGCTAAATTGGTAATTACCGGATTCATCATGGCGGGCTTGTTGGTGGCCGGGGAAGTGGCTGCGAAGGTGCCGCCGGTCGAGGCGGCCAGGCTCGGGGCGGATCTGACGCCCGTTGGCGCAGAGCGGGCCGGCAATGACGCCGGTACCATTCCCCCCTGGACCGGAGGGCTGACGACACCGCCGGCCGGCTGGCAGCCGGGTGACGTGGAGATCGATCCGTTTCCGGGTGACAAGCCGTTGTTTGTCATCACCAGCGACAACCTGGGGGAGCACCGGCGGTACCTCACTGATGGCCACGTTGCCATGCTGGAGCAATACGGCGGAGCGTACACCATGCCCGTGTTCCAGACCCGCCGTACCGCCTCGTACCCTGAGCGCGTCTATGATCAGCTCCGCGAGAACGCGTTGACGGCCGAGTTGCTGGAGAATGGCAACGGCGTGCGCAATACCATTACCACCAGTCCGTTTCCCATCCCCCGTGACGGCCTGGAAGTGATCTGGAATCACATCCTGCGCTATCGTGGCGAAGAGGTATCCTACCGGTCCGCTTACGCCACGCCGACGACTGGCGGCTCCTACAACCCGGTGATGACCGAGTATAACTACTACTTCGCCTACTCACGCCCGGGCGCGAAGCTGGCAGACATTGACAACAAGATCTTCTATCTGAGGACCGAGATCCTGTCGCCGTCAGCGCTGGCGGGCACTATTACCCTGGTCCATGAAACCCTGGACCAGGTACGTTCGCCGCGGCTGGCCTGGCGCTATGAGCCCGGCTCCCGTCGTTTGCGCCGCTCCCCAAACCTGGCGTACGAGACCGACCTGCCCAACACCTCGTCCCTGCGCACCGTGGACCAGAAGGATATGTATAACGGGGCGCCCAACCAGTATGACTGGGAACTGAAGGGCAAGCGCGAGCTGTACATGCCCTATAACGCCTATCGCCTGCATTCGCGGGACAACAGCGCCGATGACATCATCCGTCCTAACCATATCAACCAGGAGCTGACTCGTTATGAGTTGCACCGGGTGTGGGTAGTGGAAGCCACCTTGCGCACCGGCATCAGCCATGTCTACACCCGCCGTGTGTTCTACGTGGATGAAGACAGCTGGCAGATCCTGGCGTCCGAGGAATATGACCAGGACGGGAAGCTGTGGCGCGTTTCGGAGGCTCACAACATCAACTACTACGGCGAGCCGGTGTTCTGGACGACTCTCGAAGCCACTTATGACCTCAAGGCAGGCCGCTATTACGTGGATGGCCTCGATGACGGCCAGGCCGCCTATAACTTCAATCCCGGTTTCCGGGAAAGTGAGTTCACTGCATCCTCGGCCCGTCGCGCTGCCCGTCGCTGACCTGTTGATAAACGCGACATCCCATTCCTTTCCCGGATGGGGCAGAATCCTTATGGATGATGGATTTTGCCCCGGGGGAGAGCCCCGGGTGGCACCCTTCTTGCTCGCGCTCCGGTGCAGGGACGCACGGGAACTGCTTCTCATGCCTGCCTGCCAAAATTGACGGGTCCGGGATTAAGGTTATAAATTCTGCAGAAAACTCAAGGAAGTAACCGGATGGTCACTAACAACGCAGTGCTGGTGCTGAGTGATGATGAGGCAAGGAGCCATGATATCTCGACAATTCTCGAATTTATCGGCGAAGAGCGGGTGCTGTCCGGCACCGCTGCCCGGGAGCTGATCGGGTCGCCCGCGACCGGTGTGGCCGCGGATGTGGCAATCATTGATGGTGACATCCGTGGCGTGGTCGCGCTGGTTCGGGAGGTGTGCCGGGCTGACCGGGGCCTGCCCATCCTGATGATCGGTGACCCCGCGCTCAAGGGGCTGTCGGCCGAGGATTCGGGCCGCATTATTGCCCGCATGGAGTGGCCCCTCAACTACACCAAGTTTATCGATTCCCTGCATCGTGCCCAGGTGTTCCGCTACCAGTACAGCCGGTCGCGGGACCAGCGCGGTATGCAGCGCGGTCTCCAGCTGTTTCGCAGCCTGGTCGGTACCAGTCGCGGCATTCAGGCGGTCCGGCAGCTGATGCAGCAGGTGGCGGACAAGGAGGTTACGGTACTGGTCACCGGTGAGGCGGGTACCGGCAAGGAAGTGGTTGCCCGCAACCTGCACTACCATTCGCCCCGGCGGGAGCAGCCCTTCGTGCCGGTCAACTGCGGGGCCATCCCTCCAGATCTGCTGGAAAGTGAGCTGTTTGGTTATGAGAAGGGCGCCTTCAGTGGCGCGATTACCTCCCGTATTGGCCGCATCGAGCTGGCGGAGGGGGGCACCCTGTTTATCGATGAAATCAGCGAACTGCCCCCGGGGCTGCAGGTCAAACTGCTGCGGCTGTTGCAGGATGGCGTCTACGAGCGGGTTGGCAGCAACCGGACCCAGGCGGCGAACCTGCGGATCATTGCGGCCAGTAACCACGACCTCGAAGAGCGGGTCGCCACCGGGCGGTTCCGTGAGGAGCTGTATTATGCGCTGAATGTCTTTCCCATCGACATGCCAGCGCTGCGCGACCGGGTGGAAGATATCCCGCTGCTGGTCAACGAGCTGATTGCACGGATGGAGAAAGAGCGGCGCGGATCCCTGCGGATCAATTCCGGCGCTATCATGAGCCTGTGCCGGCACGACTGGCCGGGGAATGTCCGGGAGCTGGCCAATCTGGTTGAGCGCCTGGCCATCATGCATCCCTACGGCGTGATTGGTGTTCAGGAACTGCCCAAGAAGTTCCGTTACGTGGATGACTTTGACGAGAATCGCGGGGGCGAGGAGGCGGGATTGCCGGCGGGGATACCCGGATTGGTCGGCCTGGATGCGCCCGCGCTGTTGCCGGTGAACGGGATAGACCTCAAGGAATACCTGGCCAACCTGGAGAAACAACTGATCCAGCAAGCCCTTGATGAGACTGGTGGCGTGGTGGCGCGGGCAGCGGAAAAACTTCGCATCCGCCGCACCACGCTGGTGGAGAAAGTGCGCAAGTACGGCTTGCGGGAAAACGAGTCCGAAGACGCCTGAGCGCCGCTTACCCGCTCAAAAAACGGATGCAAATTGCTGGCACTGGACTATCCTGTGACAGAGAATCAGCGCGGTATTAGGCGTACTATGGGGCTTGGTGGAGGATCGCGAATGCCTATTCAGACATCTTGCAGTGACGACGGGCGCACACTCACCATCAGGGTCGATGGACGGTTTGACTTCAGTACCCACCAGGCATTTCGTGATGCCTACGAGCAGGGTGGCGATTCGGTGAACCTGTACGTGGTGGACATGACCGACACCACCTACCTCGACAGCTCCGCCCTTGGCATGTTGCTGTTGCTGCGGGACTATGCCGGTGGCGATGCCGCCCGGATTCGCATCGAGAACTGCAACAGCGATGTCCGCCGCATTCTCGCCATCTCCAACTTCGAGCAGTTGTTTGCGATCCACTGAACCGCCGTCCGGATCACTCTTCCCGGGGTCTTCTGTTTTGGAGCAGCCTCTTTCCGGTACTCCCGCCCTCCGCATCCTGATCGCTGACGACAGCGACAGCGACCGGCTGATTCTCAAAAAACTGCTGAGCCGTGAGGGGCACGAGGTACTCGAGGCCCGGGATGGCCTGCAGGCAGTGGAACGGTTTCGCGAGGCCCGTCCCCAGCTGGTGTTGCTCGATGTCATGATGCCGCGACTGGATGGCATGGAAGCGGCCCGTGAGATCAAGGCGCTCGCTGGCGAAACCCTGGTGCCGGTGATTTTCCTCACCTCCCTGTCCGATGCGGATGCCCTGGCCCAGTGCCTGGAGAGCGGTGGCGACGATTTTCTTTCCAAACCCTATAACCGGGTCATCATCCGCGCCAAGATCAACGCCTTCAACCGCATGCGGATGATGCACCAGACCCTGTCCGAGCAACGGGACCTGATCCACGAACACAATCGCACCCTGCTGGAAGAGCAGAATGTCGCCAAGCGGGTGTTCGATAACGTGGCTCATACGGGCTGTCTTGATGCGCCGAACATCCGCTATCACGCGTCCCCCCTGTCCATTTTCAACGGCGATGTGCTGTTTGCCTGCCCACGTCCTGCCGGTGGCATGCAGATCCTGATCGGGGATTTCACCGGGCACGGGCTGCCCGCCGCCATTGGCGCCATGCCGGTGGCCGAGATTTTCTACGGCATGACCAGCAAGGGCTTCGGCTGTGAGGACGTGCTGCGGGAGATCAACCAGAAGCTGAAGCGCATCTTGCCCACGGGCATGTTCTGTTGTGCGGCGTTGATCCAGGCGGATTTCCACCACAATCAGCTGAGGGTCTGGAACGGTGGCCTGCCCGATGGCTTTCTGGTCCGGCGTAACGGCAAGCGGATAGCGCTGCCCTCTACCCATTTGCCGCTCGGGGTGCTGGAGCCGGCCCAGTTTTCTTCCGCCGTGGATGTCATCCAGACCGAGCCGGGAGACATCCTGCTGATGATGACCGACGGCGTTCTGGAAGCGGAGAATGCGGCCGGGGAGTTTTATGGCGAGCGCCGCCTGCTCAAGTCCCTGGAGCGGGTGGCCACCGGCCTGCATCCGTTCGATGCCGTGATGGCGGGGGCAATCGGATTTATCGAAAGCGGGCCGGAGCAGGATGATCTGACCCTGCTTTCCCTGGAAATGGTCGGGGGCGCGCAGTTGGCGGATGTCGCCGGGCACCAGCTGCAGTCAGCCTTGCAGGGGCCGGAAAACTGGCGGTGTGAATACGTCATCAGCGACCACACCCTGGCCCACTTCAGCCCATTGCCGCTTCTGTTGCACATCTGCATGGAGGTACCCGGATTACGCCGGCGCAGCGGCGAGGTTTACACCCTGCTGTCGGAGCTTTACACCAACGCCCTTGAACACGGGGTGCTGGCGCTGCCTTCGGACTGGAAAAATTCCCCCGAAGGCTTCGGACGGTACTATGCTGAAAAGGAGCGACGACTGAACGACGTCAGCGGTCACCGGATCCGCTTCACTCTGGAGCACCGGCAGACCGGGTTTGGCGGTGAGCTCCGGGTAAGCTGCGAGGATACCGGGCCGGGCTTTGATTTCCGGCGCTATCTGGCGGGCGATGAGCGCAAACCCAGGTATGCCGGCCGTGGCCTTACTCTGTTAAGACAACTGAGCCACTCGCTGACCTTTCACAAACAGGGAAACCACGTTGAAATCGTATACCATTGGCGGTTTTCCGAGGGCTCCGGGGAACTTCCCCGGGGCTGAACTGATTGATACGCAAGGGGGTTGTCATGACCGACCAACCACATCTGGATGAAGAGGCCCTGGCCGAGCTGCAGGATGTCATGGAGGACGAATTCGACGTACTCATCCAGACCTACATCAGCGATTCGTCCGACCGGTTGGCGACGCTGAAAACCACGCTTGAGGCCGGCGACATGGAAGGCTTTTCGCGCTGCGCCCACAGTTTCAAGGGCAGTTCCATCAACATTGGGGTGCCCCGGCTGGGCGCGCTGTGCCGTGATGCAGAACTTGCTGGCAAATCCGGTGATCTGGCGCAGGCCGGCGCATTGGTGGCGCGGATTGAAGAAGAATTCCGGGTCATTCAGGCCCGCTTGGAAACCCTGCTGGTTCAGTCCGGCTGACCCGCCTCGATAATCCGGATCATCGGTGCCTGCCGGCTCCGCGGGATCGCCAGTCGGTCGTAGAAGGTTTCCGGGTTGTGAATCCGGACGTCCTCAAACCCAGCCCGGAGGAAGGTCTGCCGGGCTTCCCCGTCATCGTGAAAGTGAAAGCTGACCTGGCTGCGGGTAAGTTTGCCCAGCATGCCGCCGAGCGTGCGCAGGCTGCCCCGTAGCAGCGGCTGCCGGGGCATCAGGTAGCTCTCGGTCAGGTAAACGGAGCCCGGCCGGGCGGCCAGGGCCCCCGCCAGCCGTTGCCAGAAGTGCGCAATCACCGCCAGGGAGAAGTAACTGGTCAGGCCCTCGGTGACCACGATGACCGGTTCCGGGCCGGGGAATGCCCGCCCGATCACAGCCTCCAGGGAATTGTCCCCCGTTTCAGCGAGGATATCGACCGGCATAACCTGGTGATGGGGGCCAAGCCGGCCGGCGGCCAGCAGGTGGGCGGCTTTCCGACTGGCCATGCCGGGCAGGTCGGCTTCCACCATGTGGAGGTGGGGATGACGCTGGCGCAGGCGGATGCCCCGCGGTGACATGCCACAGGCGACTTCCAGCACCCGGGTGATACCGCGTTCGGTAACCGCCCGCTCGATGAGTTCGTCGATAATGAGGTGGCGCTGCAGCAGGAAGGTTCGGATATTGCCGCCAACGATGGCCTTGCTGGCGACTTCAAACGGCGTCATCAGGTGATAGAGCAGGTCGCCCTGGCGGGTCGTCAGAGCGTCGTCGGACAGCCCGAACCGGTGCCAGACGGCACCGGTATACAGGGCGGTAAAGCTGATGCCCGAGCTGTCAGTCGGCTTTTTGCTCATAGATCGCCTTGCCCCAGGCTTCGCGACTACCCGGCAGGAGGAGGTTAAGCAGGATGGCAATCACCGCACTCAGGGCGATGCCTTCCAGGTGGCCAATGACCATGCCGCCGATACCGAACACCAGGGTCACCGCAACGATTACCAGGTTGCGGGATTCCGACAGGTCAACCTGGTTGCGGATCAGGGTGTTCAGGCCCACCACCGCAATGGAGCCGAACAGCAGGCAGAGAATGCCGCCCATTACCGGCACCGGAATGGTTTGCAGGGCCGCGCCGAACTTGCCCACGAACGCCAGGATCACCGCCACAATGGCGGCCCACCACATGATTTTCGGGTTGAAGTTGCGGGTCAGGACTACGGCGCCGGTGACTTCAGAGTAGGTGGTGTTGGGCGGTCCGCCAAAGGCGGCGGCGGCACTGGTGGCCAGGCCGTCGCCGAGCAGGGTGCGATGCAGCCCCGGCTTGTCCAGGTAGTTCTTGCGGGTGACGCTGCCGATGGTGATGATGTCGCCAATGTGCTCGATGGCCGGGGCCAGGGCCACCGGAATCATGAACAGGATGGCGCCCCAGCTGAATGCCGGCGCCACGAAATCCGGCATGGCAAGCCACGGGGCCTCGCGGATCGGTGTGAGGTCGACGATGCCGGCGAACGCGGAGAGGATGTAGCCGGTTATCACGCCGAACAGGATTGGCAGCAGGCGCAGGAAACCGGTCGCCCAGACCGACATCACGATGGTGACCAGCAGGGAGGCCATGGCAATCCAGATCGCGGTGTCATAGGGTACCAGTACCGCGGCGCCGTCACCGGTCCGGCCGGATGCCATGTGCACCGCCACCGGAGCCAGACCCAGGCCGATCGACATGATCACCGGGGCGATCACCACCGGGGGCAGCAGGCGGGTGACAAACCCGGTACCCCGCAACCGTACCGCCCCGCTGAGAATCATGTAGAGGATGCCGGCGGCCATCAGGCCACCGAGGGTTTCGGCCATGCCGAACTTGCCCTTGGACGCAATGACCGGGGCAATAAAGGCGAACGAGGAGGCCAGGAAGATGGGAATCTGGCCGCCGGTCACCAGGTGGAAAATCAGCGTGCCAATGCCGGCGGTGAACAGGGCAACGTTAGGGTCCATGCCGGTAATCAGCGGCATGAGAACCAGCGCGCCAAACGCTACCAGCAGCATCTGGGAGCCGGCAATCACCTGCTTCCAGACCGGGTCGTTCGTATGATCCTGCATGCTCAGACGTCCTTCTGCTTGGTGCCGAAGATCTTGTCTCCGGCATCCCCAAGACCGGGAAGGATATAGCCTTTCTCGTTCAGCCGCTGGTCAATAGAGGCCGTAAAGATGGATACATCGGGATGTTGCTCGAGTACCCGCTCGATGCCTTCCGGTGCGGCGACCAGAACCAGGGCGCGGATTTCGGTGCTGCCGGCTTTTTTCAGCAGGTCGATGGTAGAAATCAGCGAGCCGCCGGTGGCCAGCATGGGATCAACGATCAGCGCCATGCGCTGGTCCAGTTCGCCCACCAGTTTCTCCAGGTAGGTGCTGGCTTCAAGGGTTTCCTCGTTGCGGATCTGGCCGACCACACTGACCCGGGCCACCGGAATCAGGCTCAGTACACCATCGAGCATGCCCAGCCCGGCACGCAGGATAGGCACGATGGTGACTTTCTTGCCGTGGATCTGTTCCACGCTGACCGGGCCCGCCCAGCCATCGATGGTCTTTTCCTGCAGGGTGAAGTCCTTGGTTGCTTCGTAGGTCAGCAGGGCGCCGACTTCCTGGGCCAGCTCACGAAAGTTCTTGGTGCTGATGTCGGCGCGGCGCATCAGGCCCAGTTTGTGTCGGATCAGGGGGTGTCTGACTTCGTGGATTGGCATGGGGTCACCTGTGTGTCGTAGCGTTTTGGCTTTAAAAGGTCTAAATGGCGCAAGGATACCGTATCTGAGATTAGTCGTCAGGCGACGGAAGGTGAAATCCTGTTCGGGCTGAAGGGGATCTCGCGTCGCTGTGGTCTGCGGTGTGTTTTCCCCGTGCCATGGCTGTGAGATGATTCCGCCAGATTATCACTGGCCAGAGGAAAGGATTCGACATGAGTGCAAGAGGTCCGGTGCAGGTGATTGCAGTTTCCGGCGGCAAAGGCGGTGTCGGCAAGAGCAATATTGCGGTCAACCTTGCGGTGGCCATGGCCGGCATGGGGCGTCGGGTGGCGGTGCTGGATGGCGACCTGGGGCTGGCCAACGTGGACGTTTTGCTGGGCCTGGCCATCCAGCGTAATCTCGAGGACGTGGTGGCCGGGGAATGTGCGCTGGCGGACATCCTGGTGGAAGGACCGGCGGGCATCCGGGTGGTGCCGGCGGCATCCGGCAGCCTGCGCATGGCGAGCCTGTCCGGTGCCGGGTTGACCGGCCTGATCAACGCTTTCAGTGACCTTGCCGACGAGCTGGATGTGCTGATTGTTGACACCGCGCCGGGCATTTCAGAGCCTGTGGTGACGTTCCTGCTGGCCGCCCAGGAAGTTCTGCTGGTCATCTGTGACGAGCCCACCTCGATTGCCGATGCCTACGGGTTGATCAAGCTGATGAACCGTAACTTCGGGGTGAACCGGTTTCGGGTGGTTGCCAACCAGGTCCGCAACGATCAGGAGGGCCAGCACCTGTTTGAGAAACTGACCCGGGTCACCGAACGATTTCTGGATGTTGCGCTGCAGTATGAAGGCGCGGTGCCATATGATGACAACGTGAAAAAAGCGGTCCAGCGGCAGCGGGCCTTTGTGGATGTCTACCCGCGGGCGCGGGCGTCACAGGCCGTCCGTACCCTCGCCGAGCGGGCAGACAACTGGCCGTTGCCGTCATCGCCGCGGGGCCACCTGGAGTTTTTTGTCGAGCGGCTGGTCGGTGCCTGATCCGATCACTGACTGATTTGATTGACGGCCGGAATGAAACCAGCCTGAACCGAACCTTTGGAAGTTGTGGATGAAACGTATCGATCAGCGGGCCCGTCAGGCCCTGAATGCCATATCCCGTCATGACTTTGTTGCGTCTGCCGATCTGAAGGACTCGATCTCCGGCCACTCCATTCCCAGGGAAGAAACCCTCGCCCATATTCTCGGGCTGATTCCCGAGGTTGCGCCCGGTCAGCTGGTGATGCATGTCGGCGGCGGTTCCGGCTATGTCGCGGCGGTATTGTCCCGGCTGGCGCGCCGGGTAATCTGCGTGGAGCGGGATCCGGTGGTGGCGGAGGCGGCCAGGGAGCGGTTCTTCCGGCTCGGGCTCCATAACATCGACGTGATTATTGCGGATGCCCGCAACCCGTTTGAGCTGGATGAACCGTGCGATATGGTGCTGTGCACCTCGTTTGTGGACAACCAGGAAGCCCTGCTGCCCCACCTCCGCCCCGACGGACAGTTGATTTGCCTCGAGGGCCACGCCGGGCCGGTGCCGAGTCTTGCGCTGTACCGTCGCCATGGCGAGGGCCTGGTGCGGGAGCGCACACTGGGCTGGGTGGATTTCAATCGCAACTCCGAGCAGATCCTGATCGATCTGGGGGTGGTGGACGACAAAACCCTGGCTGCCGCACGGGCCGAAGCCATCGCCGGTAATTGCCGGGTGCTTGATGTGTTGCGCAAGAAGCTCAATCTTGAGGAGGCCGATCTCTTCCGCTCGATTGCCCGGCAACGGGGGATGAAGTTCGTCGAGGTCGACGACCTGATGGAGCAGCTTGATTTCTCTCTGTACAGCCGCTTTTCGCGGACATTCCTCGATCTGTCGCGGCTGATCCCGGTGTCGCTGCTGAACCAGCACATGGTGGTGGTCACCGACGACCCCGATGCCCGTACCGACCAGCTGGAACGGATGAGTCCGACCCAGGACATTGAGTGTCTGCTGGTGACACCGACCGACTTCCGCCGGTTATGGTCGGTGCTGGAGCTGGCGGTAAAGGGCAACCGGTTTGTGGCGGACAATACGTCACCGGGCGAGCCTGTGCGGCAAAGCAATGACCTGCTGGCGAAGTCCGAAGATCACATCAGTCCTTACCTGGTGTCCGTCTATGAGGCGATCCTGCTGGATGCCGTCAGCGAAAAAGCCAGCGACATCCACATCGAGCAGTATGGCGAGCGGGTACGGGTGCGCCTGCGGGTGGATGGCGACCTCCATGACTTGCCCCAGTACCAGCTCACGCCGCGGGAGCTCAAAGGGGTCATCAACGTGATCAAGTTGCGGGCGGAGCTCAATATTGCCGAGCGTCGGCTGCCCCAGGGCGGGCGCTCCCGCTTGCGGCTGGGAGAAAGCAGCTACGATCTGCGGATCCAGACCCAACCCTCGCTCCATGGAGAGCATGCGGTAATCCGGATGCTACCCCAGACCGGCCGTGCCATGACCATTTCCGAGCTGGGAATGTCGCCGGCCATTGGCGCCTGCTACACGCGCCTGCTGGACAACCCCGCCGGCCTGGTGCTGGTGGTGGGGCCCACAGGTTCGGGTAAATCCACCACGCTGTATGCGGGCTTGCAGACCCTGGCGGATGACGGTCGCCGCAAGGTCATCACCGTGGAGGATCCGATCGAATATTCCATCGATAACATCCAGCAAACCCGGGTACGCAGTGAAATCGGCTTCAGCTTTGCCGATGCCATGCGGTCCTTTGTGCGCCAGGACCCGGATGTGATCCTGGTGGGTGAAATCCGCGACGGCGAGACAGCGTTGGAAGCCATTCGAGCGTCCCAGACCGGCCACGTGGTGTTGTCCACCCTGCACTGTAACGACGCGGTGGACTCCCTGCAGCGGCTCTATGACCTGGGCGTTCATCCCAACTCCATTGCCGGTGAATTGCTGGCGGTGATCGCCCAGCGTCTGGCCAAGCGTATCTGCAAACACTGCAAGCAGCCGGCCGAGCCGGATCCGGCCATCCTGCGGGAATTATTCCCCGACGGTCCGCCCGCCAATTTCCAGTGCTTTGAAGGTGCTGGCTGCCAGGCCTGCAACGGTCGTGGTACCCATGGCCGGGTCGCCATCATCGAATACATGGAAGTGGATGCCGATATCCGCAACGCCATTTCCAGCCAGCCCCCGGTCGGCGAGTTGCGCTGGCGGGCGCTGGATGCCGGGCTGGTCACCATGCGGGACAGCGCCCTGGATCATGTGATCGAAGGTCTCATTCCGTTATCAGAATTGCCCCGGATCCTGCCGCGGGAGCGTATGGCTCCAGAGGTACGCGGTGGCCGCAGGAGAGCATCATGAGTCGTCATTCCAGCAAATCGTCCGCCGTAACGGCGGCACCGGCCGTCAAGGGTGTCCAGCGCCAGGCCGTCGAATTTGCCTACGCCGAAGAACTGGCACGGTTGCGGGACCAGGATCGCAGTCCGGTGCCGCCGGGTTGGCTGATGTCCCCGATTGCCGTGGAGAAGTTCATCATGGGGGATGATGCCCTGGGCATCGAGCGCAAGTTTGTCGCCGAGCGGGCGATGGTGACGCGGATTATCATTTCCCTGTGTACCTCCCGCGGCTGCCTCCTTGTTGGTGAGCCGGGTACCGCCAAATCCTGGCTGTCGGAACTGCTGGCAGCGGCCATCTCCGGTGATTCCACGCTGACCCTGCAGGGCGGTGCCGTTACCCATGTTGGCCAGTTGCTTTACAGCTGGAACGAAGCCGTCATCCAGAAGGAAGGCCCCACGCTCAATGCCTTGGTGCCGAGCCCGCTGCTGCGGGGTATGCAGGAAGGTCGCCTGGTCCGTTTTGAAGAAATAGCCCGCTGTCCCCAGGCCTTGCAGGATGCGCTGCTCTCGGTGCTGTCGGACCGGGTGGTGGTGATTCCCGAACTGGCGGGAGAGAGCGGGGTGGTGTTTGCCCGTGACGGCTTCAACGTGGTGGCCACCTCCAACGGCGTCGATGAAGGCGTGCACGCCATGAGCGCAGCGCTCAAGCGCCGTCTGGATTTCGAGGAGATCCGGCCGATCCGTAATCTCTCCGACGAGCTTGATGTGGTGACGCGGGAGGTCCGCAAGGAGAACCGCAAGGCCGGTGTCGAGGTAGAGGTGGATGCCGAGGTGATCGAGGTACTGGTGACCATGTTCCATGAGCTGCGTAACGGCCAGTCACTGAATGGCCGCAGCACCGATCGCCTGGCCGGTTCTGCGCTGTCCACCGCGGAGGCCGTGTCGGTGGCCCACGCGACCAGTCTGAGCGCCTGGTATTACGGCGAGGGCAGGATGACCCTGGAGCAGCTGATGAATCATGTGGTCGGTTCGGCCCTGAAAGACCAGCCCGACGACCGCCGTCGCCTGCGGCACTATTTTGATACCGAGGTGGCGGTCAAGCAGGGTAGACACTGGCAACGGGTCTACGATCTCCGTCACCTGATCCAGTAGCGTGGTTGCCGGATGGCGGGTTCGCCATCCGGTGTTCGCGGGTTACGGTTTGGTAATGTGGTGGCGGTCCAATTGATGTCGGACAAGAGTATTCCTGTGACGGTTTCGTTATAATGCTCCGCGCTAATTTTCTGTTTCGGGGCCCTGATGTCTGAGCCGTTACTACAGGCTGTCGATCTGCAATGTGAGCGTGACGACCGTGAGTTGTTCCGGGCACTGAATTTCACCATTGCCGCCGGTACGCTGACCCGTGTCGAAGGTCCCAATGGTTCCGGCAAGACGACCTTGCTGCGGATCCTCGCAGGGCTGAACGACAGTTTCAGTGGCCGCCTGTTGTGGCAGGGAGAGCCCCGTGATGCCCGGCGCGAGGAATTTTTGCGCAATCTTCTTTATATCGGCCACCGGCCCGGTATCAAACCCCTGCTGACCCCCATCGAGAACCTTCGCGGCCTGCTTGCCGGCCGTCAGCAGGTGGCAGACACGGTGCTCAGGCAGGCCCTGGAAGGCACCGGGCTGGCCGGGTACCAGGATGTACCTTGCCGCAACCTGTCGGCCGGCCAGCAGCGCCGGGTGGCACTGGCCCGGCTGCTGATCTCTGACGAGCCGTTGTGGATCCTTGATGAAGCCTTTACGGCACTGGATTTTCACGGCGTCGAGGGGCTTGAACGCCTGCTGGTGGAACGCGCGGCCAATGGCGGCGCGGTGGTAGTAACGACTCACCACGACCTGCGGCTGCCGGATATTCATCGTATCGTGCTGGGTGCGCCGGCAGTGGCCGGCGATCACGGTGCCACTTGCCAGCAAGCGGGAGAAGCCCATGCCCACTGACAGCTCGGTGCGGGTGCGCCCGCTAACCGCCGGTCCTGGGGTGATGGCGGCCATGGTGGCGGTGGTCCGGCGGGATCTGCAGGCCAGTTTCCGCCAGCGTCAGGACCTGCTCAATCCGTTGCTGTTCTTCATCATGGTGGTAACCCTGTTCCCCCTTGGGGTTAGCCCGGAAGTATCCTTCCTGCAGCAGGCCGGTACCGGTATCCTGTGGGTGGCGGCATTACTGGCAACGTTGCTGTCCCTGGATCACCTGTACCGCCATGATTTTGATGATGGCACCCTGGAACAGTTGATGCTGCAGCCGCAGCCGCTGTACCTGCTGATTCTCGCCAAAGTGCTGGCGCACTGGCTGGTGACGGGACTCCCGCTGGTGCTGTTGGCGCCTTTACTGGGAGTTATGGTGCACCTGGAGGGGAACTCCATCGGCATTTTGTGTCTAACGCTGCTGATCGGGACTCCGGTGCTGAGCCTGATCGGTTCGATTGGCGCCGCGCTGACCCTCGGGCTGCGATCCGGAGGTGTGCTTTTGTCATTGCTGATCATCCCGCTGTATATTCCCGTGCTCATTTTTGGCACCGGAACCGTCGCGGCCGCAGCAGAGGGTGCGCCGGTAAGCGCGTATATCGCGTTGATGGGGGCTTTCCTGGTGCTGGCGCTGACCCTGGCACCCTTTGCCTCGGCAGCTGCGTTGCGCATCAGCATGTCGAACAGTTAACAAGGTCAAGAAGGTAACAACCTGATGTGGCAGTTTTTTCACAAGCTGGGGTCGCCCAAGTGGTTTTACGGCATTGCCACCCGGCTGATGCCGTGGCTGCTGGTGGGCGGTATCGCCCTGCTGCTGGCGGGGGTGGTGTGGGGGTTGGCGTTTGCGCCGAAGGATTACCTGCAGGGTAACAGCTACCGGATCATCTTCATTCACGTACCGACCGCGTTCCTGGCCCAGTCCATCTATATCATGATGGCGGTAGCGGCGGTGGTTACCCTGGTCTGGCGGATGAAGCTGGCCGACCTGTTCGTGCGTTCAGTGGCGCCGGTGGGAGCGGTACTCACGTTCCTGGCCCTGTTCACCGGGGCAGTGTGGGGCAAGCCGACCTGGGGAACCTGGTGGATCTGGGATGCCCGGTTAACGTCGATGCTGATCCTGCTGTTCCTGTACTTTGGCGTAATTGCGCTCGCGGCGGCGATTGCCGACGAAAAATCCTCGGCCCGTGCGGTCGCGGTGCTGGTACTGGTGGGGGTGGTGAACATTCCCATCATCAAGTATTCCGTGGAGTGGTGGAATACTCTCCACCAGCCGGCGACGTTCAAACTGACCGAGCGCCCGACCATGCCGGCAGAGATGTGGGTACCGTTATTGCTGGCGGTGCTGGGGCTTTACCTGATTTTTGGCTGGCTGGCCTGCCTGCGTATGCAAACCGGTATCCTGGTGCGGGAAAAACGCACCCGGTGGGTGCAGGAACTGGTCAGGACGGGAGGACACTGAGATGATGGCGTTTGACTCCCTTGCTGCCTTTATCGCCATGGAAGGGCATGGCCCGTACGTGTGGACCTGTTACGGGGTTTTCTTTCTGTTTGTCGGCGGGCTGATGGCCTGGTCAATTCGCCAGCGCCGTGACGTCATGCGCAGCCAGTTGCGCGAGCTGGAGCGTGATAGCACAGCCCGCGCCGGACGCGAGGCGCAGCCGGCAGCCAGTTTTACCCGAATTAACCCTTCCTGAGAATGAGTGGCTGAAAACACCATGCATCCGATTCGCAAAAAACGGTTAACCATCGTCCTGTTCCTGCTGGCCGGCGTTGCCGTTGCCGTAGGACTGACGACCTATGCCTTACGGCAGAACATCAACCTGTTCTACGACCCGACCCAGATTGCGGCCGGTGAGGCTCCGGTGGACGTACGCATTCGCGCCGGCGGCATGGTCGAGGAGGGCTCGGTCGCCCGCGACCCGGAGAGTCTGAAGGTGGTTTTCAACGTCACCGATTTCAACCAGTCCGTCACCGTGGAATACACCGGTATCCTGCCGGATCTGTTTGCGGAAGGGCAGGGCGTGGTTGCCATGGGCCGGTTACAGCCGGATGGCCGTTTTGTAGCCGACCAGGTGCTGGCCAAGCACGACGAGAACTATATGCCGCCGGAAGTGTCTGATGCCCTGGAAAAGGCGTCCGCTGCCAATGGTAAACCCGCTAATACCCAGACCAAAGACGCCAGTTACTGAGCGCCAGTGCGTCACCAATGATCAACGGGGGATAACAGATGTATCCGGAACTCGGACAGTTTGCGCTGATTCTTGCGCTGTTGCTGGCAGTGCTGCTTTCCGTAGTACCGCTGGTCGGTGCAATAACCGGGCGTGACAACCTGCAGGCGTTCGCCCGACCGCTGGCGACCGGTCAGTTTGTGTTTATTGCACTGGCGTTTGCGCTGCTGACCCAGGCTTTCCTGGTGGATGACTTCTCGGTGGCCTATGTGGCCAACAACAGCAACAGCCTGCTGCCCTGGTACTACAAGTTCAGTGCGGTGTGGGGCGGCCACGAAGGCTCGCTGCTGTTGTGGATCCTGATGCTGGCAGGCTGGACCCTGGCGGTCGCCGTGTTCAGTCGTCGCCTGCCAACGGTCATGGTGTCCCAGGTGCTGTCGGTGCTGGGCATGGTCAGCGTGGGCTTTCTGCTGTTCATCGTGCTGACCTCCAACCCCTTTGACCGGCTGTTGCCCAACGTACCGGCAGATGGCGCGGACCTTAATCCGCTGTTGCAGGATTTCGGCCTGATTGTCCATCCGCCCATGCTCTACATGGGCTATGTCGGCTTCTCGGTGGCCTTTGCCTTTGCGATTGCCGCGCTGATCAACGGCCGGCTGGATGCCGCCTGGGCGCGCTGGTCGCGGCCCTGGACCACGGTGGCCTGGTCGTTCCTGTCGGTGGGCATTGCGCTCGGCAGCTGGTGGGCTTACTACGAGCTCGGCTGGGGCGGTTGGTGGTTCTGGGATCCGGTGGAGAACGCCTCCCTGTTGCCTTGGCTGGCGGGAACAGCATTGATGCATTCCCTCGCCGTCACGGAAAAACGCGGGGTGTTCAAAAGCTGGACCGTGCTGCTGGCCATCGTTACCTTTGCCCTGAGCCTGCTGGGCACCTTCCTGGTGCGTTCCGGCGTGCTGACCTCGGTCCATGCCTTTGCCTCGGACCCGACCCGCGGCGCGTTCCTGTTGGGCTTGCTGGCGTTTACCATCGTTTCCAGCCTGACCCTGTATGCGTTCCGGGCGCCGGTGGTGCACGCCCGGTCCAGCTACGGCGGGCTGTCACGGGAGATTTTCCTGCTGCTGAATAACGTTCTGCTGGTGGCGGCGACCCTGCTGGTGCTGGTGGGAACCCTTTATCCGTTGGTCCTCGATTACCTGGATATGGGCCGGTTGTCCATTGGCGAGCCGTTCTTCAACCTGACATTCAGCCCGCTGGCGGTGGCTGTGGGGCTGCTGCTGGGCGCCGGTATTTTCTCCCGCTGGAAGAAAACCGACGGCGGCTGGCTGGCGCGGCAGCTGTTGTGGCCGGCGGCCACCAGCCTGGTAATTACTGCGGCGGCGCTGAGCTATTACGGCAGCTTTACACCCTGGGCTTTCGCCGGCCTGCTATCGGCGACCTGGGTGACGGTCGCCACCCTGCGCGATCTCTGGCTCAAATCATCGTCGAAAAAAGGTCGCTGGCATGGCCTTCGCCGCCAGTCCCGTAGCTACTACGGTATGGTGCTGGGGCATCTTGGCCTGGCATTGACCATGGCCGGGGCCACCGTGGTATCCAACTACGGCGTGGAACGGGATGTGCGGATGGCGCCGGGCGATACGGCGGAAATCGGTGAATTGCGGTTTTATTTTGCCGAAATTGGTAGCCGGCAGGGCGCGAATTTTACCGCCACCTACGGTCGTTTCGAGATCAGCAGCGACGGCGAGCCCATTGCCACGTTGTTTCCGGAAAAACGCCAGTACGTGGTACAGCGCAACATGATGACCGAGGCGGGTATCGATGCCGGCCTGTTCCGTGACCTGTTTGTCGCCCTGGGAGAAGAGGTATCCGGTGATGCCTGGGCGGTCCGTCTGCAATACAAGCCGTTGATCCGCTGGCTGTGGCTGGGCGCCTTGTTCATGGCCGCGGGCGGGTTCCTGGCGATTGCTGACCGCCGTTACCGGATTCGCGACAAGGTGGCAGTGAGTGAGCCGGCTGCTCCCTCTGCCTCGAACCCGGCGGCAACCGCGGGTACCCGGGAGGTGCTGTCGTGAGGCGCGTGCTGCTGTTTATTCCCGTTCTGCTGGCGGTCACCCTGGGTATTGTGCTGTTTGCCGGAATTGGCAAGGATCCCAACAAACTGGAATCCGCGCTGATTGGCAAGCCGGTGCCGGAGTTTGTGCTGGCCGACCTGCATAATCCGGAGGTGCAGCTGGGGCCGGAGGTGTTTCGTGGTCAGGTCTCCCTGCTTAACGTATGGGGAACCTGGTGCCCGGCTTGCCGCGATGAGCATGGCGACCTGGTATGGCTGGCGGAGCAGCAGGGTATCCGCATCGTCGGCCTGAACTACAAGGATGAACGGGAGCTGGCGTTGCAGTGGCTGGACCGTCTGGGGGATCCGTACCAGGTGAGCCTGTATGACCCCCGGGGCGAACTGGGTTTTGATCTGGGTGTTTATGGTGCGCCCGAAACCTACGTCATCGATCCGGACGGGATCGTCCGTTACCGCCATGTCGGTGTGGTGAACGAGAAAGTCTGGCGCGAAGACCTCGAGCCGGTGGTCCTTAAGTTCCGGGAGGATAGCTGATGCGTCGGGTATGGTTGATGCTCGCGGTGCTGGCGGCGACCCCGCTCTGGGCCAGCACCAGTGATGTCTACCCCTTTGACAGTGCCGCTGAGCAGGAACGCTTCAACAACCTGATCACCGAGCTGCGCTGCCCCAAGTGCCAGAACCAGAATATCGCCGACTCCAATTCGCCGATCTCCAAAGACATGCGTGATGAGGTGTACCGGATGATGCAGGATGGTGCCACCAACGAGGAGGTGACCAACGCCCTGGTGTCACGGTTTGGCGAGTTTGTCCGCTACAAGCCCCGGCTTGAGCAACGTACCTGGCTGTTGTGGGCCACCCCGGTGCTGGCGGTGCTGGCCGGTCTGCTGGTGGTTGCCGGCATTGTGCTGCGTTCGCGCCGGGCCGCCGCCGGCAGCCCGGGACTGTCTGCGGAGGAGAAGGCCCGCGCCGAACGCATTCTCGGCAAGGACAGCGGCAGCCACTGAGTTTTCCAGTCGAATTCATGAACGAGTAACGGTCACTTTATGACAACCACTTTCTGGGTCATGGCCGGGCTGCTGATTGCCCTGGCGCTTGCTTTTATTGCCTACCCACTGTTTTTCAACCGGGCCCGCCAGCGGGCGGAATCCGATATCCGCAACCAGAACCTGATGGCCTACCGCACCCGGATGGCCGAACTGGACGCCGAATTTGCCGCCGGCGTTATCGATGAAGAAAACTTTCGCCAGCTCAAGGAAGAGCTTGCGGGCAGCATGCTGGATGACGTGGGCGACCCGGATGAAGCGCCTGCGGCTGCTGCTGTGAGCCCGCGTCGTGGTGCACCGGCGTTGGTGGTGCTGGCGAGCGTGGTGGCGGTGCCGGTGGCTGCGGTCATGCTGTATCATCAGTGGGGCGCGCTGGACGACGTCGAGCAGTTCCAAGCCATGCAGGCGATGGTGGCCGCGGACGGCGACCGGGCCGCGCAGATGCTGGCACTGACCGCGCAGCTCCGGGCGCAGTTGGAGGCCACCCCGGATAACCCGGATGGCTGGGCCATGCTGGCCCGCAGTTACATGCGGCTGGAAAAGTATCCCGAGGCTGCCCGGGCCTTTGAGCGTCTGGCCGGAGTGGTCGACGAGGACGGATCCCGGGCCGTGGCCTGGGGATTATCGGCCCAGGCGTGGTTCTTTGCCAGCCAGGGGGCAATGGACGAACAGGTCACCCGCGCCATTACCAGGGCTCGTGCGCTCAACCCCGATGAAGTGAATGCGCTGGGGCTGCTGGGTATCAATGCCTTCAGCCGCCAGGCGTTCGAAGAGGCCATCGGCCACTGGGAGCGTATTGTCGAGGTGGCCCCGGACCATCCGCAACTGCCCGCGATCCGCGAAGGTATTGCCCAGGCTTACCAGCGCCTGGGACGGGAAGCGCCGATGCCCGAATCCGGCCCGGCAGTTGCCGGCCAGGCCGTCAGCCCGCAAGGTGTTTCCGTGCGGGTGGAGCTGGCGGACGCATTCCGCGAGGAGGTACCGGCAGATACCACCCTGTTCATCTTTGCCCGCAAACCCGGGGACCGCAGTGGTCCGCCGGTCGCGGTGGCGCGCCTGACCGCCGCTGATCTGCCGGCGGATATCCGTCTTGACGACAGCCATGCCATGGCGCCGACCGCCCGGATCTCCGAGGCCGGTGAAGTGCTGGTAACGGCGCGGCTGTCACCTTCTGGCAGTGCCATGCCCCAGGCTGGTGACTGGCAGGGAGGGCTCGATAACCCGCTACCGGTGACCGCCGAGGCGGGCCAGCCGGTGGTACTGGTTATCGACCAGCAGCTTCATAACTGAGTGCTGGCCAGCCGCTCAGCGGCTGGCCAATTGCTCCGGATAGAGCGGAGGCAAACCGCTCGCCGGTGCCGCCGACGCCAATGCTGCCCGGGCGCTGTCGAGGGCCGTCACCAGATTTTCCCCGTCCCACCCCTCACCATCCTCCGGCTGTTGCTGGCCAAACAGTCGTGCCTGCAGTGATGTCAGTGCTTCTGCCAGCTTTTCGTCCGCAACGTAACGTTCCACGTCGGCAAGGGTATAGGCGGGCAGGTCCGGCCGATAACTGCGCAGCCAGCGCGGCAGCAGGTCCAGTGTCTGCGGGCTGCCTGCACGTGCGGCCTTGCGCAGCCGTTCAAACAACTCTCGCTCCACCGGCGAGCCGGCGCTTACCCTGCTCGCGAAGGCAGTCGGACTACGGCGTTTCCAGAGCATTACACTGGCCAGTAAGGTCACCGCCCAGCCGGCGGCCAGCACAGCACTCAGCCAGGGCCAGAAGCTGCTGTTGGCAGCTTCGGCGCCGGAACTGCTGGTGGTGGTCGGGGAGTCGATCACTGGCGCTGCATCGGAACCTGTCAACCGGGCAGGTGCGGCACCGCTGGCAGCGACGGTCAGTTGCCGAGCCGGTATCACCGCCACCTGCTCGGTGTCTGTAGTGGTGTCCCACCAGGGAATGCGAATTTCCGGCAGGGTAACCTCGCCGGCGCGAATCGCTACCAGGGCATGGGTCCGGGTCAGGGTGGCAGTGAGGCCATCCGGTCCCGGTTCGGTGCTGCGTTCCGGCGATTCCGGGTAACTGCGGATGCTGTCAGGGTAGCGGTCGGGGAACGGCGGCAAGGTTTCTGACGGCAGGCCGCGGGCGGTCATCACCAGTGTCCGGGCCAGGTTGTCGCCTTCGGTCAGGCTACCGTGTCCTGGAATACCGGTTTCGGTCAGTTCCAGTGTGCTGGCCGGCAACCAGGTATCACCACTGAACGACGCCGGCACGGGTTTGACTGGCAGTTCGAACAGGGTTGCGCTGTCCCGCAGGAAGCGGAGCTGGCCTCCCGCGTCGCGGCTCTGGCCCTCAAAGCGGATGGCTTCCAGCGCCAGGGTGCCTGGCTGCTGGGGGAAGATGGCGTAGCGCCGTTCCACCACCCGGTAGCGCTGGCCATCGCGGTAGCGGCTGTATTCCTGCTGCCGGCCGAGGGATTCCACCAGGGCATCAGGATGGCTGGGTTCGGACAGTTCCCCGCGGATCAGGTTGCCGGTAAAGAACAGGCGGACCGTCAGGACCAGTTGTTCCTGGACGTAGAGCTCGTCTTTATCAGCCGCAAGCTCGATAAAGGCGGATTTGGATTCTGCAGTGCCCTGTGCCGGCGCGTTTCCGGGCAACACCGAAACAGTGACGGGGTCGGATTGCGCACCCCGGAAACTGAGCGATGGAATGGTAATGTCGCCGGTGGATTTGGGGGCCAGCTGATAGGTCCACGTTATTTCGCCCACCATTTTGCTGTTGATAGTGCGGATACTGTAGCGCTGGTTGTTGGCGAGAACCTCGAAATCCTGTTCCAGTTTTTCCACGTCCGGTGCCGGCAGGTTGGCGGCACCGAGGTCGAACAGGTTGTCGAAGTTGATCGAGATTTCCATGCTGCCCTTGATGGTCAGGGTCAGCACCTCGCCCTCATACAGCTCGGTCCGGTCAGGCTCGACCGAGAGGTTGTTCGCACTGGCGTGGCCCGGCACGAGGACCAGCGTGGCCAGCAGCGCCATCAGCGCGAAGATCGCGGTTAACGGCTTCACCATGGTGTGTCACCCTTGTCAGGTTGTGTGTTGCGTTCCTGGAACTGTTGCAGGAACTTGCGCCTGAGCAGGCCCCCGGGATCATCCGGTATCCGGCGCAGGGCCTGCTCCTGGCCCTGGCTGAGCTCGCCGGGTTGCAGGGCCCCGGGCGCATTACCGGGAGTTTCGGTCGGCTGGGAATCGTTGCTGTCCTGTGCGCCGTCCTCGCCGGATTCCGCGGGCTGCGGGCGGTTCTCCGGAGTTGGGCCCTGCTCCCCGGGCCCGCTTTGCTGCGCGCTGCTATCGTTCTGCTGGCCGGTCTCGCCTTCGCCACCGGGCTTTTGCTGGCGCCTGCCATCCCGTTGTCCCTCACCGTCCTGCTGGCCCTGCTGGTCGCCCTCCTGTTGCTGCTGGTCAGGCTCGCTGTCGGCGCCGGATTGCTGTTGGCCGCCGTCCTGCTGCTGTTGCTCGAGCAGGCGCTCCACCAGGGCCCTGTTGAAGGTGGCGTCCTCGTGACCGGGGTGGGCGGCCAGCGCTGCGTCGTAGGCGGCAAGGGCCTGGCTGAGCTCGCCGCTGCGGGCGAGGGCATTGCCGCGATTGTACAGCGCATCCGCAGTTTCGCTGCGACCAAAAGCTTCCGCTGCCGCCTCAAAGTCGCCACTGCGATACAGCGCGGTTCCCTGCCATTGCGGATCGTCCAGGCGGCTGGCGGCGGCGCGGGGATCCTGCCGGATCAGGTCTTCAGCCCGTTGGTCCGGGCGCAACCAGAGATCCTCCCATTCCAGGGCCATGGCCGGCTGTGGTGCCAGCGGGCTGACCAGCAGCAGTAGCGCCAGCAGGGCGCCACGCCGCCACAGCGGTAGGACCAGCAGGGCCGCCAGCCACAGCAACCAGTAACCGTCGTCCTGCCAGCGCTCGATCGCCAGTTCGCGGGCGCCTTGCTGACCGTTACCGGCGTCTGCGGTGCCCAACCCCAGCGCGCGGATGTCGTCGTCGTTGAGGGTCAGGGGCCGGCTGCTGCCACCCGTTGCCGCGGCGAGGTCGGCGAGGCTGTCGGGGTTGGCCCGGGTAATGACGATGGTGCCGGCGCTGTCCCGCAGGAAGCCACGCTTGGCGAGGGGGACCGGGCCGCCGTCGGTGGTGCCGGTGACGATGGCGCTGAGCGACCAGGGAGTTCCGGACAGCTGACTGCGGATAGCCGTGCGGTAACGCACGTAAACCTCGTCGCTGATCAGCAGGATGCGGCCCCGGGCGGGGGCTCCCTGTGCAAGCAGCTCCTGCGCCCGGGCCACCCCCAGGTCGGCGCGGTTGCCCTGCGCGGGCATCATCACCGGATCCAGTGCCTCGAGCATACCTTCGATGGTGCGCCGGTCATCGGTCAGCGGGCTGACAACATGGCCATCGGCGGAGTACACCACCAGTGCGGTCAGGCTGCCCTCACGGGCCGCCAGGATATCGCGGATCTTGCGCTTGGCGCGGGTCAGGCGGTCAGGCTGAACGTCGTTGGCCAGCATGGACAGCGACAGGTCGAGCACGATGACCAGGCTGTCATCCTGCTGTTGGAGCGGGGTTGGAGCCTGGCGCCAGGACGGACCGGCGAGGGCAAGGGCGAGTACCAGCAGGGCAAGGCCGGCGGGCAGCCATTGTGGCAAACGGTGCGTTACGCCGGTGGTCGCCGGCCCTGGCCGCCGGGCATCCGCCGGCAGCAGGGGCGCCAGCAACCGCTGCGGGATGATGTTATGCCAGCCACTGTCACCGGCATGGCGGAACCGCAACATTAAAGGCAGCAACGGGATTGCCAGTATCAGCAGCAACCAGAGTGGACGCAGAAAATGGAAGTCAGCCAAACTCAGTCCTCCTTCGGCGAACCCGGACAACGCCGGCAATCCGGACCAGCAGCCACAGCAGTACCGCGGTGCCGGCTGGCCAGACATAGAGTTCGGTTACCGGACGATAGAAGCGGCCATCCAGTTCGATGGGCTCGAGCTGGTTAATGCTGTCATAGATCAGCTCCAGCTCTGGCAGGCTGCGGGCGCGGAAATAGCGGCCGCCGGTCTGCTCGGCCATCCGGGTGAGCAGGGCCTCGTCGAGATCCCGCGACGGATTGACCCGCTGTGAGCCCAGCAGCCCCCGTTGCAGGATCGATTCGGCGCCGATGCCGATGGTGTAGAGCCGCACCCCCGCGGAGCGCGCGATCCCGGTGGCGGTGTCCGGGCTGATCTCCCCGGCCGTATTGGCACCGTCGGTCAGCAGGATGACCACCCGCTGGTCCTGGGGCCGGTCTCTCAGCCGCTTGACAGCCAGGCCGATGGCATCGCCGATGGCGGTGGCGCGCCCCGCCATACCAATGCCGGCTTCGTGGAGCAGGGTGCGGACAGTTTCGGTATCAAAGGTCAGCGGTGCCTGGATGTAGGGCTCGGTGCCGAACAGCAACAGGCCGAGACGGTCGCCCTTGCGGTTTTGGATGAACTCGTCGAGGACCCGTTTGACCGCCTGTAGCCGGTTGATACTGCGGTCCTGGTAGATCATATCGCGCTCGTCCATGCTCGGTGAAATGTCCACCGCCAGCAGCAGGTCCCGACCTGTCATGGGCATGCGGATTGATTCGCCGAGGTGCTGGGGGCGGGCGAGGGCAAGCACCAGCAGCAGCCACAGCAACAGCAGGACAAACTGCTGCCAGCGGGAACGACGGTTGCCGCTGCGGCTCACGCCGGGCATACCGGCCAGCCAGTGGCCAACGGGAATCACCGGAGCTTCGACCTGCTGGGGAGGCCGCCGCCGGGCCAGCAGAAGCACAAGTGGTAACACGGCGAGGATCAGTACCCAGGGATAGGCCAGGTTCAGCATTGCTGCCTCCCGAGCCAGGCACGGCCGAGCCGTGCGGCCTCGCCCGGGTCGCAGTGGGCGTCCGGTCGCCAGCAGCAGCTGACCATGGCCTCCAGGGCAGGGCGCGCTGTCCTGTTCTCGGCGGGGCCGGTTTCCAGCAGGAACTCGATCCAGTCGTCACCGGACAGCGCTTCGGGCCGCCGCTCGGGATAGCGGATGCGGGCGCAGCGTTTGAGCAAGCCGTTGAGTTCGCTGAACCAGGCGGGGTCCTGGCTGGCCCGCTGTTCCAGCCCTTGCAGTTCAGCCCGGGCCAGACGGAGCCAGCGGTTGCGGCGACGGTTGCGCATCAGTAGCCACACCGCAAGGCAAACCAGCACCAGCGCGGCCGCGGCCAGTATCCACCAGCCCGGTGCGGGCGGCCAGAAGCCGCCGGGGTCGGGCAGGTGAATGTCTCTGAGCTGGCTGAGAGGGTCCTGGTCCATCATCGTGTAACCATCATTAATCGATACGCCCCCGGGGGCCAAGCAATCCCTGCAGGCTATGGGCAGGTGCGTCAATGGTACTGACCACCGCTGGCAGCACGCCAGCCGTGCGGAAACAGGTTGCCAGGGCCTGTTCGTGGCGGTCGAGCCGCCCGGCCCAGGCCTCACGGAACTGGCGATCGCCGGCGTTGAACCAGATCGGGCCTTCCGGACCAGCGACGGCAAACCGGCCACTGTTCGGCAGGTGTTGCTCAAGCGGATCGACGATGCGCAGGGCATGTACGTTATTGTGACGGCTGAGCGCGCCCAGCAGGGTGGTGGTCTCCGGGCTGGTGGTCATGAAATCGCTGATGACAAAGATCCGGCTGCCGGTATGAGCCACGCGCCGGGCCTCCTGCAACGCCTGATCCAGGCCGCCCGACTGCTGATCGGTAACCGGGCCCGCTCCGACAGGGCCCGGCGCCTGGCGTTGCAGTCGGGCCAGGGTGTCGAGCAGTTGCAGTACGGCCTTTTTGCGGCGGGCTGGCCGCTGTACCACCACCTGCAGGCCGTCACACACAATGCCGCCGACCTGGTCGCCGGCCCCGAGCGCCAGCCACGCGAGAATCGCTGCCAGTTGGGCGCAGCGGACCTGCTTGTAGGCGCCCTGGCTGGCAAAAAACAGCGAGGGACCAAGGTCGCAGACCAACAGGATCGGGCGCTCCCGCTCCTCCTCGTAGAGTTTGGTGTGGGGTGTCTGGCGCCTGGCGGTAACCCGCCAGTCGATGCTGCGGATATCGTCCCCGGGCTGGTACAGACGCACTTCGGCAAAGGCCATGCCACGACCACGGCGGGCAGAGCGCTGGAAGCCGGGCTGGCGACTGCGCACCGGTCGTGCGCCGGGAAGCCGCAAGGCCCGGGCATCGGCCTGCAGCCGGATCAGTTCCGGCAGGGTGACGTGGATGCTGGCTTCGATGGTTTCGCTCATGGGTCCGGGCGGGTCAGGCGCTGACCGGAACGGCGTCGATAAGATGCTGGATAACGGCGTCGGTGGTGACACCCTCTGCCTCTGCTTCGAAGGTCAGTAGCAGGCGGTGGCGCAGGACATCAAAAGCGACGTTGCGGACATCGTCGGGGCTGACATAGTCGCGGCCATCCAGCCAGGCTAGCGCCCGCGCACAGCGGTCGAGGGCAATGGTGCCGCGCGGGCTGGCGCCAAAGGCCACCCAGCGTTCCAGCCCGGGGTCGACCGCGGCCGGATCACGACTGGCCAGTACCAGCGCCAGCAGGTATTGCTCGACCGGTTCGGCCATGTAGATATCGCTGAGTGCGTGGCGCGCGGTGAAAACCTCGTCGGCGGAAATGCGGACCGCCGCGGCAGGCTGGCCCTGGCGGTAATCGTTGCGGGCAAGGTGAAGGATCTCCCGCTCGGCACTGGCGGTGGGGTAACCGATCTTCACGTGCATCAGGAAGCGGTCAAGCTGGGCCTCCGGCAATGGGTAGGTGCCTTCCTGCTCTATGGGGTTCTGGGTGGCCATCACCATGAACAGGCGGTCAAGGGGAAAGGTGCGCATACCGACACTGACCTGCCGCTCCCCCATGGCCTCCAGCAGGGCCGACTGAACCTTGGCCGGTGCCCGGTTGATTTCGTCTGCCAGCACCAGGTTATGGAAGATCGGGCCGGCCTGGAACTCGAACTGGCCGGTCTCGGGGCGGTAGATTTCGCTGCCGGTGACGTCTGACGGCAGCAGGTCCGGGGTGAACTGGATGCGGTGGAAATCACCCTCGAGGTGATCGGCAAGGGCTTTGATCGCCGTTGTCTTGGCCAGTCCTGGCGCGCCCTCCACCAGCAGGTGGCCATCGGCGAGCAGGGCAATCAGCAGGCGTTCAACCAGGGTTTCCTGACCGATGATGCGTGTGGTGAGCTGAGCTTTCAGTTCAGCAAAACTGCGCTGTAGGTCCATGGCCGATCAGAGTCCCCTGCTTGCGTCAATTGTGGAAATTCAGGACCGCCAGTTTTTGTCTCTGCGGGGCAAAAATCAAGGGCTTGACTATGCTTATACGACATTACCTGAATTACGTTTACTTAACTTGCCGAGAGGTTGACTATGAATGCGCTGACGGTGGCCAGCAAAGAACAGTTTTTTGATCAGCTGGCACACGCCTTCGAGCAGAAGATCGAGAAGTCAGAAGCAAAGAAAATCATCGAGTTCGCGGTGCAGCATTGTGCCCATGTGCCCCTGGAGGAGCTGGTAAGCCGGCGCTTCTCGGACACCTACGGCGCCATCCTTGCGGCCTGGCAGTTCCTCCAGAAACGCAAGGCGGACGCCACTCCGGTAACGGTATTCAATCCGGATCTCGAGAGTGATGGCTGGCAATCCACCCATACCGTTATCTACATTCTGCATCCAAACATCCCGTTCCTCATCGATTCGGTTCGTATTGCCTTCAACCAGCGGGAAATCGGAACCCACTCGATCCAGCATTCCATTCTGCAGGTGGAGCGGGACCGTAACGGTAAACTGAAAAAGCTCCATGCGCCGGGTGGCAAGTCGGCCAAGGCGGAGTTCGAGGCATTCATCGTGCTGGAGATCGACCGTCACAGCGCCCCGGCAGACCTGGAAAACCTCGAGAGTGTGTTACAGACGGTCTTGCATGAGGTGCGAATCGCGGTCTCCGACTTTCCCCGGGTGACCGACAAGGTCAATGCCATTATCGACGAGCTGGACACCACTTTCAGTCACCTGGAGAACGGCGACAAGGACGAAGCCAGGGCGTTTCTCAACTGGCTGGCGAGGGATCACTTTACCTTCCTCGGTTACGATGAATACGACTTTGCCCGCGACAAGAGCGGGATGGTGGTGCGGCGGGTGCCGGATTCGGAGCTGGGTATCCTGCGGGTCAACAACGAGCGTCCGGACCGGGTGAGGCTCAATGAATTGCCCAAGCGTACCCGTCACGAAATGACCCGGACCGACGATATCTTCATCTTCGCCAAGTCTGCCCAGCGTTCGCGGGTACACCGCCCGGCCTATCCGGACTACATCGCGGTGAAGAAATTCAATGACAAGGGCGAGGTGATCGGCGAGCGCCGTTTCCTTGGCCTGTACACCGCCCGGGCTTATAACGAACGCCCGGACGAGATTCCGTTGCTGCGCCGCAAGTTCGAGAAGGTGATGAAGCGCTCCGGCTTCCTGCGGGAGGACTATGCCGGCAAGGAGCTTGAACAGATCCTGATTCTGTATCCCCGGGACGAGCTGTTCCAGATCGAGAGTGACGATCTGCTGCGTACCGCGCTGGACATTCTCTACATTCAGGAACGTCGCCGCATCCAGCTGTTCATGCGGGAGGATGTCTATGGCCAGTTCGTGACCTGCCTGGCGTTTTTCCCCAGGGATATCTACAACACCGAGCTGCGGCTGAAGGTAGAGCAGGTGCTGCTGGACAAGCTGGGAGCGGAGGACATCGAGTTTGTCACCCATTTTTCGGAGTCAGTGCTGGCCCGGGTGCAGTTCACCATCCGGGTGCCCCAGGTGGAGAATCGTCAGCTGCCGGTGACAGAGATCCGCGACCAGGTAATCGGGCTGGCCCAGTCCTGGCGGGACGGACTTGCCGAGTCATTGACCGAGGCCTATGGCGAGGAGCGGGGTAACGAGCTGTTCCGGCTGTTCAGCGCTGCCTTCCCGCCCAGCTACCAGGACATGTTTTCCGGGCGCCGGGCCGCAATCGATCTTGACCATATCAGCGATGCGACGACCAACAACCGGCTGTGCATGAGTTTTTACCGGGCGCTGGAAGAAGATGAAAGCACCCTCCACATCAAGCTGTTTTACCCGGACGAGCCACTGCCGTTGTCGGATGTAATGCCGATCTTCGATAACCTGGGGTTCCGGGTGATCGGCGAGCACCCCTTTGAAGTGACAGATCGCAATGGCCGGGTGACCTGGATTCATGACTTCAGCCTGCAGGCTTACTCCGGCACCGTGGTGGATATCCACCGCATCAAGCCGATCTTCGAGGAACTGTTCCGGCGGGTATGGTACGGCGAAGCCGAGAACGATGCCTTCAACCGGTTGCTGCTGACGTCCTACATGAGCTGGCGACAGATTGCCCTGTTGCGGACGTACGCCCGCTACATGCGCCAAATCCGCTTCTCCAACAGCCAGACGTTTATTTCCAATACCCTGGTGAACCACGTTGAGCTGGCCCGGTTGCTGCTCGATTTCTTCGATGTGCGGTTCAACCCGGACCGCAGTCAGAGCCAGGGCAAGAGCCAGGCCGCGCAGCAGAAACTGGAAATCGAGTTCAGTGCCGGCCTTGACCAGGTGGACAATCTCAGTGAAGACCGGGTCCTGCGGCTGTACCTGGAGCTGATGCAGTGCACCCTGCGCACCAACTATTACCAGCTGGACGATGAGGGCAGGAGCAAATCCTACATCAGCGTCAAGTTCGATCCGCGTAGCATTCCGGACATGCCGCTGCCGCTGCCGATGTTCGAGATCTTCGTCTATTCGGCCCGGGTGGAAGGTGTCCACTTGCGTGGTGGGAAGGTGGCCCGCGGCGGTCTGCGCTGGTCCGATCGCTTCGAGGATTACCGCACCGAGATTCTTGGCCTGGTCAAAGCCCAGCAGGTGAAGAACGCGGTGATTGTACCGGTCGGTGCCAAGGGCGGCTTCGTTGCCAAGCAGCTTCCGGACCCTGCGGACCGTGAAGCGTTCCAGAAGGAGGGCGTGGAGGCGTACAAGACGTTTATCCGTGGCCTGCTCGATATCACCGATAACCTGGTGGATTCGGCGATACAGCCACCCGCGCGGGTGGTCCGTCATGACGAAGACGATCACTACCTGGTGGTGGCGGCCGACAAGGGCACCGCTACCTTCTCGGACATCGCCAATGGCCTGGCGGCCGAATACGGTTTCTGGATGGGGGATGCCTTCGCATCCGGAGGCAGCCATGGTTATGACCACAAGAAAATGGGTATCACCGCGAAGGGGGCCTGGGTGTCGGTGGAACGGCACTTCCGCGAGATGGGTATCAACCCGGCCACCGACGAGTTTACCGCCATCGGGATCGGCGACATGGCGGGGGATGTGTTTGGTAACGGCCTGCTGCGTTCGGACAAGACGCGGTTGGTGGCGGCGTTCAACCACCTGCATATCTTCGTTGATCCCGATCCGGATCCGGCAAAGAGCTTTGCTGAACGCCAGCGGCTGTTCGAGTTGCCCCGCTCGGCCTGGTCGGATTACGACAGCAGCCTGATCTCCAAAGGTGGCGGAGTATTCAGCCGCACGGCCAAGTCGATTCCGGTCAGTCCGGAAATGAAGAAGCTGCTGGGCATCAAGGCTGACCGGGTTCCGCCCAACATGCTGATCAGTCATATCCTGAAGGCGCCGGTGGACCTGCTGTGGTTTGGCGGCATCGGCACTTACGTCAAGGCGAAGAGCGAGACCCATGGCGATGTGGGTGACAAGGCCAACGACGGCCTGCGGGTTGACGGCGGCGAGTTGCGCTGCAAGGTGGTTGGTGAGGGCGGCAACCTGGGTATGACCCAGCTTGGCCGCATCGAGTTTGCGCTCAACGGCGGCCGCCTGAACACCGACTTCATCGACAACTCCGGTGGTGTTGACTGTTCGGACCATGAAGTCAACATGAAGATCCTGCTCAACCGGGCGGTTGCCCTCGGTGACCTGACCGAGAAGCAGCGCAACGTGATGCTGGAGAAGATGACCGATGATGTCTCCACGCTGGTGCTCAAGAACAATTACCGGCAGACCCAGGCGCTCAGTATTGCCAGTGTCGAGGCGGCCACCCGGCTTGAGGAATACCGTCGCCTGATGAATACACTGGAAAGCGAGGACAAGCTGAACCGGGCGCTGGAATTCCTGCCGGACGATGAAACCCTGTCGGAGCGTAAACTCGACGGCAAAGGGCTGACCCGGCCCGAGCTCTCGGTGCTGATCTCCTACGTCAAGGGTGATCTCAAGCAGACACTGATTGACAGTGACCTGCCGGACGAACCGCTGCTGGCCAGCGAAATGCACAAGGTGTTCCCGGCGGCCCTGGTCCGCAAGTTCGGCAACGAACTGAATGCCCATCAGTTGCGGCGGGAAATCATCGCAACCCAGATTGCCAATGACATGGTCAACCACATGGGGATCACCTTTGTGGAGCGATTGATGCAATCCACCGGTGCGGATGCCAGCTCCATTGCACTGGCATGGATTATCGCCCGCGAGGTGTTCCGTCTCGACCTGTGGTGGGACCGCATCGAAGCGCTGGATTACACCGTGCCGGCGCAATTGCAGATGGGGCTGATGAACGATCTGATGCGGCTGATCCGCCGCGCGGTCCGCTGGTTGCTCCGCAACCGCCGCAGCGAGCTGAACATTCAGTCCCATATGGAACGGTTTGCTGACAGCATTGCCGAAATCACCAACAATCTGCCGCAGTATCTCGGCGACCAGGCCCGGGAACGCTGGCAGAAGCGTCATGACGAGCTGGTGGTGGCCGGCCTGCCGCAAGACCTGGCCCAGGTGGTTGCCGGAACCGATTACCTGTATTCCGCCCTGGGAATTATCGAGGCCCATGAGACCACAGGCATGCCGCTGAAAGTTGTGGCTAACCTGTACTACAACCTGGGCGACAAGCTGGACCTCAACTGGTTTGCCTCGGCGATTGCCGACCTGCTGCCAGCCTCCCACTGGCAGGCGCTGGCGCGGGAAAGCTTCCGTGAAGATCTCGACTGGCAGCAGCGTGCGCTGACCACCGGTGTGCTTCAGCTCGCCGGGCAGCCGGCGCGGATTGATGCCTGCGTCGACAGCTGGATGGCGCGTTATGAGCCGATGATCAGTCGCTGGAAAGCGATGCTGGCGGAGCTTAAAGGGGTTCGCGAGCCCGAGTATGCGATGTTCTCGGTGGCCTTGCGGGAGTTGCTGGATCTGGCCCAGGCGACGCTGCATTCACCGGTCGAAGAAGGCTCCGCTCAGACCAACTGAGTATTGCCTTCAGGCGGCTTTTCTCGTTCAATTCCGCGGGCTTTGGTGATGTGTTCAATAGCGGGAGAGAGTTGATGAGTGAGCTGGATCATTTGCTGGAGAAAAACCAGGCTTGGGCCGATGGTATCAAGCAGCAAGACCCGGATTTCTTTCACCGACTCTCAAACCAGCAGGCGCCGGAGTACCTGTGGATTGGTTGCGCCGACAGCCGGGTGCCGGCCAACCAGATTGTCGACCTGCTGCCCGGCGAGCTGTTCGTGCACCGAAATGTGGCCAACGTGGTGGTTCACACCGACTTCAACTGCCTGTCGGTCCTGCAGTTCGCCATCGAGGTACTCAGGGTCAAACATATCCTGGTGGTTGGCCATTATGGCTGCGGCGGGGTCAAGGCGGCGCTGCTTAACGAAGGCTTTGGCCTGATCAGCAACTGGCTGCGCCACGTCCAGGATGTGCGGGACAAGTACACCGAGGTGCTGGCGGCGATTCCCGGTGTGCCGGATCGCGTTGACCGGCTTTGCGAACTCAACGTCGTGGAGCAGGTTGGCCATGTCTGCCAGAACAACATCGTGCAGGAAGCCTGGCGGCGCAACCAGCCGCTGACGGTTCATGGCTTTGTCTACGATGTGGCGGACGGTATCCTGCGGGACATGGGCCTCAGCATTTCCGGCGAAGCCGAAGTCGAAAGCATCCGCCGCAACAGTGTCGAGGAGCTGATTCTCCGTCCGGTGCGCTCAGGACGCAAGAAACGCTGATGACTGACCTCCCCAATTCCCATGAAGCGCTGTTACGTAACCGTGACCTGCTCACCGGCCGGCTGGTGTTGCTCGGGGTGTCGTCACCGGCATTGATCGCCCGGCTGCCTGCCGGCGGTATCGCGGTCAGTGAACGCTGGGGCGATTACCAGCAGCTGGACGGTAACCCCCACTGGCAGCCGGTGTTCGGCTACGCGGCCGACGCCCTCGCGGCCGGTATCGCAGACACGGTGGTGATTTTTATGCCCAAGGCCAAGGCGGAGCTTGCCCTGCGCCTTGGCCTGGCACGATGGTTGCTGGCCCCGGGCGGCAAAGTGGTGGTGGTCGGCGAGAAAAAAGAAGGGATTGCCAGTGCGGTTACCCTGTTAAAGAACATCGCTGACGACCCGGTGAAGGTGGACAGTGCACGGCACTGCCAGGTCTGGCTCGGCCATCTGCAGCCTGCCACCACGTTTGATCTGGCCGACTGGCACCAGTGGCACCCGGTTGAACGGGCCGGTGTGGGCTTCCGGGTCTGCGGGTTGCCTGGAATCTTCAGTGACGGCCGGCTGGATGACGGCACTGCGCTGCTGCTGGATTCGCTGGCCCGGTCGCCGGTTCGTGGACCGGTGCTGGATTTCGCTTGTGGTGCCGGCGTTATTGGCACCTGGCTGCAGCTGTGGCAGCGCCAGCGGGGTGAGACGCCGGCTCCGGTTGACGGGGTTGATGTCCAGGCCCAGGCGGTCTGGTGTGCGCGGGAAACCTACCGGGAAGCGGGGGTGGAAGGGGACATCCAGGCCTCCGACGGCCTCGCCGGTGTGACAGGCCATTACCGAACCATCCTGTCCAATCCGCCCTTCCATACCGGCGTGCGGACCGATACCGGTATTACGGCGCGTTTTCTGCAGGACGCCGCCCGCCACCTGCTGCCCGGCGGCGAGCTGAGGCTGGTAGCCAACACCTTCCTGCCTTACGAGGAGCCCATGAAACGCTTTGTCGGTCCGGTTGCTGTGTTGCACCGCGACAAGCGCTTTACGATTTACAGCGCCAAACGTCACTGAACTGTCCTGCCGCTGTCACAAACCGGTCACAGGTTTCCGCCAACTTACAGTTAATTCTGTGGATTGCGGGCGGAGGCGCAGCTGATGCATCAATACCGGAGTGTGTTCATTTCCGATGTCCACCTGGGGTCAGCCGACTGCCAGGCGGGATATCTGATGGATTTCCTGACCCATGTGCAGTGCGAGACGCTGTACCTGGTGGGTGATATTGTCGATCTCATCGCGATGCAACGCCGGGTCCATTTTCCGGATTCCCACCAGGCGGTGGTCCGCAAACTGCTGGAGATTGCCCGCAACGGTACCCGGGTGATCTATGTTCCGGGCAACCATGACGAGTTCCTCCGCCATTTCTGTGGCCAGACCCTTGCTGGCATCGAATTGCGCCAGAAAGCCATTCATACCACCGCCGATGGTCGCCGTTTCGTGGTCTGTCATGGTGACCAGTTCGACCAGGTTGTGAGGTGCAGTCCGCTGATGCTGCTGGTGGGTGACCGGGCCCACGGTCTGTTGCTCAGGCTGAACCGCTGGTTCAATGCCTGGCGGCGGGTGCGCCGCAAGCCTTACTGGTCCCTGGCGGCCTGGATCAAGACCCGCATTGGCAAGGCCCGCTCTTTTATCCGCCGCTTTGAGTTGGCCGCCCTGACGGCTGCCGAGCGTGGCCACTATGACGGTTTTATCTGCGGTCACATCCACTCTGCGGGCTTTCTGCGCAGCGAAGAGGGGCTGTACTGCAATGATGGTGACTGGGTGGAGCATTGCACCGCCCTGGTCGAGCGTCAGGACGGCAAGCTGGAAATCCTGCACTGGTCCGAGCAGCCGCGGGTGATTCACCAGGAACCGGCGGTTCCTTCGCCCGAGTTTGGCGCGGGGGTGCGGCCGGTGGCCGACGTCCTCAGTCCTTCCTTCATCGAACAGGTGAATGCCGCGCCAAAATAGCCGCGGCCAATCAGAGAATAAAAAAGCCCCTGGGGTAAGGGGCAAAAGGTTTGCGCTCCAAGAGACGGGAGCCAACCTGAAATCAGTTTTGCGGGCGGTCTTCCGTAGAGGCCTCGTCCGCGCCGGCGCGGCGGGCTGTCAGTTCACGGAACTGCACCATGACCTTCCTTGCTTCGGCCTCCGCACGGCTGCGAGCCTGGGCGAGCCTGGGCCTGACGTCGGCCTGGTAAGTCTTGCCCGCCTTGTCGGTGACGTAGGCCGTCATCATATTGGCATCCCACCACAGCTTTTTGCGCAGGTCGTAAGTGGCCGCGTCCAGGTGCAGGGCAAAGGCGCGCAGGGACGGGTTGCGGCTGCGGATCTGGGATACGACTTCCGCCATGCTGCGGGGCTCGCTGAGGTCTGCACCAAGCTCCTGCAGGACTTTCTTCAGCTCCACCGAGGCCCGGTCGAAGCCGGGGCGCAGTTGTTCTTCGAGGCGCTTGCTGGCGGCCTGGACGGATTCAAGACGCTGCTTGAGTGATTGCTGGTTCATGAGGTACTCCCGATAATCATCAATACGTGCCGGATAAGGGCCCTGGCAGGCACTTTCTGCACTGTTGGCAAGCACTTTAGGGTTAATTTCTAGAGTAATCAGCCTAGAATGGCGAGCTGAATCAGAACGGACCAGACGGACACCTTTATTCGCCATGAAAAAAACGGATGCCAATCCCCAGTTTCTTCAGTCACCTGCCGGCCCGCTCCGGCTGCAGCGCCCGGGTGCCCGCGGCGAGAACCTGCGGGCGTGGGATGCCGCCGATGAACTGCTGCTGGAAATGGCGGCGGCACGGCTGACGCCGGGGCAGCGGGTTGCCGTGGTGGATGACCAATTCGGAGCCCTGACCCTGGGTTTGGGAAAACTGGCGCCGGTGTCGGTGGCAGACAGTGCCACCCTGGCCGGAGCGCTGACACTCAATGCACCGCCCGGGGCCGAGTCGGTATCACCATACAGCTGGCTGAACGCCCCGACCGCCGGGGAGCAGCCCTTCGACGCCATTGTCCTGCGGATTCCCCGTCAGCTGGATTATCTCGCCTGGCTGCTGCGCTGGGTAAACCGGGTGCTGAAACCGGACGGGCTGCTGCTGGCGGGGGGGATGATCAAGCACCTGCCCGATCGCAGTGCGGCGGTGTTCGGTCAGCTGGTGCAGACCGACGAAGTCAGTCCGGCCCGCAAGAAGGCGCGGGTGATTGTCTGTCGTCCGGGTATGGAAGAAACCGGGGCTGCCGACTGGAAAGGCTACCGGCTGGCCGATTACGATCTCACTGTGGACGCGCTGCCAGCCCTATTTTCGCGGGAAAGTCTGGATATCGGCACCCGCCTGCTGTTACCGGAAGTGGCCAGGGCCGTGGCCGCGCTGGACGAGCGGGCGCGGGTGCTGGATCTGGCCTGCGGCAATGGCGTGCTGGGGCTGACTGCGCTGGCGGCAGGATTTGGCGGCGAAGTGTTATTTACTGATGTGTCGAGCCAGGCGGTGGCCAGCGCCCGTCACAACGTCGAAGGCCAGTTTGCGGGTGGCAAGGCCCGCTTCTGTCACAGCGACGGTATACCCGGGGATGCCGGGCAATTCGAGCTGATCCTGCTTAACCCGCCGTTCCATGAAGGTGGTGTGGTCGGGGATCATATTGCCCTGCGTCTGTTCGCCGAAGCGTCCCGCCACCTGGCCCCGGGGGGCAGGATGCTGATGGTGGGAAATCGTCACCTCGGCTACCACCGCAGTCTCCGGCGCTACTTCGGGCAGGTACGGCAACTGGCGGCGGATCCGAAGTTTGTGGTCTTCGAGGTGGCGAATCAGCCTGCCGGTCGGTCGTAACCCAGGCGGGCCAGGGTGTCGACAATGGTCTGGGTCTGGCTGTCGATCTCGATATTGACCCGGTCACCGACCCGGGCCGCGGAAAAAATGGTAGCCCGCAGGGTTTCCGGAATCAGATGCACATTGAAGCGGTTGCCTAGGACATCGCCAATAGTCAGGCTGGCGCCATTGATGGCGATGTATCCCTTCGGAAAAATATAGCGGGCCCAGGCCTGCGGAACTTCGAAGTGCAGCGTGCAATTGTTTTCCGGTCGCTCGATCTCGACGATGGTGGCGGTGGTGTGGATGTGACCCGACAGCAGGTGGCCGCCGATCTCATCGCCGATACGGGCAGCCCGCTCGAAGTTGACCTTGTCGCCGGGCTTGAGGTCGCCAAGGGTGGTAAGACGCAGGGTTTCCTGCATAGCATCAAAGAACAGGCAGTCATCCTGCTGGCGGGTGACGGTCAGGCAGGTACCGTTGAGGGCTACGGAGGCACCGATGGTGACGGCATCCAGGTTTTCTGCAGGAAAACGAACCCTGAACGTCGTCAGGCCCGGTTGGGCCAGCGCTTCTTCGATGGTGGCAACACCCTGAACAATTCCGGTAAACATGCATGAACCCCATAACTGAACGACGATAAACCAGGGAGCCCGGACTGGCGGGCTGGCAGTGGCAAGAATAGCGGGGCAGGGCGGTGCTGCCAAGCGTTGCGCCATGGCCAAGACCGGCACAACGCAGTAAACTTGACATAGCCGGATCTCAAACGTATGTTTCAAACAGACGTTTGCTAGAGGCTCCGATAATTTCCATGGCTCAATCCGATACCGTAGACCGCATTCTCGATGCTGCCGAAGAATTGTTCGCAGAACGGGGATTTTCCGAAACATCCCTGCGGATGATTACCGGCAAGGCCAAAGTGAATCTGGCGGCCGTAAATTATCACTTCGGTTCCAAGAACGCGTTGATCCAGGCTGTGTTCGCCCGCTTTTTGACACCGTTCTCCGTCACCCTCGGAAAATCGTTTGATGATCTTGAAGCGCGAAACGCCGGCCGGCGGCCCGAGTTGCAGGATATCCTGGCGGTGCTGACCGAGAGTGCCGCGCGGATGCCCCAGCGCAGTGACAAGGGCATCTCCATCTTCATGCGACTGCTCGGCCTTGCCTACACCCAGTCCCAGGGACACCTGCGCAAGTTTCTCGAGCAGGAGTACAGCGAGCCGTTCGGGCGCTTCATGCGGCTGCTGAAAGAGGCGACCCCGCAATTGTCGGCAGTAGACCGCTACTGGCGTATCCAGTTCATGCTCGGGGCGACCGCGTTTACCATGTCCAGCAGTGATGCGTTGCGGGATATCCTGCAAAACAAGCTCGGCGTGGAAACCTCGGTGCAGGAGATCGCCGCGCGTCTGGTGCCCTTCCTCGCTGCCGGCATGCAGGCGGAACAGACCCTGCTGGTGCCGGGCCAGCGCAAAGCCCCGGTTGCCTGACCCTGTCCGGTCGGTTACGCTTCCCGCTCTTCACACCACCAATTGTGAGCGAGCCTTCGGGGAGCGAGTCCGGCTATGGGAAAACAGACGGTTGTGGCGCCAAGCCTAGAGATTGACCTGGCGGAACAGACCCTGTGGTTGTTCCCTAGTGGCGACGAATCCCCGCTGCAATACCCCATTTCCTCTGCCCTGCATGGCCCTGGCGAGCGCCAGGACTCTGGCTGCACACCTCGGGGGCAGCATTTTATCCGCGCCTGTATCGGTGCCGGCGAGCCGGAAAACGCGGTATTCCGGGCGCGCCGACCCACCGGTGAAATCTACTCCCCCGCGCTGGCCGCGCAGTATCCCGACCGGGACTGGATCCTCTCTCGAATTCTCTGGTTGTGTGGCCGCGAATGGGGCAGAAACCGCGGTCCGGGGGTCGATAGTTTCCGCCGCTTCATATACATTCACGGCACCCCGGACAGCGAGCCCATGGGGATCCCCCGATCCCATGGCTGTGTCCGCATGAGAAACGCCGACGTCGTTGACCTGTTTGCCCGGGTCGGGCCCGGCACCCCGGTATTGATCCGCTGACAAATCCCTGCCCGCAAGGCAGCTGACAACGACCTGAACGCTGAGGACTCCGATGATCGAACAAGGGCTGGGCCTGCTGAACCGCTGGATTGATAGCTGGGGATTGCTGTCGGGTGGCTGGCGGGCAGGCATCATTATCTTTGCCCTGGTGTGTGCCACGGCAACGGTGGCCTACATCGCCAGTCGCGTGGTGGTGGGCCTGGAGAAGCGCTTCGAGGCGACCCGCAACCTGTGGGATGACACCCTGCTGCATGCGGCCCGCCGCCCGCTGGTGGCCTTTGTCTGGCTGCAGGGCATCTACTGGGCGGCCGAGGTTGCCCATCATTTTTCCGACGCGGAAATCTTCTCGGTTAACGACACCTTGCTGCAGGTGGGGTTTGTCTGGGTCATCGTGTGGACGGTGCTCGGGCTGATCAAAGGGGCAGAGGCAATCTTCACTTCACCCCTGAAGATGAAAAAGCCGATGGATTACACCACGGTCAATGCGGTAAGCAAGTTGTCGCGGGCCGTAGTAATCATCACCGCCGTGCTGATCATGCTGCAGTCCCTGGGTTACAGCATTTCCGGTGTGCTGGCCTTTGGTGGCGTCGGCGGTATTGCCGTTGGTTTCGCCGCCAAGGATCTGCTTGCCAACTTCTTCGGCGGTTTCATCATCCATCTGGACCGGCCGTTCAAGGTGGGGGACTGGATCCGCTCGCCGGATCGCAATATCGAAGGCACGGTTGAGCACATTGGCTGGCGACTGACCACCATTCGCACCTTCGACAAGCGCCCGCTCTACGTACCCAATGCCGCGTTCACCACGATTGCCGTGGAAAACCCCTCCCGGATGAGTAACCGGCGGATATCCGAGACCGTCGGCATCCGCTATGCCGATGTCAGCCAGATGGCGACCATTGTCGCTGATATTCGCAGCATGCTGGAGAATCACGACGAGATTGACAGCAAGCAGACGCTGATCGTGAACTTCCTGGCGTTCAATGCGTCCTCGCTGGACATCATGATCTACACCTTTACCAAGACTACGGAGTGGGTGAAGTTTCATGAAATCAAACAGGATGTGCTGCTGAAGATCAGCCAGATCATCGAGGATCACGGTGCTGAAGTGGCATTCCCGACCCGAACCCTCCATCTGCCCGACGGTATCCAGTTGGCGGGCCGAAGTGATGAGCCGGCAGCTGAATCCACAACCGAATCCACAACCGAATCCGGAGACCAGGACAAGTGACCCATACCACCGCACCGGTAGGCATTATCGGAGGCACCGGCCTGACAACCCTGTCGGGCCTGAAGATCATCGGCGAGCGGGACGTGGAAACCCCCTGGGGGCAGCCCTCGGCGCCCCTGGTGGAAGGCGAGCTCGATGGCCAGCAGGTCTTTTTCCTCGCCCGCCATGGCAATCCGCACCGGATTCCGCCCCACCAGGTCAATTACCGCGCCAATCTCTGGGCTCTGCTTGCTTCCGGTGTGCGTACGGTTGTCGGCGTCAATGCGGTTGGCGGGATTCATTCCGACATGGGCCCGGCCCACATCGTGATTCCGCACCAGTTGATCGATTACACCTGGGGGCGTGCCAGCACGTTCTTCGAAGGGGAGCTGGATCATGTTACCCATATCGACTTCACCTTCCCCTACACCGAAGCTGCCCGTGAGGCGCTGATTCGGGGTGCACAGGCGGAGCAGGTTCCGTTCTCCGGTTTCGGTGTCTACGGGGCCACCCAGGGGCCGCGACTGGAAACGGCCGCGGAAATCAGCCGGATGGAGCGGGATGGCTGTGACCTGGTGGGCATGACCGGAATGCCGGAAGCGGTGCTCGCTGCGGAGCTGGAAATGAATTACGTGTGCCTTGGCCTGGTGGTGAACTGGGCCGCTGGCAAGTCCGACCACATCATTACCATGGCGGAAATTGACGCCGCCATCGAGCAGGGTATGTCAGGGGTCAAGGCCATCCTTGGCCGCACCGTGCGCGAGCTCGGGGCGCTTACTCGCCAACCTTGTTGAAGAACACCAGCACGCCGATGGTGGGGGAGTCCAGGTAGTGGACTTCCTCGCTGCGCATGCGGCGGTTTTCCCGGATCCAGGTAATCAGTTCCGCGCCTTCCGCCGTAGTTGACGGCCGCCAGTGGTTGAGCTCCACGTCCACGTGCAGGTAACGCTGGCGGTTGATGGTGATCTGGCCTTCAATGTCCCGGTGGCCGGCTTCGGCGAGCCAGTCGCCAACCGCAACCTGCATGGCGTCGCCGTTGTAGTTTGGCGGGAACGACTGGTACCAGCCGGCGGCAGCCACGACCCGGAAGCGGCCACTGTTTTCGAGGCGGCTGGCAGCGGTGTTCAGGGTGAGCTCGCTGCGGGGGGTGAGGTTGAGTGAGCTGATCCGGTTACCGGCGGCGTCCACTACCCACATCTGTTTTGCCAGTCCGGCCACCGGCGCCACGTCACGGCTGGCCATGTGTTCGTTGACCGATTGCGGGTCGACCTTGCGTTCGACAATCACAATCTCGGCCCGGTAGAAATCTTCCCGGGCGCCCCCGGCCTGTTGTGCCAATGCCGGCAGGGCAGTGATAACGAGCAGCGCAGAGGCGATTAACGCCCCGGGCAACGACTTGATTGCTGGCAGTCCCAAAAGTCTTCTCCACAAGGTCCCGGGTCATCCCTGGCCACAACGCCACGGCGGCGCCAGGTACAACAATGGTTGATTCAAACCGGCGGTTGCCGGTGTCCTCACGGCGTCAGTTCGCCGAGCATGTCTGAAACGCAGTCGAGTTTACCACCGGTTGAGGCATCCTTCAGCCTGAACCTGAAGCTGTTGGCCCCCTCCAGGCGGAAGCGGTCCGGTGACTGTTGCACTTTTTTAACCAGGATCAGCGGGTCCACCGGGGTGGAGCTGCCGAACTCCAGGCGCGCCCAGTCCTTGCCGGCATCGATCTTGGTAATGCCGAGCGCTTCGGCCCGCAGCCGCAGTTCGGTTTGCCGGACCAGGTTCTTCGCGGGCTCCGGTAACAAACCGAAGCGGTCGATCATTTCCACCTGAAGTTCTTTTAATGCGTCCTTCGATCGGACACTGGCGATGCGCTTGTAAAGCATCAGCCGGTTGTGCACGTCCGGCAGGTAGTCGTCCGGGATCAGGGCCGGAATGCGCAGGTTGATCTCGGTGCCGTGGCTCAGGGGCAGGTCGGCATTGGGGGTGCGGCCCTCACGGATAGCCTTGACTGCTTCATCCAGCAGTTGCATGTACAGGGTGAAGCCGATGCTTTCGATCTGGCCGCTCTGTTCCTCGCCAAGCAGTTCACCGGCACCGCGGATTTCCAGGTCGTGGGTGGCCAGCATGAAACCGGCGCCCAGGTCCTGGGCCTCGGAGATGGCGTCGAGCCGTTTTCTGGCATCGGCGGTGATGGTTTTGGGCGGTGGCGTCAGCAGGTAGGCGTATGCCTGGTGATGGGAGCGACCGACCCGGCCGCGCAGCTGATGCAGCTGTGCCAGGCCGAACTTGTCGGCGCGCTCTATGATGATGGTGTTGGCGCTCGGAATGTCGATGCCGGTCTCGATAATGGTGGTGCAGACCAGCACATTGAACCGTTTGTGGTAGAAGTCCGACATTATCTGCTCCAGTTCCCGCTCCCGCATCTGACCGTGGGCCACCCCGACCCGGGCTTCCGGAATCAGTCGGCGCAGGTCCTCGGCGGTCTTCTGGATTGTCGACACGTCGTTGTGCAGGAAATACACCTGGCCGCCCCGCAGGATCTCCCGCAGGATCGCTTCCTTGACCATGGCGTCGTCGCGCTGGCGGACGAAGGTCTTGACCGACAGCCGGCGGGCCGGAGGCGTGGCAATGATCGACAGGTCCCGCAGGTGCCCCATGGCCATGTTGAGGGTTCGCGGAATCGGCGTTGCGGTCAGGGTCAGCATGTCGACTTCGGCGCGCAGGGTTTTCAGTCGTTCCTTCTGCTGGACGCCGAAGCGGTGCTCTTCGTCAATGATGACCAGGCCCAGGTTCTTGAAGCGGATGTCGCCCTGCAGCAGTTTGTGGGTGCCGATGACGATATCGGCCTTGCCGCTTTCGATATTGGCCAGGGTCTTGTTGCTCTGGCTGGTGCTGCGGAACCGGCTCAGCAGCTCGACCGTGACCGGGGTATCGGAGAACCGGTCGCGGAAGGACTCATAGTGCTGCTGGGCAAGCAGGGTCGTGGGCACCAGTACCGCGACCTGTTTGCCGGACCAGGATGCGAGGAATGCAGCGCGCATGGCGACTTCGGTCTTGCCGAAGCCGACGTCGCCGCACACCAGCCTGTCCATCGGGCGGTCGCTGGTCATGTCATCGAAAACCGCCTCGATCGCGGCCTCCTGGTCGGCGGTTTCCTCGAACGGGAAGCCCGCGGCGAAGGCGCGATAGGCCTCTTTCGGGTCGTCAAAGGCAAATCCCTTCTTTGCCTCGCGGCGGGCGTAGACGTCCAGCAGCTCCGCCGCGGTGTCGCGGATCTTCTCCAGGGCCTTCTGCTTGGCGTTGCTCCAGCGGTCGGTGCCGAGCTTGTGCAGCGGGGCGTGCTCCAGGTCCGAACCGGCGTAACGGGAAATCAGGTGGAGGCTGGAGACCGGCACGTAGAGCTTGGCGCCGCCGGCATATTCCAGCATCAGGAATTCACTCGCTTCACCTTCCACGGTGATGGTTTCCAGACCCTGGTAGCGGCCCACGCCGTGGTCAATATGCACCACTGGAGCACCAATCCGCAGCTCGGACAGGTCGCGATAGCCGGAATCGTCCACTTCGGTGGGCTTCTCCCGCCGGCGCCGTTGCAGAACCCGCTCACCAAACAGCGCCGTTTCGGTAATCAGCGCCAGGTGCTGGTCGGGCAGCAGCAGGCCCTGTTCCATGGGCGCGATGGTGATGCCAAGTGAGCAGTCGGTGTCGGCCAGGAAGGCGTGCCAGCTGTCGAAGGTGTGGGGCAGGAGCTTGTGGTCGGCCAGGTTTTCAAGCAGTGCCTCGCGACGACCGGACGACTCGGCGCAGATCAGCACCCGGCCGCCGAACTCGTTGAGAAAGCGCTTGAGGCGCGCAGCCGGATCGGCGGCCCGGCCATCCATCGCAACATCTGGCAGCTGGCCGGTGGCACAATTGACGGCGCCCGCGGAACTGGCGGTTTCGGCGGTGGTGGTGACCCGCGGAAAGCGCTTGAGCTGGCCGAACAGTTCGTCCTGCTGGAGAAATAGCCTGGCCGGCGGCAGGATGGGCCGCAGGCGGTCATGGCGTCGCTCCTCGTAGCGGGCCCGGGTATCGGCATCGAACAGTTCGACGGCGTCGTTAAGGCCGGCAGCGGTGACCACGTGGGTTGTTGCCGGCAGATAATCGAACAGGGTGGCGGTGTCGTCGAAAAACAGCGGCAGGTAGTACTCGATACCCGGTGGAGTTATGCCGTGGCTCACGTCCTGGTAGACCGGAGCATCTTTGTCTGCATTGGGGAACTGTTCGAACCAGCGGTTACGGAAGCCGGAGCGGGCTTCCTTGTGCCAGGGGAATTCGTTGGCGGGCAGCAGTTCGATGCGTTCGATCCGGTCAATGGAGCGCTGGGTCTCCGGATCGAAGGTGCGCAGGGTTTCTATTTCGTCATCGAACAGGTCGATGCGATAGGGCAGCGTGGCACCCATGGGGTAGATGTCAAGAATCGCTCCCCGCACGGCGTATTCCCCGTGCTCGTAAACATTCTCTGCATGACGGTAGCCAGCGGCTTCCAGATGCATGCGCCAGCTGTCGATGTCCAGGGCCTGGCCGGTTTCCAGTAACAGGGTGTTGCCCTGCAGATAACTCACCGGAGGTAGCCGGTGCATCAGCGTCCGCGCCGGCACCACCAGCACGCCGTGGCGGGTGGCGGGTAACCGGTGCAGGGTGCGGATTCGCCGCGAAGTAATGTCCTGGTGTGGTGAAAACAGGTCATAGGGCAGGGTTTCCCAGTCCGGCAGCGACAGCAGTTCCAGGCCGTCGGCACTGATGGCCGGGCCATCTTCTTCCGCCGGCAGCCCCAGGTAGAAGCGCATGGCCTGCTCCAGGCGGATGGCTTCATCGGTGCTGCGGGTGACAACCAGGGTCAATCCCGGGTGCTGGCGGGTACTCTCGCAAATGGCGAGGGCGTCGCTGCTGCCGTGTAACTGGCCCCAGATGCGGTGGTCCGGAGCGGTGCCGGGGAACGACGGGGCCAGCAGCACCGTTGCGGGCTGGCGGGTTGGTGCGCCTTGGGTCATGGCTGTCAGTGCTCTCCTGCGTTAGGGGTCCGGAGACGGGGAGGTCGGCTATTCTACCGGTCGGCTGTGACGCTGTCATGGCGCTGTCCCGGGCCGGAAATGATGGCCGCGGTATTACCATGTCGTCAGATAAGCCGGTGTCTACGAACGGAGGGGGCGTCTGTATTTGCGATCCCGTGCTTTACGTTGGATAATATGCGCCCAAAATTCCCAGAGCCAACTGCAGAGGTTCAAGCGTGAGTCACGAACAGATCAACCAGCACCTGTCTAACTGGACGGACAGAGAATCCACTGCGGAAGCCATGATTCCGCTTATCGGTCGCCTCTACCGGAAGAACAACGTTGTTACTTCTGTTTATGGTCGCGCCATCATCAACCAGTCGGTTATCGATATTATCCGTGCGCACCGGTTTGTTCGTCAGGTCGAGGACAGCGAGCTGTCCGTTCATGACACCCTGCCGATCCTGCAGGCCATGGATGAACTCGACCTGGGGCGGGCTCATGTAGACATCGGCAAGCTGGCGGTCAAGTTCAAGGCCGAAGGTGGCGACCTGACCGAGTTCCTGAAGCGTGAAATCGGCCCCATCGTCGGGCAGTATGCCGCGCAGTCTGAAGAAAACGCCAATGGCGGCACCAAGGATATCGTGCTCTACGGCTTCGGCCGTATCGGTCGTCTGCTGGCCCGTATCCTGATCGAAAAGGCCGGCGGTGGTAACAACCTGCGCCTGCGTGCCATCGTGGTTCGCCAGGGCGGCGCCGACAACGATCTGGAAAAGCGTGCCAGCCTGCTGCGTCGGGATTCCGTGCATGGACCGTTTGACGGCACCATCACCGTTGATGAGGAAAACTCGGCACTGATCGCCAACGGTAATTTTATCAAGGTGATCTATTCCGACGGCCCGGACAAGGTGGACTACACCGAGTACGGTATCAACAATGCCATCGTGATCGACAACACCGGTAAGTGGCGTGATGAAGCCGGCCTGGGTCTGCACCTGAAGTCCAAGGGCGTCAGCCGGGTCATCCTTACGGCGCCGGGCAAGGGCGACATCAAGAACATCGTTTATGGCATCAACAACGACTGGATCACTGACGAGGACAAGATCCTGTCGGCAGCATCCTGTACCACCAATGCCATTACCCCGGTGCTGAAGGCCATCAACGACGAATATGGCATCGAAGACGGCCACGTCGAGACAGTTCACTCCTACACCAACGACCAGAACCTGATCGACAACTACCACAAGGGCAGTCGTCGTGGCCGCAGTGCGCCGCTGAACATGGTGATCACCGAAACCGGTGCAGCCAAGGCGGTGGCCAAGGCGCTGCCGGAGCTGAAGGGCAAGCTGAGCGGTAATGCCATTCGGGTGCCGACACCGAACGTGTCCATGGCAATCCTCAACCTGAACCTGAAGAGTGAGGTTGATGCGGAGTCCGTCAACGAATACCTGCGGGATATGGCGCTGCATTCCGAGCTGCAGAAGCAGATCGATTTCGTCAACTCGCCGGAAGTGGTGTCCACCGACTTCGTGGGCTCACGCCATGCCGGTATCGTCGATGCCCAGGCCACCATCGCCAATGGCAAGCGCCTGATCCTGTACGTGTGGTACGACAACGAGTTCGGCTACAGCGCCCAGGTGGTTCGTTGTGTCAACCAGATGGCTGGTGTGACTTATCCGATCTTCCCGAAGCGCGCCCGCGACTGATTGCTGCGGGCCATCGTCGGTGAGGTTGCGGTACGCCGTGGCCTCGCCTGCGATTGCTGAAAACCCCGGTTGGTTGGTCCGCCGGGGTTTTTTGTGCCTGTTAATCCGGCGTGTCGCTTTGCTAAGGGTATTAAAGTCTCCGCGGTTCTGGTGGAAATGCCGCCCCCGAGTCTCTATAATTGGCGCGATTTTGGGTACGTCTGGCACCCGTTTCTCAATCCTTTCCTGCTAGCAGAGCTTCCGGATCCCCGCGCGGGCCGGGCTTGGTTACTTTGGCATCACCGTCCGGTGGGTCGCCGAAGCGGGAGGCTGGGTCGCTGGAGTCGGGCGTGGCAAATCCATCGAAAAGTTTCTGATGATTGGACGAGGCTAATGATCAAGATCAAAAAAGGCCTGGATCTTCCCATCAGCGGCGCTCCCGAACAGACCATTACTGACGGCAAACCCGTTCGCCACGTGGCGTTGATCGGTTTTGACTACAACGGCATGAAGCCGACCATGGCTGTGAAAGAAGGGGACCGCGTCAAGCGCGGCACGCTGCTGTTTACGGACAAGAAGACCGAAGGCGTACGCTATACGTCACCTGCCACCGGCACGGTGAAAGAAGTCAATCGCGGTGAGCGCCGTGTGTTCCAGTCAGTCGTCATCGAAGTGGATGGTGATGAGGCTGAGACCTTTGCTCGCTACAATGTATCTGATTTTGCCGGCCTGGAGCGTCAACAGGTTGTCGACAACCTGGTTGAATCCGGTCTCTGGACTGCGTTCCGCACGCGCCCCTACAGCAAAGTCCCCGCCATCGATACTGCCCCGCACTCCATCTTTGTTTCTGTCATGGACACCAACCCGCTTGCCGCGGATCCAATGGTGATCATTGGTGAGAAACGTGCGGCTTTCGAGCAGGGCCTGCAGTTGCTGACCCGCCTGACCAACGGCAAGGTCTTCGTATGTGGCAAGCCGGGCGCAGACGTTCCGGTACCCCGGTCCGATGCCGTTGAAGTGCACCAGTTTGACGGTGTTCACCCGGCCGGTAACGTTGGTACCCATATCCATCACCTGGATCCGGTCTCCGTCAGCAAAACCGTGTGGACCATTGGCTACCAGGATGTGATCGACATCGGCACCCTGTTTGAAACCGGTGAACTTCCGGTGGAGCGGGTTGTTGCCGTAGCTGGTCCGAAGGCGCTGAAGCCGCGCCTGTTGCGCACGCGCCTCGGTGCCAGCCTGACCGAACTGCTCGATGGCGAAGTCGCCACTGACAGCGAGGTCCGGATGATTTCCGGTTCGGTGTTTGGCGGTCGTCGTGGTGCCGGCCCCTGTGCCTACCTCGGTCGTTTTGCCAACCAGGTATCTGTGCTGGAAGAAGGCTACAAGCGCGAGTTCATGGGCTGGCTGTCTCCGGGCGCCAACAAGTTCTCGGTGCTGAACATCTATCTGTCCAAGCTCGCCGGTGGCAAGCTGTTCAACTTCACCACCACCACCAACGGCAGTGAGCGTGCCATGGTACCGGTCGGTGCCTATGAGCAGGTCATGCCGCTGGATATCCTGCCTACCCAGCTGCTGCGTTCGCTGATTGTCGGTGATACTGAAATGGCACAGAAACTGGGTGCACTGGAACTGGATGAAGAAGATCTGGCGCTGTGTACCTTCGTGTGCCCGGGTAAATACGAATACGGTCCGATTCTCCGCGAGAACCTGACCCGAATCGAGATCGAGGGCTAATACGATGGCAATCCGACAGTTTCTCGACGGTATCGAGCATCATTTTGAAAAAGGCGGCAAGTACGAGCGCTGGTACGCGCTGTACGAAGCCGTTGATACGATTTTCTATACGCCCGGCAAGGTTGCATCCACTACGTCCCATGTTCGCGACGGGGTAGACCTCAAGCGCATCATGATCACGGTGTGGTTGTGTACGTTCCCGGCCATGTTCTTCGGTATGTGGAACATCGGCTTCCAGGCCAACAGCTTCCTGGCGGACAATCCCGGCGCCATGATTGCCGACGGTGGCCTGCGTGCAGCCTTCATCCAGGCGCTGGCGGTGACTGGTGCCGGTGCTGGCTGGTGGGACAACTTTGTCTACGGCATGGCCTACTTCGTCCCCGTGTACTTCGTCACCTTTGTGGTGGGTGGTTTCTGGGAAGTGTTGTTTGCCACCGTGCGCCGTCACGAAGTGAACGAAGGTTTCTTCGTCACCTCTGTGCTGTTCGCCCTGATCTGCCCGCCCACCATCCCGTTGTGGCAGGTGGCTCTGGGTATCAGCTTCGGTGTGGTGATCGGTAAGGAAGTGTTTGGCGGTACCGGCAAGAACTTCCTTAACCCGGCCCTGACCGGCCGCGCGTTCCTGTACTTCGCCTACCCGGCGCAGATCTCCGGTGACACCGTGTGGACCGCCGTCGATGGCTTCAGTGGCGCTACAGCCCTGAGCTGGGCCGCCAGCGGTGGCCTGGAAGCGCTCGAAGCCCAGATCGGCTGGATGAACGCCTTTGTCGGTAACATCCAGGGTTCCATGGGTGAGACCTCCACCATTGCGGTGCTTATTGGCGGGCTGATCCTGCTGGGCATGAAGATCGCCAGCTACCGGATTGTCGGTGGTGTGATGATTGGCATGATCGGCATGTCGGTGCTGCTGAACGTTGTTGGCTCCGACACCAACCCGATGTTCGGCGTGCCGGCCCACTGGCACCTGGTCATGGGCGGCTTCGCCTTCGGTATGATGTTCATGGCCACGGATCCGGTATCCGCCTCGATGACCAACACCGGTCGTTGGTGTTTCGGTATCCTGGTCGGCGTCATGACCGTACTGATCCGCGTTATCAACCCGGCGTTTCCGGAAGGCATCATGCTGGCCATCCTGTTCGCCAACCTGTTTGCCCCGCTGATGGACCACTACGTGGTTCAGGCCAACATCAAACGGAGGCTCGCTCGTGGCTAAAGCTAAAGAAACTGTCTCCAGAACCCTGATCGTCGCCGCGGTATTGAGTGTTGTGTTCTCGGTCGTGGTCTCCACGGCGGCGGTCATGCTCCGTCCGGCGCAGATCAAGAACCAGAACCTCGACATCAAGACCAACATCCTGGCAGCCGCCGGCATGTTGCAGCAGGGCGCCAGTGCCGCCGAAATCGAGGAAGCGTTCGGCCGTTTTGACGTTCGCCTGCTCGACCTGGACTCCGGTGACTACGTGGAGCCGTCGGCTGTCGGTGTTGAAGATCCGATGAAGTACGACATGTACAAGGCGGCCTCCGACCCGGCCATGTCCGAGTCGATCCCTTCCGGTGAGGACCGCGCCGGTATCAAGCGTCGGCCCAACATTGCCAAGATCTACACCCTGAGCGAAAACGGTGAACTCAAGCGCGTTGTGCTGCCGGTTCACGGTTATGGCCTGTGGTCGACGCTCTACGGCTTTGTTTCCCTGGAAGGTGATGCCAATACCATCGAAGGCCTGGGTTTCTATGCCCACGCCGAGACCCCCGGCCTGGGTGGTGAGGTGGATAACCCGCGCTGGAAACAGCAGTGGGTTGGCAAGGAAGTTTACGGTGAGCAGGGCGAGCCGCAAATCCGGCTGATCAAGGGCGGCGTCGATGCCAATGCAGAAGGCAGGGAACATAAAGTGGATGCCCTGTCCGGTGCTACCCTGACAAGCCGCGGTGTGGAAAACCTGGTCAACTACTGGATGGGTGACCGTGGTTATGCGCCGTTCCTGAACAAACTTCGTCAAGGGGAGGTCTGATCATGTCGGACGTAACCGCCAAGCAGGTTCTCTTCGAACCGATTTTCAGTAACAACCCGATCGGGCTGCAGATCCTCGGGATCTGCTCCGCCCTGGCGGTAACCACCAGCATGAACGTGACGATCGTCATGTGTCTGTCGGTTATCGCGGTAACAGCCTTCTCCAACCTGGCTGTATCCCTGGTGCGCACCCAGATTCCGGGCAGTATCCGGATCATCGTGCAGATGACCATCATTGCGTCCCTGGTGATCGTGGTTGACCAGATCCTCAAGGCCTATGCCTATGAAATCAGCAAGCAGCTCTCGGTATTCGTTGGCCTGATCATCACCAACTGTATCGTTATGGGCCGTGCCGAAGGTTTCGCCATGAAGAACGGCCCCTGGCTCAGCTTCCTTGACGGTATCGGTAATGGTCTGGGCTACTCGGTAATGCTGCTGTTCGTGGCGTTCTTCCGCGAGCTGCTGGGCGCTGGCTCACTGTTCGGTGTCACCCTGCTGCCGACCGTCAATGAAGGTGGCTGGTACATCCCGAACGGTCTGCTGCTGTTGCCGCCGAGCGCGTTCTTCATTATCGGTCTGGCCATCTGGGGTCTGCGCGTGTGGAAACCGGAGCAGGTTGAAGAGCCTGATTACAAAATGTCCCGTCACAAGACCAAGGAGGCGTTCTGATGGAACACTATATCAGTCTGCTGCTGAAGGCCGTGTTTGTTGAGAACATGGCGCTGGCGTTCTTCCTCGGTATGTGTACCTTTCTGGCCATCTCCAAGAAGATCGAGGCGGCCATTGGTCTGGGTATTGCGGTTGTTGTGGTTTTGACCCTCACCGTGCCGGTGAACAACCTGATCTACAACAATATCCTGCGTGAAGGTGCGCTGGACTGGGCGGGACTGCCGAACACCGACCTGAGCTTCCTCGGCCTGATTACCTACATCGGAGTTATCGCTGCGATCGTACAGATCATGGAGATGGTGCTGGACAAGTACATTCCGGCCCTCTACTCCGCGCTGGGGGTTTTCCTGCCGCTGATCACCGTGAACTGCGCCATCATGGGTGCGGCCCTGTTCATGGTTGAGCGGGACTACACCTTTGGCGAGAGTGTGGTGTACGGCTTTGGTGCCGGTCTGGGCTGGGCCCTGGCCATCGTGGCGCTGGCGGGTATCCGTGAGAAGCTGAAGTACAGCGACGTTCCGGAAGGCCTGCGGGGCCTGGGCATCACCTTCGTCACGGTTGGTCTGATGTCCCTGGGCTTCATGTCGTTCTCAGGTATTTCACTGTAATCAACCCGGTGATTCGGTTTAACGAAAAGGCGAGACCATGAATACAGAAATTATTCTCGGCGTGGTCATGTTCACCGTTATCGTGCTGTCCCTGGTAGCAGTCATACTTGTGGCACGCTCGAAGCTGGTTAGCACCGGTGATGTGACTATTGAAATCAATGATGACCCCGAGCATACGGTGAAAACCGAGGCCGGTGGCAAGCTGTTGGGCACCCTGGCCAACAGCGGTATTTTCCTGTCCTCCGCCTGTGGCGGCGGCGGTACCTGTGCCCAGTGCAAGTGCAAGGTCCTCGAAGGCGGCGGCGCCATGCTGCCGACGGAAAAGACCCACTTCACCAACCGGGAAGAAAAGGAAGGCTGGCGCCTTTCCTGTCAGGTTCCGGTCAAGCAGGACATGAAGATCGAGGTTCCCGAAGAGTTCTTCGGGGTGAAGAAGTGGGAGTGTGAGGTTATTTCCAACCACAACGTTGCCACCTTCATCAAAGAACTGGTCCTTAAGCTGCCGGAAGGCGAGGAAGTGGACTTCCGCGCAGGTGGTTATGTTCAGCTGGAGTGCCCGCCCTACGAAATCAACTTCAAGGATTTCGCAATCGAGGAAGAGTTCCACGAAGACTGGGACAAGCACGACATCTGGCGCTACAAGGCGGTGAACAAGGAGAACACCATCCGGGCATACTCCATGGCGAACTATCCCGAGGAGAAAGGCCTGCTGAAGTTCAACATCCGGATTGCAACGCCGCCTCCCGGTACCGATTACCCGCCGGGCATCATGTCCAGCTTCGTGTTCAACCTGAAGCCGGGTGACAAGGTTACTGTTATGGGACCGTTCGGCGAGTTCTTCGCCAAGAAGACCGACGCCGAAATGGTATTCATCGGCGGTGGTGCCGGTATGGCGCCCATGCGCTCCCATATCTTCGACCAGCTCAAGCGCCTGAACTCCAAGCGCAAGATCAGCTTCTGGTACGGTGCCCGGAGTGTCCGCGAGATGTTCTACGTGGAAGACTTCGACGGCCTCGCCGAGGAAAACGAGAACTTCCAGTGGCACGTGGCCTTGTCGGATGCGCTGCCATCCGATAACTGGACCGGCTATACCGGGTTCATTCACAACGTTCTCTACGAGAACTACCTGAAGGACCATCCGGCTCCGGAAGACTGTGAGTTCTATATGTGTGGGCCACCCATCATGAACGCCTCGGTCATCAAGATGCTGAAGGATCTGGGTGTCGAAGATGAAAACATCATGCTGGATGACTTTGGGGGTTAATCAGCTCACATGACATCCCGCATGCTACGACCCGCCAGGGTGGTTCTTGCCAGCGTCCTCTGGACGCTGGCACTTGCCGCGCTGGCGGGTTGTTCGTTTCAGTCCGAGGAAAAAATCTGGGAGATAGCCGGGCCGGTTTTCGGCACCAGTTATCATATCAACGTGGTATTGACGGAGGATCCGCAGCAGCTGGAGAATCTGGCGGCCGGCATCCGTGATGTGCTCGATGATGTGGATGCGTCCATGTCGACCTGGCGTCCGGATTCGGAGTTGTCCAGCTTCAACCAGCGGGAAGATCAGTCGGAGTGGGTGGCGATTTCCGCGCCCCTCTATGAGGTCATGGCCGCCGCGGTCGAGGTTTCCGAGTTAAGTGCCGGTGCCTTCGACGTTACCGTAGGACCGGTAGTCAACCTGTGGGGGTTTGGCCCGCAGGCCCGTCCTGACACGGTGCCTGACCAGGTAGTGCTGCAGCAGGTGCTGGATGCCACCGGTTACGAAAACCTGGAGCTCCGTGCCAATCCTCCCGCATTGCGTGCCAACGGCCGGCAGTACATTGACCTGTCCGCCATTGCCAAGGGTTACGGAGTGGATGCGGTCGCCCGTTACCTCGATACCGCGGGGGTGAGAGCCTACCTGGTGGAAATTGGTGGGGAGGTCCGGGTCAAGGGTCGCAAACCCGGAGGTGATGCGTGGCGCCTGGCCATCGAAGAACCGGTATCCGAACGCCGCCAGGTGAACCGTGTAGTGGCGCTGGACGGCCAGGCCATGGCGACCTCCGGCGACTATCGTAACTATTACGAATCGGAAGGTCAGCGCTATTCACATACAATTGACCCTGAAACCGGACGACCGATTGGCCACAACCTGGCTTCGGTCTCGGTCATTGCCGAAAACTGCATGAAGGCGGACGCCCTGGCGACAGCCTTCAACGTGATGGGCTACGACAAGGCCCAGGCACTGGCGACGCGTGAGAATATCGCCGCCTATTTTATCGTGCGGGGAGAAAACGGGTTTGAGTCGTTCTATACGCCCGCGTTCTCGTCGTTCCTGACCAGGTAAGGGGAGGAGTTATGGGTACCTTTCTGTTGGTGTTACTGATCGTTGGCCTGCTGGTTGCCGGTATGTCAGTCGGGGTGATCTTCGGCCGCAAGCCGATCAGCGGAACCTGTGGCGGCATTGGTGCGCTCGGTATCGACAGTTCTTGCGAGATCTGTGGTGGCAATACCCGCAAGTGTGCGGAAGAGAATGAGCGCCTGGCCAGCGAAGGCAAGAGTGCCGAGGCACTGGCGTACGATGCCACCGACAAGTCCGGCCAATAACCGCCGGACTGTCCGTTTTCCCGGCTGCTGATTGATCTCCACGGTGAGCGAGTGGTAGGCGGTTGATTTTATAACTATAAATTTTTGCGACGTAGATAAGGGGTCACTGCACTCATGGCAGAACATCATTACGACGTCGTCGTTATCGGCGCTGGTCCTTCCGGTGAAGGCGCGGCTATGAATGCGACGAAACACGGCAAGCGGGTCGCGATCATCGAGGACAAGCCCACAGTCGGCGGCAACTGCACCCACTGGGGCACCATTCCTTCCAAGGCTCTTCGACACTCCGTCAAGCAGATCATCACCTTCAACACCAACCAGATGTTCCGTGATATCGGCGAACCACGCTGGTTCTCGTTTCCGCGGGTGTTGCAGAACGCCCAGAAGGTGATTGGCAAGCAGGTCAAGTTGCGGACCCAGTTCTATTCCCGTAACCGGGTCGACCTGATCAATGGCCGTGCTTTTTTCCTGGACCCGAACCGGATCGAGGTTCGTGGCAACAAGACCGCGGAAGTGCTTCACTTCAAACAGGCGATCATTGCGACCGGTTCCCGTCCGTACCTGCCGCCGGATGTGAATTTCCGTCACCGTCGTATCTACAACAGCGATACCATCCTGAATCTGTCACACACCCCGCGTACCCTGATTATCTACGGTGCCGGTGTAATCGGTTCCGAGTATGCCTCGATCTTTGCCGGGCTGGGTGTGAAAGTGGACCTGATCAACCCGGGTAACCGGCTGCTGTCGTTTCTTGACGATGAAATTTCCGACGCCCTGAGTTACCACCTGCGCAATAACGGCGTGCTGGTTCGCCATAACGAGCAGTATGAGTCGGTGGAAGGTGATGATCACGGCGTGGTGCTCAGCCTGCAGTCCGGCAAGAAGATCCGTGCCGATGCCTTCCTGTGGTGCAATGGCCGTACCGGCAACACGGACCGTCTCGGTCTGGAGAATGTCGGCCTGGAGCCGAACGGCCGCGGTCAGTTGGCGGTGGACGATCATTACCGTACCGACGTTCCCCACATCTATGCCGCGGGTGACGTGATTGGCTGGCCGAGTCTGGCCAGTGCAGCCTACGACCAGGGGCGGTCGGCGTCGTCGGACATCGTACAGGATGATTACTTCCGTTATGTCTCGGATGTGCCGACCGGCATCTACACCATTCCGGAAATCAGCTCGGTCGGCAAGACCGAGCGTGAGCTTACCGAAGCCAGGGTGCCCTACGAGGTTGGCCAAGCGTTCTTCAAGGATCTGGCCCGCGCCCAGATCACCGGTGAAGCAGTGGGCATGCTGAAAATCCTGTTCCACCGGGAAACCCGTCAAATCCTGGGTATCCACTGTTTTGGTGACCAGGCGGCCGAAATCGTGCACATCGGCCAGGCCATCATGAACCAGCCCGGGGAAGCCAACTCCCTGAACTACTTCATCAATACCACCTTCAACTACCCGACCATGGCTGAGGCCTACCGGGTAGCTGCGCTCAACGGTCTGAACCGGATCTTCTGATGGACCGGTTGCTGGCGGCGAGTAATGCGATTCGCGTTGCTTGCCGGCAGCCAGTGACGGGACGGCATGGTACCGTCCCGTCCAGGTCGGTTATCCTGCCGGCAGCGAGCGCTGCCCGAGAGCTTCGCCCTCCGGGCCAGGGGTGCTCCGCGGCAGCTGGGGTACGGCGGCCGCCCGGTTGTCAAAGTACATCCGGGTACTGGTCGGGAAGTCGGTGATAATGCTGTCCACCCCCAGTTCCTCCAGCATCAGCATGTCGTGAATGCGGTTTACCGTCCAGGTAGAGACGTGCATGTCCCGGCGGTGGGCTTCCTCGACCAGCTCCCTGGTGCATAGCTTCCAGTTCAGACACAGGTAATCGCACTCCAGGCGCGCCGCAGTGCTGGTGGGCCGGGGAAAGCGCCGCTCGGCGACCAGCCCGATGCGAATCTTGCGATTGCGCCTGCGGGTTTCCTGCAGGAACCAGGTGTCCGATGAGGTGATGGCCACCCGCTGGAACAGGTCCCGCCGCTGAATGATTTCAGTGAGGCGGTTGCACAGGATGTTCAGCCGATGGCGGTTGTCGGACTTCACTTCAAGCTGGAGATGTTCAAAGTCCGGGATGATCGCCAGTACTTCCTCCAGGGTTGGTACCCCGGTCGCCTTTGACCACGGCGGCGTATTGCGGCGGGCGTCCATGACGGCCAGCTCGCCGGCGGTGAAGCTGGCAACATTGCCGCTGTGTCCGGTGGTGCGATCGACGGTCAGGTCGTGGATGATGACCGGAACGCCATCGCTGGCCAGCACCAGGTCAAACTCGAAGTGGCGGATGCCATGCCGGTAGGCGTGATCGAAGCCCGCCAGGGTGTTCTCAGGGGCTTCTCCCTTGGCCCCGCGGTGTCCGTAGATGATCATGCTGCACTGTGCCCCGGAATCCGGCGGTAGATCTCCTGGCGCTTCTTCCAGGTTTCATGGCAGAGGCGGATATCCTCCAGGTAAGCAGGCAGTTCGTGCATCAGCAGGGCCTGCGGGCCGTCCACCAGTGCTTTCTCCGGTTTCGGATGGAAGTCCACCAGCACCATGTTGGCGCCGGCAATCACTCCCTGCGCCGTGGCATGCATGACGTCAAGGATGCCGTCAGGGGCCTGGTCGCGACTGCCGACGGAATGGGAGGGGTCCACGCACACCGGCATGCGGGTGAGGCGTTTGACCGCTGGCACATGGGCGAAATCCACCATGTTGCGATGGGGCTGGCCCGCCTCGGTTTTCATTCCCCGCAGACAGAAAATCACATTGGCATTGCCCTCGCTGGCCAGGTATTCCGCGGCGTTGAGGGATTCATTCAGGGTAATTCCAAAGCCGCGCTTCAGCAGGACCGGGTAGGTGCTCTGGCGCCCGATGGCTTTCAGCAATTCAAAATTCTGGGTGTTGCGAGTGCCCACCTGGAGCATGACGCCAGTGGGGCGGCCCAGTTTCTCAAGGCAGGTGTCGATTTCCTCGATGTGGCTTTCATGGGTGATCTCCATGGCAACCACCCGGATGCCGTGTTTGCCGGCCTTCTCGAATACCCACGGCAGGCAGCCGGCCCCGTGGCCCTGAAACGAGTAGGGGTTGGTGCGGGGCTTGTAGGCGCCCATGCGGGTACAGACCTCGCCATTGTCCTCCAGTGCCTTCAGCATCATTTCGACGTGCTCGGGTACGTCGACTGCACACAGGCCGGCGAATATGTTCAGGTTGCTCTGGTCGAAGGTGACGCCGTTGTAGGTGAAGCCGTTCTGGCGCCGGTCGTCGTGATGGCGGCCGAGGATACGGTAGTCGTCGGAAATACGGATAACCCGTTCCACCGCGGGCAGCGCCTCAATTTCATCCTTGTCGAGTGACTTGGTGTCGCCCAGCAGGTAGATCTCGGTCAGCCGCTGGGCCGAACCCTGAATTTCGTGGACCCGTACAGAAACCCCGGGAAGGTTTTCAAGGAAGTTCAGGGTCTGGCGGCACGCCTCGCTGTCCAGCGAGGTATCCGGATGAAGAATGGCAAGCATGGTGAGCTCCTTTCATTCGCTGAATCGTTAGTCAGTCCCGGCTTGCTTCGGCGCGGTGGCGGGCCTGCATGTATTCACGGTGGTTAAGATGCAGCAGGTCGGCCATGCGGCGAATAAGGTGTTCCTCGTATTTGTCGATACGGCCGTCGGCAAAGGCTACCTGCCAGATGTGTTCCAGCAGTTGTTGTTTCTGGGCCTGGTCAAGACTGTCATTGAGCTGGCCGGTGAACTGGTACAGGGACGTCGCATCGTCCGCATGGGCCAGGGCATCCTGCAGGATCTCCTGCGCCTCCTCATGGGTGACCGCATGGGCTTTCACGGCGCAGTCCACGATGGTGCGCAATTCCTGTTCGTCTTCGTCCTGGTCCACCCTGGAAAGCTGCACCATGAGTGCGGTGGCCGCCACAGCCAGTTCGTGGGGGCCGGGCCTGGCCCGGTGCTCACCGGGTGCAGCAAAAAGTTTCTTCAGGCGTTCTATCATGGTGCGGGCTCTCTGGTGTTCCCGGATTACGATTATCCGGTATCAGGCAGCGCTGGCCAGGCGTCTGACCCGGGACTCCAGCTCCACCTGGTCGGCGGCAAACCGGCGAATGCCATCGGCCAGCTTCTCGGTGGCCATGGCATCTTCGTTGGACTCCCAACGGAACAGGCCTTCGTCTATCTGGCCAAAGCGGTCGCTGCTTTTCGCGTTATCCTTCGACAGGCGGCGGTCGAGGGGACGGTGGTCGTCCCGCAGTTCCTGCAGCAGGGCTGGGCTGATGGTCAGACGGTCGCAGCCGGCGAGCATTTCGATCTCCCCCGCATTGCGGAAGCTCGCGCCCATCACCACGGTGTTGAAGCCGTTGGCCTTGTAGTAATTATAGATGCGGGTGACCGACTGTACGCCCGGATCTTCTGCCGGCGCAAAGGCGTCCCGTCCGCTGTTGGCCAGGTGCCAGTCCAGGATGCGGCCGACGAAGGGCGAGATCAGGAAGGCGCCGGCATCGGCGCAGGCAGCTGCCTGGATGAAGGAGAACAGCAGGGTCAGGTTGCAGTGAATGCCTTCCTTCTCGAGCTGTTCGGCCGCGCGGATACCTTCCCAGGTTGAGGCAATCTTGATCAGCACCCGCCCGGTATCCACGCCTTGCTCTTCATAGAGCCCGACCAGGCGGCGGGCACGCTCCAGGGTTGCCTGGGTATCAAACGACAGGCGGGCGTCCACCTCGGTGGATACCACACCGGGAATCAGCTGGAGGATTTCCCTGCCGGCGAGCACTGCCAGCATGTCGGTGGCATAGTTCAGCTGCTCGGCATCCGAACCACCCTGTCTGCGGGCTTCATCCACCGCCCGGTCCAGCATAGGACGGTAGGCATCGGAGGCAGCGGCCTTCAGCAGCAGGGAGGGATTGGTCGTGGCATCCTGTGGTCGCCACTGGGCAATGGCATCCAGGTCGCCGGTGTCGGCAACTACCGTGGTCATGGTCTTGAGTTGGTCGAGCTTGCTGGTCATTCGTCCTGTCGTCCCGGTCAGTTTGTTATTGCGGCACCCGGTCCGCGGGTGCTGAAGGTCATTCGCCTACAATAACGGCCCGCTCTGACAGGAACAAGACAACCAAAGGTTATGATCTGTTCAGGCAGTGACTATCGGGGATGCCTCAGGCTCCCGGACCCGGGCCAGGGCCTCTTCGATAACCTCGAGGCCGGCACCCGCTTTGTGGGCATTCTCACTGATGTAACGGCGGAACTGGCGGCCACCGGGCATGCCGTGAAACAGCCCCAGCAGGTGGCGGGAAATGTGGCCAAGATAGACGCCACGTTCGAGTTCGCTGCGAATAAACGGCAACATGGCCCGTAAAGCCTCATGAGGGGTATGGAAAGGCGCGGGCGCACCAAAGAACTCCGGGTCAACGCCGGCCAGCAACCAGGGGTTGTGGTAGGCTTCGCGGCCCAGCATCACACCATCGGTGTGCGCCAGGTGCTGGTGAACCTCGGCAAAGGTCTTGATGCCGCCGTTGATGATGATTTCCAGGTGGGGGTAGCGCTGCTTCAGCTGGTACACCCAGTCGTAATTCAGCGGCGGAATCTCGCGATTCTCCTTCGGGCTCAGACCCTCCAGGATGGCAATCCGGGCATGCACGATGAACGTCCGGCAACCGGCCCCGGCAACCTTTTCGACAAATTCACACAGCTGGTCCCAGGAGTCCCTGCCATCAATGCCGATCCGGTGCTTCACGGTAACCGGCAGGCTGGTGGCGTCCGCCATCGCCCGCACGCCCTCGGCCACCCGGTCCGGATGGGCCATCAGGCAGGCGCCGATCATGTTGTTCTGTACCCGGTCACTGGGGCAGCCCACATTCAGGTTGACCTCATCGAAACCGAACTGCTCGGCCAGCTTCGCACAATGGGCCAGTTCGCCGGCATCGCTGCCACCAAGCTGCAGTGCCAGCGGGTATTCCGCCGGATCGTGACGCAGAAACCGGTCGGTGTCGCCGTGGATCAGCGCACCGGTGGTGACCATTTCCGTGTAGAGCAGGGTGTGGCGACTCAGCAGGCGGGCCAGGTAGCGGTAGTGGCTGGTCGTCCAGTCCATCATCGGGGCCACGCAGAAACGCCGCGAGAGACTGGGTTTGACAGTGTTACTGCGGATGCTGGCTTGGGCGGGGCTTGTGCTGGTCATGGCTTACGATGGCTGCTGAAAATGGCCCGCCAGTTTAGCAAAAAAGCAGCGGGCAGGTTGTAAGGGGTTGGCGAAGCCGGCGCCGGTCCCGGCCTCGGGCCGGCGCGGTCATAAGCAGGATCACGCCGCGGGCTGGTCCTTGCGAGTCACCATGACGATTTTCAGGTGCAGACTCTTGCGGCCCTTAACCGGCCATTCGATGCTATCGCCGATACTGAGTCCCAGCAGGGCGGCACCGGCAGGCGCCAGAATGGACACCCGGTTGTCACCGGCCGCTGCTTCGTGGGGATAGACCAGTTCAAGTTCGTGTTCCTTGCCGGAATCTTCGTCCAGAAACCGGACCACCGAGTTCATGGTGACAACGCCCGCGGGCATGTCTGCCAGGGCCACCAGGTTCGCCCGGCTGAGTTCCTCTTCCAGCCCTTCGGCGACTTCGGAGGTGCCTGCGGCTTTCTCCAGCAGGGTGCTCAGGCGGTTGTAGTCTTCTTGTGCAACGGTAATTGCAGGCAACGCAGACATAACTATCTCCGTGAAATGATTAAAGGATTGGTATTTTTCGCTGAACCCGGCGGGCTACTCAGCGCGGATTCAGCGGGAAGAAAGAAAGGCGGTCGCGCTGCCGGTGATCTCCCGGGGAGAAGACCGCAGTGCAGAACGGCTCGGTACGAGCAAGCTTTCAAGAGGAATCAGAGTCACACAGCATCCAGGAGTCTGGCCTGTGCATGCGTGAGCCGCACAGGCGGAAATATCCAGCAGTACCTGATGGAATCTACCTTGTGTCGGGGAAACTCGCAAATGGCTTTTGTCGGGACGTGGCTGTCGGGGCTTATGGCGCAGATAGTCCGGAGGTCGCAGCGACGTGCTCTCCTCATCTTTGCTATCCTCTGTAGCTTGCTAAACTTGGCCCCTGGAGTTGCCCAGGGGTTGCGATGCCAGGATTGCAGGGGAGTTGGAGTCCATGCCGGTAATGGTTCAGGCGCTGGTGCCTGTGTTCGCACTGATTGTGCTGGGTCACCTGTTCCGGCGCTGGAATTTCCCCAGTGAGGACTTCTGGGGCCAGGCGGAGCGCTTTACCTACTACGTGTTGTTCCCGGTGATGCTGGTGTTCAAGCTTGGACAGGCGCGGTTGCCACCCTCGGCTTATGGCGAGATCGCGCTGGTCATTGCCAGCCTGCTGCTGGTTATGAGCCTGGTGCTGGTTCTGGTGCAGCTGGTCTGGCGCTGGCCGGGGCCGGTGTTCTCCTCGGTCTACCAGGGCGGGATGCGCTTCAATTCCTATGTCGGGCTGGCTGCGGCCGGCATGATGCTGGGTGACGAAGGGTTGTCTCTGGCGGCCATAGCGGTGGCGGTGATGGTGCCGCTGCTGAACCTGCTCTGTATCCTGATGTTTTCGCTCGTCGCCGGCCGCGGCAACTTCCGCCTGATGCCCCTGCTGCGCGCCATCATTACCAACCCGTTGATCGTCGGTTCGGTGATGGGCGTGGTCTGGAGTTATTTCCAGATCGGTTTCCACCCGCTGCTGGCCGGTATCCTCGCACCGTTGAGCAATCTGGCGTTACCACTTGGCCTGATGACGGTTGGCGCCGGTCTCCAGCTCCGGGCCTTGCGGGGTGGTTCGATGCCGTTCCTGGTGTCGTCAGTGATCAAGCTGCTGCTGTTTCCGCTGGTTGCCCTGGCCCTGGCGGTGAGCCTGGGCGGCGACGGCTTGCTGGTGCAGGTGGTGGTGTTGTTGGCGGCTTTGCCGACGGCGACATCCGCATACATCCTGGCCCGTCAACTGGGTGGCGACGCACCACTGATGGCCGGCATCATCAGTGGGCAGACCCTGCTGGCGATGATCACCATCCCGTTGATGCTGGGAGTGCTCTGGTAACAGGTGACCCCCGCCACTCCTGAACATACGAAATCCTCGCAATGCCATAGGGAAGGCTCCCTATAGGTCCATTGACTCCCCCCGACGCTCACTTACCATCCGGTTTAAGAATTTCGTCAAAGCTTCACCTTGAGGTTGCCGTTTTCATCATTCGGAGTAAGTCATGTTCGGTGTGGGTTTTTTTTCCGGTGACAGTGGATTGGTGCCAGCAGGCAGACCGACAAAGCCGGACTCGCAACCGGTGTTTGACTGGTTGCCTTTGTTTTCTCGTTATGGCGCTGTGGCCGGGTATTTCATGGCACCGCTGGCCAACGCTGGCGTGGATTCCAGTCTGCTAGCTCAGTTGGGGTGGCTATCGCAGAGTGCCTGTAGCACACCCGCATTGAGTGCTTCCCGGTTGCCAAAATCCTGCCATGGCAGTGACACAATCTTGCTGGTCAGGGTGGCGGCCATCCGGTTACTGAATGAACTCAGCCTTGCCGAAATTATCGATACTGCTTCGACGCTGGGCCGTTCCGGCTACCGGCTTGCGGTGTTCTTGAGCGACCGGGAACTCGGCGACAGCGGTTGTCTGCGGCAATTGCGGCGGGCTCTGTTCCGGTTGTCTGATGCCGGAGTCGTGCCGGTAATCTCCGACCCTGTTGAAGACCTGGCCAGCGTTCACTTGGGCGTACGGATGATCCGCAGGGCGGCGTCCATCATTGCCGTAACGCCGAAATGGTTGGGTATTGGTGACACGGAAGCATACTTCGACCGTCCGCTTTATCTGGCGCGCTCGCGGCAGTTGCGGCGGTTGGCCCATGAAAATGCGGCCTGCCTGATGTTCGACGGTGTTGCGTCTGAATGGCACATGAATTTCCTGGCCTCATTACCCTTCACACTCCATGGTGGACCGGCAGATCTTACGTTACTGAGGGTTTCGGCCTGAGGGGCATCGTGATGCCTGTCAGTTATTTTTGTCGTCTGAATTATCGGGAAGTCGTTTTATGAAATTGATTCAGGGTGGTAAGAGTGAGTCAGCAACGGGTGAGCCTCGGCCCTGCCATCGTTTACCGACCTCCGGCAGCTTTCTCTATGCGAAGATTTTCTGCGCACTCCCATACCCGGCGTTGGTGATTGACCTGGCTTCCAGGGAAGTTGCGGACGTTAACGATCGAGCCCTTGAAGCCCTCGATTGTTTCCCGTCGGAGGTTTCGGGCGCTGACTTTTACGACCTGTTCGGACTTGCTGAAACCTGCCGTGCCCCGGGGCTGGCTTTAGCGGATGTGTTTGATCCCGATAACCCGGCAGCGTTCTCGCTCCTGTTCGAGCCGGCAGGCAGGAGCAAGATGTTTTGTGTCGATGGCCGGTTCCGTGTTGACCAGGATGGCCGTGGCTATCTCGTGCTGGTGCTGGCTGCGAACCACGAGCCTGTCCGGTTGTCCGCATTCCCGGGATATGCCCCGGGTGACTACCAGGCGGGTGCCGGTGCCTGCTGGCGTAATCTGGAAACAGTTGCGAAAGCCCGGTTGCGGGATGGCGAGTATTTCGCGGTGGCGATGTTCAGTCTTGACGACTGCCGTGCCAAACTGACGGGCTTTGGCGAGCAGTTGACCACCAGCTTGCTGACGGCGCTCACGGACCGGCTAGACGCTGCACTTCCGGGCAATGTCGCAGTATTTCGCTATTCCAGGGATGAGTACCTGTTGGTGTTCGAGAACACCCGGGGCCTGGATGACGCAATGGAGTTGGCGTTCCAGGCGTTGTCCTCGAAGATTGTCATTCACGATCTGCTGTTCTCGGTTGCCGTCAGTGGTGGCATCTATGTGTCGCGCCCAGGCGATGACCTGTCCCCTGAAGTACTGGTGTCCAAGGCCCGTAAGGCGCTGGATCGCGCCCGCCTGGAAGGGGGCGGGCATTACTTGTTTTTCAGTGAACTGGGTGTCCGGAAAGCCGACCTTGCGGACCTCTACCTCCAGACGATCCGCCGCGCCTTCTATGAGGGGGAGTTCTCCCTGCACTTCCAGCCCGTGGTCTCGCTCCAGGATGACAGAGTTAACCGGGTAGAGGCGGTTCTGCGCTGGCAGCATCCGGAATCGGACGTGCTGAAACCGGTTGAGTTTCTTGACGCCATCAAAGGCACCGCCTTGTACGAAGAGGCAGGCGAATGGCTGGTCAACCGGGCCCTGGTCACCCTTGAGCGCTGGGCCGCCCGGGGTATCCCGCTGTCACTGAGTGTCAATATTACAGGTGATCATCTGGCCACACCGGGTTGCATCGAACGACTGACAACGATGTTGTCTCGTCACAACGCGGAGGTGGTCAGCCGACTGGAGCTGGAGATCGTCGAATCGCACCTGGCAGACGAGGTTCTGGCGCTTGGCGGGCCGCTCCGTTCGCTGCGCAAACTGGGTGTCAGGGTGACGCTGGTCGATGCCGGCGACGGCAGTTTCGACACCTTGCAGCGTTTCAGTGCCGAGCTCGACCGGGTAAAGGTCGAAAGCGATTTGGTAGAAAATCTCGAGGAGGATCTGGCCAGTATGTTCATCGTCCGGAGGATAATTGTTCTGGCTAATGAACTTGGCTTGCCGGTAGCTGCCAAAGGCGTGGAACGGCAGGACCAGCTGAAGCTACTGCAAGCTCTTGGGTGTGTCGAGGTCCAGGGCAACCTTATATCGGAACCTTTGGGCGAGTTGGCGTTGATCGAATTCTGCCGGGAGCATCGGTTACGAAACTCGGGCGACACTGCCCGGCACGAAAACCACCGTTTTGTGGCACTAGGCCGCACCTTGAGCGAGCACAGGACGATGTTCAGCAAGATGCTGGATGAAACGGTCTGCGGTCAGACGATACTTCCCGGTGACCAGGATAGTGTTCGAATGTTGCAAGAATTGTTGCACTGCTACCAAAGTGCCCAAGGCGTTTCACCGAGCCAGCCTCGGCGACCAGTCAGTCTGCGGGAGCAAAACGAGAGCCTGCAGGATCTCCAGCGGCAGGTGGATGGCGGCCCGCGGGCCGGTACGCCCAACCCTGATCTTCTGAAAACGAGCGCCCTTCTGCTGAGCGAGCTAATCAGCACGGTCGATAGTTTTCGGCATCCCGCCTGCTGAAATATGACAAGGTTTTACACCGCTGCGATCCAATCGGGCGCCGCTGGTGTAGAACTCTAACCGAAGGCTTGTCATGCTTGGGCGAGCTGGCAGCGGAGCCCTCTAATCGTGGCGCATTCAAAATTTTCTTCACCCGTTTTCGCGCTTTTGAGTGCGTTGGTCATTGGATTGATTGCGCCCTTGGGCATTCCCGCGGCGGCCGCTCAGGGAGTGGCTGGCCTTTCAGTCGAGGAACGGGCCTGGTTGGCTGAAAATCCCGTAATTCAGGTGGGAAGCCGGATGGATTGGCCGCCCCTGAATTTCTATGCGCGCCAACCTCGGGGCTTGTCCGTCGATTATGTAAATCTGCTGGCCGGCAAGCTGGGGCTGGAAGTAACGTATCTGTCCGGTCTTGATTTGCCATCACTGCTTAGTGAAGCAAAGCACGGACGGCTTGATGTATTGCCGAACATCGAGAGTTTGTCAGGCAGGCAAGACTACCTGCTGTTTACTCCACCTTATGAGTCGACACCGATCGTAGTGGTGAGTTCGCTGCAGCGATCGTTTGTCTCCGGGGATGAACTTCGCAATTACCACCTGGCTTTGCCAGCGGGTCCAGCAGGTAGTGCATACAAGGAACTGCTGGAGAGGCAGTACCCGGGAATCCGTGTCACGTTCTATGAGGATTCCCTGGGGGCGTTGCGGGCCGTCGCCTCAGGAAAGGCTGATGCGACGCTTGGTGAACATACCTTGATGCAATACCTCATTAATCGGAATTTTCTGACCAACCTTCGGATCGGCGAACCTGGTACCGCTGGAGTCAGCGACGTTATTGATCTGCGCCTAGGTATTCGCAAGGATTTGCCTCTGCTGCATTCCGCGCTAACGAAGGCGATGGGCTCGGTAACGGAGGCCGAAATGGCCGCGTTACGTGAACGCTGGTTTGCGGCCCCCAAGGATGGTCTGGACGTTTCCCGTTCCCAGGAATTGGCTACGTTGCAGGGCTGGATAATCACCGGCTTCATTCTGGGGGTTCTGGTGCTCGCGGTAACGTTTGTGGTGGTTCCGCGGCTAAAGTTGTTTGCGATGGAGCGGCTTCTTATCGGGCGCAGAGGCCAGCGCCGTGCCGGCTACGGATTCCTGGTTTTTGTCATGCTCGCGATGTCGCTTTCCGTCTGGTATGTGCTCCAGCGCATGGAAAGCCAGCTGCGCATCGAGAGTGTGCAGGTACTGCAGGCCATCAATCGATCCGTCAATCAGTCCCTGACAGTGCTGGAAGATAACCTGACGCAACATCTGCGTCACCTTGCCGATATCCGCGAGATTCATACCCTGGTGAACGACCTTGTCGTTGCCCTGGATCGGGGAGGCGAGTCCAGTGGTCCTGAAACCATCCGCAATGCCCTGACGGCGGTGCTGCGTTTGCATGCGACTGAGATGGGTGCAATGGATCTTGCAGTAGTAACTCCGGATGGCACGGTGCTGGCATCAGCCGCCGGAACTGACTCCGGTGTTCCGGTATTTGAATTGTCTGTGGTCAGCGACGTGTTCCGTGATGTTCAGGAGATGGGTGGCAGCTCGTTTCGGTCCCACGTTTACCTGACCGAATCGGGTGCAAGCCGGATGTTCGCGGGAACGCCGATCGCGGGTGGTGATGGTAGAGGCCGCACTGCGCTGATTCTGGCCGTCGATCCGGCAGTCCTGTTTGCACCATACCTGACCAGTGGTCGGATAGCCGAAAGTGGTGAAACTTACGCCGTGGACACTCAGGGCAGGATGATTTCCGAATCCCGCTTTGGTGACTTCAAGGATGTTCTGCGAACGGGGCGGCAGGTTGTTGTGCCGCCAATGGTACAGGGGCTTGAAGCACAGGCCGGCGGTGACGGGAAAGATGCCGCGGTCTCCGCGATGGCTTTGGGCTTGTTCCGGCAAGAAGCCGGCGTCGATTGGCAGGGATATCCAGATTACCGGGGCGTGCCTGTTTTGGGGGCCTGGAGCTGGTCAGATGCGTTTGGCATTGGAGTACTTACCGAGATGGATGTGTCTGAAGCGCTCGCGTCCTACTTTGTGACCCGAAACCAGGTGCTTGTCGGCGGGGCCGCAACCATGGCCCTGGTGCTGTTGCTGACGCTAATCATCATAAGGCTAGGGGAGCGCGCGAATGGTCGGCTAGAGGATCTGGTTGACGCCCGGACCGAGGATCTCCGACGCAGCGAGGAGCGATTTGCCCTGACGACCTCAGGGAGCGGGGATGGGCTCTGGGACGTGGATCTGATTACCGGGAAGCCCTGGTTTTCGTCCAGGTGCAGCGAACTGCTTGGTTTCGAAGTCGACCAGGGCGGCCCCCATGATGCCAGTGAATGGCTGGATCGGCTTCACCCTGAAGACAAACCGGGCGTACTCAAGGCATTGAAGGCGCATCTGGGAAACGACGAGCCGTTCGATGTGGAATTCCGGCTAAAACCCCGGGGAGGGAAGTGGCGCTGGTTTAATGCTCGCGGTAAATCGCTCCGTGGTGATGCTGGGAAGGCGTATCGTATAGCCGGATCGCTGACGGATATCCACGATCGTAGGCAAATGCAATCCACAATCAGCCTTGAACGGGAGCAATTACAGTTGATTCTCGACGCCAGCCCGATTGGTGTGGCGTTCTCAGCGGGCGGCGTCTTCCGATTCGCCAACCCGCGCTTCCTTGCAATGGTGAATGCCGGAATTGGAGATCCGGCGGATCAGATCTACGTCAAACAGGAACAACGTGCCGAGATGCTGCGATTGCTGCAGTCTGCGGGCCGGGTTGATAACCACGAAATCGAGGTATTCGACCGTCAGCGCAAGGTTCGCGACATCTTTGTCAGTTATGTTCCGATCCGTTACTACGGTGAGGACGGCGTCCTGGGCTGGTTGTCTGACATCACCGATCGTAAGCGCGCCGAGGAGCGGGTCCGGGAAAGTGAGGCCCGCCTCCATGCCGCGGCAGAAGCTGCGAAACTGGGTCTGTGGGAATACTCCCCGGAATCTGACGAGGTACTGGTCAATGCCGGATGGGCATCCATGCTGGGCTATCGACCGGAAGAGCTGCTGGAGCCGCGCGGTAGCTGGTTCCGGCTCAATAACGGTATTCAGGGGTGGAAAAATCTGGTTCACCCTGACGACCTGGCAACGGTGACAGAACGTTTCAATGAACATCGGGACGGCGTAAGCGATCAGTACAGGGCTGAGTACCGAATGATGTGTGCGGATGGCTCCTGGAAATGGGTTATGGCCGCCGGGCAGGCCATTGAACGGACCGTTGAGGGATCGGCTATCCGTTTAGTGGGGATACATTCCGACGTCCATCAGCAGAAAGAGATGCAACGTGAGCTTATTGCCGCTCGTGATTCTGCAGAGGAGGCGACGCGGGCGAAGTCTGATTTTTTGGCTAATATGTCACACGAACTCCGTACGCCGATGAACGCGATTATCGGTATGACCCATCTCGCCCTGCAGACTGATCTCGACAACCGTCAGCGCAATTACCTCGAAAAGGCGGATAAATCGGCAGACGCATTATTGGGGCTCGTCAACGATATTCTCGATTTTTCAAAAATTGAGGCGGGCAAGCTGCTGATAGAGGAAGTGCCGTTCAATCTTGAGCATGTGTTGAATCACCTTTCTGCGGTCATCGGCTTCAAGGCGGAAGAGAAGGGGCTCGAGCTGATTTTCGACTTCGCTCCCGGCCTGCCTGTTGCGCTGATAGGGGATCCGCTGAGGCTCGGACAGATCTTGCTGAACCTGAGTAGCAATGCGGTCAAATTCACCGATACCGGGTCGATCATTGTTTCCGCAGCGGTTGTTGAGGAGTCTGGGGATCACTGCCGGCTACATTTTGCAGTGAAAGACACCGGTATCGGGATGACTCCGGAGGAGCAGAAACGGTTGTTCCGCCCCTTCAGTCAGGCAGACTCCTCCACCACTCGTAAATACGGTGGCACAGGACTGGGGTTGGCTATCTCGAAAGATCTTACGGCGATGATGGGCGGCGAGATCTGGCTGGTAAGTGAACCCAGGATGGGTAGTACCTTTCATTTTTCCGTTGAGTTGCGAAAACAAGTGGTGAGTGGCCCGTTGCCGGGTGCCGCGGAAGCAGATTTTGACGGACTGCGGGTTCTGGTGGTTGATGACAGCGAGCCGGCGCGGGAGGCTATTGTCTCAATGCTGACTGCGATGGGGATGCGTGTGTCGGCGGTAGCTTCGGCTGCCGCTGGCCTGGATCTGCTGACCCGCACCAGCGGTGATGATCGCTTTCGTTTGGTGTTAGTGGACTGGAAAATGCCGGGCCAGGACGGCCTGGAGATGGTTCACGCGATGACCCGGTGTCTGGGTATCAGGGCGATGCCACTGGTAATAATGATGACGGCGTTCGGCAGGGATGAGACCGCGGATTTTCGCCAGACATTACCGATCCGCTCGGTCATCGCCGAACCCATGACGCCGTCGTCACTGTTTGATGGGATCTCTTCGGCGCTTGGGCGTAATTTGATTAGCGAAAACCAGGGCGCGGCCCACACCTTGCAGCGAAATCGGAACCTGCAGCGGCTGAAGGGCGCGCGGATTCTCCTGGTTGAAGACAACGACATTAACCAAGAGCTGGCGGTGGAGCTTCTTTCCGGTTTCGGAATGGCGGTTGTGGTGGCCGGTAATGGCCAGGAGGCCCTTGACCGGCTTGATGAGCAGTCCTTTGATGGCATCCTGATGGATTGTCAGATGCCGGTCATGGACGGCTACACTGCGACCAGGAAACTGCGTCAGCAGGAACGGTTCAGATCCCTGCCGGTCATAGCCCTGACGGCTAATGTGATGGCCGGTGACCGGGAAAAGGTACTTAGAGCCGGTATGAATGACCACATACCGAAGCCCATCAAAGTCGATGAACTGCTTCAGGTGATGGCGAAGTGGATTACCTCCGGCGAGCATGCCGATGTTTTTACGGAACCGAGTGAGTCAGCCAATACAGCAGATAGTGAGGGGCTTGCCATCCCGGAATTGGTTGGCGTCGATACAGCTGCCGCCCTTGCCCGGTTACAGGGTAACAGTGAGTTATATCTTCGACTGTTGCGCAAGTTTGCGGATGGCCAGCGGGACTTTGCACGGGAACTCACATCGGCGACCCATCGGGCGGCATGGGCAAAGGTGCAGGCCCTGCTTCATTCCATGAAAGGCATATCTGCCACGATCGGAGCGGATGCACTTGCGGAGACATGCGCCATGCTTGAAGCTGCGGTAGCGGAGGAACACCGTTTGGAACCGCGATCATTAGATAACCTTCGATGGGAGTTTGCGACCGTATTGGACAGTGTATCTGGTTTTATTCAGGGCCTTACTGAACACCGGGGAGCGAACCGGGAGCCCGGTGGCGGGGAGGATGGTCTGCAGGAGGCTCTGGAGCTAACGCTAGGTCAGCTGCAGACCTTCGACGTCGCAGCAGTCGATCAGTTTTCCGGCCTCCAGGAAGCGCTTCTGCGCCGCGGCTACGGCGATGAGATCAAGCAATTGGAGCAAGCCCTGAAGGCTTACGATTTCGAGGGCGCTGAGCGGGTTGTTGAACAGTTATGCCGCGAGCTTGCGGGTAGTCACAGGGTAGGGGGCAGGAATGGCCATTGAGGATAGCCGGAAAGTCATCTTGGTGGTCGATGACACGACCGATAACATCGATGTGCTGGTGGAAACCCTCAAACCCTATTACCGGGTGCAGGCGGCGACGAGTGGTGAAACAGCGCTGAAAATTGTTGCCCGGTCAGTGCCTGACCTCATTCTGCTCGATGTAATGATGCCGGGGATGGACGGCTATGAAGTCTGTCGCCGTCTCAAGGCCGATTACACCACACGCCACATTCCGGTTATTTTCGTTACCGCCAGAGTTGGCGCTGATGATGAGCTGAGGGGGCTGGAGGTCGGAGGTGTGGACTACATCACCAAGCCCGTCAATCCGCCGATCGTGATGGCCCGGGTCAGAACGCAGATGGCGCTTCATGACCAGAACCGGGAGCTGGATCAGAAAGTGCGAGACCAGACCCGCCTGTTGCATGAAACCCGGCTCCAGGTCATTCAGCGGCTCGGCCGGGCAGCGGAATACAAGGATAACGAAACCGGCCTTCATGTTATCCGGATGAGTCATTACTCCCGCATCCTCGGATTGGCTGCGGGGATGGGTGAAACCGAAGCGGATCTGCTGATGAATGCAGCACCCATGCATGACATTGGCAAGATCGGCATTCCCGATCAGATCCTGCAGAAACCCGGCCGTCTGACGGACGAGGAAATGTCGGTGATGAAGCGGCATTGTGAGATTGGCGCAGAGATCATCGGGGACGATGACTCTGACCTGTTGCGGTTGGCCCGCACCGTTGCGATGACGCACCATGAGAAATGGAATGGACAGGGTTACCCCTGTGGCCTCAAGGGGGATGAGATCCCACGAGTGGGACGGATCGTTGCCATCGCCGATGTCTTTGATGCGTTGACTTCCGAGCGCCCTTACAAGAAAGCATGGACGGTTAAGGACGCTGTTCACTACATTGAAAATGAAGCCGGGGAGCATTTTGACCCCGACCTCGTGCAGCGGTTTGTCGATTCGCTTCCTGAGGTCCTGGAGATCAGGGCCCGCTATGCTGAGCCCTGACCCACAAGTCTGCCATTAGCCGAAATCAGTTTCCGGTACCGTTCGCCAGGCAGCGCAGTACCGCGTCTGCCAGCCCACTCTGAAACGCAAGATAGCCGTCCGCGTTGGCCACGATATCCGTGGCCAGTGGATCCCAGGTGCTGAAGGTCACCGGGATACCTTCGGTGATCGAGCGCCACCACTGGCGTTCAAACTGGGGCTCTGTCAGCAGGCAGGCATTCTCCGACTGCCGGAGCTTCCGCTGGACTTCCGCTACGTGGCGGGCACCAGGGGAGCGCTCGGGGCTCAATGTAAGTACGCCCGCTATCTGCAGTCCGTAATGTTCGGCAAACCGGCTGAAGGCATCGTGATAGGTAAACAGGCTGATGCTGCGGGCCGCCTCCAGCCGTGTACGGATCTCGGCTTCCGTGCTCAGCAGGCGCTGTTCAAAATGGTTCAGGTTGTTATCCAGGGCGGTCTGGTCGACGTCCGGCAGGCCTGACAGTTGACGGTGAATCTCCCGGGCCATGTCCAGTGCCAGCATGGGGTCCAGCCACAGGTGAGGGTCCTCGCCTTCGCCGTGATCGTGACCGTCATGGCCGGTAGCCGCCCGTGTCGGCTCCGTGTCATGTTCGTCGTGCTCGTCGTGATGGTCCTGGTCGTCGGTTGGGGCCAGGGCATGGCTGCGCTCTGCGAAGTCCCGACCGGACAGCAGGCGGGTGAGGAACGTTTCCATGTCCGGACCAATCCAGAAAATGGCGTCCGCGCCTTCCAGGTCCTGTCGCTGGGAAGGTTTGAGCTGATAGCTATGGGGGCTGGCGCCAGGCGGCACCAGGGTCGTAATGGTGGCATTGTCCGGAGCCACGGCTCGCACCAGCAGTTCAACGGGCTTGATGGATGCAACAACCTGCGGTGCTGCCTGGGTGGCGCCGGCGAACAGTACCAGGGTGGCCGGTGCCAGCCTGCGGGCGAGGCGGGATAGGATCATGGTGTGAGTGACCTGTAGCAACTTAATTGAAACGTTATAATATAACAAAACAAAGCGGGGGAGAAGGTCCGTGTCGACGCTTATGCGAAAAGGCGCGCGGGCCGGTATAATGCGGAGCTTTCCAGCCACAGGCTACCCAAGTCGCTTTCTGACAGGATTCTTCAATGACTGTACGTACCCGAATTGCGCCATCACCGACCGGTGACCCACACGTCGGCACCGCCTACGTGGCCCTGTTCAACCTGTGTTTCGCCCGCCAGCACGGTGGCCAGTTTATTCTCCGGATTGAAGACACCGACCAGGCGCGCAGCACCCCGGAATCCGAGCAGGATATCCTGCGGGCACTGCGCTGGCTGGGGCTGAACTGGGACGAAGGCCCCGACGTGGGAGGCCCGTTCGGCCCCTATCGCCAGTCCGAGCGCAAGGATTCCTATCGCCAGTATGCGTTGGATCTGGTGGACAAAGGCCATGCCTATTACTGCTTCCGGACTCCGGAGGAGCTGGATGCGATCCGGGAGGAGCGCAAGGCCCAGGGCCTGAACCCCGGCATCAAGGGCGACCTGGAGTTGCCGGAGGCGGAAGTTCAGCGTCGTCTGACCGCAGGCGAGCCCTATGTTATCCGCATGAAGGTGCCGGACGAGGGTATCTGCGAGATTGACGACATGCTGCGCGGTACCATTGAAATTGACTGGGCGCAGGTGGACTGCCAGATCCTGCTGAAGTCCGATGGCATGCCCACCTACCACCTGGCCAACGTGGTGGACGATCACCTCATGGGGATCACCCACGTCCTGCGGGGGGAGGAGTGGATCAACTCGGCGCCCAAACACAAGCTGCTGTACCAGTATTTCGGATGGGAAATGCCGGTGCTCTGCCATCTGCCGCTGCTGCGCAACCCGGACAAGAGCAAGCTGTCCAAGCGCAAGAACCCCACCAGCATCACCTTCTATGAGCGAATGGGGTTTCTGCCGGAGGCCGTAACCAACTACCTCGGAAGAATGGGCTGGTCGATGCCGGATGAGCGCGAGAAGTTCAGCCTCGATGAAATGATTGCCAGTTTCGATATCCAGCGGGTATCACTGGGTGGTCCGGTGTTTGACGTGGAGAAGCTGCGCTGGCTGAACGGGCAGTGGCTGCGGGAAGATGTTTCGGATGACCAGTTTATCGAGCGTCTGAAGCAGTGGTGGTTCAACGAAGATGCCCTGCGCGAGCTGATTCCCCATATCAAGGGCCGGGCGGAAGTGTTCAGTGACATTGCGCCGATGGCGGCCTTCATGTTTTCCGGCATGCTTAACCTGACTCCGGAGCACTTCCACCATAACAAGGTGGCCGAGGACCAGGTCAAGCGTGTGCTGCAGTTTACCCTGTGGCGTCTGGAGGCCCAGCGGCACTGGAGCAAGGACAATATCTTTGCCGACATCAAGGCCCTGGCCAAGGCCATGGACATGAAGATGGGGGACTTCATGTTCGCCATCTTCGTTGCGGTGGCCGGTACGCCGAACTCCTGGTCGGTGATGGACTCCATGGCGCTGCTCGGTCCGGACATGACCCGCTCCCGTTTGCGACATGCCCTCGAGGTTCTCGGTGGTTTTTCCAAGAAAGAAACCAAGCGGGTGGAGAAAGAGTTCGCCGAATTGTTCGTGGAATAACCGCTTTGGTTGTGAAGTGACCGATCTGGACAGGGATGTTCAGAAAATTGAAAAAAATGAAGATTAGTTGTTGACGACCCAGGGTCGGATCCTTAATATACGCAGCCGTTGAGGGGCCATAGCTCAGCTGGGAGAGCGCAACACTGGCAGTGTTGAGGTCAGCGGTTCGATCCCGCTTGGCTCCACCAATTTCTAGTCCCCTTCGTCTAGTGGCCTAGGACTCCGCCCTTTCACGGCGGCAACAGGGGTTCGAACCCCCTAGGGGACGCCAATACGGCTTGACGGTTTAGTCCACCGGAAAGCCATCAAAAAAACCGCCTTCGGGCGGTTTTTTTGTGTCTGCAGGAAAATGCCGGGCGCCACAGCCGGACAAGTGGCCGGCTGGCGCGAGTGGGGCTAGCGGGAAGCGATGGCGCCTTTGCCTACGCCCTCATAGGCCTTGACCCGGATAGTGTCATCGGGGTGGGCGGCCTTGATCCGGTCGGCGATATGGGCTGCAATCAGCTCCACCGTGGTGTCAGTCTCCATCATGTAAACCCGGGATTCCGGCAGGGTCAGGCTGAATTCACCCTGGTTTGCCTCGTAATCAAAGCGCACATACAGGGTGCCGCCTTCTGTTACCCAGCGATCAGACACATCTTCTTCCGAGCCGACATAGATATCCTGCCACCGTTTGGCCCACTGGCTTTCCAGTTCGTAGTCCCGGTAGCCGTTGCGATCAATACGGATGGGGGAGCGGTGGCCGTGGGCAATCCGCTGGCAGTTGCCGAGATGTTTCTTCAGGCCGTGAACGTAGTGGTAGTACGCCCCTTCAATGACTTCTTCCCGCAACCCGATGTCGATACTGGTGACGTTGGGCGGCAGCACCGCTCGCAATTCGTGTTCGAGCAGGGCGGCAACGGCAGATGGCATGACCCGTGAGCCCGGGATCCACACCAGGGCCTCTTCCGGCGAGCGATGGATGATGAATGAGCCATCCCGGAGGGTCCAGGTGAAGGTGTCCGGCTGGGCGTCATCGACGCTCACCCCGGGATAGTCCTCCGGAACCACCAGGCGATGGTCCACCCGCTCATCGATCACCCGCTTGATGGTGCGTTTGACATTGCTGAAGTCGAATACCATGCCCTGTTCGTCGAGTTCGCCGCCAAGGACGACATCGACGATCCAGCTTTCTCCGACCAGGCCGCGATCGGCGTCGAGGTAGGCGAAGTCGATAACAGTCAGGTTGTCTACAAACAGGTGATTCATCGGGGCGTCCGGTGGGATGGGCTTGAATGACTGGCAAATTCTAGCAAAAATCCGCCAAACTCAGGAATCTGTATAAACACGTCGCCCTGTAATGACCGGCCTGGCGGCATCTTCCGGAGAGCATGAGCGGTGACAACAGCGGAACGAAACCCGGATGGCGGGGGCTACCCGGTGCTGGTAATGGCGGCCGGCGCATCGCGGCGAATGGGGCGGCCCAAGGCCCTGCTGCGGTATGGTGGCGGCAACCTGCTCGATCGCGCGTTGGAGCTGGCGGCGGTGCTGGGTGGGCCGGTGACGGTCGTCGCGGGTGGCCACTACCCGTTAGTGCGGTTCCGGACCCGCCGGCAGCCAGTACGCTGGTTGCTGGCGGAAAACTGGCAGCAGGGGCTATCAGCATCCCTGCAGGCGGGATTGGCTAGCCTTGGTCCCGGCGTCAGGGGGTGTTTTGTCCTGCTCGCGGACCAGCCTGCTCTGTGGGAGGCGGACCTGAGGTTGCTGGGGCAGCATGCCAGGGCCGCGCCGTGGCATGCCGTTGCCGCCGATCATGCCGGCCGGCCGGGGGTGCCGGCCTATCTTCCCCGCAGCCTGTGGCCCGCTATCATGGCGCTGGACGGTGATCGCGGGGCGGCCCCGGTACTTGCCCGCGCAGGTGCGGAACGTATTGAGATTCGCGGGGCGAGCCGGGATATCGACACGCCAGAGGACTGGCAGGCGCTGCTCAGGGATTCAGGCAAACACCCCTGACAGCCAGGCAATGCCGGCAGCGAACACGCCCAGACTGACTGCCAGCGCCAGGCTGTAGGCCCGGGTGCTGGCCGCGCGCTGGCGGGCCACATACAGCTCGATGGTGCGCTGGGCAATATCCTCGGCCGCCTCGCGGGAAATGTCGTGAGCCTGCTGGACCGCCTCGGCCTGCAGTGTTTGCCAGAATTCGGTATCAATGGTCTGTACGCTGGTGATGTGGTCCTGCAACTCAGTCATTTGCTCGCTGGTAAAGCCCTTCTGGCGGGCCAGTTCCTTGCGGATATCGGTCAGTTCCCGCACCAGGTGCAGGTTGACCTCGGCGGCGACGTCATCCCGCAACCCGATGGTGCTCTCGCTTACCAGGGTGGCAATCTGCTCCATCCGCTCCTCCAGCGCCATTGCCTGTTTCTTGCCGGCTTCGTCGAGGGCGCGCTTGAGGTGGTCAAACTGTTCGTCAAACAATGAGCTGAGCAGTTCGTGCAGGCGGTTGTTGATGTGGGTCTTGACCGCGGAGCGGGCAATCTGCTCGATCAGTTCGGCGGTCAGTGGTACCACCTGCGAGGAATTCGGCTGGCTGTCGGTGGCGCTACCGTTGGTGGGCGCCAGAACGGCATTATCCGGCAGCGCCGGGCAGTCCTCCGCCTCTTCATCATGGGTATGGCTGGCGTCATTGAGGGCTTCGACCGGCAGGGTGCCTGTGCTGACATCTGTGGCCAGCTGGTCCAGCACCAGGTTCAGCTTCTCGGTATGGGCAGGTTTGGTAAGGATGTTGTAAACCCCGAAATTACGGGCCTCCTCGACAAACGACGGGGATTTGCGGGAGGTGCACATGATGATCGGGATGCCCGCGGTCTCGGGGTTGCCCTTGATTGCCTTGGTGGCCTCGACGCCGTTCATGCCCGGCATCAGGTGGTCCATGAAGATGACGTCGGGACGCTGGTGGGAGCGGAGAAAGTCCAGCGCCTCTTCGGCCGAGCCGGCCATGTTCACTTCCATGTCGCGACCTTCAAGCAGTTTGCTCAGGGCAAACCGGGCCACCTTGGAGTCGTCCACCAGCAGTGCGTTCTTGATCGTCATGTCCCAACCTCATCCTGTTACTGCGTTGTTATTCTTCGGGTTTACCAGCCTTCGAGGGCAGGGCACTGGGTGGCCCGGTAGCTTTTTTCCCGGTAGCAGACACCGGGCTCGGTGGTTCTTGCGGTAAACACCTCCCCGCTGGCGGTTGTCAGCCGTACCTGGCCGTAGGGTTCGCCGTGACGGAAGGTGGCCTCAATGGAGCTGCCGTTGGGGTTCAGCAATAGCCCCTGGCCGTGGTATTTGCCCTCGATGTAATGGCCGCGGTATTGCTTGCCACTGGCGAGGGTTTCCGCCCCCTTGCCATGGAAGTCCCCGTTCGAGAAGCTGCCCTCATAATGGCGCCCGTCCGGCTCGGTGAGGGTGCCTTCGCCATGAAAGCGGTTATTGCGGAAGCCTCCGACGTAAAGCAGGCCAGTGGTGGTGGAAAGGGAGCCGTGGCCGTTGAGCTGGCCCGCGTCCCACAGTCCGGTCAGGATGTCGCCGTTGGCTCGGGTCAGGGTGCCCTGGCCATGAAACTCGCCGGCATGGAACTGGCCGGTGTAACGGGAGCCATCCGCGCCGCGAAGGGTGCCCTCGCCCTGGCGGGCGCCTTCGTGCCACTCGCCTTCATAGCGGCTGCCATCGGCATACCAGGCCTTGCCGTCGCCATGGAACCGGCCGTTCACGAAGTGACCTTCATAGCGCAGGCCATTGCTGTCCTGATAGTGGCCATCGCCGGTTTTGACGCCGCCAAGCCATTGGCCGTCGCGGTAGTTCACCCGGGTATAGGCTTCCAGTCGCGCCATCAGCGTCAGCTCGTTACCCGCCTGGACGGTGACGGCGCGGGACCAGGGTCTGAATCCGTCTTTGCTGATGGTGACGTCGTACTGGCCCGGATCGAGTTCAACGTCCAGGCGGGTGGCACCGTAGGCCTTGCCGTTGATGGTGACGGTGTCGCCCACCACGTTCGAGCGCAGGGTGAGTTGTCCGGTGGTCGGTGTCGGTGGTGGTGGCGGCTCGACAGCGGGCGCCGTTTCCGGCTCGTGGCTGTCAGTGAAAATGACTGGCTCCGCCGGGCTCAGCCTGGCCAGCTGTGGCGCGGGAGCAGGCTCTGGTGTCGGCAATTCGTCGGCGAATACCGGGCTGCGCGTTTCAGCAGGCGCAGGCGCAGCCGGGACCGGCAGATCATCCTGGCCCCGCATAGAGGCAAAGCCGGCGGTCACCAACAGCATGGCGGCCAGGGCATTGACAAAAAGTAGCGGTCTCACATCGACCATGGGCAAACCTCACACCTGCGTAAGCGAATTTATCTTAGCGAGTTGTGTGAGGGTTATGTAACAGAGCGTGACAGAAGTTTACGAGATTGCCGGTCAGGTCACATTTTGTCCGGAAGCTGGTCATGATTGAGCTGCTCCCACGCTTTCATGTACACATCGGCTTCGTACTGGTAGGGGGACCGGAATGGCGTCAGAACCATGTCGAAGACCAGGAAAAAGAAGCCAACGGACAGCCATGCCATAAACAGACTGCTGATCGTATTGGCCTGAATCTCGGGGTTCGAGTTCACGAACTCCTCCAGCAGCGGCAGCAGGTCGGCGGCCATCACAACGGGATTGAAGCTGGCCAGCACCAGCGGCAACCAGAAGCCGACCAGTATCGGAAAGAAACCGAAGGACCACAGGGCCCGTCGCAGCAGGTAGATGCCGAGGGCCTTCCAGTATTGCTGACGAAGCTCCGGGGTTTTGCGAAGCTGGGCCAGGTAACGGCGGCGCTCGGCCCAGTAGGCGGCAACGTCAGCGGCGGCGATCCGGTCTGCATCGGCTGGCGCCGGACCGGTCGGATCGTCGCCGTCATGGGAGGCGTGGACCTGTACTGCGTTATCAGGCCGGATATCGGTGGTCATGGTGATCGGTTTTTCCTTCCTGTGCGGTAAATTACAGGGTGCGTGGCCATCCAGGGCCGGGCCGGTGCGACTGGCAGTGGCGCTTGCCCTGACAGGTGCATGATAATCGATACAACGTGATACCCTACAAGTCTTAATATGTTAATGACAGGATAGTTGAATGACTGCAGCCAGCGTAAGCGCGACACATCCGGCTTTTGAGAAGCTCCGCAGTCACCGGATTGACACCCTCAACCTGACGGTTGAGGAGTATCGTCACATCAAAACCGGTGCCAGCCATCTCCACCTTGCGGCGGACAACGACGAGAATGTGTTTTTTGTTGCCCTGCGTACCTTCCCGATGGACTCCACCGGGGTCGCCCACATTCTCGAGCACACGGCCCTGTGCGGCAGCGAGAAATACCCCGTTCGCGATCCGTTCTTCATGATGATCCGGCGTTCCCTGAACACCTTCATGAACGCGTTCACCAGCAGCGACTGGACCGCCTATCCGTTCGCCAGTAAAAACCGCAAGGATTTCGACAACCTGCTGTCTGTCTACCTGGACTCGGTGTTCTTCTCGAAGCTGGATCCGCTGGATTTTGCCCAGGAAGGTCACCGCCTGGAGTTCGACAAGCCGGACGATCCCGAGTCCGAGCTGGTTTATCGCGGGGTGGTGTATAACGAGATGAAGGGGGCCATGAGCGCGCCCACGTCCCAGTTGTGGCAAAACCTCACCAGCCATCTGTTCCCGACGACCACCTACCACTACAACAGTGGAGGTGAGCCGGACCATATCGTCGACCTCAGCTACGACGACCTGGTGCGTTTCTACCGCCATCATTACCACCCCAGCAATGCGTTTTTTGCCACCTATGGTGACATCCCGGCCCGTGAACACCATGAGCGGTTCGAGGAGCTGGCCCTCAAGCGGTTTGAGCGACTGGACATCGAGCTGCCGGTGAAGGACGAGAAGCGCATGTTTGCGCCGTTGCGGGTGGACCAGAGCTATGCGGTCAGTGAAGGCGAGGGCACCGCGCAGAAGACCCACATCGTGATGGGCTGGCTGCTCGGTCACAGTTTCGACCTGCAGGAAAACCTCGAATGCCAGCTGCTCGCCAATGTGCTTTTGGAGAACAGCGCCTCACCGCTGATGCGTGCCCTGGAAACCACCGATCTGGGGCATTCCCCGTCACCGGTGTGCGGGCTCGAGGATTCCAACCGGGAAATGACTTTCGTCTGTGGTATCGAGGGTAGCGAGCCGGAGCGGCAGGCTGAACTTGAAGCCCTGATCGAGCAGACCCTGCAGAAGGTGGTTGAGGAGGGGGTCAGCCAGGAGCGCCTGGAAGCGGTGCTGCACCAGCTTGAGCTCCATCAGCGTGAAATTGCCGGTGACCAGTTCCCCTACGGGCTGCAGCTGATCATGAGCGCTATCCCGCCGATGGTACACGGAGGGGATCCGGTTGCCCTGCTGGATCTGGAGCCGGTTTTGGCGGACCTGCGGGAAAAAATCCGTGACCCGGACTACATCCGCAGCCTGATCCGTCGCCACTTGCTCGACAACCCGCATCGGGTGACACTGACGCTGCGCCCGGACAGCGATCTGGAAAACCGTCGCCAGGAGGCCATCCGCGAGGCGCTGGCCCGCCGCAAGGCATCCTTGAGCGACGACGATAAGCGGCAGATTATCGACCGGGCGGTGGCCCTTGAGGAGCGGCAGCAGCGCAAGGACGACGACTCGATCCTGCCCAAGGTGGACCTGACCGATGTGCCGCTGCAGTTGCCGGAGCCGGAAGCCCGCTTTGCCGGGGACTTTGCGGCGACCCTGTACGCCCGCGGCACCAACGGGCTGGTGTATGAGCAGCTGGTACTGCCGTTGCCGGCAATGTCGGAGGAAGAACTGCTGCTGTTGCCGCTGTACACCACCTTCATGACCGAGGTGGGTTGCGGTGATCTGGACTATCTGCAGATGCAGGACCGGATCTCGGCCGAATCCGGTGGTATTTCTGCATTCTCATCCGCCCGGGGACGAATTGACGATGCGCAGGACCTGTCGGGTTACCTGATTGTCAATGGCAAGGCGCTGGCCCGTAACCGGGATGCCCTGACGCGGTTGCTGAAAGATGTGTTCACCGGCGCCCGTTTTGATGAGCAGGGTCGCATTCGCGAACTGGTCGCCCAGGTGCGGTCCCGTCGCGAGCAGTCGGTAACCGGTGCCGGCCACGCGCTGGCGATGGGAGCGGCGTCCCAGGGACTGAGCAGTGGTGCCTGGCTGGCGTTCCGGCTTGGAGGCCTGGAGGCGATTCGGGGCATCAAGGCGCTGGATGACGCACTGGCGAGCCCTGATGAGCTGGCACAGTTGTGCCAGCGATTGACCGCGCTGCATGAGCGGATGCAGCAGCAGGCGCGGGAGTATCTGGTTATTGGTGAAGAAGACCAGCTGGATCCCATGGTCGACAGCCTGAAAGCGTGCTGGCCGGCAGTGCAGGATGCAACCGGAGAGCCGTGGAAACTGCAGCCGGTGAGTTACCAGACCCGTCAGGCGTGGCTGACGTCCACCCAGGTTAACTTCTGTGCCCGGGCCTTCAGCACGGTGGCGGTGGACCATCCGGATGCCGCTGCGCTCACGGTGTTGGGCGGTTTCCTGCGCAACGGGTTCCTCCATCGTGCCATCCGCGAGAAGGGCGGCGCCTACGGCGGCGGTGCCGGCCAGGACAGTGTCAACGGTTGCTTCCGCTTCTTCTCCTACCGTGATCCGCGGCTGGGGGAAACCCTGGAGGACTTCGATAACTCGCTGACGTGGTTGCGCCAGGCCGAGCACGATCCGCAGGCACTGGAGGAATCCATCCTCGGTGTTATCGGCCAGCTTGACCGGCCCCGGTCACCGGCAGGCGCTGCCCGCCATGCCTTCCACAACCGGCTATTTGGTCGCAGTCCCGAACAGCAGGCCCGTTTCCGGGAGCGGGTGCTGGCCGTCACCCTGGACGATCTGAAGCGGGTTGCCGACCGCTGGCTGGTGCCGGAAAACGCCAGCACCGCGGTCATCACCAGTCATGACAACCGCAAGGATGCCGAAGGCTTGGGGCTGGCCATCGAAGAGCTTTAAGAAACGCCGGCAATTCCGGCGCTACCGCATCAGCGGTGGCGCCGGAGCCCTGTAGCCACCATGATCCGCGTGGAGATCTCCTCGACGGAGTAGGCGGTGGTGTTGAGGTAGGGAATCCGTTCCCGGCGATACATCAGTTCAATTTCCTCGATTTCATGCATGCACTGTTTGAGCGACGAGTAGCGCGAGTTGGGGCGCCGTTCGTTGCGGATGGTGGCCAGCCGTTCCGGCTCGATGGTCAGGCCGAAAATCTTCTCCCGGTGCGGTCGCAGCGCTTCCGGCAACTGCTGGTCGTTGAGGTCTTCCTCGGTGATCGGGTAGTTGGCAGCCTTGATGCCATACTGCAGTGCCAGATACAGGCAGGTTGGCGTCTTGCCGCTCCGTGAGGCCCCGACCAGGATAAGGTCCGCCTCGTCATATTGCCGGGTGCGCGCGCCGTCGTCGTTGTCGAGGGCAAAGTTCACCGCGTGGATCCGCCGCTCGTAGCTGCCTTCGTTATTGATGGCGTGGGATTTGCCGACCGAGTAGGAGGACGACGCCTTCAGCTCCTGTTCCAGGGGTTGCAGAAACGTCCCGAAGATATCCACCATGAAGCCATTGGCCTCGGAGATGATCTCGCGGATGTCGCTGTCGACGATGGTGTCAAACACCAGCGGCTTCTCGTCATCGGTTTCTGCGGCCTTGTTAATTCGGGTCACAAGTTCCCTGGCCTTGTCGCTGTCATCGATATACGGAACGGTAATCCGCTCGAAATCGATTTTCTCGAACTGCGCGAGCAGCGCGTTTCCAAGCCCCTCGGCGGTCAGGCCGGTGCCGTCGGAAATAAAAAAGGCGGTTCTTTTCATGGTGTACTGTCTGCCTCCGTGTTGGCAGGTTCCCTAGGTAATCCTCGCAGGTTACAGTATCATACACGCCAAGTTCGAGAGCCTTGGGTGCAGTTTCTGCGGTTGGTACCCCCGAATCCACTCGCCCGCTTTGGCTCTTCGCTTTTCAGACTCAAGGGAGACGCGTTTTGGAAGATTACATTATCTGGTTTGAAAACCTGGGAATGTCTGATGTAGACCGGGTGGGAGGCAAGAACGCATCCCTCGGTGAAATGATCAGTAATCTCGCCAACGCAGGTGTTACCGTTCCGGGTGGTTTTGCAACGACTGCCCATGCTTACCATGAATTCCTCGCAAAAGACTGCCTCCGCGACCGTATCGATAATGCCCTTGATGCCCTCGACGTTAACGACGTCAACGAGCTGGCACGGGTCGGCTCGCAGATCCGCCAGTGGGTCATCGAAACACCGTTCCCGGCGAAACTCGAGGAAGAGCTGGAAAAGGCCTACAACCAGCTGCGTGATGGCAACGATCATATGGCGGTGGCGGTGCGTTCCTCGGCAACGGCGGAAGACCTGCCGGACGCGTCCTTTGCCGGCCAGCAGGAAACCTTCCTCAACGTGGTTGGCCTTGATCAGGTCAAGCGGTCCGTCAAGGATGTGTTTGCTTCCCTGTTCAATGACCGTGCCATTTCCTACCGCGTGCATCACGGCTTCGACCACAAACTGGTTGCCTTGTCCGCCGGTATCCAGAAGATGGTGCGCAGTGAGACGGCCGCCAGCGGCGTCATGTTCACCCTCGATACCGAATCCGGCTTCCGTGACGTGGTGTTTGTAACCGGCTCCTACGGTCTGGGTGAGACCGTGGTGCAGGGTGCGGTCAACCCGGATGAGTTCTACGTTCACAAACCGACCCTTGAAGCGGGTCGTCCGGCAGTGCTGCGTCGAAATCTCGGCAGCAAGGCCATCAAGATGGTCTACTCCGACGATCACAGCAGCGAGCATTTTGTCCAGACCATCAAGGTCGAGGCTGAAGACCGTGGCCGCTTCTGTATCTCCGATGCGGAAGTGGAAGAGCTGGCCCGCCAGGCCATGATTATCGAAAAGCACTACCAGCGTCCGATGGACATCGAGTGGGCGAAAGATGGCGATGACGGCCGGATCTATATCGTTCAGGCCCGTCCGGAAACCGTAAAGAGCCGCGCCTCCGCCAATGTGATGGAGCGGTACCTGCTCAAGGAAACCGGCAAGGTGCTGGTGGAAGGGCGCAGTATCGGCCACAAGATCGGTAGTGGTCCGGTCAAGGTGATCACCAGCATCAAGGAAATGGACAAGGTCCAGCCAGGTGACGTGCTGGTAACCGACATGACCGACCCGGACTGGGAGCCGGTCATGAAGCGTGCGTCCGCCATCGTAACCGATCGCGGCGGCCGGACTTGCCATGCGGCAATTATCGCCCGCGAGCTGGGTATTCCGGCAGTCGTCGGTTGTGGTGACGCAACCGAAGTGCTGAAGGACGGCCAGGAAGTCACGGTATCCTGCGCGGAAGGCGATACCGGCATGATCTATGAGGGCGCCCTCGATTTCGAGCTGCGGGAGAACACCGTCGACTCCATGCCCAACATCCCGTTCAAGATCATGATGAACGTGGGTAACCCGGACCGCGCCTTTGACTTCCAGGCCCTGCCCAACGAAGGCGTCGGCCTGGCCCGTCTGGAGTTCATCATCAACCGGATGATCGGTGTTCATCCCAAGGCCCTGCTGAACTTCGACGGGTTGCCGCGGGACATCAAGCAGACGGTCGAAAAACGTATCTCGGGTTACAGCTCACCGGTGGACTTCTACGTCGAGAAACTGGTGGAAGGTATCTCCACCCTGGCGGCGGCCTTTGCACCCAAAAAGGTGATTGTGCGGCTGTCGGATTTCAAATCCAACGAATACGCCAACCTGATCGGCGGTACCCTGTACGAGCCGGACGAAGAGAACCCGATGCTAGGATTCCGTGGCGCATCCCGGTACATCTCCGAAACCTTCCGTGACTGTTTCGAGCTGGAGTGCCGGGCGCTGAAGAAAGTCCGTAATGAAATGGGGCTGACCAACGTTGAGGTGATGGTGCCCTTCGTACGCACCGTGGGAGAGGCCAAGCAGGTGGTGGAGCTGCTGGCGGAGAACGGACTGGTGCGCGGTGAGAACGGTCTGCGGGTCATCATGATGTGCGAGCTGCCCGCCAACGCTCTGCTGGCGGACCAGTTCCTCGAGCATTTCGACGGCTTCTCGATCGGCTCCAACGACCTGACCCAGCTTACTCTGGGTCTGGATCGTGATTCCGGCATCATTGCCCACTTGTTTGATGAGCGCAACGATGCGGTAAAGGTGCTGTTGTCCAATGCTATCCAGGCGTGCAAGAGGGCGGGCAAGTACATCGGTATCTGCGGCCAGGGGCCATCGGACCATCCGGACCTCGCCAAGTGGCTGATGGATGAGGGCATCGACACGGTATCCCTGAACCCGGATTCGGTACTCGACACCTGGTTCTTCCTCGCTGACGAGAAGATTGACTGATTCGCTGATCCAACGACAAGGAGGATGACTGAGTGCCTATCGTAACCCCGGACATTTGTGATGATTACCCGGAAGTGCTGGTGGTTGAGCCCGGCTTTCGTAACTATGGCGCCATCAAGGCCTTTGGTGGCGAAATCGTCACTGTAAAGTGCTTTGAAGACAATTCGGTCGTCAAGGAGCAGGTGGCCCAGCCCGGAAACGGCCGCGTTATGGTGGTAGACGGTGGTGGTTCCAGGCGTGCTGCGCTGCTCGGTGACATGCTCGCCGAGCAGGCCGCCAGCAACGGCTGGGCAGGTCTGGTGATTAACGGTTGCATCCGGGATGTGGACGTTATCGGCGAGACCTCGCTCGGGGTTCAGGCTCTGGCGACCCATCCGCGCAAGACTGAGAAGCGCGGTGTTGGTGACCTGAACGTACCGGTGACCTTTGGTGGTGTGACCTTCCACCCGGGCCATTATGTCTACGCTGACAACAATGGCATTGTGGTCTCTGAGAAAGAACTGGCGCTCGGCTGAACTGCGGCAGGAAGAACAAAAAAAGTCCGGAAGGTGACCCCTTCCGGGCTTTTTTGTTTGCGTTGACCAGTCCTGAATAAGGTTTACACCTTCCCACTTGAGAATATGGAGGGTGTTATGAATACGAAGAGGCGGAGGAGTCAGCGAGATTATTCCCTGGCCTTTAAATTGGCGGTGGTGGGCCAGGTTGAAAAGGGCGAAATGACTTACAAACAAGCCCAGGAGCGATACGGTATCCAAGGGCGCTCGACGGTGCTAACGTGGTTACGTAAGCATGGTCAACAGGACTGGAGCCCGATGGCCTTGCTTTTCGTTCGCAAGGGGGCTGCGATGGCCAAACCGGATCTTCCACTGACACCCGAGCAGCGCATCAAAGAGTTGGAGCAGCAGCTAGATGAAGCCAGCCAGAAAGCTCAGTTCTTTGAATCCGTTGTGGATGTGCTGCAAAAGGACTATGGCTGTCGCGTTGTAAAAAAGCGGTCCGGCAAGTCCTCGCACAAAAGCGGATCGAAGGCCTGAGCGTTACTCGGGCTTGCCGATATCTAGGTTTCTCCCGTCAGGCGTATTACCAGCACTTCAAAGCTGATGCGGTTCGTCAGGCTCACGATCGCCTGGTGTTGGACTTTGTACGAGAAGAGCGCCTGCACCAGCCTCGTCTGGGAACCCGCAAGCTGCACTCGCTACTGAAACCGAAGGCCCATTTGCGCATGGGCCGGGACCGACTATTTAATCTCCTGAGAGCCCACCGACAACTGGTTCCCCGCAAGCGGGCTTATCATAAGACCACGCACAGCCATCACCACTTTCGCTGCCATCCTAACCTGCTGAAAGCAGGACCTCAGCAGGTCGTGCCAGGCGCGCCCGAGCAGCTCTGGGTGGCAGATATTACCTATTTGCCGACACATCAGGGCTCGGCCTATCTCAGCCTGATTACGGATGCCTTCTCACGCAAAATCGTGGGCCATCACGTCCATGACTCGCTCCATACGGAGTCCGTGATACAAGCCTTACAGAAGGCATTGAAAGGAAGGCAATACTCTGGAGGGCTTGTTCATCACTCGGATCGGGGAGTCCAGTACTGCTCCAAGCAATACCAACAACTCCATGCCAAACACGGCATTCGTTGTTCAATGACAGATGGCTACGACTGCTACCAGAATGCGCTGGCCGAGAGGGTGAACGGGATACTAAAAACAGAATTCTTACTAGTGCTTCCCAAAGACTTGGCTGAAGCTCAAAAGATGGTCGATCAGTCTGTGCAGATCTATAACACAAGGCGGCCACATCTGGCCCTAAAATACGAAACGCCCGATGCGGTGCACCGGGCGTTCCGATAGAAAAAGGTGTAAACCTATTTCAGGACTAGACATCTGCCTGTTATTTACAGGGGAACAACATTTTCCGCCTGAGGACCTTTCTGGCCCTGGGTAACGGTGAACTCAACCTGCTGGCCTTCTGCCAGGGTCTTGAAACCGCTGCCCTGAATTGCGCTGTAGTGAACGAAAACGTCCGGGCCGTTCTCACGAGTGATGAAACCAAAGCCCTTGGCTTCGTTGAAGAACTTAACGGTACCGGTAGTAGTAGACATACTTAAACTTCCTGAAATCAATCATTTAATCTACCGCCAGACACCCATCTGATATCTGGTCAGCGTTTACGGAAAAACAGAACTCGCGGAATCAAAAACAGGACGGTCACTACTAACTGCGGAGGTACGTCTCATTGATGAAGTGCTTTGCTGAATCTTTCCTACGAGCTCAACTCTACTACTGATTCCGGGGCTTGCCAAGGCCAATTTCAACAATTTGCCTAGGTACTGTTACCCATCAACCCCGCAACAAAATGAAGGTGTAAAAGCCCGCTGCAGTCATCAGCAGGGACCCCACAACATGGGCCAGAATGCCGGTGATGGCGACGGCCAGCTTGCCCTCCTGAAGGGCGGCGAACATCTCCAGCGAAAAGGTCGAAAAAGTGGTCAGCGCGCCGCACAACCCGGTAATGGCAAACAACCGCCATTCCGGCGCAAGGCTGGAGCCCTGGGTAAAGTAGCCGATCAGCAGGCCAACCAACCAGCCACCGGCAAGATTGGCCGCCAGCGTGCCATACGGAATCGCGTGATAGGTGCTGTTGAGCCACAACCCCAGAGCCCAGCGGAGGTTGGCGCCGATTACTGCTCCCGCGCTTACTGCCAGTACTGACCACCACATGCGCTAATCGTACCTCGTTACCTGTCCGTCATCCCACGCCTGGCTGCAGGCCCGGAACGCCGGGCCACCTGCTATCTGCTCTAGCCGCTCAGGCGGGATTATGGTCAATCACCGTGTCCTTATTGCGGGCGAACTCGTCGAACGGGAAGTCATCGACGGTCAGCATGTCCAGCACGCCGGCTTCATACTCGGCCATGAACTCCGCCTCTTCCTTGCTGAACACACCAGCCGCCAGTGCCGCCTCGAAGCGTTCTTCCGGATGCAGCGCAGTCAACGGCAGCTCACCCCTGGCATAGGCCTTGGTCACCTTGCGATAGAGCTGCTCCGCCTTGTCATAGTCTTTCAGCAAGGCATTATAACGGGCCACGGGATTTTCCACCGGTCCGTCGCTGTCGGTATGCCAGATCCCGGCAAGCAGCTTGTCACGAACCGGGGTCGCGGTAGAGATCGTGCGGGCCAGGGTACGGGCGAGACCGTCCGCCGGCTTGTTCCAGCGCCGGCCCAGCGGCAGGGTAACCGCTCGCAGCGTCAGCGCCACCGGGCGGTTGGGCAGATTCTGGAGAAACTCATGCAACGCGGTCTCGGTGCGATTAAGCAGCAGACACAGACTGTACTGCATCAGTTCGCGCTCGCCTTCCACCGGTCGGGTTTCATGCCAGTGTTTCAGCACCATGGAGGCCAGGTAAAGGTTTGACAGCATATCCCCGAGCCGCGCCGAAATCAGCTCACGCATTTTCAGCTCGGAGCCCAGGGTGGTCATCGCCGCATCGGCGCACAGGCCGAACGCCGCACTGAAGCGGGCAACGGCCTGGGCGAACTTGCGGCTTTCGCTGTCAAAAGGCACCTCGGGACGCCCCAGACCCAGTGCCTGGGTCAGCGCGCGGGCCGCATTGCCAAAAATCAGCCCGGCATGGCCGAAGAAGGCCTCGTCAAATGCCTCGATATCGTCGTTGTCCTTGGCCGCGAGTTCCTGCAGCACGTAGGGATGACAACGGATCGCACCCTGGCCGAAGATCATCAGGCTGCGGGTCATGATATTGGCACCCTCCACGGTGATCGACACCGCCGCACCGCTATAGCCGATGCCGAGATAGTTACGGGGCCCCAGGGTAACCGTCTTGCCACCATGGACATCCATGGCATCGGTCAGCACGCTGCGCTGGAATTCAGTGAGATGGTACTTGAGGATTGCAGACGGTACCGCCGGCTTTTCACCCTTGTCGATCATGTTAGCGGTGTGGTTAACCGCCGCCTGCGCGATATAGGTGCTCGCCGCGATCCGCGCCAACGGTTCCTGCACCCCTTCCATTTCAGCGACCGGGGTATTGAACTGGCGCCGGATGCGGGTAAAGCCACCGGCCGTGCCCACCGCATAGGCTGCGGCACCGGCCGCGCCGGAAGGCAAGGTGATACAGCGCCCGACAGACAGGCACTCCACCAGCATCCGCCAGCCCTGGCCGGCCATGTCCAGGCCACCGATAATGTAATCCAGCGGGATGAAGACATCCTTGCCCCGGATCGGGCCATTGAGGAACGGACTGCCAATCGGGCAGTGACGGCGTCCGATTTCCATGCCCCTGGTGTCGCGGGGGATCAGCGCACAGGTAATCCCGTAATCTTTCTGCTCCCCCAGCAGGCCATCGGGGTCGAACATGCGAAACGCCAGCCCGACTACGGTGGCGATCGGGGCCAGCGTGATCCAGCGTTTATCGAAATTGAGTTTCAGGCCGATCACTTCCTTGCCGTCGAAATCGCCTTTGCACACGATGCCGGTATCCGGCAGCGAGGTGGCATCCGAGCCCGCACGGGGACCGGTCAGGCCGAAACAGGGAATCTCGCGACCGTCCGCCAGCCGCGGCAGATAATGATTTTTCTGCTCTTCGGTACCGTATTTCAGCAGCAGTTCACCGGGCCCCAGGGAGTTGGGCACGCCCACCGATACCATCAGCGACTCGTTGGCAGCGAGTTTCTGCAGGACCGCTGACTGGGCCCGCGCGGAGAACTCCAGGCCGCCGTAGGCCTTCGGAATAATCATCCCGAGGAACTTCTCGGTCTTGATGAACTCCCACAGCTCGGCGGGCAGGTCGGCCCGTTCCACCGCAATATCCCAGGCGTTGCACATGGCAATGGCCTGGGTGCACTGGTTGTCGAGAAACGATTGTTCCTCGTCCGTCAGCCCGGTGTTGCGGTTGATCAGCAGGTTGTGCCAGTCCGGTCGCCCGGTGAACAGTTCGCCGTCCCAGCCCACCGTGCCAGCTTCCAGCGCCACTTTTTCGGTATCCGAAACCTTGGGCGCCACTTTCTTGAACATCGTGAACACCCGCGGAGTCAGCCAGCCCTGCCGGAACCCCGGCAGACCGGCGGCCGCGGTCACCGCGGCGGCAATGAACAGCACCAGCGCCAGGGTGCCGGAGCCAAACAGCAGGGATGCAACTCCAACCCCCACCATCACGCCAATGGCGGCCTTTGCCCCGGCCTCGCGTGTCATCACCATCAGCAGCCCGGCAATGGCAATCACCAGCAGTACGAATGTCATCATAAGCACCCTTTTTCATCCATGGTTGCGGAATGTCGAAGATTACAAGTCGTTACGCCCAAGGTACCTGAACGGATGGTTGCCCGCCAGATAAACAGCGATGTCAGGCAGTTACAATCACCCGGATACCCTCCAGCGCCAGACTGGCGCGGCGGATTGCCGCTTCGCCGGCCGCCAGCTGATCACGGAAAAAGTCGAGTTCTTCCTCGCGAATTGCCGGGTTGAGCCGGCGCAAGGCCTCCAGGCGCCGGAGTTCCGGACCCAGGAGCGCCTGCAACTGCTCCAGGGCCCTGGCTTTCAGCGGCTCGAGGTTCGGCGCCGCCAGGCGCTCGGCATGATCCACCATGGTTTCCACCTGGGGGCGGATCTGCGGCACGATGGCCTGGGCCGTGCGGCGGCGGATGTTGGAGCACAGGTCGTTGAGACGATCGTGGTCCAGTACCGCCGACAGATCCCGGCCATTCACATCCACCAGCAGGCGCAGCGGCGACACCGGCAGATAACGGGACAGCTGCAACGCCTCCGGCGCCGGACAGTGAACGGTAAACAATGCCTCCAGCATCAGCGTGCCGGGTGGCAATCCCTTGACCGAGAGGCTCGCCAGGGCCGCCTTGCCGAGCCCGGAACTGGTGACCGAATCCATCACACCGGTCACCAGCGGGTGCTCCCAGCTCATGAAGGCCAGGTCTTCCCGTTCCAGCGCCTGCTGCCGGCTCCAGGTCACCGTAAGACCATCCTCCGGCAGTCCGGCAACGTGGCCGGCATGATAGTGCTCGCCGGGGCGCAACACATCGGAGTGTTCGGAATGGTCCTCCATATCAACGCCGAGGATATCGAAGGCCTCCACCATATAGTCCCGTACCTGTGCCGAACCCTCCTCCTGCTCAATGCCCGCGATCAGCGCGTCGGCCACGTCGCGGCGGCAGGAGTTCAGCTCAATCAGGGCGTCACGGCCATGCTGCAGCAGGGTGCGCAGTCGTGACGCTTCGTCCGCCGAGGCAGCAAGCAGCCCGGCGGTCACGGCGCCATCACCGGCAATGGCGCGCTGCCATTGCTCGCGGACCTTGTCCTGCACCGCCACCCCCACCGCACAGCTTTCGGCAAACGCATTCAGCCCGTCCTGGAACCAGCGGTACTGCACTTCCTGGGCGGTGCCGAGGAGATAGGGTATATGGATGTCGATGGCCTCGGTCTGGCCAATCCGGTCGAGTCGGCCGATCCGCTGCTCCAGCAGGTCGGGATTGGCCGGCAGGTCGAACAGCACCAGATGGTGGGCAAACTGGAAGTTACGGCCCTCGCTGCCGATTTCGGAGCAGATCAGCGCCTGGGCACCCTGCTCGGTATCGGCAAAATAGGCAGCCGCCCGGTCACGCTCCACCAGACTGAGGTGTTCGTGGAACGCGGCACTGCGGATACCAGCCCGTAACTGCAGGTAATTCTCCAGTGCCATCGCGGTCTCGGCGGCGGCGCAGATCACCACCACCTTGGCCGGACGCAGGCTCACCAGGGTTTTCTCCAGCCAGGCCACCCGCGGATCGTCCGCCAGCCAGCGCTCTTCGGCGACGTCGAGCTCGGGAGTCAGGCCCTGCTCGCCGGCGCCCAGCCCCTCATAGAGCGACGGGCATGCCAGCGGCACCGGCCGGGGCCGGCGCTCCGGGAAGCCCTGGATGGCAGCCCTGGTATTGCGAAACAGCACCCGCCCGGTACCATGGCGGTCCAACAGGGCGTCAATCACCGCTCGGGCCGGATCCTCTCCGGCCAGCAACTGCGCCAGCTCTTCGCCGAGCCAACCCGCCAGTGCCTGGCGGTCGGCGGCGGCAATGGCCGGGCTGCCCGCTTGCAGGCGCCGGACCACGGCATTGATCGCTTCGTACTGCTGCTCTTCCTCGCGGAATGCCTCAAGGTCGTGGAAGCGGGCCGGATCCAGCAGCCGCAATCGGGCAAAGTGACTGGCCACACCGACCTGCTCCGGCGTTGCGGTCAGCAACAGCAAGCCACGGCTGGCGCGGGACAGCTCCTCCACTAACTGATATTCAGGGCTGACCGTCTCCGGAGTCCAGGCCAGGTGGTGGGCCTCATCGACCACCAGCAGATCCCAGCCGGCGCGGCGGGCATCCCGCGCCGCCGTCTCGCTGCGGCGCAGGAAATCCAGGCTGCACAGCACCAGCTGATCGGTTTCAAAGGGGTTTTCCGCGGTGTCGTCACCAAAGATCTTGTTGACCAGGGCATCCACCTCATCCTCGCTGTCCTGCAGCGCATCGTAGCGACTCTGGTCAACGATGGAGAAACGCAGGTTGAAGCGCCGCAGCATTTCCACCAGCCATTGATGGATGAGGGAGTCCGGCACCACCACCAGGGCGCGCCGGGCACGGCCGGTGTGCAACTGGTAATGGAGGATCAGCCCCGCTTCGATGGTTTTGCCGAGGCCCACTTCGTCCGCCAGCAACACCCGAGGGGCGTGACGTTTCGCCACTTCATGGGCGATGTAGATCTGATGGGCGAGGTGCTGGGTGCGGGCACCAATCAGGCCCTGGGCCGGCGAGGCCCGCAGCCGGTCCTGGTGCTGCAACGTGGCTACCCGCAGCCGGAACGCCCCGTTACGGTCGAACTGGCCGGCAAACAGCCGCTGATGGGGCGCCGAAAAATTCACCGCACCACTGAGCTTCACTTCGGAAATCTGGCGCAGGTCCGCACCACCGTCATCGGCATGGTAAAGCAGCACGCCACCGAGGTCCTCCACTGCGCGGACAATAAACCGCTCGCCGTCAAAGGTTTCGATCTCTTCACCGATCTGATAGACGATCCGTGACAGCGGCGCATTATCGATGGCGTAGGTACGCTCCTCGTCTGCCGCGGGGAACCCCAGGGTAACCCGGCGACCGGCCACTTCGGTGACGATACCAAGCCCGAGGCCGGTATCGCTGTGGCTGACCCAACGCTGGCCGATTACAAAATCCGATGTATCCAAAAAACCTCCGAGAGATCACTTTTCAGCAATGTGTGCTTCCCTGACCCAATAAGCGGTTGCTCCGCATACCGCCGCAGGCACAACGAACAGGTTAACCACCGGCACCATGGCCAGCAGGGCGACGGGCAGACCAAAGCCGAACGCCGACAGCCGGCGCGCGCCCAGGCCACGCCTCAGGGCGGGGAAACTGACGCGGTGGTTGTCGGCTGGATAATCGACGTATTGCAGTGCCATCATCCAGCAGTTGAACGCAAACCAGAGCAGGGCCGCCAACAGGTTGACCACCGGGATGAAGCCCAGAATCAGCAACCCCAGCGCCCGTGGCAGGTAATAGAGAATCTTCTGCACCTCGCGCCAGAGCGCGCGGGGAATGTCGCGCAGGATCTGCATCCAGCCGCCGCCAGTATCCAGCGCCTGGCCTGTCAGCTCCTTTTCGGTCAGTTCCGCGAGATAACCGTAGAATGGCGAGCCGATCAGGTTGGCCAGGATGACAAAACCATAGGCCAGCATCAGCAGAATCACCGCGCCGTATAACAGCCAGAACAGCCAGTCGAGGCTCTGCAACCAGGCCCAGTCGGGTAACCAGCCCATCGCCATGGCGATCAGCCCGGCGAACAGTTCCGCCATAAAGTAGAACAGCACACCGAACAGCAGAATATTCAGGACCAGGGGAATGATCACGAACAACCGCAAACCGGGCCGGCGAATCAGCCCGAAGCCCTCCCCCAGATAGCCCAGGCCCTGAAAGAAATTCCCCTTGAGCATGGCGTGCAGACCTCCGCTGGCGATTACTTCGATGACAGTGACGGGGCGCAAAGCATATCATGTTGCCGTCACCTCCACAGCCCGAAGGCCCTATGCAGACACTCAGGCAACGGATCCACACACTGCTGGACCAGCAAACCCTCTGGCGCTTCCTCCTTGCCGTCTCGATCCTGGCAATTCTGTTCCTCGCCACCACCAGCGACGACTACCCGGTGCCCGCATCCAGCAGCGACAAGGTCAACCACCTGATCGCGTTTGTCGAGCTCACCATCCTGGCCCGGCTCAGCTGGCCCGGGTTACGGCTGGGCTGGCTGGCATTACCGCTGCTCGCCTTCGGCCTGGCCATCGAAATGATCCAGTCCCAGTTGCCTTACCGGGACTTTGCCCTTGGTGACCTGATTGCCGATGCCAGTGGCATTGCTCTGGGGCTCTTGCCGTGGCCAGGACTGAACCGCAGATACCGGGGCCGACCCGACCAACCTTTCTCTGACTAATGGATTAGAGAGATCGACCATTTTTGTTGTGCGAAATATCTCACAAGCGTGTGAGAGTTTTCGGTGACAACATGTACGAACTCGTGAAATATCCCTGCACTAAATCCTCAACTGATTGTTTTAAAAGACAACCCCGCAGAAACGCGCGGTTACATAAAGAAACTCTTGCCGGACTGTCACGGGAAATTCATCTGCGGATTGCTATAGTGAAGGTGTCAGGGATGGCAAGGAAAGGAAGACGCAACGGATGCACCTCCGCAACAGGACGCGGGGAGAAGCAAGGATCACAGGGAGATCAGGCTTAAGGGAAACCTAATTTGGACAACCGGCCCGGAAGCCGGTGCCACGGAGCTGGCCAGAGCCCTGCGGGATTGCAGGTCAGAGAGGCGAAAGGATGTTCGCCAGATACCCAGGGAAGCGGTAGTCTGTTCCGACGCAAGGGCAACCAGGATGGTTGCCCTTTTTTATTGGCCAGCTCTAGTGGCCCGCCTGATAAATCCGCACCCGATTAAACTCCTCGAATTCGCCCAGATCCGGCCAGGTCCTGCCTTCGAGGACGGTAAGCCGGCGATAAGCCTCATCCCCCAGGTCACGGACACGCGAATCCGCCAGCAACACCTTGGCTGCCGCGTTGCGGAAGGTTGCCAATAATGGCCGGTTGTCCGGATCGTAGAGCACATCTGCGGCGGTAATCACATCGATTCCCTCCGGCCGCTGCTGCCAGTCTTCGCAGCAGCTCACCGTGACTCCGTTGAGGCGAGCATTGGCACGGGCTGCGGCCAGAGCCGCGGGATCGATATCGCAGGCCGTCACCTCGGCGGCACCGGCCATCGCAGCAGCCACCGCCACCACCCCGGACCCACTGCCGAAATCCAGTACCCGCTTACCGGCGACCGCCTCCGGATGGGCCAGCAGCCACGCCGCCAGGGCCTGGCCACTGGCCCAGCAAAACGACCAGTAGGCCGGCTCGGCAACCACCGCCTGGGCCTCGTCATGGCTGAGGGGGCCTTCCAGTACCGCCGGATCAAACAGCCACAATTCAATTTCCGGACAGGCGGCCGGACGGGAGCGGGCGACACGGCCGCGACTGAGTGTGGTCTGTAAGTGCCGGTCAAGAATCTCTGGGGTCATGGCGTCACCCGATGGCTGCAAAAGGCCCGCCATTGTAGCCGGAGCGTCAGCTCCAGGCACCCGGTGGCGCGCAAAAAATGCCCGCTTCCGGTATACTGCGCGCTCATTTTACCAGTCCCCGCAGAGCCGAAATGACGTCACGACCCGATACCGACGACTACCTGTCACTGTTTCTCAACGACATCCCGCTGATGGACGTGCGGGCCCCGGTGGAATTCAGCAAGGGCAGCTTCCCGACCGCGGTGAACGCGCCGCTGATGAACGACGAGGAACGCCACCGGGTCGGTATCCGCTACAAGGAGCAGGGCCAGGACAGCGCAATCGTCCTCGGACACCAGCTGGTCGCCGGAGATATCAAGGCGCAGCGGATCGAGGCCTGGAAGCGCTTTACCCTGGCCAACCCCGACGGCTACCTGTTCTGCTTCCGCGGCGGCCTCCGCTCCCGGCTGACCCAGCAATGGCTGCGCGACGCCGGCATTGACTATCCGCTGGTCAAGGGAGGTTACAAGGCCCTGCGCCGGTTCCTGATCGATGCCCTCGACGCAGCGATTGCCAGTGCCGACTTCCGCATCCTCAGCGGCCGGACCGGCACCGGCAAAACCCGGGTTCTCAACCAGCTGCCCAACCCGGTCGATCTCGAAGGCCTTGCCAATCACCGGGGCTCCAGTTTCGGGCGCCAGGTCACCGGCCAGCCCACCCAGATCGACTTCGAAAACCGGCTGGCAGTCGCCATGCTGAAAGCCACCCATCACCACCAGGGTCCGGTTTACCTGGAGGATGAGAGCCGGCTGGTCGGCCGCTGTGCCCTGCCCGAGGCCTTGCGGGCCCGGATGGCAGAAGCCCCGCTGCTGATTCTGGAGCGCCCCCTGGAAGAGCGGATCGCAATCATTCGCGAGGACTATGTCGAAAGCATGCTGGCCGACTATATCGCCCGCGACGGTGACACTGCCGGCTGGCATAACTTCTGTGATTACCTGCTGAGCGCACTCGACCGCATTCGCAAGCGCCTCGGCGGCGACCGTCACCAGCACCTGCGCGCGATGATGACCGCGGCACTCGACCGCCAGCACAGCTACGGCGACCTGAGCCTTCACCATGACTGGATTCGCGGTCTGCTCGAGGACTACTACGACCCGATGTACGACTACCAGCTGAGCCAGAAACAGGGTCGCATCATCCTGCGGGGTGGCCCCGAGCAGCTCCTGGACGCGGCCCGGAGCTGACCGGATATTCAATCTTTTCTGGTATTTAGCGGCTGCTGGGCTAAACTCACCAAAAATCAGAAACAGGCACAAGGAGTCTTTGAATGGAAGAGCTGTTTGGCAAGAACGGTAATCCCTCGGAACTGCTTGATCAGGCTATAGCCATGATCATGACATACGCCCCCAAGGTGATCCTGGCCATTGTCACCCTGATCATTGGTCTCTGGCTGATCAACCGCTTCGTTGGCGTGCTGGACAAGAAACTGGGCGCCAAGGATCCGACCCTCAACAAGTTCCTGTGCGGACTGATTGGTGCGGTCCTGAAGATTCTGCTGTTGATCTCGGTGGCTTCCATGGTGGGCATCGCAACCACCTCATTCGTCGCCATTATCGGTGCCGCCGGCCTGGCCATCGGCCTGGCCCTGCAGGGCAGCCTGGGGAACTTCGCCGGTGGTGTACTGATCCTGATTTTCAAGCCGTTCAAGGTGGGTGATGCGATCGAGGCCCAGGGCTACCTGGGCACCGTGGCAGAGATCTCGATTCTCTACACCATCGTCAATACCTTCGATAACCGCCGCATCGTCATTCCCAACGGTGACCTGTCCAACTCCAGCCTGACCAACCTCAGCGCTTACCCGACCCGCCGTTGCGACATGACCTTTGGCATCGGCTATGGCGATGACATCGACAAGGCCAAGGCCGTCTGCAAGCGCCTGATCGAGGAAGACGAGCGCGCCCTGAAAGATCCCGAGCCACTGGTGGTGGTCGGCGCCCTGGGCGAGAGCTCGGTTGACCTGACCGTGCGGGTCTGGACCAAGTCCGCCGATCTCTGGCCGTTCTACTGGGACATGCAGGAGCGGGTCAAGAAAGCCTTTGATGCCGAAGGCATTTCCATCCCTTTCCCACAACGGGACGTGCATATGTATAAGGCCGACTGATCGCCGGCCTGCTGCCTCCGTGGAGCCGGATTCGCCG